>Ga0209207_1000115_pt1 | contig 63327 bp, 57 predicted proteins | sample SaghotsprinmetaG_FD_184140 | JGI IMG/M metagenome (GOLD analysis project Ga0209207, IMG submission 184140) | Hot spring microbial communities from South Africa to study Microbial Dark Matter (Phase II) - Sagole hot spring metaG (SPAdes) (version 3) | ecosystem: Environmental > Aquatic > Thermal... | reverse complement strand
CCCTCTGCGCAAAGCTGTGGGATGAAGGGCGTCTTATCGACGTAGTAGTAATTTCCTTCGCGTATCTTCGCGAAGGTCTGGATGCCGATCGGCAGTTTCTTGCGCGTGTTCATGGCAATGAATGCTAGCAAACGCCGTGCTGGCTGAGCTGACTTTGGCGCGGAGCTGGCGTGGCGAACGACGCCCTGGCCGCTAGGGAAATGCTGAATAAATTGCTGCGCGGGCGCTCGGGCGGCGTGGCGCGGTGCTCGCTTCCTTGCCGATCTACTTGATCGGCTACGGTCACTGCGCGCCGCGCGCCCAGCTCTATCCCGCTCGCGGCTTTCTTCAGCGTTTCCCTAGCGCCGGTATCCCGTCGACCGGTATCGCAGAACCAGCCTTGCGGCGTTGGTCTACGCGCATCCCGCTGCGCTCAGGCATAGGTCGGCGCAAAGGCCTGTTCCGGGTTTTCGCGCGGGCCGTTTTCGCCCCAGTAGGGCGAAAGCTTGCGCAGCTGGGCAACGATGGGCGGCACGGCGGCGATGACGCGGTCGATCTCCTCTTCGGTCGTCTCGCGCGACAGCGAAAAGCGGATCGTGCCGTGCGCGGCGGTGTAGGGAATGCCCATCGCGCGCATGACGTGCGACGGTTCCAGCGAACCGGAGGTGCAGGCCGAGCCGCTGGAAGCGGCGATGCCAAGCTTGTTGAGCATGAGCAGGATCGCCTCGCCTTCGACGTACTCGAAGGCAATGTTGCTCGTGTTCGGCAAGCGGTACAGCGTGTCGCCGGTCGCGAAAGCGTGCGGCACTCGCGCTAGGATGCCGCGCTCGAGCTTATCGCGCAGGCGCTTGACGACGGTGTTTTCGTGCTCCAACGCCTCCATCGCCAGCTCGCAGGCGCGGCCGAGCGCGACGATGCCGGGTGCGTTTTCGGTACCGGCGCGCCGGCCGCGTTCTTGATGGCCGCCGCGCAGCAGGGGCCGGAAGCGGCTGCCGCGCCTGAGATAAAGCACGCCGATGCCTTTGGGCGCATGCAGCTTGTGACCGGAAAGCGAGAGCATGTCGATCCTGGTCTTTTTCAGATCGATCGGGATCTTGCCTACAGCCTGCACCGCATCGGTGTGGAACATGATGCCGGCCGCCGCGGCCATTTCGGCCATTTCTTCCACCGGGAACAGCGTACCGGTTTCATTGTTGGCCCACATCGCCGAAACGATGGCAACATTGGGCGTCAGAAGCGAGCGGTATTGGTCGAGATCGATGCGCCCCTTGCGGTCCACCGGCAGCTTGTGCACGACATAGCCTTCCTTCTCCAGCCAATCACAGAGGTTGAGGATGGCCGGGTGCTCGACAGCGGTGGTGATGATCACCCGCCGCTCCGGCTGCGCTTTCAGCGCCGACAGGATGGCGGTCGAATCCGATTCGGTGCCACAGGAGGTGAAGACGATTTCCGACTCGTGCGCCGCGCCGAGTAGCGCCTGCACCTGCTGACGCGCCTTCTTGATTGCCGCGCCGACCTGGCGGCCGAAGGCATGCATCGACGAGGGATTGCCGAAATGCTCGCTGAAGAAGGGCAGCATCGCTTCGACGACGCGCGCATCGACGCGCGTCGTGGCGTTGTTGTCGAGGTAGATCGGGACGTTCATGCGCTTACCTTGTCCAGCAGATGAGCAGGCAGCACCTCGACCAGTTCGCCCAGCGCCTCGATCAGCTTGGCTTGGATGCCGGCCATCGTCGCGTGCTCCATCATGCAGCCGGAGCAAGCGCCGGTCAGCTTGATGAAGATCCGCTTGCCCTGCACCTCGATCAGTTCCATATCGCCGTGGTCGCGCTGCAGCTGCGGCCGGATCGCTTCCAGCGTCTCTTCGATGCGCCGGATGCGCTGGTAGTTGGTCAGTCCCGACTTGGCCGTCGGTGCCACCGGTTGCGCCGACGTGGCGCAGGCCGGCGCGGCCTGCCTCTCGGCGTTCTGCGCCGCGCCTTTCTCGGCGCAAACTTTGGCGAGGATTTCCTCGATGCCTTCGTGACAGGAAGTGCAACCGCCGCCAGCCTTCGTATAGTGCGTCACCTGTTCGACCGTGCTCAGGCCATTGGCGCGCACCACTTCCTCGATCAGCGTCGCATCGATGGCGAAACACTTGCAGACCAGTGCGCCTTCTTCGTGTTCCTCGCTCCAGGCCTCGCCGCGGTAATTGGCCACCGCCGCCTGCAAGGCTTCGCGCCCCATCACCGAACAGTGCATCTTCTCCGGCGGCAGGCCGTCGAGATAGTCGGCGATGTCCTGGTTGCTGACTTTCAGCGCTTCGTCCAGCGTCTTGCCTTTGATCAGCTCGGTGAGCGCCGAACTGGAGGCGATGGCCGAGCCGCAACCGAAGGTCTGAAAACGCGCCTCCTCGATGATCTCGGTCTCTGGGTTGACCTTGAGCATCAGGCGCAGTGCATCCCCGCACTTGATCGAGCCGACATCGCCGATCGCGTTGGCGTCTTCGAGCGGACCGGCATTGCGCGGATTGAAGAAATGCTCGCGGACTTTTTCGGTGTATTCCCACATGATGGCGACACCTCACAGAGTAAAGGATTGACCACAGCCGCAGCGCGAGGTAGCGTTGGGGTTGTCGAACTTGAAACCGGTGTGCGTCAGGCTGTCGATGAAATCGACGGTCAGACCATCGACCATCGTGTAACTCATCGGGTCGATGAGCAACGGGATGCCGCCGATGTTCAACTCGGTATCGTCGGCCTGTTTTTCCTGCTCCATGCGCAGCGCGTACCGGAAGCCGGAACAGCCGCCGCCCTGGATGAGGATGCGCAGCCCCGCGACGGGGTGTTCGGCGGCACGCATGAAACGCTTGATGGCCTTGCTGGCGTTGTCGGTCAGGGCGATCATTTTGATTCTCCGTAAGGGGTCGGCGGAGTATCTGCAATCGCCGTGCCACAGAGTGCAACACGTCGAATCAGACAGTTGCAAGATTTCCTGCCGATCATTGTCGGAAATGCGACATGCAGTCGAAACGAACGCCGGTTTGCCGTCATTCCGGCCAGAGCCTGACCGCGAGCGCGGCACTGGCATACCTTGACTCCTTTGCTATGATGGCCAAGACGCTGGCAGGGGAATACAGCACGCGGGCTGCCTCTCACCCCCCTTCCTCCCTCTCCCCGACCTTCTGACGCCCCTGCCCGGATAGCCCGATTCCACCGCCGCGATGACCTTTCCTGCCGCTACCGACCTCAGCTTCGGCATCTTGCTCAACGGTGCACTGCTGCTCGCGCTCGCCCAGGTAGCCAATCTGGCCCTGGCGCGCGGCCGCATTCTCGGGCAGACAAGGACGACTGGCGGCCCAATCCCGACCACAATGGACCTTTCCTGGCGCACGCTGTGGCCAGCCATCGCCGCCGGAGTGCTCGTCGGCCTGATCGGCATTCTGCTCATCAGGCTCAGCGCGCTGCTCATGCCCGGTGTCATCTTCGATACGCGCTCGGTGCTGCTGGCCCTGTGCGGCCTGTTTCTCGGACCGCTGCCCACCGTCATCGCCATGCTGCTCACCGCCGCCTACCGGCTGTGGGTCGGTGGCGTGGCGGCGCCGGTCGGCGTGCTGGTCATCCTGGCCTCCGGCCTGCTCGGCCTGCTCTGGCGCTGGCGGTATTGGGCCGGCCTGGAGTCGCTGAACTGGCGCCCGCTCTATGCGCTGGGCCTCGCCGTGCATGGCGTCATGATGACGCTGATGCTGTTGCTGCCCTGGGAAACGGCACGGGTGGTGCTGGGCACCGCCGGCGTGCCGGTGCTGATCATCCATTCGCTGCTTACCGTCGCCCTTGGCCTGCTGATCGTCGACCGTCTGCGCCGTCAGCACGATCAGGAACGGCTGCGCGAACAGGAAGAGCGTTACCGCAGCCTGTTCGACAACGGCCACACGCCGATGCTGATCATCGATCCCGACGATGGCCGCATCGTCGACGCCAACGAGACGGCAGCGCGTTTCTATAGCTGGCGACGGGATGAACTGCGGACGATGCGCTTCGCCCGGATCAATACCCTGCCCGAGAACGAAGTGCGCCGTGCCATGCAGCGTGCCCTGCATGGCGAAGCCAGCCACTTCGAGTTCGAGCATCGCCGCGCCGACGGCGGCGCCCGGCCGGTGGAAGTCTTCGTCGGTCCGATCCGCTTTGGCGGTCATGACTACCTGTATTCGATCATCCATGACCTGAGCGCCCGCCGGGCGGCGGAAGCAGCGCTGGCGAAGAGTGAGGCCGCGCGCGCGCGCGATAACGCACGGGCGCTCGCCGAACAGCTGGCGGCGCGTCGGGCGGCGCTGAACCTCACCGAGGACGCGCAGCACGCCCGCCGCGAGGCCATACAGGCGCTCGCCAGCGCCCGCGAGAGCGAAGCACGCTTCGTCGCTACCTTCGAACTGGCGGCGGTCGGCATTGCCCATATTGCTCCCAACGGCCGCTGGCTGCGCGTCAACGACCGGCTGTGCGCCATCGTCGGCTTTACGCGCGACGAACTGCTGGGCTTGAGCTTTCAGGACATCACCCACCCGGACGATCTGGCCAGCGATATCGAGCATGTTCAGGACATGCTGGCGCACCGCATCGAACGCTACGAGATGGACAAGCGTTACCGGCGCAAAGACGGCAGCGACGTCTGGGTGCATCTCACCGTTTCGCTGGTTCTCAAAGACGATGGAACCCCCGATTACTTCATCTCTGTGGTCGAGGACATCAGTGAGCGCAAGCGCGCCGAAGCGGCACTGCGCGACAGCGAAGCGACCTATCGCTCCTTGTTCGAGAACATGATCAATGGCTTTGCCTATCACCGCATGATCTACGATAATGATCAGCCGGTCGATTACCTCTATCTGGCCGTCAATCGTGCCTTCGCCGCCCAGGCGGGACTGGGCGAGGTGGTCGGCAAGCGGGTGAGCGAAGTTTTGCCCGGCCTGCGGCAGAGCGACCCGCAGCTTTTCGAGATCTATGGCCGCGTCGCGCGTGGCGGCATGCCGGAACACTTCGAAACCTTTGTCAGCACGATGCAGCGCTGGTTTGAGATCACCGTCTATAGCCCGCAGCCCGAGCAATTTCGTCACCCTTTTCGACGACATCACCGAGCGCGTGCTGGCCGCCGAGGCGCTGCAGATGCGCAACGAAGAACTCGAGCGTTTCAACCGGGCGATGGTCGATCGCGAAATGGTCATGATCGGGCTGAAACAGGAAGTCAACGCCCTGTGCCGTGAGCTGGGCCGGCCGGCGGCCTATCCGCTGGCGTTTCTGGGTGAGGAAGGCAGGACCGGAGCCGAAGATGGTGCATGACAACGAACGGAACGCCGAGCCGGACGCACCGGGGACGAAAGTCAGCCCGGTCGGCACGGCGCCGGCCAACTCACGCTTCGTGCATCTGTTCCACTGCTCGCCGGTGCCGATGGTGCTCGCCGATGCCGCAGGCGGAGCGATCGAGCTCAACGACATGTTCCGGCGCATCTATGGCTATGTCGCCGACGATCTGCACCCCTTCGCCGCCTGGTGCGAACGCACGCTCACCGACCCGCTCGCGACCACCGCCCTGCTCGCCCGCTGGGCGGCCGCCGATCCCCGCCCGGCAGTGCTCTTCCTCGACGAAGTCGACGCGCTGGTCGGGGACACGCTGATCTCGCTGCTGCGCCAGTTGCGCGCCGGCTATACGCAGCGACCGCAAGCCTTTCCGCAGTCGGTCATTCTCTGCGGCGTGCGCGATGTGCGGGACTATCGCATCCATACCTCGAACCAGGAAATCATCACCGGCGGCTCGGCTTTCAACATCAAGGCCGAGTCCTTGCGCATGGGCAGCTTCTCGTTCGCCGAGACGCAGGCGCTGTGGGCGCAGCACACCGCAGCCACCGGCCAGACCTTCGATCAGGCGATCTGGCCCGAATTGTGGGAAGACACGCAAGGCCAGCCCTGGCTGGTCAATGCCCTGGGGCATGAGCTGACCTACAAGGAAGTCCGTCTGCGCCAGCGCAGCCTGCCGGTGTCGCTCGAAGACTACAAGGCAGCGCGCGAGCGGTTGATCCAGAGCCGTGCGACCCACCTCGATCAACTGACCGACAAGCTGCGCGAAGCGCGGGTGCAGCGCATCGTTGCCGCCTTGCTCGGTGGCGAGGCGATCGATGAGCGTTTCCCCGAAGATGACCTGCAGTACGCCGAAGATCTCGGTTTGATCCGCCGCAAGCCCGATCTGGCGATTGCCAACCGGCTGTACCGCGAGACCCTGCCGCGCGAGATCACCTCGCCGATCCAGGACGTGTTGCACTACCCGCAGCCGTCGTTTCTAACCGCCGAGCGCCGGCTGGACATGAACAAACTGCTGGCCGCCTTCCAGCAATTCTTCCGCGAGCACTCGGAGGCCTGGCTCGACGGCTTCGAATACCGCGAGGCCGGGCCGCAGTTGCTGATGCAAGCCTTCCTGCAGCGCATCGTGAACGGCGGCGGCCGCATCAATCGCGAATACGGCCTCGGGCGGCGACGTACCGACCTGCTGATCGAATGGCCGATCGATGAGGCGCAGGGCTATCACGGGCCGGTGCAGCGCGTGGTCATCGAGCTGAAGCTGCTGAAGAAGGCGCCGGAGAGCACGCTACGCGAAGGTTTGCAGCAGACCGCCGAGTATGCGGATAGGGTGGGCGCCGATGAAGCGCATCTGCTGCTCTTCGACCGGAGACCGGGCCAGAGTTGGGAGGAGCGCATCTTCCAGCGCGAAGAGTGTGTCGGCGAGCCAACGGGCAAGGCACGCAGCATCGGCGTCTGGGGCGTGTGAAATGGCCAGCGACGTCCGGCCCATCATCATGCGGCTGCTGGCGATCCTGTCTCTGCCGATGCTGACGCCAGCAATAGCCAGCGACAGCTATGCCCGTCATCCGGCGGCGCCCGCCTTCGTGCAGGAGATGAGCGAACGGCATGGTTTTGCCGCCGATGAGTTGCGGGCCTTACTTGCCCAGGTACGGCCGCTGCCGGCCGTGCTCAGGCTGATCGCACCACCGGCCGACCCGGCGGCGGTGCGTTCCTGGCAGCGTTACCGCGCCCACTTCGTCGAACCTCGCCGCATCGAAGCCGGCAAGCGCTTCTGGCGCCAGCATGCCGCCAGCCTCGCCCGCACCAGTGCCAGGAGCGGCGTGCCGGCCGAGATCATTGTCGCCATCATCGGCGTCGAGACGGTCTATGGCGCCAATGTCGGCCGCTTCCCGACCTTCGCCGCGCTGGCGACGCTGACTTTCGATTATCCGCCGCGTGCGCCGCTGTTCCGGCGCGAACTGGAAGCGCTCCTGCTGCTGGCGCGCGAACAGGGCCGCTCGCCGCTGGCCTACCGCGGCTCCTATGCCGGCGCGCTCGGCCTGCCGCAGTTCCTGCCCAGCAGCATCCGCGCCTATGCCGTCGATGGCGATGGCGATGGCCGCATCGACCTCTTCGCCAGTACCGACGACGTCATCGCCAGCGTCGCCAACTTCCTCACCCGCCACGGCTGGCAGGAAGGCGGCCCGATCGCGCTGCCGGCGCGCATCGATGCCGACATCGCCGACGTCACCGCCCTGCTCGCCGAGGGCATCGAACCGCGCCGGCGACCGGCCGAGATGCCTGGCATCGTCGCCGACACCCCCGGCCCGGCACCGGACGAAGCGGCGGCGCTGATCGATCTGGTAACGCCGGGCGAAGCCACCGAATACTGGCTCGGCTATCGAAACTTTTATGTGCTGACGCGTTACAACCGTTCCAGTTTTTACGCCATGAGCGTATTTCGGCTCGCCGAAGCCTTACGCACCAATGCGCCCTGATCTTTCAGGGCAGGGAAAGCCCGCCCATAATCGTCGGCCGCCATCTCGCCGCCGAAAAACCGCGATCATCCCGTCAGCAACGGCACTGCATCCCAGCGGGCAAGCCAGCCACGCCAGCTACGTGCGCGGGCAAGCTGGTGCGCTTCGGCCATGGCCGCATCTGCGGCCGCCTTCTCGCCCAGGCCGGCGAGCGCGAAGGCATGCAGGCGATAGATATCGGGCAAGCAGTACAGATGTTCAGAGAGAAGCGCGCTCTTTAGCGTGCGCTCGGTCAAGGCATGCGCCTGCGGCCAGCAACGCGCCGCTACCCAGGCCTCGGCGAGCAGCCAGCGCGCGGTATTGACCCCGGCAGGATAGCCGCGTGTCACCGCCGCCTCGATCGCGTCACAGGCCGCCGCATCCGGCGGCGTACCTGCCTGACCGCGCACGATGAGCACCATCATCGTCGCATAGGCCTCCCAGAAGGCGAACGCTTCGTTCTGCGCGATGTCCAGTGCGCGCGCCGCGTGTTCGGCCATCGCCTGCTGCTCACCCTGAGCGAGATAGATCGCCGCAGCGAACACGCGGGCAATGCATTCGGCCTGGCGAGTCGGCTCGCCTCGTGTGCGCGCGACGTGATTTTCGATCTCTTCGCGCCAGCCGGGTTCGCCGAGAAACCAGAGCAGCCAGGCGTGGTTGGTGGCCAGGAAGGCAAACGGGTCGGATGGGAAATAACGGGTGCGACCGGCGTGGTCGATGTCGCTGGCGAGCAAAAACTCGAAATCGCTTTTCGCCGTCATGAAATCGCCGCGGAAAAAGCTGGTGTTGGCACGCGCCCAACGGCCGGCGAAATCTTGTTCGGGCGTTTGCGCCAGATGGCACAGCCGCTGCGCCTGCGCCAGGCCACGAGTGACCGAGTCGCCACCGCTCCACAGATACAGCAGCGCCTCGGCGGCGAAACGCAGCTCGTGTTCGGCGGCATCGACCGGCTCGGTATGGCGATGCGCAACGTCGGCACACAGCGTGACGATTTCGTCGATGCCGTAACCATCGCGCACGATGAGGGCCCTGGCATGATGCAGGCGCGCCCAGTCGCCGGTCGTACCGGCGGGATAACCGACGCGCGCCAGACGGTCGAACAAAGCACAGGCCGCGCAGGCATCTTCGGCCTTCAGCGCCGCCATCGCGGCAGCGAGCCAGCAGAGTGCGGCGCGATCTTTTACACCCGCTTCCTCGAACAGTTCGGCGGCATGGGCCGTTTCCTGGCGCGCCAGCAAGCGCTCGGCCGCCAATTGCGCCAGGCGAACCTCGCTGGCGCGGTCGAGACGGGCGCGGCATTGCTCGCGCAGCAAGGGATGGACGAAACCCCAGCCATCACGATGATAGGCAAACATCAGCCCCTCGCTGGCCGCGGCGGTGAGCGTCGCTTCGGCCGCCTCGGCGCCAATGAGCGCGCCCAGATCGTCGCGCCGGAACTGCTGGCCAAGCACGGCCGCGGCACCAAGCGCATCGCCGTCGACCTCCGCCAGATTGCACCAGCCCGATAGCGCGTCGGCGAACTCGGCCGCATCGCGGTTCGCTTCGGCGATGAGCAAGAGCGGCAAGCCACGGGCGCGGGCGAGCATGCCTTGCCTTTGCTCCGCCGAAGTGGCCGCATGGCCGAGATCGGCGAGCAGGCATTGCCCGGCGGCATCGTCGAGCGCCGCCAGCTCGTAGCGCAGCGCGCCCTGCGGCAGCCAGCCGCCCGGCTGCGGCCGGCGCGTGAGCAGCCATGAGCGCCGGGCAGTACGGGCGAATTCGTCGAGCAGCCGGGCCGTCGCGGCATCCATCCACTGTGCATCATCGACGATGGGCAGCGCCGCGGCGAAAAGACGCGCCAGCGCCGACAGCAAGCCACCCCGCTGCTCGATGCCGAGATAGCGCTCATCGAGCAGCTGCCGCACGGCCCGGCGCTCGCGCTCCGGCAAACCTTCCGGCTCCAGGCGCGTGAAAAGCTCGACGAGACTGGACCATGGCACCTGCGCGCTTTCGGCACGGCAGAAAATCCACACCGCCAGCCCGTGGGGCGAGGAGCGGGCGACCTCCAGCGCCAACCGCGTCTTGCCGATGCCGGGCGGGCCGACGAGGATCACCGGCGCCGCGCTCGTCGCCAGCGATGCCTGCACGCGCTCGAGGTCGGCAGCGCGGCCGACGAACGGCGTCTCGGGCAACAGGGGGACCGCGAGCACCTGGCGCAGACTGGCCGGCGTGTAGATGCGCAGCGGCGCTGCCGCCGCGGCCGGTCGCAAGCATCGCTGCTCGACGCGGTGGGCCAACTGGACCGGTAGTTCCGGAAAACTGGCATCGACGGCAATCTCGCCGGCACCGGCTGCGCGCGCCAGTTCGACGGCTTCGAGCAAACGTCGTCCCTGAAAAGAGGCGTCGGCCTGCGGCGCAACGAACAGAGGGCCGACCGTGAGTCCGATACTCGCCGCCGGCATCTTTTCGCTACAACTCAACGCGGCGCGCAACGCGAGACGGCAAAAACCACCGCTGCGCGCGCGCAGGCCAAAGACGAAACTGACGCCTTCGGCATCGCTGGCAGCCAGCGTCGCACCATAAAGACGCAAGGCCTCACCCAGCTCGGCGAAACGACGGTGACGGTCGAGAAGGTCGGCGCGCTCATCGGGGCCGTCATCGATCAGCGCGAGGCGCACAATGGCCAGCCGCTGCCATTGCCCAGCGCCACCGCCCTGGCTTTCCCGAACCTCTGTGTTTTCGACCGTCGGCACCGGCGCGCGTCCGCGTTCGGCCAGCCACTGGCGATGCGCACGCAGCCAGCGATCAAAATCTGCTTCCCAGTCGATGCCTTCCCCTTCCAGATCGCACCAGGTCAGATCGATACGTTCGGCCAGCGCAGCGGCAAAGAGCGCGCGCGCCGCCGGATCGACGAGCAGTCGTTCATCGGTGATCAGGCGCGCATCGCTGTGAAAGCTCAGCCATTGCGGCTGTACCTCGAAATACTCCGCCAACCCCAGCGCGCCGAGACGCTTGCCCAGGTCGTTGATCACGACGCGCAGATTGGCGCGCGCCGAGGACTCGCTGCGATCCGGCCAGAGCATTTGCGCCGCCGCATGCCGGGGCAATGGACGCCCCCCACGCGCCGCGAGATAAGCGAGCAGAGCGATGCCCTTGCGATAGCGCACGGCCAGCGGCCGCACACAGCCATCGGCGTAGAGCAAAGCGGGAGGACCGAAAAAACTCAGCCAATACGTGGGGGAGGTCATGGCCGGCAGTATAGACGGAGTACGGCTAACGCTCTGCTAACGCTACCGTGCTGCAATGCTCGCCCGCAGCGCCCGGCCACCACCCGGCCGAGCGGTGATGCAACGAAGACAGCACGAGGAGTGAAGGCCATGCATCTATCTACCTGGGCGGTCATCGCCATCGGCGGCTTGGCCGGAAGCGCCGCATGGGCCACGACACCCAATGATGGTTATATCGATGGCATTTATCGCTGCACGGTGGCGCTCGAAGGGCGTTCCAGCGAGGCCTATCTGTCGCTCAACGGCCGGCGCGACGGCAAGACCGTCTATCTCGTCGCCGCCGATTCCCCGACGCGCGATGGCTTTTCCGGCTATGGACTGGGGCTCGTCTCCGGCGACAAGTTTGCCGGCAACACCTCGTTCGGCAAACGTTTCGAGTTCGTCGTCGCGCCGCAGGGCGAGGCGGCGCTGACCCTGCGCGGCAGCGTCGGCGTGATTGGACTTTCCGGGCGCGCCGCCAATGCCCGTCTCGATTGCCTGAGCATCTGGTGAGGAGAAAGACGATGCCCGCCCTCTTTCAGCATTCATTACCTTATCTGCTCTGCATCCTTTTGGCCATGCCGGCGCTCGCCGAAAACGCCGCCGCCGACACTCCCGACAAGGAGACCCCCATCGTCTGCACGAGCGCCGAGTGTGGCGAGACACCCGAGAACGAGTTCGTCGCCGACGCCGACGACGATCCTTTCGATGGTGAGATCGACCCGTTCGCTTATGGCAAAGACTGGGATTACGACAATTCCGGCGTGCTCGATGGCATCTACCAGTGCGAAATGACCTTGAGCGCCGACGGCCAGATCAGGTCACAGATTTACGTCTCGGTCAATGGCAAAAGCAACGGCGATGCCGTATTCATCATCGGCGAAATCGAGGCACGCCCCGACGCCTATTTTGGCTGGGGCATCGGCCGCGTCGAAGACGAAACCGATGGCACGACCTTCCGTTTCTCCGGCAAGACGAGCGAGAACGAAGACTTTGCCCTGCTCGCCACCTATCAACCCGACGGTTCGGTGCGGGCGCAGGGACAGGCCGTGATTCTCTTCAAGCCGCCCGGTCAGCCGGTCAGCGACGTGCTGGCGAAGATCGCCTGTCAAAGCATCTGGTGAGGCGGCGATGCAGCGACTGACTCACCTTGGATGCGCTCTGGCGCTGGCCGTCGCTGCCGCCCACGCCACGGCCACCAACCTCAACGAACGCATCGACACGCAACCGAACGCGATGTGCCTCCGGCTGTGCCTTCCTCGTCTGCTCCCGGTAGCAGCGGAGTGAGCTGCCCCGGCCCCACGTTCCACGCAAGGAGTACGACATGAATCTCATCCGACGCTTCGCCGTGCTGACGGCGCTGACTTTCGCGACCGGCATGCCGACGTCACTGGCGGCCATCCGCTCGCCGCGTCCCGAGATCGATTCCGGCCCGATCAGCGTCTATCGCTCCGGTCGCGCCCCCGAGCCGTTGCGGCTCGCCAACACCCAAGCCTCGCCGCCGATCTGCCCGACCAACCGTTTCGGTTACGAAATCTGCGATCCGAACCAGCCGGGCAAACCGCCGCCCAACATCCCGGTCAGATCAGGCGCTGACGGCGCAGAGCCAACCACGACGACGGGAACCCGGCGCACGACGCGCGCCGACCAGGGTATCGCCGACTATTGTGCGGCCCGCCGCGCCAGTGGTCAGGTTCTGCCCGGCGGACTGTGCGCGCCGGAAGATCAGCCCGGCAGCGCAAGCGGACCGGCGCACTGAGCGTGGGCTTCGTTGGAGCGGCCCCGGATCTGGGTCCGAGGCATGCTTGGCCGCAATGGCAGCGCGGACAGCAGGTTTTGTCGGAGCGGCCTTGGCCGCGATTAGGGCGGTTGAACCGGCTGCGAGTGCTGTTATCGCGGGCAAGCCCGCTCCCACGAAGCGCCACCCACCCGGCCTTTTGCCGCCCTGCGGGCGTCCAACGATCCGGAACATGAACCGCCTGCCTGCGCATGCGATGGCCTTGCCGACGGCATCGGCCCTGGACTCGCCCCCTGCGGTCGAAGTCAGCTCCGTTGGCACGGCGTGGCGTGCCGTGCTGCTCGCTGGCAGCCTGCTCGGCGGCGCCTGGCTGTGCTGGCCGCCGCTCGCCCCGCTCTGCGCCCACATCGCGCTGCTGCCTTTGCTGCGGCTGTGGCGCGACGACGCTTCGCCGGCACTTCTGGCGGCGGCGAGCCTGGCGACGATGGTCTGCGCCCACCTGCTGGCTCTGGGGTATTTCCTGTTCATCGATCCGCTGCCAGCGCTGGTGGCCATATGGGCGCAGAGCGTCATCGCCACGCTGCCGCTGCTCGTGCTGGCCGTGACCGTGCAGCGCGCGTCCGCGCGCCGCTGGCTGTGGGCCCTGCCGGCGTTGTGGGCGGCGAACGAGCAGCTCATCGCCCAGCTGCCGACGATGGTGCCCATGCCTTTGGGCGGGGCCTTGGCCGTCTGGCCCTCGGGCATCTGGTTTTATGCCTGGACCGGCGTGCTCGGCGGCACGCTGCTGCTGGTGACGAGCCAGATCTGGTGGGTCTGCTCGCCCCTTCCCACGCCAGTCAAGGCACGTCGCGCCCTCCTGGGTCTGGCCCTGCTGCATGGCCTCGGTCTGGGCCTGCTACTGGCGGAGAGCAGCGATGCGGCCAAAGAGCCCGCCCTGGCCTTGGTGCGCACGGGCGCTGCGCCCACCAATACCGACTCGCCGGCCTGGTATGACCAGGCCCTGCACTTGAATAGTCAGGCCGTACGGGACGGCGCCCAACTGCTCGTCTGGCCCGAGGCGATGATTTCCTGGCGCGTCTGGCAGGAGGAGGAGCATCCGCTGCGGCGCGCGTTGCTGGCACATCTGCGCGCTCACGCCGTGCCCTTGCTCGTCGGCTTCAATGCCGCCATTGACGCTTTCACGCTCTACAACGGTGCCGCGCTGCTGCATCCCGGAGAAGAGCCCGACACGGCGCCCGCCTATTTCAAACGCTGGTTGATGCCTTATCGCGAAAACACGGGCCTGTTCGGACTCGGCCGCGGCTGGATCCGTGCCGGCGCGGCGAGCGCCGCTTTGTCGTGGACCGATGAACACGGCCGGCAGCGCTGGCTGGGACCGCTCATCTGCTATGAAGTCCTCATCGCCGAAGCCGCCCGCCAACAGGTGCGGGCCGGGGCGCAACTGCTCGTCGTGCTCACCAACGATGTCGAATTCGCCGCCACGCCGGCCTCCTGGCAATTGCGCGCCCAAGCTCAGGCGCGCGCCGTCGAAAGCGGCCGCGACCTCGTGCGCATCGCCAGCATCGGCCGCTTGCAACACATCGATGCCCAAGGCCGCCTGCGCCTGGAATCCGCCGGCAGCGCCGACTACCGCATCGTCCGGCCGGCCTGGCATTCGACGACGACGTTCTGGGTGCGACACGGCGCCTGGCTGCCCTGGCTGCTGATCGCGCTGGCAGCAGCACTCGGCGCGCTGGCGGCGCACCCACCGCGCCGCCGTAACGACAGCCGTTGAACGCTACCCCTCCGCAAACCAGCACCCGACATTCGCAACGACATATACGTCATATGGAGACTCACACCATGCGTTTTCGCCCCCGCCCCCTCGTCCTCGCCCTCGCCTTGGCGTTTGCCACCGCCGCCTTGCCCGAACGCGCCGTGGCACGGACAGCGGTCATGACCTTCAGCCTGCCGGCCGACGCCGATGAAACCGACCAGATGATCGTCCGCTTCAAACCCGGACGCGGTACGACACGCGCCGGCGGCCCACCCGAAGCCCTGCCCAGCGCGGCCACACTGAGCCGCCAGGCCGGGCTCGACATGGTGGCGCGCCGCAGCATGGGCGGTGGCGCGCAGGTCTATCGCCTCACCGCCGGCAAGAAGCGGCTGGCGGAAGTGCGGGCCGCCGCCCGGCGGCTGATGGCGCAGAACCCCGACGTGCTCTATGCCGAACCGGATGCGCGCATGTTCCCGCTGTCCGTGCCGAACGATGCGCGTTACGGCGAGATGTGGCACCTGCATGCGCCGACAGCGACCGGTAACCCTGCCACGACCAGCGAAGGCAGCGCCAACCTGCCCGGCGCCTGGGCCATCACCACCGGCCGTCCCACCTTGGTCATCGGAGTCATCGATACCGGCATCCTGCCCAATCACCAGGATCTGCTTGGACGGACGGTCGCCGGCTATGATTTCATCAGCACTGCGACCGTAGCCAACGATGGTGATGGCCGCGACGGCGATCCCACCGACCCGGGCGACTGCACCAACAACGCCACCTGTAGCAGCTCCTGGCATGGCACCCACGTCGCCGGCACCATCGGCGCGGCGGCCAACAACGGCCAAGGCATCGCCGGCATCAACTGGCAGTCGAAAATCCAGGCCCTGCGCGTGCTCGGTGTCGGTGGTGGTTATACCTCGGACATCGCCGACGCCATCCGCTGGGGGGCCGGCGCGCCGACGATGGACGGCAGCAACCCGTGGCCCCAAGGCGCCAATCCGACACCGGCCCGGGTATTGAACCTCAGCCTTGGCGGCAGCGGCGTTTGTAATACGACCACCCAAGAAGCGATCGATACCGCGGTCGGCCTGGGTACGGTGGTGGTCGTCGCCGCCGGCAACGAAAACCAATCACTCGCCGAGGTCCCGAAGCAACCGGCCACCTGCAACGGCATCATCCCGTCGCTGCCGCCGCGCGCGACGGCAGCCGGGCCTCCTACAGCAACTACGACAGCAACGGCAGCAATTACATCGCCATCGCCGCGCCGGGCGGCGATCAGGATGCGATGTATGGAGCGGATGGTGTCGGTGGCATTCTTTCGACCCTCGATGGCGGCACGACCTCGGCATTGAATGACCAAGCCTACGCCTGGTATCAGGGCACCAGCATGGCCACGCCGCATGTCGCCGGCGTCGTCTCGCTCATGCTCTCGGCCAAACCCGACCTCGGTCCGGCACAGGTGAAGCAGGTCTTGCAGGCCACCGTCCGACCGTTTACCAGCCCCTTCGCACCGGATTCGGGCAAGAATTGCACCACCGCGACTTGCGGCGCCGGTCTGCTGGACGCCACCGAGGCGGTGAAGGCCGTCGCGCGCAGCATCGGCTGGTCGCGCACCGCCTTCAGCGAAGACGGCGCCAATAATGGCTCGATCAGCCAGACCGCGACGCTGACGCTCAGCCACGGCCGCTTCGCCGGCAGCGACGGCGAAGACTTCGTCACCAGCGGCAAGGTGACGGTCAGCCACCTGCCGGCCGGTCTCGTCATCCGCGTCGCCCGCATCAGCGACAGCGAAGCCCGTATCGAGTTCACTGGCTCGGCTACCGCCCACGCGGCCAGCGACAGCATCGCCAACCTGGGCCTCGCTTTCAACGACAGCGCCTTCGCCGTCGGCCTGGCCAGTTTGGTGGACGGGCGGCAAAAAACCGATCTGGTGATCCATTTCGCCGATGCCGGCGATACGACGCCACCGACACTCACTGGCGTGTCGGTCGTTGCCACCGGCGCGACCACCGCGACGCTGCACGCCACCAGCAACGAGGGGGCGACCGGCTACTGGGTCGTGCTGGCCGAAAACGCAACGACGCCGAGCGCAGCGCAAGTCAAGGCCGGACAGGATGCGACTGGCAACCCGGCGATCGCCAGCGGTCAAGCCGCGATGCTGACCAATACGCCGACGACCTTCGCCATCGGCGGTCTGAGCGCGCAGACGACCTACAAGCTCTGTCTGGTGGCCGAGGATGGCGCCGCCAACCTGACGGTCGATGCCAACGTCGCCTGCGCAACGGTCACCACCGGCAGCGCTGCCGACACCACGCCGCCAGTGCTTTCCGCCGTCAGCGCCACGGCCACCGGTCCAACCGCGGCGACGCTGCGCGCCACCAGCAGTGAAGACGCGACCGGTTACTGGGTGAGGCTGGCCGGTGGCGCAACGGCGCCGAGCGCGACGCAGGTAATCGCCGGCCAGGACAGCGCCAACCAGAACGTGCCGCACGGCAGCGGCGCGATGACCGCCGGCCTGGCGCAGCAGTTCAGCCTCACCGGCCTCGTTGCCGGCACTGCTTACAAACTCTGCCTCACCGCCAAGGATGCCGCCGACAATGCGGCCGACGTCGCCTGTGCCGAGGTGACGACACCGGCCATCGACACGGCTGGACCGGTGCTCACCGGGGTAACGGCCACGGCCACCGTGACCGATCAAGCCGACAACAGCAATGTCATTGAACTGAAGGCGACCAGCGACGAACTCGCGCTCGGCTATTGGGTCGTGCTGTGGGGCAGGAACGCCACGCCACCGACGGCAGCGCAGATCAAGGCCGGCCAGGACAGCAGCGGAACCGCTGCGCCAAGAAGCGGCTTCGCCTACATGTTCGCCAATACCGAAAAGACCTTCACGATACAAAATGTGCCGCTGGGCCCCTTCACCGTCTGCCTGCTGGCCGTGGATGAGCAGCAGAACGACTCGTCGGTTCACTGCGCCAACGCCCCCACCGACACTCTGCCGCCCCTGCTCGAAGGCAGCTTCCACGCACCGCTCGACGATGCCAGCGATGTGGCGCTGAACACCGCCATCGCGCTGCGCTTCAACGAGTACATCGCCGTCGGCGCCCATGGCAAGAAGGTTTATCTGAAAAAGAGCAGCGACGACAGCCTCGTTGCCACCTATACGTCCAACGGCGCCGGCTTCAGCAGCAGCGAGGGCACGGCGAGCATAGGCCGGACGATCAGCTTCGATCCCAACGTCTTCTCGATGACTTATTACGACCAGCTCAATCTGACACTGACCCATCCGCTGCTCTGCAACACCGGTTATTACGTCAGCGCCGATGCCGGCGCCGTAGTCGATACCTCCGGCAATGCCTTTGCCGGCATCACCGACAAGACGACTTACAACTTCACCACCGTCGCCTGCGACAGCACGCCCGACGCCTTCGCCTTCACGGCGCGGAACGATGTCAATCTGGCGACCACGATCGAATCGAATGTCATCACCGTCGCCGGCCTCAACACCGCAGCCGACATTGCGATCACGGGGGGCGAATACCGCATCGACGGCGCTGCCTGGCGCGCGAATGCAGGCACAGTGAATAACGGCCAGAGCGTCCAGGTGCGGGTGACCAGCGCGAACGCCTACGGCACCGCCACCAGCGCCACACTGACCATCGGCGGCGTGAGCGCCACCTTCTCCGTCACGACGCAGGCCGCGCCGCCGGCACCGCCGCCGGATCCAACGCCCAGCCCCACGCCCAGCCCCACACCCAGCCCCACACCCAGCCCCACACCCAACCCCGCGCCTGCTCCCGAACCCATACCTACGCCCACATCCAATCCCGCGCCGAGTGCTCCGCAACCCGATACCACAACGACGATGACCACTCCGGTGATCAGCGTCGCGCCGGGCTCGACTGCTACGCTGACTGGCGATACCCGGTCGGTCACGGCCTCTCCCGGTTCGTCACTGGTCGTGGCGAGAGGCAGCAGCGCCAGCATCAACCTGCCGCCGCCCGCACCCGGCACGGACGTCGCTCCGGTCAGCGTCAGCATCAACGGCCAGACACTGATGCTCGAGCCGACCGTGCCGAACACCGTCGTCAGCGTGCGCACGGTGAGTGTCGACGGCGTGCCGACACAGGTGCTGATCGTCACCTCGGGCGCGCTCTCGGTCACGGCCAGCGCCCCTGGTCAGCCGCTGCTGGCGGCTGGCAGCGGTGCCCATACCGTCATCCTCACCGCCGACGAGGCCGGAACGAGTGCCACCACGACCGTCGATGCCGGCACGGGCATGATCGTCATTGCCGTCACGCGCGGCATCGCCAGCCTGCCGGCCGATGCGTTTGCCGACACCCGCCGCAGCGCCGCCGCCACGACGCGACGCCTCCATGCCGGTGAAGTGGCCCAGATCGATGCCGCCGGCCGCATCACGCGCGTCCATCTCGGCAGCACGGCAGGGGGCGGCGTCGGCGATCCGTTGGCGATGCCCAGGCTGCCGGGCCTGCTAGTGAACGCCCGCGTACCCAAGCTGGATGGCCATGTCCAGCGCAGCGGCGAAAACCTGTTGCAAACGCTGGAGCGCGGACTGCGGTCGTTCGACCTGACACGGCAAACCGAAACCGATGCGTTTGGCGGGCTGCGCTTCAGCGATGATCAGGGCACGGTGTTCAGCACCATGCCGGTCGGCGAGGTGATGGTCGATACGACCGGTAAGCAGGCCGAGGGCCATGCGCCCACGGCCAATGGCGGCCTGAGCTTTACCCGGTCGGGCCTTACCGTCACGCTGGTGCCGCGCGTGCTCGACCTGCCAGCGATGGTCGCCTTCGTGCAGGGCATGGGGGGAACGACGACGCTACAGGAGGATGGCAGCCTGCTGCTGAGAATCGATGGTCAGGTGCTTGCCATGCGGCCGGATTATCGGGTCGGACAAGGCGCCCCCGGCGTCGGTCAGGACGACACCGGTCACCTGGCCTGGGCGGATGACCAGGGGCGGCGGCAGATGCTCTACCCGGTTATCGCCGATTTCGCGACCTTGCTGGTCCAGGCGCAAAAGGTGGACCCGATGGCCGAAGTCGTCACCGATACCGACGGTACGGTCAGTCTGAAGCTGAACGGCCAGAGCTTCCGCCTGCAGCCTGACTATCTGCTCTCTCCCATCCCGAGAACGCATTTCCATCTCGGGTGGTGGCTGGGCGAGGATGGCAAACTCTATGTGCGCTATCCGAACCTGGGCCGGGCACAAGGTTTTACCGTCCGCTGAGCGCGACGGGCGCGTGGCCGCACCGGGGCTTCCCGCTGCGGCCACGCCTCCCCCGCGCCGCCCGGTTCCGCCATGACGAACGCCGTCCCGATGGGGCTGACTTTCGATAATGGACATGGCGATTGCTGCCGCCCCGAAACATCGAAATCACGGCTCGCCGGTAGGAGCGACCTCCGGATCGAGCATGCCTGGCCGCGATGGCAGCGGTCGATTCGCCCCCCAATCGTGGGCAAGCCCGCTCCCACGATGGATCGGGGAAGAATGCATTCTGCAGCGGCTGAGTCTGGATTCCGGCTCTCCGGCGGAAGACGGCCCTCACTCCGTGATGAACGCCTTACCGCCGCCTCCGGCCGGAATGACGGTGGCGCCGGTTTGCCGTCCCCGGATCGGAGTCCGAGGCAGGCATTCCGGAACCAGCGGCGCCGGGGCGTAGGTGCGGCAGGCGTGGCCTTCTTCGCCGCCTGGTATCCGGAATCCAGAAAGCGGTCGGGAGGGATTACGCCGCGAGACGGTGGAGCACCTGACGAAGGCAACGATGGGCCTTGGCAGAGCGCATTCTGCGGCAGCTGCCTCTGGATTCCGACTCGATGCCTGCCCTGGACTCCGTTCCAGGAACGGAGTACCGACTTGGTGTCTTGCACCCAGGATCATGAACCTTGAACCGGGTTCGACCGCCCCACGCGGACCAGCCCGCTCCCACAAAGAGCCATGCTCTTCGAGTGATTTTCACGATCATCGTTGGCCTGAGGCTCACGGCCGGCCAGCCATCGGCGCAACATCGTCACGGTGCGGCCTGGCGGGCATCCAACGAGTATGGCTTTGCCAAGAAAAATGTTCCCGACCGCGAACGCGTTGCCGCAACGATGCCGACGCTCAGTGACGGTGGCTGGCTTGTGCGATGGCCACGGCGATGGCGGCTGCGTGTGCGTTCACCACCGTCTCATCCGGCCCTTCGGTCATGACGCGCAGCAAGGGTTCGGTGCCGGAGGGCCGCAGCAGCACGCGTCCATCTTCTCCCAGAGCCGCTTCTGCCGCAGCGATCGCCGCCTGCACCTCGGCTGCCTGCTGCCAGTCGAAACCGGTCGCGAGCGGCACGTTGATCAGTTTTTGCGGATACAGACGCAGATCGGCGCAGGCTTCCGCGAGCGTCTCGCCACGGGCGCGCAAGGCGGCGAGCACCTGCAGCGCCGAGACGATGCCGTCGCCGGTGGTGTGGCGGTCTAGGCAGATGATGTGACCGGAATTCTCGCCGCCGAGCAGCCAACGGCGCGCCTGCATCTCTTCCAGCACGTAGCGGTCGCCGACGCGCGCGCGCGCAAAGGGCAGACCGAGCCGGCCGATCGCCCGTTCGAAGCCGAGATTGCTCATCAGCGTGCCGACGATGCCGCCCACCTCGCGACCGCGTGCGCGGGCGATGACGTAGAGCAGCTGATCGCCGTCATAGAGCCGCCCGTCCTGGTCGGCCATCAGCAGGCGATCGCCGTCGCCATCGAGCGCAATGCCGAGATCGGCGCCGCTGTCGCTGACGGCCCGGCGCAGACTTTCGGGGTGCGTCGCGCCACAGGCGGCATTGATGTTCAGCCCGTTGGGCGAGACGCCGACGCTCACCACCTCGGCGCCCAGCTCGTGCAAGACCTTGGGCGCAACTTGATAGGCGGCACCATGGGCGCAGTCGACGGCGATTTTCAGCCCGCGCAGATGGGCATCGTTCGGAAAGGTGCTCTTGCAGAACTCGATGTAACGCCCGGCGGCATCGGTGATGCGCCGGGCGCGGCCGAGCGCCGCCGAGGGCGGGCAAAGGAGCGGCGCATCGAGCCTAGCCTCGATCTCCATCTCGAGCGCATCGGGCAGCTTCAGACCGGCGGCGGAGAAGAACTTGATGCCGTTATCCTCGTACGGATTGTGCGAGGCTGAGATGACCACACCGGCCTGCAAGCGTAGTGCGCGCGTCAGATAGGCGACGGCAGGCGTCGGCAGCGGCCCGCAGAGCAGCACATCGACGCCGGCGGCGGCAAAGCCGGCCTGCAGCGCCGCTTCGAGCATGTAGCCAGAGACGCGCGTGTCCTTGCCGATCAGCACCGCCGGTCGCTCACCAGGCAGTAGATGCTCACGCGCCACCAGCGTCGCGCCAGCGGCATAGCCCAGGCGCAGCACGAATTCTGGCTGGATCGGCTCGCGGCCGACGCGGCCGCGCACGCCATCGGTGCCGAAGTATTTGCGGCTCATGCCTCCTCCTGCAGCGCCGCCAGCACGCTGAGCGCATCGCGCGTCGCCGCCACGTCATGCACGCGCACGATGGCCGCGCCGCGCTGCACGGCGATCAGCGCCGCGGCAACGCTGGCCGCCTGCCGCTCACCCACCGGCCGACCGGTGAGCGCACCGAGCATCGACTTACGCGACAGGCCGACCAACAGCGGCGGCCCGAGCGCCGCCAGCCGTGGTAAGGCGCGCAGCAGCGCGAGATTGTGCGCCAGCGTCTTGCCGAAGCCGAAACCCGGATCGATGCACAGCCGCTCGCGCGCGATGCCCGCGGCGAGGCAGGCGTCGAGACGTGCCCGCAGAAAGCCAGCGACTTCACCCACGACATCGTCGTACCGCGGTGCCAACTGCATCGTGTGTGGTTCGCCCTGCATGTGCATGAGGCAGATGCCACAATCGCTGGCCGCAATGACCTCGAGCGCGCCTTCCTCGCGCAAGGCTTTGATGTCGTTGATCATGCTCGCGCCGGCGGCGAGAACGGCGCGCATCACTTCAGTTTTGGTCGTATCGACCGACAGCGGCACGCCGCAGTGGCGCAGGCCCTCGAGCACCGGCAGAAGCCGCTCGAGCTCCTGCGCTGCCGCTACCGGCTCAGCGCCGGGCCGGCTCGACTCGGCGCCAAGATCGATGAGATCGGCACCTTCTTCGATCAGCCGCTGCGCATGGGCGATGGCCCGTTCGACTTGTCCAGCCAAACCATCGCCGGAAAACGAATCGTCGGTGAGATTGACGATGCCCATGATGCGCGGGCGATCGAGCGAAAGGCGTTGCGGGCCGAGAGCGAGGAAGCGATGCATCGGGGCATTCTATCGCCGTGCCGGTGGCGCTGACTTTCGCTGCATTCACAGGCCGAGCGTCGAAGCCGGCGCTACGGCTTCGCTTTCCAGCCACAGATCATCGAAGCGTCGCCACCAGGGCTGGATCTCGCCGCCCTCGTCGAGCACGAGCTTACCGCGCGGCTGATCGGTATGGAAACGAATCGCGCCATGTTGGCCATCGGCGAGCAGATAGCGCTCGGCCAAGTGACGCAGATGTGCCGGACACTGGCGCGTCTCGATGGCGTGGCCACAGCGGCGCATCAGGCCCAACAGACGCGGACAATGGCGCTGCAGGTAGTCGAGCTCGATCAGAACGAGACGCAGACGTCGATCCGGGTCGGCGGCAAGAAAAGCGCTGAGCCGAGCGATGCGTTCGACATCCTCGAGCGCGATGCGCTGCATATCGCCATCGAACAGCCTGAGCTCATGATGGGCGTAAATCAGCGTCGTATCGATGGCCATGCGCCAGTCGGCCTCGGTCGCGAACGGGGTGATCGCCATCAGCAATCCTCCTGGCGCGCGATTGCGCGCTCGATGAGAGCGAGAAAGTCGGCTTCATTGCGCACCTGCGTCACCTCGTGCGAGGTCACCGTGTAACCCAGCGGCTTGGCGATGGCCTCGTAACGCGGCACGCGCGCGCGGAACAGGCGCGGGAAGATCCAGCGCGTGAAATCGTCGGGCACCGCCTGCTCGATGCGCTGCAGACCGCGCTCGGCGAGATAAAGCGGAATTTGTTCGGCAAGGAAGGCCGGGCGGAAATAGAGCGGTTTCGGATCGGCCTGGGCGCGGCGGATCAGTTCCGCTTCTTCGTCGGCGGTGGTCACCTGGATGTAGAGGATCAGCGTATGCGCGCTGAGCAGTTCGATCACCGATGGCTCGTCGAGCTCACACAGGCTGCCGCCGACGTCGTTGACGAAATGATCGTAGCCATAGACGCGCCGCGCCTTCTCGATGAACACCGGAACGTCGCGCATCGCTTCGATCTCCGCCTGGCGATAAAGCGCCTGCCGGCGACTAAACTCGCTCAGGCTCAGGCCGCCCAGCGCTGCATCGCCCAGCTTGCCGACGAAGGCGAGCACTGGCCCGAGGTCGTCGACCTTGATGTTGTTTTTGATGTCGATCCAGTCGCGGCGCAAGAGATCGCGCAGCAGCGGCTGCTGCATGGCCTGCTCTTTGACCAGATCGAGGATGGCCTCGTCGAGATAGCGCTTGCCGATGCGGTAGTCAGCCGAATAGTGGAACCAGTCCTGCCGACGCAGACGCGTGGCGAGATGTGTCTTGCCGACGCCGGACATGCCGAGCAGCGTGACCTTCTTGTGCCGCCAGGCACGAAAACTCGCGACGGTGAACTTCATGGCAGAACCGGGGATGGCGAAGGCGCGATTCTACGGCCGCCTTCATCGCCGCCGAGGGACGGTGCGCAGCGCTCGGCCAGCCAGGAGAGCCCGAGCGCCGGCAAAGCGGCCATCAGGCGGTCGACACGCGCGCTGGCCATGAGCCGCAGACGACCTTGTCCGGATTTATGGCCGCGATACAGGCGCACCACCTGCCGCGCCACCGCCTCGGCCACTTCGACCATCTCGGCCCGCCCGGCGATGAGCGGCGCGATGATCGGCCCTAGGAACGCATAGTGTGTGCAGCCGAGCACCAGGCGGTCGACACCGCGCTCGAGGAGCGGCAAGATGGTCGTGGCGACCTCGGCGCGGAACGCCAGCGTTGCCGGCTGCAGGGTTTCGACATGCGTCGCCCAACCCGGACAGGCGATGACGTCGACGCGCACGCCGTGCGCATGCTGCGCGACCAGCTGCCGCAAACGCTCGCTCGCCGCCGTCGCCGCGGTGGCGAGCACGGCGATATGGCGGCTGCGCGAGCTGGCCGCCGCCGGCTTGATGCCCGGCTCGATGCCGACGATGGGCACGCCCGGCAGCGCGGCGCGCAGCGCGCCGATGGCCTTCGTCGTCGCGGTGTTGCAGGCGACGACGATCAACGAACAGCCGCGCACCTCCAGCTCACGGCCGATGGCCAGCACGCGGCCATGAATGAAGCCGTCAGGCTTTTCGCCCCAGGGCACGTGCGCGCTGTCGGCGTAGTAGAGCAGATCGGCCTGCGGCAAGGCGCGAGCGATCGCCGCCAGCACCGACAGGCCACCTAGGCCAGAATCGAAGACGCCGATCACCGCAATCTCTTCGGCCAGCAGGCGAGGGCTTGAAAGTCAGCGCCACGGGCACGGCGTAGGCCGACCGCCGGGTAGCGGCGGGTGATGCTCATGCCGGCAGCTAGCCGATCTTCACCCGCCATTCGCGCGGCCCGTTGCGGTGCACCGATTCACCGCGCGCATCGACGGCGACGGTGACTGGCATGTCGCGCACATCGAATTCATAGATCGCCTCCATGCCCAAATCTGCGAAGGCGACGACGCGCGCCGCCTTGATCGCCTTGGCCACCAGATAGGCAGCGCCGCCGACGGCCATCAGATAAGCCGCCCGATGCTCGCGAATGGCCGCGATGGCCTCATCGCCGCGCTCGGCCTTGCCGACCATGGCGATGAGTCCCGTCTTTTCGAGCATCAGGCGGGTGAATTTGTCCATGCGCGTCGCGGTCGTCGGCCCGGCCGGACCGACGACCTCGTCGCGCACCGGATCGACCGGCCCGACATAGTAGATGACGCGGTTGGTGAAATCGACCGGCAACGGCTCGCCGCGCGCGATCAGCTCGGCGATGCGCTGGTGCGCCGCATCGCGGCCGGTGAGCATGCGGCCGTTGAGCAGCAGCTTCTCGCCCGGCTGCCAGGACGCCACCTCTTCGCGCGTCAGGCGATCGAGATCGACGCGCCGCGCTTCGTCCGGCTGCCAGGCAATGTTTGGCCAAGCCTCGAGCGGCGGCGGCTCGAGCCGCGCCGGCCCCGAACCGTCGAGCGTGAAATGGACATGGCGCGTCGCCGCACAGTTCGGCATCATTGCCACCGGCAGGCTGGCAGCATGGGTCGGATAATCGAGAATCTTGACGTCGAGCACCGTGCTCACGCCGCCGAGCCCCTGCGCACCGATGCCGAGCGCATTGACTTTCTCGTAAAGCTCCAGGCGCAGTTCCTCGATACGGCTTTGTGGCCCGCGCGCGATCAGCTCGTCGATATCGACCGGCGCCATCAGCGCCTCCTTGGCGAGCAACATCGCTTTTTCCGGCGTGCCGCCGATGCCTAGCCCGAGGATGCCTGGCGGACACCAGCCGGCGCCCAGTGTCGGCACGGTGGCCAGCACCCAATCGACGATCGAGTCGGAGGGATTGAGCATCGCCAGCTTAGACTTGTTCTCCGAGCCGCCACCCTTGGCGGCGCAGATCACCTCGACCGTCTCGCCCTCGACGAGCTCGACATGTACGACCGCCGGCGTGTTGTCGCGCGAATTGCGCCGGCTGCCGGCCGGATCGAGCAACACCGAGGCGCGCAGCGGATTGTGCGGGTCGAGATAGGCGCGGCGTACGCCCTCGTCTATCCATTGCTGCAATCCCCCCTGGCCCTCGAAGCGTACCTGCAGGCCGACCTTCAAAAAGACCACCGCGATGCCGGTATCCTGACAGATCGGTCGCCGATCGAGCGCACACAGGCGCGAGTTGGTGAGGATCTGGGCGATGGCATCTTTCGCCGCCGGGCTTTGCTCGCGCGCATGGGCGCGGCCCAGGGCCTGGATGTAGTCGAGCGGGTGATAGACGCTGATGTACTGAAAGGCGTCGGCGATCGAGGCGATCAGGTCTTCGGCGACGATGATGGTCATGGAGTTTCCCTTGCGTCAGTGTTGGAGATTCTTGCCCATGACCAGGGTCTGGGTCATGATGCGGTCGGTGATGGCGATGGCCGAGAGCAAAAACAGCAGAGGGATGCCGATCTGGGCGACGATGACACGATCCTCGACCTGGGCGGCATTGATGAATCCCCCTGTCTTCGCTGCGCCGCGCTGGCGACGACCCAGTCATTGCCGAACGGTGGCCGGTGATGGCCGCGATTGTAGCGATGGCACACCGAAGCGTGCGCGGCAGAAAGACCCGTCGCGAAAACCAGTGGGCCGCGCAGCTCAACTGTCGTGCTGGAGCCGAAAAAAACGATCGATGACCGATCGCTGCCAAAGGGGGCGACGAGGGTTACAATCCATCACGGAATAAATATTCCTTTTATGGATATCACCCGCATCCATGCAAGCCGATGCGGGCTCGTTCACCAACCCGGGGAGAAGGCGATGAAAACTGAGAATTTCAGCGAAATGCACCGCAAGAACATGGAAGCGGCGATGCACCTGGCGCAGATTTCCGTCAACAATTCGCAAAAGCTCATGGCGCTACAGTCCGAGCTGGCGCGCGAGCTGTTCCAGCTCAGCGTCGAGAACGCGCGCGCGCTGACCGAGGCCAAGGATCCGGCCGAGGTGATGCGCCTGCGCAGCCAACTGGCGCAGACGACGACGGAGAAGATGATCGATTACGCCCAGCGCATGGCTGAACTGGGCCACGAAGCGCGCAGCGAATTTTCCCGCCTGCTGACCGAGCAACTGGCCGCCGGCAGCCACGACATGCTCGAATCCTTCCAGGGACTCATCAAGTCTTTGCCCGGCCCGAACCAGGCCCTGCTCGAAAGCGTGCAGCAGGCGATGGCCACGGCCAACAGCGCCTTCGAACAAATAGCGCGCGCTTCAGGGGAGATTTTCAGCGCGATGATCGACAGCGGGCGCGGCAGCCACGGCCGCGGCAAGTGATCACCGGCGGCGGCACCGGCGAGCGGCATGCACGCTACGCCGTGCCGAGCGGACTGACTTTCGTCCAGGACGGTCGACGCCGTCTTCTGTCCGTCGGGCGCACATGAAAAAAGGCCGCCCGCAGGCGGCCTTGACCAAGACGAAGCAGGCGACGTCAGCTCACTCACCGACCACCGAGACGGTGATGGTCGCCAGCACGTCGCTGTGCAGCGCGATTTCGATCTGGTTGTCGCCGATGGTCTTGATCGGGCCCAGCGGCATGCGCACGGCGGACTTCTCGACCGTCAGGCCCTGAGCGGTGAGCGCATCGGCGATATCGGCATTGGTCACCGAACCGAACAGCTTGCCTTCGACCCCAGCCTTGCGGGCGATCTGGATCGCCAGACCTTCGAGCCGGGCCACCATCTGCTGGGCGGTTGCCAGCTTCTCGGCCTGCGCCTTTTCGAGTTCGGCGCGACGCTCTTCGAACACTTTCATGTTCTCGGCCGTGGCGCGCTTGGCCTTGCCTTGCGGAATCAGGTAATTGCGCGCGTAACCATCCTTGACTTTGACCACATCGCCAAGCGCGCCGAGATTGACCACTTTTTCCAGAAGAATCACTTGCATCGCGGCTCTCCTCAGTTGTGCAAGTCGGTGTAAGGCAAGAGCGCCAAAAAGCGCGCGCGCTTGATCGCCGTCGACAGCTGGCGCTGATAGATGCTCTTCGTGCCGGTGATGCGCGCCGGCATGATCTTGCCGGTCTCGGTGATGAAGTCCTTGAGCAGGTCGACATCCTTGTAGTCGATCTCCTCGATCTTCTCGGCCGAGAAACGGCAATACTTGCGGCGCTTGAACAGGGCGCGGCCCTTGTCGTCCTTGCGTTTGGCGGTGGTCTTCGCTTTGAATGTCATATCAGCTTCCTTCGATAAATTCCATTGTCACGGTATGCAGTACTGGGCTGGCGCTTTTGCGGCTGCGAGCGGCAAGAAAGCCACCGAGGCAGAGCGCCGTGCCGAGCGGCACGGCGGCCAGTGCCTGGGCGAGGTGTTCGAACGCGATGCAAGCCAGTTCGACTTCGACCCGCCGCTCGCCACCGGCTTCGGGCTGGATCGAGCAGTGGGCGAGCCGGAAGTCGAGAACCGCGACGCCCGCGGGCGTATGTCGCAACACCCCCCGTTCGAGCAGGCGCCCGCCCAGCCTGACCTGATTCGTCGCCGCTGGCCCGGTCGCGGCCCCACTCGTCTCACCGGGGTCCCGCATGCCGCCAGGCGCCGTTTCAGGCAGCCGCGGCCTCGGCTTTGGCTTCGCCGGCTGGTGCGGTCAGTGACTTGGACTTCTCTTCCTTCATCATCGGCGAAGGCGAAGTCACGGCCCGCTTCATGGCCACGGTCAAATGACGCAACACCGCATCGTTGTAGCGGAAGGCATTCTCGAGTTCGGCCAGGGTTTCGAAGTCGCATTCGAGGTTCATGAGCACGTAATGCGCCTTGTGCACTTTCTGGATCGGGTAGGCCAGTTGGCGACGCCCCCAGTCCTCGAGGCGATGGATCCGTCCCCCCTTGCCGGTGACGAGGCTCTTGTAGCGCTCGACCATGGCCGGAACCTGTTCCGACTGATCCGGGTGAACGATGAAGACGATTTCGTAGTGCCGCATGCAATCTCCTTGTGGATTCAGCGTCCCCTGCCGACGAAGGAAGCTTGGACATCGCGGCGAAGGACAGCGAAGCCCTGCACGCTGGCCCAACGGATGGACCGCGACCGGCCATGGCCAGACCAGAAACAGGGCAAGGTTGGAAAAGCTTTTCATTTTATTACCAACGATCATCGTACGCAACAAAAACAGCCCGGCAGGAGCTTTTCTGTTCGCGCCTCGACCTCGATGGCGACCGGCGGATAATCGGCCCCCAATCCGCCTGACGCGCCCGACATGTTCATCACCGCTCCCCTGCCGACGTTGCAAGCCTGGGTCGATCACTTCAGCCAGATCGACCTGCCGGTACTGCGCCATACCGCGCAGACCCTGTACGCCCAACGCAAGCAAAGCGATCGCATCAATGCCCGCTTCCTCTCTGGAATCATCCATAACGATCCTTTGCTGACCGTGCGCGTGCTGGCTTATATCGAGAAAAACCGGCCGAAAAGCCGCATCACCGACATCACCACCATCGAACGCGCGCTGGTCATGCTCGGTATCGAGCCTTTCTTCGCTGCTTTCGCCAACCTGCCGCTGGTCGAAGACACGTTGCGCGGTCACCCCCGCGCCCTGCTTGGTCTACTCAAGGTCATCAATCGCGCCCGCCATGCGGCGCGCTGGGCGCGCGACATCGCTGTTGCGCGTTACGATCTCGATGTCGAGGAAATCAGCCTCGCTGCGCTGCTGCACGACGTCGCTGAACTGCTGATGTGGTGTTCCGCCCCTGCCCTGGCGCTCGAGGTCAGCGATCTGCAGGCGCACGATCACAGCCTGCGCAGTAAGGCAGCACAAAAGGAGGTCTATGGCGTCGAGCTCGAGGAACTGCAGCTCGCCCTCGCCCAGCTTTGGCAGCTGCCGCAATTGCTCGCCCAGCTGATGGACCGCGATCACGCCGATTCACCGCGCGTGCGCAATGTCGTACTCGCCGTCGACCTGGCCCGCCATTCGGCCAACGGCTGGGATGATCCAGCATTGCCGGATGACTTCTTGGCCATCGCCGATCTGCTGCACGTCAATCTCGAAGCCGTCTATCGCTATCTCGGCCTGGACGAAAACGGCCGTCCGCCGGCGTCGGCTAACCCGGGCTGATCGCGCTCAGGGACGGTTCCGTCCGAGCAGGCCACGGATCGTCTCCTGCAGATCAGCGGGCAAGAGCACGGTCTTCGCATTGCCGGAAGCGGCCAGACGATCGACGGCGGCGATGTATTTTTCGCCCAGCATGTAGCGCATCGGCGCCTCCTCGCTGCCGATCGCCGCGGTGACGCGGCGAATCGCCTCGGCGCTCGCTTCGGCCAAAGTCACCTGCGCCTGCGCATCGCGGCGCGCCGCTTCGAGACGCGCCTCGGCGGCCAAGATGGTCGCCTGCTTCTCGCCTTCGGCCTTGGTGACCATCGCCTTGCGTTCGCGCTCGGCGGCCGCCTGCATCTCCATCGCTTTCTGCATCGAGGGCGAGGGTTTGATGTCCTGGATCTCGACCGATTTGACGGTCAAGCCCCAGTCGATCGCTTCGTCGGCGATGCTCTCGCGCAGCCGCGCCTTGATCTTGTCGCGGTTGGACAGCGCCTCGTCGAGCTGCATCTCGCCGATGATCGAGCGCAGCGTGGTCATGATCATGTTGCGGATCGCCTCGGCGAAATCGGTCACGCCATAGACCGCCTTGATCGGATCGGTGACCTTGATGAAGGCGATGGCATTGGTGACGATGACCGCATTGTCCTTGGTGATCACCTCCTGCTCCTGCACGTCGAGGATGAGATCCTTGGTGATCAGGCGGTAGGCGATGCGGTCGAGATAGGGGATGATGACATTCAGCCCCGGCCGCAACGTGCCCTGATACTTGCCCAGGCGCTCGACGATCCATTCCTCGCCCTGCGGGATGATGCGCACCCCCTTGAGCAGGGTGATGATGGCAAAGACCAGCAAGGCAATGACGACGATGAATCCTTCGCTCATGATTCGATCTCCCGGTAACGGTGAAGGCAATGGCGGCATGGCCTGCCGCTGGAACATTGTAAGCATCGAGCCCCATTCGCCGCGTCGATCGTGCCGAAGGCGGCGCTTGCCTGCCGACCCCGCCGGCGGCGTGAACACCGCTGAGGACAGGAGCCGCAGCGTCGCGTTGCGCTGGCGCGGCCATGGATCCAGCGCTGCCGTAACACGGCCGTCACCCCCATGCAATCGGCGCGTCGCCTCGGCCGGCGAAGATTACGTCATGTGGAATCCCGACTTTTCCTTCCCCCTGACCGAGGGACGCAGCGAAGACAGCCTGCGTATCGCTCTGGTCACGGAAACCTTCCCGCCCGAAGTCAATGGCGTCGCGATGACCCTCGGCCGCACGGTCGCCGGCTTGTTGCAACGCGGCCATCGCGTACAGTTGGTGCGACCGCGCCAGCATCGGCTTGACCAGGCGTGCCAGGACGGCGCCCTGGCCGAAATCCTGGTCGGCGGCATCCCGATTCCACGTTATCCGGGACTGCGTTTCGGCATGCCGGCACGCAGCCTGCTGCAGCGGCTGTGGGCCAAAGCGCCGCCGGATATCGTCCATGTCGCCACCGAAGGGCCGCTTGGCAGTTCGGCCATCGCGGCGGCGCGTTTTCTCGGCCTGCCGGTCAGTTCTTCGTTTCACACCCATTTCGCGGCCTACTGTCACCACTACGGTCTCGGCTGGCTGAGGGGCATCATCGCCGGTCATCTGCGCCGCTTCCACAATCGCACCGACGCGACCTTCGTGCCGACACACGGGCTGGCGCAATCGCTGGCCCAAGACGGTTTCCGCAATCTAATCGTCCTGTCGCGCGGCGTCGATACGCGGCTGTTCCATCCTGGCCGCCGTTCGCCCCGCCTGCGCGCCGCCTGGGGCGTCGATGAGCACACCCTGGTCGTCGCCTGTGTCGGCCGCATGGCGGCGGAAAAGAACCTGTCGCTGGCCCTGACCGCCTTCGACGCCCTTCGGGCGCGCGTCGCGCAAACCCGCCTCGTCTTCGTCGGTGACGGCCCGCTGCGCGCCGCGATGCAACGCCGCCATCCGCAACACATCTACGCCGGCATGCGCCACGGCGAGGATCTGGCCGAACACTATGCCTCCGCCGACCTGTTCCTGTTCCCTAGCCTGACCGAAACCTTTGGCAACGTCACCACCGAAGCGCTGGCCAGCGGTCTGGCCGTCGTCGCCTACGACCACGCCGCCGCCGCCGACCTGATCCAGGACGGCATCAACGGCCGGCTCGTGCCCGCGGGCGACGAAGCGGCCTTCTGCCAAACGGCCAGCGCGCTGGCCGCCGATGCGTCACAGCTGCAGCGCTTGCGGCTGGCGGCGGCGGGCAGCGTCGCCCGCCTGGACTGGGAGCGCATCCACGATGGCTTCACCGCCATTCTGGGCGACATCGTCGCGGCCCACGGTCGCCGGTCGAGCAATCCGTTTGCCATCGTTCCGGATTGAACGGCCGTGCGTTCGACCCAAGGGAAAGGCTGAAAAAAGCCGCGAGCGGGAGGAAGCAGGAGGCGCGTATCCAGCAGCGACCGCAGCCGATCGAGTAGATCGGCGAGGAAGCGAGCACCGCGCAACGTGCGCGATGCGCCCGCGCAGCAATGTGTTCAGCGTTTCCCAAACAGCCCAGAGTGCGGCTTCATGTCGTTCCCACATCCTGACCGCGACCGATGAATCCGCCGTTTGCCCGCGACGCCATGTGCGTCCAATGCCGTTATTACCGCAGCATCGACGACCATCACGGTGCCCGTCACCGCCATCCGCCGCAATTCAGCGGCGAAGTGTCGGCAAAGGAGATACATCGCTGGCGCTCCCCGCTCGTCGGTGCCCATGCCTGGTGCGGCGAATTCCGGCCGCGGATCGACACAGGCGCTCAGGACGCCGAGCTCGTGACCGGCGAAACCGACGGAACGGCTGCATGACGGCCCGGCCATTGCGCGGCTTCTGTATCGCCAGCGGTGTCGGCGCCCGCGACGATGGCTGTGGCGACGGCGCCCACCACCTGCGCGAACTGGCTCTGCTGCGCGGCATGGCGGCCGCTGGCCGTCTGCGCTGGGCCGAACCGCTGTACCCACCGCCAGCCGAAGGCAAGCTGAGGGCGGTAACCGAGCTGGCCACGAGCCTGGCGCGCGAAGTCTGCACCGCCCGCCAGGCCGGCGAAGTCCCGCTGGTCTTGGGCGGCGATCATTCCTGCGCCATCGGCACCTGGTCGGGGGTCAAGGCCAGCCTCGGCGGGAACGAACGGCTGGGCCTGCTGTGGCTGGACGCGCACATGGACAGCCACACCTTCCGCAGTTCGCCTTCGCACGCGCTGCACGGCATGCCGCTCGCCTGTCTGCTCGGCGCGGGCAAGCCGCAGCTGACCCAGATCCTCGGCCCGGCGCCGAAGCTGAAAGGCGACGATGTCGTCCTGCTTGGCGTGCGCAGCTTCGAAGGCGACGAAGCCAAACGGCTACGCCAGCTCGATGTGCGCGTGCGCTTCATGGCCGACATTCGCCGCCAGGGATTGGCGACGCTGATGGCCAAGGCGATCGCCCAGGTCTGCCGTCATACTGCCGGTTTCGGACTGAGCGTCGATCTGGACGTGCTCGATCCGCAGGAGGAGCCGGGTGTCGGTTCGCCGGCGCCGGATGGCCTGAGCCTCGACGAGCTGCTCGCCGCGCTCGCGCCGCTCAACGACGACCCGCATCTGCTGGCGCTGGAGATCGTCGAATACAACCCGCACCGCGACCGCGACGGCCGTACCGCACGTGCCGCCGAGGCGATCATCGCCACCGTGCTCGACGAGGCGCCGCGGCGATGAAGCGCGCCAAAGTCAGCCCCGCCAGCACGGTGTGTCCCTGCGCTTCCGGTCGCCGCTACGACGGCTGCTGCGGCCGGCTGCATGCCGGCGAGGCTGCCGCGACCGCCGAAGCGCTGATGCGCGCGCGTTACAGTGCTTATGTTCTGGGACTCGCCGACTATCTGCTCGCCAGCTGGCATCCATCGACGCGCCCGGCCCCCCTCATTCTGGACGAGGCGCCGAGATGGATCGGCCTGAACGTCATCCGCCACGAACCCGGTGCAACGCGCGCCATCGTCGAGTTCGTCGCCCGCTACAGGATCGGCGGCCGCGCCCACCGCCTGCACGAGATCAGCCGCTTCGTCCTTGAGGATGGCCGCTGGTTTTATGTCGATGGCGACTTGCACGAACAGTCATAGCGATGACCCTGCATGTAATAGAAAGCGAAGCTTGGAGACAGTCGGAACCAACACTCCCTGGAAGCTGCCTTGGCGGCGATGACAGCGCTCGCAGCAAATTCCACCGTCCAATTGCCGCGCTCGCGCGTCCAGCAAGTTTGGCTGCGCCGGGAAAAATGTTCGCTACCGCGAACGTGCTGTCGCGGGCAAGCCCGCTCCCACGAAGCCCTATCCCTTTCAAACAACTTTCACGCTAAACAACTTTCACGCTAACTCTTACAACGAGGAGACCTCCGATGTCCAACGGTACCACCGAACGCGAGCACACGCGCACCGGCCTGTCGGTCGAAGCCTTGCGCGCCGCCTTTCTCGACAACCTGTTCTATCTGCAAAGCCGTCTACTCGAAGTCGCCACCACCGACGACCTCTACAAGGCGCTGGCCTATACGGTGCGTGACCGCATGCTGCACCGGCAAGTGGCGACGATACGCCAGTACCGACAAACCAGTCCGCGCACGGTGATCTATCTCTCCGCCGAGTATCTGCCCGGTCCATTTCTGGCCAACAACCTGCTCGCGCTCGGCATCACGGAAAACGTGCGCCAGGCGCTCGCCGGACTCGGCATCGATCTGGACAGGCTGATCGATTACGAAGAAGAGCCGGGACTCGGCAATGGCGGCCTCGGCCGGCTGGCGGCCTGTTTCACCGACTCGCTCGCCACCTTGCAGATCCCGGCGATCAGCTACGGCATCCGTTACGAGTTTGGCATCTTCAACCAGGTGATCAAAAATGGCGAGCAGGTTGAGCAGACCGATCACTGGCTGCGCTTTGGCAACCCGTGGGAAGTGCGGCGGCCGCATCTGGCCTGCGAGGTGAAGATTAGCGGCCATACCGAGCATTATGTCGATGACGCCGGCCGCTTCCGCGTACGCTGGGTGCCGCATGAGGTCTTTCGCGGTGTGCCGATCGACACGCCCATCCTCGGTCACGGCGTCAACACCGTCAATCTGCTGCGCCTGTGGAGCGCCGAGGCAGCCGAAGGCTTCGACTTCCATGCCTTCAACCAGGGCGACTATTACGGCGCCGTGGTGCGTGAGGTGCGCTCGGAGACGATCAGCAAGGTGCTCTATCCGAATGACGAACCGGAGATCGGCAAGCGCCTGCGCTTGCTGCAGCAGCATTTCTTCGTCTCGTGCTCGCTGCAGGATGTGCTCCGCATCTTCAAGACGACCGGCAAACCGTGGCACCGCTTCCACGAAAAATGCGCCATCCAGCTCAATGACACCCATCCCGCCATCGCCGTCGCCGAGCTGATGCGCCTGCTGGTCGATGAGCATCATCTTGACTGGGACACCGCCTGGCAGCAGACGACGCGCACCTTCGCCTACACCAACCACACGCTGCTGCCCGAGGCGCTGGAAAAGTGGCCGATCCCGCTGTTCGAAAACGTGCTGCCGCGCCATCTGGAAATCATTTACGAGATCAACGCCCGCTTCCTCGACGAAGTGCGCCTGCGCTTTCCGTTCGATCAGGACCTGCTCCGCCGCGTGTCGATCATCGACGAAACGCCGCCGCGTTACGTGCGCATGGCGCATCTGGCCTGTGTCGGCAGCTTCGCGATCAACGGCGTCGCCGAGCTGCACAGCCGATTGCTGCGCGAAACCGTGCTGGCCGATTTCTACCGCCTGTGGCCGGAGAAATTCCAGAACAAGACCAATGGTGTCACGCCGCGCCGCTTCGTGCGCCTGTGCAACCCCGAACTGGCCGAACTGCTCGACCGGGAAGCCGGGCCAGACTGGGTGCGCGCGCCGCAAACGCTGCGCCAGATCGAACGCCGTGCCGATGAGGCTGACTTTCAGCAAGGCTGGCAGGGCATCAAACGGCGCAACAAGGAACGCTTCGCCCGCATGGTAGCCGACAAGCTGGACATCCGCCTCGACCCGGACAGCCTGTTCGACGTGCAAGCGAAGCGCATCCACGAATACAAGCGCCAGCACCTCAACGTGCTGCACATCATCACCCGCTACCTGCGCCTGAAGGCCAATCCACATCTCGACCTACCGCCACGCACGTTCATCTTCGGCGGCAAGGCCGCCCCCGGCTACTTCATGGCCAAACTGATCATCCGCCTGATCCACGCCGTCGGCGACGTCATCCACCGCGACCCGCAGATGCGCGACCAGATGAAGGTCGTCTTCCTGCCCAACTTCAGCGTCAAGAACGGCCATCTGCTCTATCCGGCCGCCGACCTGTCCGAACAGATCTCCACCGCCGGCAAGGAGGCCTCCGGCACCGGCAACATGAAATTCGCCATGAACGGCGCGCTGACCATCGGCACGCTCGACGGCGCGAACATCGAAATCCGCGACGAGGTCGGCCCGGACAACTTCTTCCTCTTCGGCCTGACCGCCGAGGAAGTGGCGCGCACGCTGCACAACGGCTACCGGCCACGCGACCATTACGAGCGCATTGACGAGTTGCGCGCCGCGATCGACATGATCGCCTCCGGCTTCTTCTCGCATGGCGATGCGGCAACCTTCCGGCCGCTGGTCGAGCACCTGCTCGATCACGACAGCTACCTGCTGCTCGCCGACTATGAAAGCTACATCGCCTGTCAGGAGCGCGTCGACCAGGTCTGGCGCGACCGGTCGCGCTGGAACCGCATGTCCATCCTCAACGTCGCCCGCACCGGCAAATTCTCCTCCGACCGCGCCATCAAGGAGTATTGCCGCGACATCTGGCACGCCGAAGCCGCGCCGGTGCATCTATAGCCGGTCCCAGCCACGACGACCGATGCATGCCCACAGGAGCGCGCTCCACCCGGCGGATCAACCCAGACCTGCAACGCCTGCTTAGCGTGAAAATCACTCGAAAAGCATATTTCGTGGGAGCGGGCTTGCCCGCGACAGCACGTTCGCGGTAGCGAACATTTTTTCCCGGCGCAGCCAAACTTGCTGGACGCGCGCGAGCGCGGCAATTGGGCGGTCGAACCGGTTGCGCGCCCTGAAATCGCGGCCAAGCATGCTCCGGACCCGGATCCGGGGGTCGCTCCCACGGCAGTGCCGATTTTCTTCTTCAGGGGTGGTGGCAACCACCCTGATCGTTGGCTCGAATTTTAAGCGTTGACTCCGCCGTACCCAGCGGGCTGACTTTCAACGCCCCGCCGGCAAAAAGTGCGCGAAATGCTCCGGCAGCGGCGCGTTTTCCAGGCTGCGTTGGGTGAACAGGTAGCGACCATCGCAGACGAAACCAAGCTCGGCCCAGCGCACTTCATTGAGTGCGGCGCACAGCGCCGGCAGATCGACGCCGCCGTCGTGCGGGAAAAGCGCCAGCACGCTACCATCGAAGTGCGGACAATCGTGGAGGAAAAACGGCCGCTCGGCCCGCGTGCGCGCCGCGACATAGAGGCGCGGCGCGGCGCTGAGCGGATAGCCGCGGCCCCAGTGCCACCAGTTCGTCTCATCGAAAGAGCGCACACGGCGCTGCAGCAGCCTTTCCTTGTGCGGCAACAGGTAGGCTGGCGGTGGCTTGTCTGGCTCGACCCAGAGCATGCGACGTGTACGACCACTACGTGCCGTAGCGGCACAGACGAAATCACGGTTGCCCGATATTGCATTGGCGTAAATTTCGTCGGCACCCGAGACGGCGCCGACCTTGACGCTGGCTAGATCGGCGAGCCGCAGAGCGTGTCGTTCGCGGGCGAACATCAAATGCCCGGCGCTTTCCACCACTTCGCGCTCCTGCCACATAGGCGCGGCCAGTTGCGCCCGCCAGTCGTCGCGCACGCCGATTTCGGCATAGCGCAGATGGCGATCGCGCCGCCCGAACTCATAGCGCCAGATCAGGCAATTCGGTAGGGCGCCATCGAAAACACGCGCATCACCGAGCTCGATCGCTTCGGTGAAACTACCCTGCGTGAGTAGCCAGCGATTGAGGCGCACGCTCGAAGTCGTCTTGAGAAAGTCGCGCGGCGTGATGAAGATCAGCTCGCCGCCCGGCGCGAGATGGCGCACCGCTTTCTCGATGAAGAAGAGATAAAGGTTCGACCGGCCATCGAGCAGTCGCGAGGCGAGCAATCGTTTGGTTTGCGGCCGGATGTCCTGAAAACGCACGTAGGGCGGATTACCGATCACCGTGGCGAATTTCTCGCACTCCGGATAGGCGAAGAAATCGACCTCCACGCTCTCGGGCGGCGCGATGCGTCGGTCGATCTCCAAGGCAACGCAGCCCGGCAGATGGCAACTGAACGCGCCATCGCCGCAACTCGGCTCGAGCACGCGGCCCATGTTGCGGCGCAGCGCCAGCATCGCCTGCACCACCGCTTCGGGCGTGAACACCTGCCCAAGGGTGGTGGGTGAAGGCTCGCCGTCTTGACGTGGCTGACTTTCGTCGAGCAATTCAGCAAAGAGGTCGGTCATAGTCGATGATCAACGGTGCATGATCGGAAAAACGCTGCGCCTTATAGACGCTCGCCGCGCGCGCCAGCGCCGCAACGCCGGGCGTGGCGATCTGATAGTCGATGCGCCAGCCGACGTTCTTCGCCCAGGCCTGACCGCGATTCGACCACCAGGTATAGCCCTCCTCGCCCGCCGTCGGATACAGCCGGCGATAGACGTCCACCCAGCCGAGTTCGTCGAAGACACGCGTCAGCCAGGCACGCTCTTCGGGCAAAAAGCCCGAGTTCTTCTGGTTGCTGCGCCAGTTCTTCAGATCAAGCGGCGTGTGGGCGATGTTCCAGTCGCCGCAGAGGATGAATTCTCGCCCTTCATCGCGCAAGGCGGAAAGATGCGGCAGAAAGACGTCCATGAAACGAAACTTCGCCGCCTGCCGCTCTGCGGAACTGGAGCCGGAAGGCAGATAGACCGAGACGATGCTCAGGCCATCCGGCCAGTCGGCGCGCAGATAACGCCCCTCGGCATCGAATTCGGCGACGCCGATGCCTTCGATGAAGGTGGCCGGCGGCCGGCACAGATACAGGCCGACGCCGCTGTAGCCCTTGCGCTCGGCAAAGTGAAAGCCGGCCGAATACCCCTCGGGCGCACGCTGCCCAGCGGCCAGATCACCCGACTGCGCCTTCAGCTCCTGCACGGCGACGACATCGGCGCTGCTTCGTCCGAGCCAGGCGAAAAAACCCTTCTTCTCCGCCGCGCGGATGCCGTTCAAATTGATCGTCACGATACGCATGCTGCACTGCCGCGTCTGTTAGAATTTGCTTATTTTCAATTCTTAATCCCTTCGTGTCAGCACAAGCGCAGTTTTCCTCCGCTGCGGCGCCCTTCGTCGAGCTCACCGATGTCGGTTTCGCTTACGATGACCGAAAGGTGCTTTCCGACATCACGCTCGCCATTCCACGGGGCCAGGTGGTAGCCATCATGGGCCAGAGCGGCTGCGGCAAAACGACGCTGCTGCGCCTAATCGGCGGCCAGCTGCGCGCCGCGCACGGCCGGGTGCGCGTCGGCGGGCAGGATCTGGCACAGCTCGATGCCGCTGGTCTGTATGCGCTGCGCCGACGCATCGGCATGCTCTTCCAGTTCGGCGCCTTGTTCACCGATCTGTCGGTGTTCGACAACGTCGCCTTTCCGTTGCGCGAGCATACCGACCTGACCGAGATGATGATCCGTGATCTGGTACTGATGAAGCTGCACGCCGTCGGCCTGCGAGGCGTGCACGAGCGCATGCCGTGCGAGCTCTCCGGCGGCATGGCGCGGCGCGTGGCGCTGGCGCGCGCCACCGCGCTCGACCCGCAGCTCATCCTTTATGACGAGCCCTTCACCGGCCTCGACCCGATCTCGCTCGCCGTCATCGGCGCGCTGGTGCGCCGGCTGAACGAGGCGCTCGGCGCCACATCGATCATCGTCACCCACGACGTGCAGGAGACCTTGAAAATCGTCGATCGCGTGATCTTCGTCGCCGGCGGACGCATCGTCGCGCAGGGAACGCCGGAGGAGATCCGCACCAGCGCTGCGCCGTTCGTTCATCAATTCGTCTGGGGCGAGATCGATGGCCCGGTGCCTTTCCACTACCCGGCGCCCTCGGTGCGCGATTTTTTCCTTCCCCGCCAGCATGCCTGAACGCCTCGTGCCGCCAGCGAAAGTCAGCCCCATCGACACGGCGTTGCTGCGCCCTTTTCGCCGCCTAGGCGCGCATGTCACCCGGGCCTTGTGCCGGCTCGGCTTTGCCGCCCGCTTTTTGCTCGCCACGCTGGGCCATATCGGCACCGCACTGCGCCGGCTGCCGCTCACCGTGCGCGAGATCTATTTCACCGGCGTGCTGTCGCTGGTGATCATTGCCGTCTCGGGCCTGTTCGTCGGCATGGTGCTCGGTCTGCAGGGCTACGACACTTTGCAGCGCTTCGGCTCGACTTCGGCGCTCGGTACCCTGGTGGCGCTGTCGCTGGTGCGCGAGCTCGGGCCGGTGGTGGCGGCGCTGCTCTTTGCCAGCCGCGCCGGCAGCGCGATCACCGCCGAGATCGGCCTGATGAAAGCCACCGAACAGCTGAGCGCGATGGAGATGATGGCCGTCGATCCGGTGGCGCGCGTCGTCGCGCCGCGCTTTTTCGCCGGCGTGATCTCGATGCCGCTGCTGGCGGCGCTGTTCTCGGCGCTCGGCGTCCTCGGCGGCTATCTGGTCGGCGTGCGCCTGCTCGGCGTCGACGATGGCCTCTTCTGGTCGCAGATGCAAGCGGCGGTCAATTTCCGCGAAGACATCGCCAATGGCGTCATCAAGAGCTTCGTCTTCGGCGTTCTGGTGAGCTGGATCGCCGTCTTCGAAGGCTATGATGCCGAGCCCACCGCCGAGGGCGTCTCGGGCGCGACGACGCGCACGGTGGTCACCTCCTCGCTGGCCATCCTGGGAGCCGATTTCGTCTTGACGGCATTCATGTTCAGGGGTTGAAACGATGAATCGCGCTGCGATCGATCTGTGGGTAGGCATCTTCGTCGCGCTGGGGCTGGCCGCGCTGGTTTTCCTGGCGTTCAGGGTCGGCAATCTCGGCGGCCTGAGCGGCGGCGGCGAGGTCTATCGCCTCTATGCCGAGTTTGATGACATCGGCGGCGTCAAGGTGCGCGCGCCGGTCAAAAGCGCCGGCGTCGTGGTCGGCCGGGTCGAGGACATCCGCTTCGACGGCCAGAGCTACCGCGCCGCGGTGACGCTGGCCATGGACGGCCGCTACCGCTTCCCGCGCGACACCATCCTGACCATCAACACTTCCGGCCTGCTCGGCGAGCAGTACATCAATTGCGAAGTCGGCGGCGACGAGCAGCTGCTCGGCGACGGCGACAAGGTACGCAAGACTCAGTCGGCCGTCGTGCTGGAAAAGCTGATCAGTCAGTTCATGTTCAACAAGGCTGCGGAAAGAAAGGATTAACGACATGGGCAAGCTCACGCTGGCAACGACGGCCATCGTTGCGCTGCTGCTTTCCGGCTGCGCCAGCAGTGGCCATCCGCGCGACCCGTTCGAAGGCGCCAACCGCGCGGTGTTCAACTTCAACGAGGGCATGGACACGCTGCTCATCCGCCCGGTGGCCACCGCGTACGACGGTGTCGTGCCCGCGCCGGTACGCACCGGTGTGCTGAATTTCTTCGCCAACATCGGCGACGTGTTCATCGGCGTCAACAACCTGCTGCAGGGCAAACCCGCCGAGGCCATGTCGGACTGGGGACGCTTCGTCATCAACTCGACGGCTGGCCTGCTCGGCATCGTCGATGTCGCCAGCGATCTCGGCCTGGAAAAGAACGACGAAGACTTCGGCCAGACGCTCGGCCGCTGGGGCATCGAAACCGGCCCTTATCTGGTGCTGCCGTTCTTCGGGCCGCGCGACCTGCGCGACAGCGTCGGTCTGATCGTCGATCTGAAGCTCGATGCGGTAGGCAACATCGAGCACGTGCGTACGCGCAACGGCCTCATCGGTCTGCGCCTGGTCAGCGACCGGGCCAACCTGCTACCCGCCGACAAGGTGATCGCCGAAGCGGCGATCGACAAATACGCCTACCTGCGCGATGCCTATCTGCAACGCCGCCGGTCGCTGGTGCATGACGGCAATCCGCCGCGCCGGGATAACGACGACTGACCACGACGAACGATACGGAGCAAACGTCATGCTACGCTGGTTCTTGCTGCTGTTTTGCCTGCTGCCCTTCACGCCGGCGGCCTGGGCCGAGGAGACGATGGCCCCGGATGCGCTGGTGCGCAACGTCACCGAAGAGGTGCTGAACATCCTCCGCAACGACCGCGACATCCAGCGCGGCGATGCGCGCAAGGTCAATGAACTGGTCGACACCAAGGTGCTGCCGCACTTCGATTTCACACGCATGACCCAGCTGGCGCTGGCGCGCGACTGGCGGGCGGCGACCACGGCCCAGCAGCGCGCGCTGACCGAGGAATTCCGCCAATTGCTCGTGCGCACTTATTCCCGCGCGCTGACCGAATACCGCAACCAGAGCATCGTCGTCCGGTCGCTGCGCATCGCGCCGTCGGACAGCGAAGTGCGTGTGCGCACCGAGGTGCGGCAAAGTGGCGGCAAACCGGTACAGATCGACTATTCGCTTGCCCGGACCGATCAGGGCTGGAAGGTGTTCGACATCGAGGTCGGCGGCATCAGCCTGGTGACCAATTACCGCAGCTCGTTTGCCCAGGAAGTGCGCGAGAAGGGCATCGAGGGCCTGCTGCGCACGCTGCGCGAGAAAAACCGCGCTCTGGAAAACGAAAGTGCGGAGAAAAAATGATCACCCTCGACGGCGAAGCGCTGCGCCTCGACGGCGCAATGACGATGAGCACGGCGCGCCGGCTCGATGAAGCGGCCTCTCCGTTGCTTTCCCGGGTGCGGCGCATCGATCTGGCCGCGGTGAGCGAGGTCGATTCCTCGGCCATCGCACTGCTCTTCGGCTGGATGCGTACCGCCGACCGACCGCTGGCCTTGCTCTCCCCCCCGGCCAGCCTGAAAACCCTCGCCGAGGTCTATGGCGTCGCCGAACTGCTCGGCCTGGACGGGCAGCGCTAGGCCCGATGGACAAATTGCTCATCCGCGGCGGCCGGCGCCTGCACGGCGAGATCGCCATCTCGGGGGCAAAAAACGCCGCCCTGCCGATCATGACCGCGGCGCTGCTGACGCGCGAGCCGCTCGTGCTCACCAACGTGCCGGCGCTCGGCGACATCGCGACGATGTCCCGGCTGCTGGCCGGCATGGGTGTGCGCATCGAGCGCGAAGGCGATGTGCTCACCCTGACGGCCGGACAGATTTCCGCGCCGCATGCGCCGTATCAACTCGTCAAGACGATGCGCGCCTCGATCCTCGTCCTCGGCCCGCTGCTCGCCCGCTGCGGCGAAGCGCGCGTCAGCCTGCCAGGCGGCTGTGCCATCGGCGCACGGCCGGTCGACCAGCACATCAAGGGTCTCGCCATGATGGGTGCCACGATCGGCATCGAGCATGGCGATGTCGTCGCCCACGCGACGCAGTTGCGCGGCACGCGGCTCTTCACCGACATGGTCACCGTCACCGGCACCGAAAACCTGCTCATGGCCGCGACGCTCGCCGAAGGTGAAACGGTGATCGAAAACGCGGCGCGCGAACCGGAGATCGTCGACCTCGCCCACTGTTTGACCGCGATGGGCGCACGCATCGAAGGCGCCGGCACCGACTGCATCCGCATCCGCGGCGTGCCGGCGCTGCACGGCGCCGAACATCGCATCGTGCCCGACCGCATCGAAACCGGCACCTATCTCGTCGCCGCGGCCGCCACCGGCGGCGAGGTGCGGCTGACCGGCACGCAAGCGGCGAGCCTGGAGGCCGTGATCGACAAGCTGATCGAGGCCGGTTGCCGCATCACCATCGAAGACGGGGTAATCCATCTCGTTGCGCCGCCGCGCCCGCGCGCCGTCTCGATCCGTACCGCACCCCATCCCGGCTTTCCGACCGACATGCAGGCGCAGTTCATGGCGCTGAACACGATTGCCACAGGCACGGCGGTGATCCGTGAAACGATCTTCGAAAACCGCTTCATGCATGCCGTCGAGCTTGCCCGCCTCGGCGCCGACATCCGCATCGATGGCAACACCGCCGTCGTGCAGGGCGTCGACCGCCTCGATGGCGCAACGGTGATGGCGACCGACCTGCGCGCCTCGGCCAGTCTGGTCATCGCCGGCCTCGCAGCCCAGGGCGAGACGCTGATCGACCGCATCTATCACCTCGATCGCGGCTACGAACGGCTCGAACACAAGCTCGGCGCGCTGGATGCCGTCGTGCGGCGGATACAATGAGGACCATGAACACCTTTGCCGGCATCACGCTCGCCCTGTCGAAAGGGCGCATCTTCGACGAAACGCTGCCGCTGCTCGCTGCCGCCGGCATTGAAGCGGCCGAAAATCCGGAATCGTCACGCAAGCTGATCATCGCCACGAACCGGCCCGACGTGCGTCTGGTGATCGTGCGCGCCGCCGACGTGCCGACCTATGTCCAGTACGGCGCCGCCGATCTCGGCATCGCCGGCAAGGACGTACTGCTCGAGCACGGCGGCGAAGGCCTCTATCAACCGCTGGATCTGAACATCGCCCGCTGCCGCATGTGCGTCGCCGTGCCGGCGGGCTTCGACTATGCCGCCGCCGTGCGCTGTGGTGCACGCCTGCGCGTCGCCACCAAGTATCTGCAGACGGCGCGCGAGCACTTCGCCGCCAAGGGCGTGCACGTCGACCTGATCAAACTCTACGGCTCGATGGAGCTGGCGCCGCTCGCCGGACTGGCCGATGCCATCGTGGACCTCGTTTCGAGCGGCGGCACGCTGCGCGCCAACAATCTCGTCGAGGTCGAGGAAATCCTGCCCATCTCCTCGCGCCTGATCGTCAATCAGGCCAGTCTGAAACTGAAGCACGAAGCCGTGCAACCCATCATCGATGCGATGCGGAGCGCGATCCCATGAAGCTCATCCGCCGTCTGGCCAGCGACGAGGCCGATTTTTCCTCTCGCCTCGCGGCTCTGCTTGCCTGGGAAGAAGAGACCGATACCGCCATCGAACAGGCGGTAAGCGAGATCTTGCGCGCCGTGCGCCAGCGTGGCGATGAAGCCGTGCTCGAATACACGCGCCGCTTCGACCGCCTCGCCGCCGAGACGATGGCCGAGCTGACGCTGCCGCACGCAACGCTGGCCGAGAGCTTCGCCCGCCTGCCGGCAACGCAAAGTCAGGCCCTGCGACACGCCGCCCTGCGCATCACTGCCTACCACGAACGGCAGAAGGCCGCCTCTTGGGAATACGCCGAAGAGGACGGCACCCGTCTGGGGCAGCAGGTGACACCGCTCGACCGCGTCGGCCTCTATGTGCCCGGCGGCAAGGCCGCTTACCCGAGTTCGGTGCTGATGAATGCCCTGCCGGCGAAAGTGGCCGGCGTCGGCGAGTTGATCATGGTCGTGCCTACCCCCGATGGTGTGCGCAATGACCTCGTGCTCGCCGCGGCGCATCTGGCCGGTGTCGACCGCGTCTTCACCATCGGCGGGGCGCAGGCCATCGCCGCGCTCGCCTATGGCACGGCCAGCGTGCCGCAGGTAGACAAGATCGTCGGCCCGGGCAATGCCTATGTTGCCGAAGCGAAGCGGCGCGTCTTCGGCACGGTGGGCATCGACATGATCGCCGGCCCTTCCGAGGTGCTGATCATCGCCGACGGCTCGACCTCGCCCGAGTGGGCGGCGATGGACCTCTTCGCCCAGGCCGAGCACGACGAGCTGGCGCAGTCGATCCTGCTTTCGCCCGATGCCGGCTTCCTCGACCGCGTCGAGGCAGCGATCGCTGCCCTGCTGCCAACCATGCCGCGCCAGCAGACCATCACCGCTTCGCTTGCGCGACGCGGCGCACTCATCCGCGTGCGCGATCTCGATGAGGCCTGTGCGCTTGCCAACCGCATCGCGCCAGAGCATCTGGAATTGTCCGTCGCCGAGCCGCGCGCGCTGCTGCCCGCCCTGCGCCATGCCGGCGCGATCTTCCTCGGCGCGTATACCTCAGAATCGCTCGGCGACTACTGCGCCGGGCCAAACCATGTGCTGCCGACGATGCGCAGCGCGCGCTTCTCATCGCCGCTCGGCGTCTATGACTTCCAGAAACGGTCGAGCCTGATCGAGGTCAGTGCCGCCGGCGCACGGCGGTTGGGGCCCACTGCCGCCACGCTCGCCCACGGCGAAGGCCTGACCGCACACGCCCGCGCCGCCGAATTGCGTCGCGACTGAAACGGAAAGCGCCCGCGCAGCAATTCATTCAGCGTTTCCCAAGGCGAGGAACAGGGAAGCGGTTAGTGCGCAGCGCGGCCATCCGTCCGCGCCACGATCGATCCGCGTTTCCCGCGAAGCACGGTTTGTGTAATATGTCGCCCCGCTTCGATCCAGCGACGCGGGGCTGGTTGGCGTCCCCAGTCGATGCAATAGCAGCGTTACAGGCCCGTGCGTCGTCGTTCCACGCTCACATCGCATCCAGGGTGAAGAATGAAAATCAACCAACCCGTCACCCAAAAAGAACAGCCTTTCCCTCATGGCCGCTATTTGGTCTCGCGTACCGATCTGAAAGGCATCATCACCTATGCCAACGATACCTTCGTCGACATCTCTGGCTTCACGCGCGACGAGCTGATCGGCAAGAACCACAACATCATCCGTCATCCGGACATGCCGCCACAGGCTTTCGAGCAGCTCTGGGCGACGGTGAAGATGGGCCGCCCCTGGCGCGGCATCGTCAAGAACCGCTGCAAGAACGGCGATCATTACTGGGTCGATGCCTGCGTCGTGCCGGTGCGCGAAAACGGGCGCGTGACCGGCTACATGTCGGTGCGCAGCGAACCCAGCCGGCGACAGGTCCAGGAGGCCGAAGCGCTCTACAACCGCCTGCGCGCCAGCCAGGAAAAACTGCCAGCGGGTCCCCGGCACTGGTGGCAGCGCATCACGCTGCGCACCCGCCTGATTGCGGCAATGCTCTTCATGGCGGTGTTGATGCTTGGCGGCGCCGGGGTCGGCATCACCGGCATCCTCCTGACCAACATGGATCTGCAGGAGGCCTATCAGGAACATCTCCAGCCCTCGCTGGCCATCGCGCGCATGGTCGAGCGCATGGGCGATAACCGCTCGCAGATTGCCCTGGCGTTGCAGCACGCGCCGGACAGCCGCTATGTCGCCCTGCACGATCACCCGCTCGACATGCACATCGATGCCACGCTCGCCAACCGCAAGATCATCGAGGAGTTGCGCGCTGAATACGAACAGCGCAGCAAGAGCAGTGAAGAAGAAGCGCTGGCCAAAGCCTTTTTCGAAGCGCGTGACGCGTTTTCGCGCGAAGGCGTCAACGCGGCGCGCGAGGCGCTGAAAGCGGGCGACTTCGATCGCGCCAATCTGTTGCTGCTCACCAAGATCAATCCGTTGTACCGTGAAGTGGTCACGCGCGGTGAGGCGCTGGAAAACTTTCTCAAGCGCAACGGCGATGAAAACTTCCGCGACGCGCAGCAGCGCTACGAAATCATCCGCCTGCTGGCCGTCGGCGGCACGGTGATCGGCCTGCTGCTCATCGCCGTCGCCGGGACGCTGCTCATGCGCGCCTTCGTCGATCCGATCGAGGTGGCCATCCGCCACTTCGAGCGCATCGCGCAGTCCGATCTGACTGGCGAAATCGATATCGCGTGTTACGACGAGATCGGCCGCTTGATGGCGGCACTGGCAACGATGCAGGTGCATCTGAAAGTCATGCTCGACGAAGTGCGTTCGAGCTCGCTTGCCATCGACGAACAGTGCCGCCGGCTGACCAGCGAGATGAACACCGTCGTCGAACAGTCGAGCGATCAGCGCGATCGCGTGCAGAGCATCGCCGCTGCCGCCGAGGAATTCACCCAGTCGGCTGGCGAAGTCGCCGGCAGCGCAGCACGCGCCGCTGAAGTCGCCGAACGATCGCGCGGTCGCATCGGCGAGAGCACGCAAAACATGCAGGAGAGCATGCGCGCCACCAGCCGCGTCGTCGAAGCGGTACAGAGTTCGAGCGCAACCATCGGTGAGCTGAACCACGCCATCCAGAAGATCGGCGACATCACCAACACCATCAAGGAAATCGCCGACCAGACCAATCTGCTCGCCTTGAACGCCGCCATCGAGGCGGCGCGCGCCGGCGAACAGGGGCGTGGCTTCGCCGTCGTCGCTGACGAAGTGCGCAAGCTGGCCGAACGCACCTCGGCCAGCACCGCCGACATCACCGCTACGGTGGTCGAATTCCGCAATGTCACGCGCGCGGCAGTCGAATCGATGGACAAGGCCGTGCGCGAGGTCGAAGAAGGCACCGGCAGGATACAGACCAGCGTCGGCGGTCTGGGCGAGATCCGCGCCTCGAGCGACGAAGTGGCCAAAATGGCCGAACACATCGCCGACGCCTCACGCCAGCAGTCGGTGGCCAGTGCGGACGTGGCACGCAACCTCGAGCAGATCGCGCAGCTCGTCGACCGCAACAGCGCCATCGCCCTGGAAGCCTGGCAGCAACTCGAACGCCTCGGCAATAGCGCCGAACAGTTGATGGCTATCGTGAAGAAATTCCGCCTGAGACGCGACTGAGGCGCGGCAAATCGCGGACCGCCCCAGGTGCTCGGCCCCCGCATGCCGGCGCGTGTACCGTACCCATGGCAAGCTCCCGCCCCGCCGGCATGGCATGAAGCGGAGCCGGGAAGGGGGTGGCCATGGCCACCCTGACAAGCTGACCGCGCTGGAGCGGAGTACCATCGCCGCCATGCATCCGCTGATCTTCGTCCCCTCGTTGCTCTGGCCGGCGCCCGTGCTGCGCGATCTGGCGCCCGACCTCGATTTGCCCGCCCTCGCCCGCCTGCTCGGTCGCGGCGAAAGTCAGTCCCATTGCCACGGCGTCCATGACTGGCTGGCCAGCCGCTTCGGCCTGGGCGCGCCCTTGCCGATCGCGCCGTTACGGCTCATTGGCGATAGCGGCGATAGCGGCGAAGCCGGCGAGGCGCACTGGCTGTGCCTCGACCCGGTACCCGTCGAGGTGCAGAGGCGTTCCGTCGTGCTCGCCGACCCGAACGCGCTGCGCCTCACGGCCGAAGAAGACGCAGCGCTGCGCACTGCCCTGGCGCCGGTCCTGCTGCCTTTCGGCACATTGTGCGCGCCACAGCCCGGACGCTGGACTCTGCGCTGCGATGCGTTGCCCCCGGCAGCGGCGCACGCGCTGCCGGCGGCGATCGGCGATGCGCTGCCGGTGCCCTTCCCCGCCGCCCAGGCGGCTCCCGCCTGGCGCGCGGCGCTGATGGATGCCCAGATGCTGCTCGCGGCGCACCCGGTCAGTCTGCGCCGCCGCAAGGAAGGACGCCCGACGCCCGCCTGCCTGTGGCCCTGGGGACCCGGTACGCTGACCGGCCCGTTACAGCGTCCCTGGCCCACCCTGGCGAGCGACGACGCACTTCTGCGCGGTCTGGCGCTCGCCAGCGGCGCCACGCCTCTGCCGACACCACCGCGTTACACGCCTGAGGCATCCGCCGATTTCATCCATCTACCGCACGCCGCTGCCGCCGGTCGCGACGCGCTCGCTTGGAGCGAAGCGCTGAGGATGCTGGAAAACGACTGGCTGCGCCCGCTGCTCGCCGCGCTCGAGCGCGGCCAGATCGCCGGCCTAACCGTGCTCGCCGGCGGTCGCTCGACCTGCCGCAGCTGGACCCTGACCCGCCGCACACGCTGGCGCCTTTGGCGCCGCCCGGCCTCATTGCTGGCGCTGGCGGAGGAGGCGGTGTAACGGCCCATCGTCCCGGCGTCCATCGGGCCGATGTTCCTGCTCAGGCGGTTGCGCACCGATCAGGCAGGAGAACGCCGAAAAAATTGCTACGCGGGTGCATCACGGCGTTTCCACAGGGGTCGGTGCCAGAATCAGCCAGTGGCGGTTCTCGACCGGCAGCAGGGCGAACGGATTGGTTCCGTCGCCCACGCCAGGCCGACGGCCGGCGCCAGCGTGAGACGTGCAGCGCATTCGGCCCGACACGCCGCCCCGCCCGGCGCACGCCGTGCCCGCCGGCCTGACTTTCGCTGTCGCGCGCACGCTTCGCCGCCGTCTTCCTCAGTGCTCCAGCACATAACTGCCCGGCGCATCGCCCAGCGCCGGCCAGGCCTCACTGACCAAGGCGGGCGCTTCGCCCCGCTCGCCGGAGCGGACGCGCAGCCACTGTACCCAGTCTTCCCACCAACTGCCGGCGTGCAGCTCGGCCTCATCACGCCAGGCCTCGGCGCTGTCGTGCCGTTCGGCCTTGCCGGCCCAGAACTTGCGTTTCGGCGGATTGACCGGCGGATTGACGATGCCGAGGATGTGGCCGGAAGTGGACAGCACGAAGCGTTTGTCGCCGGCGACGAAATTGTTGAGGCGGAAGGTCTCGCGCCATGGAGCGATGTGATCGTCCTCGGCGGCGACAGCATAGGTCGGCTGCACGATGCGCGACAGATCGATTTTCTGCCCGAGCACGGTGAGCGCATCCTTGCGGATCAGCTTGTTGTCGAGATAGAACTCGCGCAGATACCACTCGTGCATCGCCGCCGGCAGCCGGGTGGTATCCATGTTCCAGTACAGCACGTCGAAAGGCGGGGGCTCTTCGCCATAGAGATAGCCATGGACGACGTAATGCCAGATCAGGCTGTTCGAGCGCAGCAGGCGAAATGCGGCGGCCATTTCCTTGCCATCGATGTAGCCGCGCTCCCTCATCGACCGCGACAGCCAGGCAACGCTGCCTTCGTCGAGGAAGACTTCGATGTCGCCCGGTTTATGGTAATCGACCAACGTCGTGAAGAAGGTCGCGCTTTCGATCGGCACCTCTGCCGGCGCATACTGGCGATTGGCCCAGGCGAGATAGGTAGCCAGCGCCGCGCCGCCGATGCAGTAGCCGACGGCATTGACCTTGCTTGCGCCGGAGATTGCGCGCGCGACGTCGATCAGCGGCGCGATGCCCTCGGCGAGATAGTTCTCGAAGCCGACATCGCGCAGTTCGGGGCCGGGGTTCTTCCAGCTCGTCAGATAGACATCGAAGCCCTGGTCGAGCAGGAACTTGATCATGCTCTTTTTCGCGCTCAGGTCGAGGATGTAGAACTTGTTGATCCATGGCGTGACGAACACCAGCGGCGTGCGATGCACGCTCTGCTGCGTCGGCGCATAGTGCAGGATCTCGACCAACCGGTTACGCAATACTACCTTGCCCGGCGTCGTCGCCAGATTCTTGCCGACGGTGAAGTCATCCGGCCGCGTCATGCGCACCGTGCCGGCCTGCACATCGGCCAGCCAGTTCTGCAGGCCGCGCATCAGACTCTCGCCGCGTGTCTCGACCGCCAGACGCATCGCCACCGGATTGGTGAGCAGGAAATTGGTCGGCGCCATCGCGTTCAGCCATTTCCGCCACCAGAACGCCGCCCGCCGCCGCTCCTTGCCGGACAGCCCGGGCGTTTCAAAAAGCATGTCCTGGATCTGACGGGTCATCAGCAGATACCATTCCTTGACGATGTCCCAGCTCGCCGACTCCTGCCAGATCGGATCGGCAAAGCGGGTGTCGTCGGGATTCGGCTGGAGCGGATCCTCACTGTGCTGGCCCCAGGCACGCAGCCAGCTGTACCAGCCGAGCGCCAGCGCGCGCGTCGAAAATTCGGACAGCGCCTCGGCCAGCTCCTGCGGATGGCTGAGCCAGGCAAGTTGGGCGTGCAGAAGCGGCATCGCCACGCCCATCGGGTCGACGTTGGTTTCCAGCGTATCGTGCATCATGCGCCAGGTCTCGTGCGGCGGGATTGGTCCCTTGCCGCGGCCGAGCGCAGGCAGTTCCTTGTTCATGTTCCACTCCTGGGGTTGGTTTTCATCGGACCGCCGGTGCCTCGCGGACCCGCCGGCACGCAACATTGCTGCAAATTAGCGGATTTTGGTAACGTGAAGATGTCGGCGACGGCATGCGCCCAAGCTCGATGTCCATTCTGGAACGCCCGGCCGGCGCGATGTTGACCTGCATCAACGGCCCGGCCGCCAGCCGGACGCATCATCGGACGGTCGCGAGTCCGATCCGGCACTTCAGGGAGGCAACATGTTCAAGCACATCCTCGTTCCCACCGACGGTTCGGCCCTGTCGCAGGATACAGTGCGGCGCGCCATTTCGTTCGCGCGCGAGGTCGGCGCCCAGCTAACTTTCTTCTACGCCCGCCCGGACTATCCAGTCGGCTTCTACGGCGAAGGCGCATTGATCGACCCGACGACACCGGAAAAATTTGCCGAAATGAGCGAAGCGCAAGCGCGCGACATCCTTTCGGTCTGCGAGCAGGAAGCCGCCGCGGCCGGCGTCGCCTGCGCCTCGCTCTCGCTGGTCAGCGACGTGCCCTATGAGGCGATCATCGAAGCGGCGCAGCGTTGTGGCGCCGACCTGATTTTCATGGCCTCGCACGGCCGGCGCGGCATCTCCGGCCTGCTGCTCGGCTCCGAGACGCAGAAGGTGCTGACGCACAGCCGGATCCCGGTACTGGTCTATCGCTGAGCCGCCGGGTCACCCGCGACGCCGTGCCGACGGGGCTGACTTTCATCTCGGTCGTGTCCGTGGAGACCTGGATTCAGCCCGGTCAGGACGGCGCCGGGGCGATGGCGATGCAACAATGCGACGGCTGCGGCGTAGAATTCGGACATGCTCATTTTTCCTGCTCCGCGATGATCGACGCCCCGGCCGCGCGCGAGGACTACGACAGTCCGTGGAAGGAAGCCATCGAACACGCTTTCGAAGAATTCGTGGCGTTCTACTTTCCGGACGCCCATAGTCAGATCGACTGGGGGCGTGGCGACGAATCCTTGTCCAGCGAACTGCGGCCCATCGTCCAGGATGCGACCTTGGGCCAGCGTTACGCCGATGTCGCGATGCGCGTCTGGCGCATGGATGGCCAGGAACAGTGGTTGTGCGTTCATGTCGAAGTGCAGGGCACGCCCGACCGCCAACTGCCCAAGCGTGTCTATACCTACCAGTACCGGCTGCACGACAAGCACGATGTGCCAGTGGCCAGTTTCGTCGTCTTGGCTGACGAGGATGAGTACTGGTATCCAGAGCCCTACCGTCAGGAAGTGCTGGGCGTGGTGCTCGAATACCGCTACCGGTCGGTCAAACTGCTCGATTACACCGACCGGCAGGATGAACTGGAAGCGGGCGACAATCCATTCGCGCTCATGACCGTCGCCCACCTTAAGACGCGCGCCACACGCAAGGACGAGGCGGCTCGCTACGCCGCCCAGTTCGGCCTGATGCGCCGCCTGCTCCGGCGCGACTGGGACAAGCAACGCATCGTCGATTTCCTGACGGTGGTCGATTGGCTCATGCATCTGCCCGAAGGGCTGGAACGCAAACTGTGGCAAGAGATTGGCAATACACAGGAAGGAGGTAGTACCGTGCCCTACGAACTCAGCATCGTGCGCATCGCCCGCCAGGACGGCAGAATGCTGGGCCGGCAGGAAGGACGGCAGGAGGGGTGGCAGGAAGGCGAGGCGGCCAGTCTGCGTCGACTGCTACAGCGCCGCTTTGGCACCTTGTCGGCCGTGGTCGAAGAGCGTATCGCGGCGGCGGAGACTGGACAGATCGAACAATGGCTGGATCGTTTGCTCGATGCGCAGACGCTGGAGGAGGTTTTCGAGCCCGCCCAGCATTGAACGGGCGACCCGATGGCGGCGGATCGGCCTGCAGGGTCGGTGACTGACCGCCTGCGGACGCCTGGCCGTCCGCAGCTTCGATCAAAAACCGATGCGACGTGTCCCTTTGCCGCGCGGCAGCTCCAGGTCGCGCGCTTCGAGCTGGCTGCGGCCGGCCAGTTTGGCGCTGCCGAACGCCGCCATCAGGCGCTTGCGCATGTCGCGTGGCGGCACGTTGGCGAGGATCTCCATCACGTCGCCTGGCGGCTCCGGATCGAAACCCCAAGCATGCTCGCCGACGATGTCGCGGTAGAGCCGACAGGCGATGCGGTAGGCTTCGTCACCGTCCGGACGCGGCACCTCATAGACGTTCATGCGGTTCAAGATCGGCTCGGGCAGGCTGCGGGCGTCGTTGGCGGTCGAGATCCACAGCAGATGGCTGGCATCCATTTCGACTTCGATGAATTCATCGCGGAATTCACGCGCCGTGTCGGGTTCAAGCAGGCCATAAAGCGCCCCCATCGGATCGTAACGGGCATCGCCGCCGGCCTTATCCACCTCGTCGAGCACCATGAGCGGATTGGCATATTCGCCATTGACCAACGCCCCCGCCACCTTGCCGGGCTTGGCATTGGTCCATTGACTCGACGCGCCGGAAAGAATCCAGCCGGCGGTGAGCGAACTCATCGGCACATATTCGTAACCGGTACCCAGCCGCTCGGCCAAGCATTTGGCGAAGTGCGTCTTGCCGATGCCGGGCTCGCCGAGCAGCAGGATGGGCGTGAAATGCACCGGCTCGTTGCCCGACACCGACAGCGCCAGATATTTCTTTAGGTCATCGACGACTTCGGCGAAGTTCGGGCAGCTGTCGTAGAGCGGATCGAGTGCAGCGGGCGAAGAAGGCTTGACCACCCAGCGCGCGCCGCCGAGACGCTTCATCTTTTCATACAGCGCGGTCAGCGATTCGTTGCGATGGCCGGCATTGTCCTCGATCGCCTTGTCGATGTCGGCAACGCGATAGACCTCTCTCACATCGGCAAGAGGAATACGAATTTCTGCGTTCATGACACACCTCCTCGGGCGGGCAAACCGGAACTCACTGCAGGCGGATCACCACGCTCTGGCGATTCCGGCACAGGAACGAATCGGGCTTGATCGAGGTCGGACTCAAGTTCCGATACGCTGAATCAAGCAAGTTCTGGACCCATGCGCCGTCTTTCGCCGGCAATGACCATGCGCACCAAGAAGCGATCCACCGGCTCGCCCAAAGGCCGCACGAGTGGACGATGCTCGGTGCAGACTTCCGCCAGCCGGGCCTGCATTGGTGGCCAGACAGCGATGTTCCCTGCCGCCAACCTGTGCGCTTCACTCGCTTCGATCCGGGGCACGCGTTCGACTTCCCCTGTTTCCATGTTCATCAGCACGACCATGATGGCATCCTCCCTCGGGAACCTGCACCTGACCTGACGACTGCAATCCTCTGCTTCTCAGCCTCTGAACGGATGATAAATCTGGCGCAATGTTCGTGCCTATGATGCCGTAGCAGCGCTGCACAAGTCAGGATCGTTACAGTTGGCTTAACGGCACGCCAGTCGGCGAGTTGATGGCAGGCAGGTGTGGGCTGTGATGCAGTTCCTCACGGCGCAAACAGCCCGATTTCTGGCGGTTGCCCGCGTCCGGTTGCACCATTGCGGTGCAATCAATGCTGCACGCTGCACCGCTGCGGGCGACACGTCAGCGGCAATGAATCTCGCGCGCTGGCCGGCCGATGTGGTAGCCCTGCGCCAGTTCGATGCCGATGCGGCGCACCTCGGCCAGCACTTCCTCGCTCTCGACGAACTCGGCGACGACGCGGATGCCAAGCTGGGCGGCCAGCGTCTTCATGCTTTCGACGAAAGCACGGTCGGTCTGGCTGTCGAGGATGTTGGCGATGAAATCGCCTTCGACCTTGAGAAAGTCGACCGGGAAATGGCGCAGGTAGTGGAAGCTGGAAAAGCCGGAGCCGAAGTCGTCGATGGCCAGGCGATAACCTTCGAACTTCAGATCGTTGAGGAAGCGTTCGAGCAGGGTGATGTTCTTCACCGTGTCGCGCTCGGTGATCTCGAACACCAGCCGCTCGGGCGCGATACCGCTGGCGGCGACGACGGCGCGCACATTGCGCGCGAACTCGCTCAGGATCAGCGCACGCGGCGACAGGTTGATGAATACCAGACCATCGAATGCCGAGGCGGCCACTTCCTCGAGTGCCTTCTCGATCACCAGCGTATCGAGATGATGGATGATGCCAGCGCGCTCGGCCAGTTCGACGAATTCGCCGGCACCCATCATTCCTTCGGCAGTCTCGATGCGCGAGAGCACCTCGACCGCCGCCAGCCGGTCGCTGGCCACATCGAGGATGGGCTGGAAGAAGGGCACGACACGCCGCTCCTTGATGGCATTCATCACCACGACGCTCTTTTGCGAGATGTCGCGGAAGACCTCGGCCGCATCCTCGTCGCTCGGGATGCCGAGGCGGCGCTTGCCCTGGCTCTTGGCCTTGTACATCATGTTGTCGGCGAACAGGAACAGGTCCTTGCCGTTGTCGGCATGCTGCGGGAAGACCGCCAGACCGATCGAGGCGGTGGCACGCACCGGTGTGCCGTCCGGCGCCGTCAATTCGATCAACTCGGCGGCCGCCAGCAGGCGCTCGGCGACCATCGCGCCCTGTTCGAGCGCCGACTCGGGCAACACCAGCGCGAATTCGTCGCCACCATAGCGCGCCAGGATGTCGCCGGTGCGCAACTGCTGGCCCACTGCCCGAGCAAAGTGCTGCAGGAAACGGTCGCCGAAGGCATGGCCGTAGGAGTCATTGACCATCTTGAAATTATCGAGATCGACGACCAGGACGCAGAACGGGTAGTCATGCCGACCGGCGCGCAGCACCTCGTAATTGAGCAGTTCCCAGAACACACGCTGGTTGAACAAATCGGTGAGCGGATCGCGTGTGGCGTAATACTCGAGATCGCGGGTGTGTAGATGGTCTTGACCGAGCCAATGACGTTGAGCAGCGTCGACAGGATGCTGTCCATGACCAGATGCAACACCTCGTCGGCCATGCTTTCGGTGTGCACGCCGATGCCGACGATGCCGCCGATCTTCGGCGCATCGACGAGGAAGGTCTTGACGCGCAGCGCGACTTCCGCCTCATCCAGCTCGAGCGGCGGCTCGGTGGACTCGGCGGTGTGATGATGGACGGTCAGCTCGAGGATGCCGTCGAAACTCGGGTGATTCCTGACGCTGGCGCGCACATGGCTCTCGACCATCGCCCGCACGCGCTCGCTCGGCGGGTGGAACCAGAAGATTTCGAGGTCGAACAAGCTCATCGTCGATCTTGAACAGCGAAAACAGCATGTGCGTCGGCATGACGCGGTTGATCTCGATGAGCAGGCGCAGCACGTATTCGCGCCAGTCCTTGACCACCTCGGAGGTGATGACGAATTTCTCCAGCAGGCCGATCTCGAACTTGAGGATGTCCTTGTTCACAGCCACCGCGCGCAGGCGCGTCACCAGTTCGCGCAGGCTGTCGAGCAGGACATCGAATTCGTGCAGTCCAAGGCGGTGGTCGGCGATCGTCAGCTTGCGCAGGTCGGACACCGCATTGACCTGACGAATGTCCTCCTGTACCGCAGCCAGCGACTGCTCCAGCCGCCGCGAGACATAGATCACCGCGCCACTGGCGAAGACGATCAGCAGTGGCGCCAGCAGCGCCAGCCACAGCCAGAGGTCACGCCGAGCAGCGGCGATCGCCGGTCCGAGATCCTGCTGCACTTCGATCAACCCCATGACATCGCCGACCTCGGCATTGCCATGACAGCTCTGGCAGCGCTCTTCGGCCAGCAGCGGCAAGATGCGTCGTATCTGCATGCCGTGCTCGGCGACGAAAGGCTGCCCGTCCTGCATGGCGCGCGCCAGTTCGGTATCGAGCGGCGGCTGCTCGATCTCGCCATAACGCTCGACGACGCGCGGACCACGGAAGATGCGGATCGATGCGCCCTGTGCCCGCACGGCTTCGTCGGTGGCGGCCAGGAAGGCTTCCAGCTGGGCACGCTTCCAGCCAGTGCTCATCACCTGATACATCGACGAGAAGGTCAGGCGGGCGAGATTGGCCGAATTCTGGCGGGCCGATTCGCCGATCGCTTTGCCGAAACCGCGCTCGACGATGAACAACGCGCCGGCAAAGAACAGCACGGTGACCAGCGCCGACAAGGAGAGGACGAAGGTGCGCAGACGCATGGTATTTTTCAGGCGAGCAGGACGGGACGGAAACGCCGGCCCGGGGATGACAGGGAAGCGGTGCGGCGGAATTCACCACATCAGCCGCACGATACCTGCCACCGGCAGGCATGGCCGATCAGGACGAATCCGAGACAGTAAGGCAATCGACGAGCAGCAGCGAGATATCGTCGTGCGGCACACCGCCGCCGGTGAAGGCGTCGAAGAACTGGCGCATCCGTTCCAGGCGCTCACCGGCCGGCACACCGACAAAGCAGCCAATGAGGTGGTCATGGCCGAAGGCCTCTCCCCCCAGGCCGGCGGCTTCGATCAGACCATCGGAACACAGTACGAACTGCTCGCCCAGCTGCACGCTCGCCAGTTCCAGCTGCAAGTCTTCCTCACTCATCGGCTGGATGCCGAGCGGTAGATACGGCGACGCAAAACGCCTTTTGACCCGGCCTTCGGCATCGAGCAGCAAGACGTCCGGCATCCCCCCCAGCCACAGCTCGGCGGTCGAGGCGCGGGCATCGAGGCTGAGCAGTGCGGCGGCAACGAAACGGCCGGCCGGCATGGTGGCCAGCAACTGGCGGTTCAGTTCGTCGACGATGTTCGCCAGGGGCGGCGAACGCTCGGTCAGGCCATAGAACACGGTCAGCACCGGCAGCGCCGACAGCGCAGCGGCGAGACCGTGGCCGGTGGCATCGGCGAGCAGGGCATAGAATCGCCCGTCGGGCGCGCGGGCCGCGGCGACGATGTCGCCGGAAAAACCGGCCGCCGGCCGCAACCAGTGATGCACGGCCGCATCGGACAAGCCAGGCCGCTCCATCTGGCGGCGCACGATGTCCTGAGCCAACGCGTTTTCGGCTTCGCGCTCGTCGTGATACTGCTGCAACTCGCGCATATAGCTCTTGAGCTGCTCCTCGGCCTGCTTGCGGTCGCTGATGTCGCCGACCATCATCAATAGATGCGGCTGGCCGTTGCGATGGAAAGTCGTAAACACGATCGACAGCCATCGCAGCTTGCCAGCCGATGTCCGGATGCGCACCTCGAGGCAGCGCGTGCCACCGTCGGCCAAAGTGGCTTCGGCGGCGGCGGTGATGCCAAAGCTGCGCCAGGAAGCGATCTGACGGAAATTCTGCATGACGAATTCATCTCGGCTTTCGCCGATGATCTCGCCGAGACGCTCGTTGGCGAACAGGCATTCGCCGCTCGGCCGAAAAGCGGCGATACCATAGGGCGCCGCGGCGATGATGCCCTGATTCAGTTCCAGCGCGTCGCGCAGCCGCCTTTGCGCTTCGGCGCGCTCGGTGATGTCGCGGATGATGCCGACGAAGTAGCGCTTGTCGTCCACCCACAGTTCGGTCACGCCGAGCTCGAGCGGAAAGATCGAACCATCGCGCCGCTGGCCGACCGACTCGCGCCCGCCCTTGCCGATGATGTGCGCTTCGCCGGTCTCGATGTAGCGGCGCAGATAGCCATCGTGCTCGCTGCGTTGCGGCTCAGCCATCAGCCGATTGACGTTGCCGCCGATCAGTTCCTCGCCGGTATAGCCGAACATGCGCAGCACGGCTGGATTGACCGACTGGACGACACCCTGCTCGTCGATAGTGACGATGCCGTCGAGCATGTTGTCGGTGATGGCCTGGGTGCGTCGGCGGTTTTCTTCCAGCGCTTTTTGCAGTAGCAGGGCACGGCGGACAGAACGCAGCTTGGCGTCGAGGACGACGAAGTTGATCGGCTTCGGCAAATAGTCGTCGCCGCCGGCGTTGAGGCCGGCGACCAGGTTCTCTTCCTTGTCCAGGGCCGACAGGAAGATGACCGGCACCCAACGCTCACCGGACAGGGTCTTGATGCGCCGGGTCGCCTCATAGCCGTCCATCACCGGCATCATGACATCCATCAGCACCAGATCGGGACGAGTGCGCTCGAAGACCTCGATGGCCTGCACGCCGTTCGCGGCGAGCTCGACGAGAAAGCCGAGTTTCTTCAGGAAGACCTGCAGAATCTGACGATTGGTGACCGTGTCATCGACGACCAGTGCCCGCAGCGGCACGGCTCGGTCCGGAGTGTAGGGCGCGTCGATCATCGTGGTGCGAAAGTCAGTCCGATGGGGACGGCGTCGTGGGGGGACGGCGCCGGCTACCGCGACGCCAGAACATCATGACGTAGCCGGAAAGCGCATAACCGAGGAAAAGCAGGAACAGCACGCCCGCTGGATAGCTCGATACCAGGGCGAAGGCGAGGGCGAAGGCGACGACGACGAAGAACGGCACGCTCTTCTTCAGGTTGATGTCCTTGCCCGAGTAATAGGGCACGGTACTGACCATTGTCACGCCGGCAAACAGCGTCAGCGCGCAGGCCAGCCAGCGCACATCCTCGCCGCCGTAGCCATAATCGAGACTCACCCAGACCAGTCCGGCAACCAGCGCGGCCGCGGCTGGCGAGGGCAAGCCCTGGAAATAGCGCTTGTCGACGACATCGAGATGGGTGTTGAAGCGCGCCAGACGCAGTGCGGCGCCGGCACAGTAGATGAACGCCGCCATCCAGCCGATCTTGCCGAGATCCTTGAGCGCCCATTCATAGGCGACCAGCGCCGGCGCGGCGCCGAAAGACACCATGTCGGAGAGCGAATCGTATTCGGCGCCGAAGGCGCTCTGCGTGTGTGTCAGACGCGCGACGCGACCATCGAGTCCATCGAAGACCATGGCCACGAAGATCGCCACCGCCGCTGCTTCGAAGCGGCCATTCATCGCCTGGACGATGGCGAAGAAGCCGGCGAACAGCGCGGCGGTGGTAAACAGGTTGGGCAAGATGTAGATGCCCCGCCGCCGGATCTCGGGGTTGATCAGCATCTTGCGCGGCCCCAGTTCCGCCATGACGCGTGAACCTCAGTGCGGCGCGGCCGCGGGCAATTCGGCGAGCACGGTCACGGCCGCACTGACCTTGTCGCCGATCGCCACGCGCGGTCGGGCATCGAGCGGCAGATAGACGTCGACACGCGAACCGAAACGGATGAAACCATAGCGCTCGCCGCGCGCCAGATCCCGACCGGCATCGACGTAGCACAGGATGCGCCGCGCCACCAAGCCAGCCACCTGCACGCAGGTGACATCGAACTGGCCGTAGCGGCTGACGATGTGCAGCGCATTGCGCTCATTCTCGGTCGAGGCCTTGTCGAGTGCGGCATTGACGAAGGCACCGGGGTGATACCAGCACTGGCGCACCTGACCATCGACCGGGCTGCGGTTGGCATGAACATTGAAGACGTTCATGAACACGCTGATCTTCAGCGCCTGCCGCTCGAGCCAGGGATCGTGTGTCGGCGCGATGGCGACGATGCGACCGTCGGCCGGTGCCAGCACGCTCTGCTCGCTGCCGGCAATGACGCGCGGCGGATCGCGGAAGAACTGCAGCATGAACACGACGAGCAGCCACAGGGGGATGGCCCAGGCAAAGCCGGCCATCAATTGCACGACGATCGCCGCCGCGACGCCGGCGGCGATGAACGGCCAGCCTTCGCGGGCGATCAGCGGATAGGGATAGACGTCGTTCAAGGCCGGTCGTCGCCAACGTCAGTTCTTGCTCTGATCGACCAGCTTGTTCTTGCTGATCCACGGCATCATGGCGCGCAGCTGGCTGCCGACCTGCTCGATCGGATGAGCGGCGGTGAGGCGGCGACGGGCGGTCATCTCGGGGTAGTTGGTGCGCCCTTCGAGGATGAAGCGCTTGGCGTATTCGCCATTCTGGATGTTTTTCAGCGCTTCGCGCATCGCTGCACGCGCTTCACTGCCGATGATCTTCGGTCCGGTGACGTATTCGCCATACTCGGCGTTGTTCGAGATCGAGTAATTCATGTTGGCGATACCGCCTTCGAAGATCAGATCGACGATCAGCTTCACTTCGTGCAGGCACTCGAAATAGGCCATCTCCGGCGGATAGCCGGCTTCGGTCAGCGTCTCGAACCCGGCCTTGATCAGCTCGACCAGCCCGCCGCACAGCACGGCCTGTTCGCCGAACAGGTCGGTCTCGGTTTCGTCGCGGAAGGTGGTTTCGATGACGCCGCCTTTGGTGCCGCCATTGGCCGCCGCATAGGACAACGCGATCTCGCGCGCCTGACCGGACTTGTCCTGATGCACAGCGATCAGCGAGGGCACGCCGCCGCCGCGCAGATACTCGGCACGCACGGTGTGCCCCGGACCTTTCGGCGCGACCATGATCACATCGACATCGTCGCGCGGCACGACCTGGTTGTAATGGATGTTGAAGCCATGCGCGAAGGCCAACGCGGCACCTTTCTTGAGATTCGGCTCGATCTCGGTGCGATACACATCAGGAATGGTCTCGTCCGGCAGAAGCACCATCACCACATCGGCCCCCTTGACCGCCTCGGCCACTTCTTTGACCTTCAGACCAGCCTTTTCGGCCTTATCCCACGACGCACCGCCCTTGCGCAAACCCACCGTCACCTTGACACCGGAATCCTTCAGGTTCAGCGCATGGGCATGACCCTGCGAACCGTAGCCGATGATGGTGACCTTCTTGTCCTTGATGATCGAAAGATCGGCGTCCTTGTCGTAATAGACCTTCATGACTAATTCCTCAAACAGAAACAGGGGAATGAAACAGGAGCCTGCCGGCGCGCTGGCAGGCAGGGTACGGAGCGAGTTCAGACGCGCAGGATGCGGTCGCCGCGGCCGATGCCGCAGACGCCGGTGCGCACCGTCTCGAGGATCAGCGAACGGTCGATCGCCTCGAGGAAGGCATCGAGCTTGCCGGTATCGCCAGTCAGTTCGATGACATAACTCGATTCGGTGACATCGATGATGCGGCCACGGAAGATGTCGGCGACGCGTTTCATTTCTTCGCGGTCCTTGCCGGTGGCACGAACCTTGACGAGCATCAGTTCGCGCTCGATGTGCGCCGCCTCGGACAGATCGACCACCTTGACGACGTCGATCAGCTTGTTGAGCTGCTTGGTGATCTGCTCGATGATGTCATCCGAACCGGTGGTGA
>Ga0209207_1000111_pt1 | contig 65602 bp, 68 predicted proteins | sample SaghotsprinmetaG_FD_184140 | JGI IMG/M metagenome (GOLD analysis project Ga0209207, IMG submission 184140) | Hot spring microbial communities from South Africa to study Microbial Dark Matter (Phase II) - Sagole hot spring metaG (SPAdes) (version 3) | ecosystem: Environmental > Aquatic > Thermal... | reverse complement strand
TTCTATCGTCAATTTTAAGTTTAATATTTGGTATTTTAATCGGTGGTGGTTTAGGGTTCTACTTCACTCGTAGAAAATTCTTAAAGGATTTAAAGGAAAACCCACCTATCAATGAAAAAATGATTCGCGCTATGTATATGCAGATGGGTCGTAAACCTTCTGAAACTCAAATTAAGCAAATCATGAAATCAATGGAGCAGTACAAATAAAAAAGGACGATTGTCCTTTTTTTATATCCAAGTAACTTTTCTTTCTGTTCCGTTAAGTAGTCGTTTTATATTTTCTCTATGACGATAAATAATTAAGATATCAATTAAAACAAAATTGAAAGTCAGAAAGAAATCTTGTGTAATGAAATACGCAATAAAAATTGATACAGTAGCTGCAATCATTGAAGATAAAGATGCATATTTTGTTAGCTTTAGTAATAAGAAGAAGAGTGAAGCTGGGATGATAAATAATTCGATAACTTTTGACATAATAATTGCCACACCTAATAAATATCCAGCAGCAGATGATACTGCTTTCCCACCTTTGAATTGCGCAAAAATTGGATAACTATGTCCAACTGCCGCAAATACACCTGCAATCGCTGCATACTGTGGTGCAAATTGGAATACAAGTAATATAACGATAGTTGCTTTCAAAGTATCAAAAATAGTAACTGAAATTCCAGCTGCTTTACCTAAAACGCGACCAGCGTTTGTTCCCCCAAGATTTCCACTGCCTTGTGTACGAATATCAGTGTTGTAAAATACTTTACCAATGATTAGTGCAAAAGGAATGGACCCAAATAAATAACCAAATATAATTGCTAAAACTAAATTTAGATCAATCATGTTTTACCTCTCTTTACTGACATATTATATCAAATCATTTCATGCTGTACATTACAATGCGTTTTTAGTTATTGTATAATGATATAGGTAGATAGGAGTTATAATATGACAGCAAGACAATATGATGAGCAAAGTATTCAAATTCTTGAGGGTTTGGATGCTGTTCGCAAGCGTCCTGGGATGTATATAGGTTCAACGGATAGCCGAGGTTTACATCATCTCGTTTGGGAAATTTTGGATAATTCCATTGATGAAGCTATGAATGGATTTGGTAAAAATATTTTTATAACTGTAGGGAAAGATAATAGTATAAAAATAGAGGATGAAGGAAGAGGGATGCCAGTCGGCAAACATTCTTCTGGTGTATCTACTTTACAAGTTATTTTTACTGTATTGCATGCGGGTGGCAAATTTTCATCAGAAGGCGGATACAAAAGAGCTGGTGGACTCCATGGTGTTGGGGCATCAGTTGTCAATGCATTGAGTGAATGGTTAGAAGTTACTGTTGCGTTTAATGGGAATCTATATCGTATGTCTTTTACTCATGGTGGATCAAAAATCTCTAAACTTGAGAATTTAGGAAAGACTAACAAAACAGGTAGTACAGTTTGGTTTAAACCAGATGAAAAAATTTTTTCAAAAGCTAGTTTTGATGTTGAATTAATAAATGAGAGAGCTCAAGAAAGTGCATTTCTATTAAAAGGAATTAAAATTAGTGTTAAGGATGAGAAAACGAATAAAACTGAAGTGTATCATTATGACAATGGCTTATATAACTTTATTGAATTTTTAAATGAAGATCGTGTTGTAATGCATGAACCTATTACCTTTGAAGGGAATATGGGTGAGATAGGAGTCGCATTTGCACTTCAATATACGGATGATTATCAAGAGAATACGTATTCTTTTGTCAATTTAGTGCGTACTTCTGATGGAGGAACTCATGAAGTAGGTTATAAATCAGCTCTTACAAAGGTTATGAATGATTTTGCACGTAAAATTGGTGTTTTGAAGGATAAAGATCGTAATTTTGAAGGGAATGATGTACGTGAAGGATGCACTTCAGTTCTATCTGTCAGTATTCCTGAATCCTTGCTTCAATTTGAAGGACAAACAAAGAGTAAACTTGGAACAAACGAAGCTAAAGCAATAGTTGATAGTTTTGTTAGTGAAAAGTTAATGTATTTCTTAGAAGAACATCGCGAATTAGCGAGTGTTATCTTAAAGAAGATCAGTCGTGCTTCACAGGCAAGAGAAGCTGCTCGTAAAGCACGTGAGGATGCTCGTAAGGGTAAAAAGAATGGTAAATCTGAGAAGTTATTATCGGGTAAACTTGCGCCTTGCCAATCAAAGGACGTGCGTAAAACTGAGCTATTTTTAGTAGAAGGTGATTCTGCGGGTGGTAGTGCAAAACAAGGTAGGGATTCAAAAGTTCAGGCTATTTTACCTTTAAGAGGTAAAGTTCTTAATACTGAAAAAGCGAGTATAAGTGATATAGAAAAAAATGAAGAACTTAATACGATCATTCATGCATTAGGTGCGGGAGTGGGTAGTGAGTTTGAAATAAAGGATATGAACTACAACAAAGTCATTATTATGACAGATGCCGATACGGATGGGGCTCATATTCAAGTTTTACTATTAACCTTCTTTTATCGTTATATGCGACCTCTTATCGAGAATGGTTATGTGTATTTAGCTCAACCACCTCTATATCGAGTGAGTAAAGGTAAACAATCAAAATACTTGTATTCTGATGAGGAACTTAAACAAACAATGCAAGAGTGGGGTAAAGTAGAGATACAACGATATAAAGGATTAGGTGAAATGAATGCGGATCAATTATGGGAGACTACGATGGATCCCAATAAGCGAAGTTTAATTCAATTAAGCTTAGGGGATGCATTGATTGCACAAAGAATTGTTTCAGTTTTAATGGGTGATAAAGCCGATTTAAGACGTGATTGGATTGAGAAACATGTTTCATTTACGTTAGAAGATGATTTTACAAAGGAGTCAAACCATGGATAAGATGGAGTTTTCACATAATTCATTGGAAAGTGTGATGTCTGATCGTTTTGGACGATATTCTAAGTACATCATTCAAGAAAGAGCATTACCGGATGTTAGAGATGGTTTGAAGCCTGTTCAAAGACGTATTCTTTATGCAATGTATGCAGATGGAAATGTACCTGAAAAGCCATATCGTAAGTCTGCTAAGACAGTTGGTTTAGTTATTGGTAATTATCATCCGCATGGTGATAGTAGTGTATATGAAGCAATGGTTCGTTTAAGTCAATATTGGAAAATGAATATTCCTTTAGTTGATATGCAAGGGAATAATGGATCAATTGATGATGATCCAGCAGCTGCAATGAGATATACAGAAGCACGACTATCATCATTTGGACATTTCTTACTTAGAGATATTGATCAAAATACAGTAAATTTTACGCCTAATTTTGATGATACAAGCAGTGAGCCTTCTGTATTACCTGGAATTGTGCCTCAATTACTTGTGAATGGTGCAACTGGTATTGCGGCAGGTTATGCGACGAACATTCCTCCTCATAATTTAAAAGAAGTCATTGAGGCATGTATCTATCGATTAAACAATCCTTTGTGTTCAATATCAGACATACTAGAAATTATGAAAGGACCGGATTTTCCAACAGGCGGGATTGTACAAGGGAAAAAAGGAATATTGGATGCGTTTACTACAGGCAAAGGTCGTGTCGTAATTCGTGCTAAAACTGAAATTATTCAATCAAAAAACATTCAACAGATTCTGATCACTGAAATTCCATATGAAGTAATAAAAAGTAATCTAGTTAAAAAATTAGATGATATTCGTTTGAACAAGCAAATTGATGGAGTTATTGATGTCCGAGATGAATCGGATCGAAATGGATTAAGAATTGTTATAGATATTAAAAAAGAAAGTGATGCAAATCTGATACTTAATTATTTCTATAAAAATACAGATTGCCAAGTTTTTTATAACTATAATATGGTTGCGATTGTGAATCAGAGACCTGTTTTATGTAGCGTTATAGACATGTTAGATGCATTTACGGTATTTAGAAAAGAAGTAATACTTAGACGTTCTCAATTTCAATTAGATGAAATGGAGAAACGTTCTCATATCTTAGAAGGTTTGATAAAAGCTATATCAGTTCTTGATGAAATTATTTTAATCATTCGTTCTTCAAAAGATAAAGCGGATGCAAAAAATAATTTAATTAATCGTTTTTTGTTTACCAATGAACAAGCAGAAGCAATTGTTAGTTTAAGATTGTACCGATTAACAAATACGGATATTCTTGAGATTAAAGATGAATTAGCACAACTTAGTGTAGAAATTCAAAGATTAAAAGGAATTTTATCAAATGAAGCACTTCTAAATAATGTCTTTGTTAAAGAATTGCTAGAAGTTGTGAAACTTTTTGATACTAATAGACGATCCAAAATTGAAAGTGAAGTTGAAGAAATCGTTATTAATAAAATGAGTATGATTCCTAATGAAAAAACAGTTATCACGGTTAGTCGTGATGGATATATTAAACGTGTTTCAGTTCGATCCTATCAATCCAGTGAAGGAATCTTACCTGCTTTAAAAGAAGGGGATCAACTTATAGGGATTAGTGAAGCCGAAACATATGATACGATTCTACTCTTTAATGATAATGGTTCTTATGCTAATATCCCTTTATATACACTTGAAGAATTGAAATGGAAGGATATTGGAAATCATTATGGCCATTATGTTAAATCAGAAGATCATACAAAACTCATCTCAGCCATATTAGTAAAATCATTTAATACAGATGCCTATATTGTGAGTGTGTCTGCAAAAGGATTTGTAAAAAAATCAATGATAAAAGATTATCAGGTTACACGAACATCAAAAACATATGATGCGATGAATTTGAGCAAGAATGATAAAGTAGTTTCAAATTTTGTTGTTTATCAAGAAGATGAGATTGTCATTAGCAGTCAAGAGGGATATTGTGTTCGCTATACTTTTGATATGATTCCTTCCACTCAACCTAAATCAAAAGGTGTAAAAGCTATGAATTTAACACCAAGTGATTCAATTGCTTATGCATGTGCATTAAATCAGCAGAGTGCTCTTCTTTTCGTTACAGAGAATGGATTAATGAAACGAATAAAACAGTCAGAAATAACGTCATTTAATCGTCCTGCAAAGGGTGAATTAATTAGTAAGAAGGTAAAGTCTAATCCACATAAGATTCATTATATTCAAGCAGTTCAAGTTTATGATGATGTTCGTTTGACACATGATTCGAATCGATGGATTCAAGCAAAGGATGTTCCATTAATGGATAAATTGCAGACTTTTAGTCAAATCATTGATTCTAAGAAGGCTTTCTATTTTGTACGTATGGTTGAAGAGGTTAAGATAATTGATTTTAAAGAAGAAATAAAAAAAGATCCAGTTGTTAAACTAGATCTTGAAGAGAATGATGAACTTCATAAAGATGTGGAGTTTATTCACTTTGATTTATAAGATTTAAAACATAATTGTTTAAATCTTGAGTATGTTTAAAATGAGCATAAGCAAATTTCTTTATTGTAGCATTTGCTTCATGAAACTGGGCTAGAAATAGCCCTTTTGTATTCGCTAGGTAAGACGCTTGTATACCATTTAAGGTTGAATCGATAACAGTGAGTGTATTTGCTTTAATATTTAATAATCGAGCAACTTTTAGATAGATATCTCCCTCTGGTTTTGAGTTAAGAACTTGTTTTGAACTTACAATATGTGTATTCAAGTAATCAATATTGAATAAATCTAAAAGTTTCTTAATTCTTTCAATTTTTAAATTTGTACAATAAATTAATTGATATACGTTACTCCATTGTATAAGAAGTTCAAAATGTTCGGAGTTAATTTGTACCTGTGCATTATCAATTGTCTGATTAAATAATTGTTCAACCTCATTAAAATATGGCGCAATTTTTGGATATTCTCTACCTAGTTTTTCTCTCTTTTCTAAATGCGCATCATAATATGCCATACGAAAGTGTTCCGTAACTTCAACCTCATACTTAGTTTCGATTTCATCCCATATCGTATTTTTGACTTTATATAGATCAAATATAAAATCATCCAAGGTTATAATAAGTGTTTTTTCTAGAGTCATGAAAATATTTTGCCATATTTGAATTAAAAATGGTATTCATATACACTCAAAAAACTTCAATGTTATAATAAAACTATGATTAAGAACTATTTTCAACCAGATGATATTAAAGAGTTAGTAAGTGATGTTTCTTTTGATTGGATTAAGGAGAATGAAATTGATTTCCTAATCATTGATGTAGATAACACATTAGTTATAAAAGGATTGAACAATGTTGATTATTTAGTAGATAAATGGTTAAAAGAATGTGTTAATCAGTGTAAAACAGTATTGATATGTTCAAATAATACAAGTTCAGTAGCCATTGATTTGGCAAATAGGTATGGTTGTTTTGGATTTAATTTGGCATTTAAGCCATTTAAGATAAGATTAAATCGATTTATTTATAAAAATAATATAAAATATACTAATGCTTGTGTTATCGGTGATCAATTATTTACAGATATTTGGTTAGGTAAGCGATTCAAGTATAAAACTATTCTAGTACAGTTGTTGAATCGACAAGATTATGGTTTGACGAAGCTGTTTAGATTTATTGAAGCATACATTTTGGAGAAAAAACATGGACAATAAATGTGTTGGTTGTGGAGTCGAATTGCAAATACAGAATAAAGATGAGTTGGGGTTTGCGAATTCATTAGATTCTTTATATTGTAAACGCTGTTATAGGATTAAACATTATGGTGATTATGCAGCAATCAAAAAGCATAGTGTATCATCTGATAAAGTTTTTGATGCGGTGTTAAAAATTGATGGTGTTATATTACTGGTTATTGATGTGACTGATATTGATTCTGGTTTGTTTACTGGAATTCAAAGACATCTAGCAAATCGTGAATTCATTATAGTGCTAACGAAATGGGATTTATTACCAAAAACGGTTTCTAAGCAAAAAGTCGAGTCTTATTTGCTAAATAAGTTAAGAGATATGCCTATTAATGTCTTAGGTATAGCGATGAGCAGTGATAAAGGTAAAAATGGTATATCAAATCTTATTCAGCAGATTAAGCGCTTAAAAATTAAGAAGCTTATTGCGGTAGGGTATGCCAATATGGGTAAGAGTACTCTTATAAATGCATTAATTGGCAAACACGATCATTTGACAATTTCGCCTTATCCTCATACGACTCTTGAGATTAATCAAATTGAATGGGAATTAGGTACAATCTATGATACACCAGGAATTAAGATAGAGAATAGTTTCTTTGATACTTTGGAATTTGAAGAGTTTGAAAAATATAGTATTCAGTCTGCATTTAAACCGAAAACGTATCAATTAGATTCAGCTCAAACATTTATAATTGATCAAATTGGATTAATTCATGTTATTCCTAAACAAAATGCTTCGATAACATTGTATTTCTCTAATCAAATTCAGATTCACCGTACTAAGTACTCGAATAGTTCAACTTATTTAGAGAAACATCCAAATTGTATGCCATTGAATTTGAAATCAAAACGAGTTGTTGATAAATATGAGAAGTTTGATGTTGTGTTTAAGCAATTAGGTTGGTTTTGCTTAAATGGTGAGTTTGAAATGGTAGAAGTAAAGACGAGTTTAATTGACCAAGTAATTACGAGAAAGGCATTAATATAATGTTAAATACAAAACAAAAAAAGCAGTTAAAAAGTATGGGGAATACATTAAGACCTTTATTTAACGTAGGTAAAGATGGAGTAAGTGTAAATCTTATTGAAACACTTGAGGATTCATTACGTGCGCATGAATTAGTTAAAATTAGTGTTTTGAAATCTTGCGCAACACCTGTTATGGAATGTGCATTGGATATTGTTTCAATGACACATAGTGAACTTGTTCAAGTTATTGGTCGTACTATTTTGATTTATAAGCAAAGTGATAAAAAGAAAATTCAATTAGTATGAAGAAAGTCATTCTTTTTGGAGGAAGTTTTAATCCACCTCATCTTGGACATTTAAAATTAGCTTTAAATAGTTTGAAGTTTTTAAATGCCAATGAGTTGTGGTTTATTCCTACACTGAAAAGCCCATTAAAAGAAATTGAATTAGTTTCTTTTGAACATCGATGTGCCATGATTGAAAGTTTGATTAAGCCATATCGTCATTTAAAGTTGTCACGTATTGAGTCTGAGTTAGAGGAAATTAGTTATACCTATAATACAGTTGAATTATTGATCAATCGCTATAAAGAAATCGAATTTATTTGGTTGATGGGATCTGATCAAGCAATAAAGTTTGAACAATGGTATAAGTATGAAGAGTTATTGAATCTTGTTAAGTTTGCGGTATATAGAAGGTCTGAATCGGATTTGATTGATTCAAAGTTTATAGAGATCAAATCTAATGCGTTGTTTGAGAATGCGAGTCAAAAAATACGAGAAGGTCATGTGAATTTAACGAGTTCTCAGGTTGTACGTTATATGATGGACAACGAATTATATATTGAAGAAATCGCGTCTTCATTAATGTCGTCTAAACGTTTTGAACATACAAAAAGTGTTTGTGAATTAGCGCTTTCGCTTGCGAGTCATCATGATGTTAATATACATCAAGTGTATGTTGCGGCTTTGTTTCATGATTGTGCTAAGGAGTGGTCATCACATAAGTCTAAAGCTTGGCTAAGTTTTATTAATCCAGCATATATTAAACAACCTCAAGCATTATGGCATCAAAAATTAGGTGCTGCTTATTTAAAAAGAGTCTTGCAGATTAGAGATAAAGTTATATTAAATGCTGTTTCTCATCATATTGAAGGATTTAATGATGATGTGGCTAAGATTGTATATATTGCGGATAAATGTGAACGAACTCGTAAATATGATAGCAGTGCCTTAATTGATTTAGCCATGTTAGATCTTAATAGAGGGTTTAGTGAAGTTAAGAAAGCTCAAGTAAAATGGCTTGAGAAAGAAAGGGTACAGATTGGATAAAATAAAGAAATTAGTTCATTTCTTGGATGAGAAGAAAGCTCAAAATATACAGGTTCTTGATTTGAGTTCTACAAGTTCAATGGTTTCTTATGCGATAATTGCGGATGCTGGTAACACTCGATTATTATATGCTTTAAAGGATTATTGCATTGATTATGCGGAATCTATTGGTTATGTATTACATCATGTTGAAGGACATGCTGATAGTGACTGGATTTTGATTGATTTAGATACTGTATGTATTCATTTGTTTTTAACTGATTCTCGTCATTATTATCGTTTAGAAGATTTATGGTTAGATAAATTAATTAAACTATGAAACATTCATTTGCTGAGTATTATTATGAGCTCGTTTTTGATGAATATGGCTATCATAATTATTTAAATTGGGTTATTAATGAAACCAAAGGGTGTTTAATTTTAGAGTGTGCATGTGGTACAGGGCATCTAAGTCATTTACTTGCTCAGAATGGTTTTATAGTAGATGCTTTAGATAATGATTTGAGTATGATTGATTATGCTAAAAAAGAAAATAATCATAATAATTTAACTTTTTATTATCAATCGATGTTTGATTTATCGAATCTAGGGATGTATGATACTATTATTATTTTCTTAGATAGTTTAAATTATTGTGAAACTATAGATGAATTATATTTGTTTTTTAGACAAGCGTATAATCATTTAAATCATAATGGTATCTTGTTATTTGATATGCATCATCCCAATCGTTTAGATGAATTTTTAGTAGAGTATATTGAAGAAGGTGTAATATTAGGGAATTATTATCAATGGTCTATCCAAACTATTAATAACCGATTGCATCATAATATTGTTGTATATGAGGATGATTCTATGTCAATAAATAAGATTAATCAGTTTGTTTTTGACATTGATACAATAGAAACGATTTTAAATGAGATTTCCTTTGAGTTTGAACGTATTTTGCATTTTAATGAATCACAGTTTGATCTAGAGGAAAAATTCTACTATCGAGCTAGAAAGGGTTAATATGATTGCGATTATTGGTGCTATGGATGAAGAAGTAAATGCATTACTTCATTTGATGAAAGATGTAAGGGTTGAGTCTATTGGGAATGTTAATTTTTATCATGGAACTCTAAATTCAAAAGAAGTTGTATTATTTAAAAGTGGTATTGGCCTAAGTATGGCTGCTATGAGTACAAGTATCTGTTTAAGTCATTATGCAATTGATGGTGTTATAAACATTGGTACAGCTGGTGGATTAAAAGATAATCAGAATGTACTTGATATTGTTGTATCTGATAAGATAACGTATCATGATTTTGACATTAGTCCATTTGGAAATACACGAGATTTTTCATCAAATAATCGCTATGTATTTCATTCAAATCAGTTTTATGTTAATAAATTTAATGAGTTAAATAAAGATGAACGTGTATGGATTGGTCCATTAGTATCTGGCAATCAATTTATCCATAATCAAAGCCAAATTACAGAAATTATCAATCATTTTCCAGAAGCATTAGCTGTTGAAATGGAAGGTGCTTCAATTGCGCATGTATGCAGTGAGTTTAATACTCCATTTATTGTTATTCGCTCAATATCAGATTTAGTAAATAACCCTAAGAATGAAATGACTTTCGATGAATATTTACATAAAGCAAGTGATAGAAGTGCTAAGTTTTGTTTTAATTTTATGAATGTTATCGAATGAACTATTTTTTTCAAATAGAAAATTGGATAAAACTATTAAGTCAATATAAGGAATATGGTATTTTTATACCAATTCTTCTAGCATTGATTGAATCATTTATTCCAGCGTTACCCTTAATCGGAATTGTTTCGATAAATATTGCAGCGCATGGATTTTTGATGGGTTTTTTAACTTCTTATATAGGTAACTTATTAGGTTCGATCATTGTTTTTTCTTTTTTTAGAACCATTATAAAACCTTATTTTCTAGATCGATTTTATCATGGAAAACGACTTGCAAAAATTCTTCACTGGGTTGAGAATCAAAAACCCATTTTTTTGTTTTTTTTGAGTTGCTTAGCATTTACACCTAGCGCGTTTATAAATATGAGTTTTGGTCTATCGGGGTATAAAAAAAGACAATTTATTATTAGTATAGCCTTCGGTAAGCTTATAATGATTCTGACTCTTAGTTTATTTGGACAATCTTTATCTCATATAGAGAATCAACCAATGTATATTATCTTAAGTATATTATTGTTAACTTTAGTTTACTCAGTATCAAAGTATTTGAATAAAAGATCTGACTTTCATAACATTCATAAAGATTAATCAGTATACTCATCTAACCATAATTGATTTTGTTTCATCCAATCTCTGAGATCTATCTTTGTAAAATTCATATCATCATTCCATTCCAAAACGGAATGTACAATAATCATATCATTAGATTTCGATAAAGTAACAAAAGCCGGAAAATGCGAGAAACCAAGTCGACTTTTTATCGCAGATGGTAGTACGTTTTCGTCTAAGACGGAGGCATCCACAAAAGTTATTCGTTCAAATCTGTCTGTACTTGCACTTAATAATAATGGTTTAATTATTTCATTATGTGTATACAAACAGTTTTGATTTTTATATGTACAGAAAAAGTAAGCTTGAATTGAATCATTAACATGATTATTTAATTCTTTATATTCAATACTTGTTGGATTAAGATTGTTAAACAATTCTAAGTTTTGTTCAGTAGGCATAAAATAATAAAATAAAAAAATGCTGGATATAATAATGATTGAAATAAAAGTTAATAATATTTTTAATAGATTTTTCATAATTTTACGAATTAAAGTTTAACATGATAGAAGCATTTTTTCAAACACACATAAGTTTGGTATAATTAAATCTATGAAACAATGGCAAGAAAATATTCCAACATTTAATCTTATTTTGATTAACTTAATATTAATCATTTTATTTGTTTTTGGTTTTATTGTAGGACCAATCAACAATATGATGAAGAATAGAAATGATGTTTTGATTAATCTAAAAGAAAAGCAAAATATCGATTCATGTTATAAACTTGATGATTATACATTTACAAGAGAACTCTATACTGCAAAATGTGATATTAATGAACAAGAAACGTATTTATTCTTGGATAAGAACGGTATTGTTTATGATCGACTAATTGTAGATAGTATAAAAGAACAATTCGATTACACTCAGTTAATGGAAAAATATGACATATATAATGCAAAGTATAGAGTAATCTATTATGATAGCAGAATTGCTTATTGGATAAAATCGGAAGAATTTGAGTATATTTTTGACTATATTACATTAGATGTTATTTTGAAAGTGAGATTTAAACTATGAATAAATTCATTAATAAAAGTTATTTTAATCGTAAGAATTGGATATTAGAAGAAGGGTATAACTTGGATTTAAGTCCATTAGAAATGTTAATTCTTTTAAATATTGAGCATCTTAATGAGTTTAACTTAACGATTGATCTTAATCAATTATCAAGAGTATGTAATTCAAGCCAAGCCGAGATAGATAAAGCTTTATCTCATTTGATTCATAATGGTTGTTTAATGATTGAAATCAATCAAGATAAGGTAGTTTATAATATTGATAGTATTTTTCAAATGCCAAATAAGATGGATCATGAACAAAGCTCTGACATTATTGATATTTTTGAAAGTGAATTTAAAAGGCCATTAAGCACAAATGAAATAGAAAAAATTAATTATTGGCTTTCTCAACTAGATTATGCTTACCTAATACATGCCTTAAGAGAATCAATCATTTATCGAAAAGTGAGTTTTCCATACATAGAAAGAATATTGTTAGATTGGGTTAAAAACAATGTGACACTCGAACAGTTAAATGCAGGGAAGAGAAATGAATGAAAAAATTAGAAGGATATTAGATACTTTATATAGTATGTATCCTGATGCGACATGTGAGCTTAATTTTACAAATAACGAGGAGCTTGCGATTGCCGTAATATTAAGCGCTCAAACAACAGATATTTCGGTTAATAAAGTTACGCCAATATTATTTAATCGATTTAAAACAATTTCTGACTTAGCTAATGCGAGTGAAGAGGATATAAGTGAGTGTATTCACTCAATAGGTCTTTATCGAAATAAAGCTAAGAATATTAAATTATTTGCTCAACAATTACGCGATAGACATAATGGGAAATTACCAAATACAGAAGATGAATTAAGGGATTTAGCTGGCATTGGACGTAAAACAGCAAACGTTGTCTTAGGTGTTGGTTTCAATATTCCTGCACTTGCAGTAGATACACATGTTGATCGAGTTAGTCATAGATTGGGGCTAGTAACTCAAAAAGCAAATGTATTACAAACAGAACTACAGTTAAAACGGAAAATACCAAAAGAAGAATGGATCGTTGCTCATCATTCTCTACTGTTTTTTGGAAGATATCATTGCTTATCACGAAATCCTAAATGTAGTACCTGTCCATTAATTGATCTATGTCGATATTATAAAAAGCTAGAATCCTAGGATTCTAACTTTTTTTATGGTGTTGGGATTGGCCCGATATAATACTTTATACCTTCTGTGTAGATTTGACTAAGATTTACATTGCCACTAGTGTACTCGGTACTACCTATGAATACTTTCGTGATGGTTCCTGTATCAATACTTGTAGAATGTAATGAACATAGGTTTGTATATTTACTACATACATCTGGTAGAGTACTTGGTGTTTTACCAATGATATCTGCTAAGTTAATAACAGTTTCTTTAACAACATATGAAGTAAATGTTAATGAATCTTTATTGGCTATCTCTATTGTTGTATTGTGTTTATCTGAAGGATCAATTTTAACAATCTTTCCAATCATATTGATTTGACTAACATTTTCAGCTTCAATTTCAACAACAGGGAACTTAGAAGAGGTTAAACTATTAGTATTAATCCAAGAACTTAATACACTGGTTGTTTCTCCAATAAAATTAGGTACATTTAAGAACAATTCATTCATTTTATCTGTTTTACATATTTCTGTACTATTAACTTCAACATAATCATAACCATAATAACCACAGACTGTAACTGTTGAGGTAGGATTAGCATTTATTGTTGTAGTTAGAATGTTTGAGTTTGATTTAATTTTGTATTCTGTACCATCTACGTTTATTTTGACTTTATAAACAATAGGTCCATATAACCATGAATAATCAAATAAACGTTGACCTGTGCCTTGAGCAATATTTCCCGCAACTTCTAAATAGAAGTCCTTTGTATTTGGCGCAACGACTAAAGCATTTGCGTCAGGATATGGATTTAATGTGAATTTGTAGGTTCTTGTATTTCCATTACTATTTATCTCTCTATTAAAAGATGAAGGAGATAAAATCGTTGGGTTTGGCAATGTGCCAAGATTTGCATATTCAGATTTGATTAATCCAGAAACAACTAAACTTGGATTTGTGCTTGAGTTAGGAGAAACATAAGGATAAATACCAATTACATGCGTTATATCAATAACATCTTTAGGACGTGTAATACTCGCAGGTGCTTGTTTGTTTTTATAAAGTGAATTTAGAATTTCGTTACTAATTTTTCCAGGAAGATTTAAGTTTATTTGAGATTGGTTCATATAAGATATTTGATCTTTTACGGCTTTGTCATATCCAACCCAAACCGCAGTTGTGTATTCGCTTGTCGAGCTTAACATCCATTTATCTTTAGCGGATCCTGCTGGAATCCCGAATTCAACACCCGTATTACCCCAATCCGATGTCCCCGTTTTTGCATATACTGAGAAATTTCGTTTAAGTAGCTGCATGAAGTTAAAATAAGGACCTGAAACGTTTTGTTCCATCATTGTTGCACTCATATAGGCTGCTTCTGCAGATAATGTATTGGTAGAAGTATAAGTCGGAGTTATAGGTTCTTTTCCATCTAAGAATTCAATTCTTGTGACTGTATGTGGTTGTATATAATTCCCACCATTAATGATACTTGCTTGAGCTCCTGCTAATTGAAGTGGTGATGCTTCAAAACTTGACCCACCGATTGCATATCCAATATCAAATTTATCAGTTGTGACTTCTGTAAAGCCAATACTATTTAAGTAACTTACAACTTTTCTCGCACCAATTGTGTTGACTACAGATTGTAAAGTTTGAATAGCTGGGATATTTAAAGAGCTACCAATAGCAGCTGGAATAAGAATATCGCCTCTATAATTTCCATCAAAGTTTTTAATAATAACATCGAGTCCAGTATATTGAATAGGCTTATCTTCTAACATATGTTGTGTCGACCAGCCTAAGTGTTCAAATGCTAAAGGATAGGTTAAGAATGTTTTAACTGAGGATCCAGGTTGACGCTTCATATTCGTTGCGCGATTAAGTAATCTTTCTCCATTATAGAAACGTCCACCACCAATACCTAAGATTTCACCAGTCGTATTGTTCATCGTAATCATGGCTGTTTGAATGATTTCATTTGGCCATGCGACATTAGTAATCTCACCATTTTGTATTTTTTCAATTGTTTCTTGTGTACTTCGATCCATTGTTGTATAGATTCGCATAGGTACATCTACTGGATCTAATCCTGTTAATTGTTTGACTTCTTGAATAGTCGCATCCACAAATGCTTGATATGGGAAGTTGCTTGCATTGGATTTTGTGTTCCCTACTAGTAGGCTTTCAATTTTAACAGATTTAGCTAATTTTAATTCAGATTCAGTAATGTATCCATGTCTTTCCATTAGATCTAAGACTGTGTGAATTCGTTTCTGTGAGAGTTCGAGATTATTCATAGGATTAAATGCATTAGGTGCATTAATAACCCCAGCGAGTAGAGCAGCTTCAACAAGAGATATTTCTTGTACATCTTTACCGAAATAATACTGTGCAGCAGTCTGCACACCACGTTTGTTTCCAGGAACACCAAAGTTAATTCGATTTAGATAAAGTTCCAAAATTCGTTTTTTACTTAAAATCTTTTCTGCTTGTAATGCGACATAAATCTCTTTAATTTTACGATTAACACCAGCTAAACCAGAACGTACAGCTAATGCTTCTTCAGATTCAAAATACGTTCCTTTTACCAATTGCATCGTAAAGGTTGAACCACCTTGAGCAAAGCTCATCGATAATACATTTTCAATCATTGCTTTTGAGAAACGTGGAATATCAAATCCATTGTGTTCAAAATATCGAGAATCCTCGATGGCTATAAACGCATCAATTAATACTTGTGGCATGTCATCATAACTGACATTTTCACGTATTTGATAACCAATATCGGTTATAAGATTTCCATCTGAGTCAAATACTTTTGAACTGTCTGACATAATAAAGTCAGAACTATTCAATGTTGGTGCATCACTAATAATACTCGCTATATAAGCGATTCCGATACTACTTACCAGTATTGCTAACATAAGAAGGATCGATACAACAATTGCTAGTTTATCTTTTAACGATTTTTTAGTTTTTGTTGAATCATTTTTCTTCCTAAATTTGTTTAAAATCTTTAATTTCTTCATTTAAAATCTCCTTTAAAAAGCGTTTCATCTAATATTTTTAAATAATGAATAGGGGGGGTTAATGAAAATGGTATTAAATATGCATTTTCTTTAATCCATAAATAGGGAACGGATTTTCGATCATTTGAATGCATAAAGTGATCTAAATCTTTGAAATACAATAGATAAGTTTCATTATAGAAAACAAAACGTATAATAATAAAGCTTATACCACCATGAAATTCAACATTTCGCATATGTTCTAATTGATGTGGATGAATATTTTTTAATGGTAATGCTGTTTGACTATTGGTTTCTTTTGCTTCAAAATCAATCGCTTTAGAACGGTAAACACCATTGTAGTCAGTTGTGCTAGGAACTTTATAATATGCTTCAACAATCTTAGCTTTATTTCTTGAAGGGTAATCCACTTTGACAACAGTAATAGGTGTTGGTTTCTTATGGATATTCGCTCTATTTAAGTCTAAATAGTATTGATTTGTTTGATTAAGATCTTCTTCTAAATTAGCACCTCGATATGAATGTGATTTAATTTTAGTTGAATTGTTTTGATTTTGTTTTCGATTTGGGTAGTTAATCATATTTTTTCCAAACTTATTATATAAGAATCTCTCTAAGTTTACTAGTTTTGTAAAGTCTTATCAACTTGTAAAAAGATGCTATATTTGGTTTAATAATAAAAGTAGGGAAATGAAATATGTCAAAATTAAATGAACAAGCTATTTTTAGTAAAGAGTTTAATGTAGAGTTTAAAGGATATTCAACACTTGAAGTAGATACTTTTTTAGATCAAGTGATTTTAGATTACCAATATTTTAATTTTGAACTACAAAAAGCAAAAGAAATAATTCAGCAATTACAACAGCAGAATGCATTACTACAATCAAAATTAATTGAAGCTCAAGGTAAAGCTAGTGTTTTAAATAATGTCGACAATAATGTTAATCAAGTTGATTTATTAAAAAGATTGGCAAAACTTGAACAAGAAGTTTATAATAAGTAGGTACATCAGGCAATCGCTGGTCGCAAGATTAGAGGAAAGTCCATGCTCGCACCATCTGTGATGATGGTAGTGATTATGCTGAATGAAAAAATAAATTCAGGCAGGAAACTGACGGCAGAGTTAATCCTAAGGCGAAAGCTATGGAAGCGCTCTTGAAAGTGCCACAGTGACGTAGTCTCTTTGGAAACAAAGAGAGTGGAACGAGGTAAACCCCATAAGCGAGAAACCCAAATTTGGTAGGGGAACTTCAAGAACCTAAACGAAGGTTTAAGAAGACAGAAATGTAGATAAATGATTGCCACTGGAAACAGGACAGAACATGGCTTATACGATGTATTTAAAGTGGAACATAGTTCCATTTTTTTATAAAATTATTATCAATGATGGTATAATGTTTCAAGTAGGAGTATTGAAATGGTTGAAATAGGTAATAGTCTAAAAGAGAGAAGAGAAGAATTAGGTTTTTCACTCAAACAGATGAGTGAAAAAACACGTGTACCAGTAAATAAACTTCAAGCTATCGAGAGTGGTGATTTGAAGTTTTTTGAGAATGATTTTACATATTTAAAATTCTATATTCGATATTATTGCAATGCATTGCATTTAGATTTTGAAATTTATCGTGATCAACTAGACTTAGCCTTGGATGAGTTCTCAAATACAACTAAAATGCTAAAGATTACTGAAATAAATGATATCCATAATAGAGTTAAAGAAAGAGTTAACAAACCATTAAAGCGAAAGAAATTTGATGTTTCATTTATTTCTTTTCTGACTTCAATCGTTTTATTGGTAATTACCTTAGTATTAGTATTTGTGTTTTTAATCCTTCCTAATTTAAATAATAATGAAGATTCAATTATAAATAACAACAATAATTTAATTCCTAATCCTATTGAAAATGTTGATGATGAAGAACCAATAGTTGATGAAACACCTAAAATACTCAGTATTAATCAAGTAGATTCTGTGAACTATGAGATTAGTGGTTTTAGTGATCACCAAGAACTTGCGATGTTAATTAATTTTAGGTCCAATGCTTATGTACGGATTCGTGTCGATGGGGATACTGCTGTAAACTTGCCTAGTAAACTTTATAATGTTGGTTCAACCTTAGATTTTAAGTTTAATGCTTCTGATGATACCATTTTAGAAGTATATATTGGATGGATGAACGGAAATACTATTACCATTAATGACTTAATTATTCCTATTGATTCAAATATTGCGAATCGAAATGGTTCTGTTACATTTACATTTAGACTCAGAGGTGAAAACTAATGAATATTCCGAATCGATTGACTTTGATACGTCTTGTTTTTGTTCCTATAATCGTATTTTTTGCAATATTCCCATTTGCACAATTTAATATTGTTTTTGGTTACTTGATGATTGATTTTATCAGCGTACCTATTGTTAATGTAATTATTCTTATATTATTTGTTTTAGCGAGTATTACTGACTTCTTGGATGGATATTTAGCCAGAAAATATAATTTAGTGACTACATTTGGGAAGTTTGTTGATCCACTAGCGGATAAATTATTAGTTAATACAATGTTTATATTGTTTGCATATCAAGGGATTATGCCTGTATTAGCAGTTCTGATAATGCTATGGAGAGATACTGCTATTGAAGGTGTAAGAATGATTGCAGCTAGAAATGGAGTTACCATCGCAGCAGCGTTTTTGGGAAAAGTAAAAACAGTTGCTCAGATGATTACCATTGTATTGTACTTAGCGTCTAATTTACCTTTTGAACTTGTTCAATTACCAGTTCATGAATTAATGTTATGGTTTACTGTTACTATATCAGTTGTTAGTGGGATTTCATATTTCTTGCAAGCTAAGGATTTAATTTTGGAATCAATGTAATGAAAAAATTAGCTAAAACACTATTTGAAATTAATAAAACAATTTCCAGTTGTGAAAGCTTTACAGGCGGATTGTTTGCTTCAAGTTTAAGTTCTATTCCAGGGATATCTTCAGTTTATAAAGGAAGTGTCATCTCGTATAGTAATGAAGTTAAAATAGATGTATTGGGCATTAATCAATCGCTTATCGATAAATATGGTGTTATTAGTAGTCAAGTTGCGATAGAAATGGCTTTAAAAACTCAACAAATTATGAATACTGATATTTGTATATCTTTTACAGGTAATGCTGGACCAAGCTCAATGGAAAATAAAGAGCGTGGTAAGTGTTTCATTGCGATAGTAATTAACAGTAAAGTTCGTGTGTTTGATTTATCACTCGAAGGGACTAGAAATCAAATACGTCGTAATGCTGTAAAACATGGTGCTAGAATGATTATAGATATTTTAGGAAATATATCGAAATAAACATATTATAAATAAAGAGGGAACTATGGAAAATAAGAAAGATGTATTGTTAGAGGATGCATTAAAACAGATTCAGAAGCAGTATGGCAAAGGTGCAGTAATGCGCTTAGGAGATCGTGCTAATGTAGAAGTGGATTCTATTAGTAGTGGCTCTATTGCTATTGATTTTGCTTTAGGTGTAGGTGGGTATCCAAAAGGAAGAATAATCGAGATTTATGGGCCAGAATCAAGTGGTAAAACAACTTTAGCATTGCATGCAATTGCGGAAGTTCAAAAAAAAGGTGGTAAAGCTGCTTTTATTGATGCAGAGAACTCGATTGATCCAATGTATGCAAAAGCTTTAGGTGTTAATATTGATGATTTGATCTTGTCTCAACCAGATAGTGGTGAACAAGCATTAGAGATAACTGAATTATTAATCAAGAGTGGTGCTATTGATTTAATTGTCATTGACTCCGTTGCTGCTCTTGTTCCACAAGCCGAGCTTGATGGTGAAATGTCTGATTCTCACATGGGTTTACAAGCTCGATTAATGTCAAAAGCGATGAGAAAACTTGCTGGTGTTATGAATCGTAGTGATTGTACTGCTATTTTTATTAATCAATTAAGAGAGAAAATTGGTGTTATGTTTGGTAATCCTGAAACAACCACTGGTGGTAAAGCGTTAAAATTCTATGCGTCAATTCGTATTGATGTACGTAAAAGTGAAGCAATTAAGAATGGTACTGATATTATTGGCAACAAGGTAAATGTAAAAATTGTTAAAAATAAAGTTGCTCCTCCATTCAAGACCGCATCTGTGGATATCATGTATGGAAAAGGTATCTCACGTATGGGTGAATTGATCGAACTTGCAGTTGAACGAGATATTGTTCAAAAAGCGGGGGCATGGTTCTCTTATAAAGGTGAAAAAATTGGACAAGGTAAAGAAGCTGTGCGTGCTTTCTTAACTGCAAATCCAGTGATTGCAGAAACGGTGGAAGCTGAATTAAAACAAATCATGTTTGCGCCAAATACTGATATAGTTGAAGAATAGGACTTAAAAGTCCTTTTTTCTATGTCTTTTCTTGTGAAATGAATAAAAATTAAGTATTATATAAGTAAGAGTTTACAACTCGAGCTGGAGGAAAAAATATGGGAGAGTATACATACTTTTTCGTCTTAGCTAGTATCGGTGGTTTTGCTTTGGGAATTGTTATAATGATAATGTTCTCAAAGTTTGGGTTAAATAGAGATCAACAAAAAGCAAAATTAATTTTAGAAGAAGCGAATATCAAATCTGATAGTATTGTTCGTCAAGCTATTTTAGATGCGAAAACGCAAACTTATGACTTAAAGTTAGCTGCGGAAAAAGAAATTAAAGAGTCAAGACAGGCTCTTCAAGAAGTAGAACTAAAGTTAAATCGTCGTGAAGATAGTCTAAATTTTCGTAGTGAGACGTTGACCTCAAAAGAAAAAGAGCTTGATCAAAGAAATAATCAAGTTACCGAAAAATTAAATGTACTAGAGAAGATGGAAGCCAACCTGAAAGAGAAAATTGATGGTCAGGTTGTAGAATTAGAGCGTATCGCAAATATGACATCTGCGGACGCTAAAAATGAATTAATGGATATTGTTAGAATAAGAACTCAAAATGAAATTGAGGCATTTATTCGTGATCAAGAAGATGAAGCTAAAGCTAAAGCATCTAGCATGGCTAAAGAAATTATTGGTTTAGCTATACAAAGATATGCACAAGAAGAGACACTTGAACGTACTGTTTCAGTTGTTGGTTTACCTAATGAAGAGATGAAAGGTAGAATTATTGGTCGTGAAGGGCGCAATATTCGTGCAATTGAACAAGCAACGGGTGTTGATATTCTTATTGATGATACGCCTGAAACAATTACCTTATCATGTTTCGATCCTATTCGAAGAGAAGTAGCACGTTTAGCGCTTGAAACACTTTTAAAGGATGGAAGAATTCAACCTGGTAGAATTGAAGAAGTTGTTACTCGTATGCAAAATGAATTGAATGAAACTATTCAAAAAGCCGGTGAAGATGCTGTATTTAAAGTTGGTGTAGGTAAGGTTGATCGAGAGATTGTTGGATTAATCGGTCGCTTACGTTACCGTTATAGTTATGGTCAGAATGCATTACAACATAGTATGGAAGTAGCACATTTAACGGGTATGATGGCTGCTGAGTTAGGTTTAAATCAAACTTTAGCTAAACGTGTTGGACTTTTACACGATATTGGTAAAGCTTTAGATTTTGAGATGGAAGGTAGTCATATCGAATTAGGTGCGCGTATTTGTCGTAAGCATGGAGAACATCCTGCAGTTGTAAATGGTATTGAATCTCACCATGGAGATGTTCCAGCTAATAGTATTTATTCAATCCTAGTACAGGCTGCAGATACATTAAGTGCTGCACGTCCTGGTGCACGTTTTGAGTCATTCCAAAATTATATTCAACGTTTAGAACAACTTGAAAAAATTGCAACATCATTTGATGGAGTTGATAAAGTCTATGCAATCCAAGCGGGTCGTGAAATTCGTGTAATGGTTGTTCCTGAAAAATTAGATGATTTAGCTGCTCATAGAGTAGCACGTGAGATTCGTGAGAAGATCGAGAATGAAATGACTTATCCTGGTCAAATTAAGGTTACTGTTATTCGTGAAACTCGCCACTCAGAAACCGCAAAATAATGAAGATATTGTTTATTGGAGATATTGTTGGGAAAGCTGGTCGAGCTGCTGTTTATGCTCGACTTGGCTTGCTTAAGAAAGAATATAACATCGATTTTACCATTGTTAATGGTGAAAATATTGCTCATGGTAAAGGTATTACAGAGAAACTTTATAATGAACTTATTGAAAAAGGTGTAGATGCGATCACATTGGGGAATCATGCTTACTCTAAAGCGGACGTTTTAAATTTCATACATCATAGTAAATCGCTTATAAGACCTATTAACATGTATCCTAATGAATTTGGTTGTGGTGTAAGAGATTTTTATATTAAAGGTAAAACAATACGCATAATCAATTTAATTGGTTCAGTATTTATGGATAAAGTGCTTGAAAGTCCATTTGAAGCAATGAAGAAATTACATAAGACCAATACAGATAAAATTGTTCTTGTTGATTTACATGCTGAAGCAACAAGTGAAAAAATGGCTTTTGCATATCAATTTAAGAATGAATGTTCAGCAGTAATAGGAACACATACACATGTACAAACAGCTGATGAACAGATAATTGATGGGTGTGCATTTATTAGTGATGTTGGGATGTCTGGTTCTTTTAAAAGTATTATAGGTAGAGATATAGATGAAGTATTAGAAAAATTTAACGGGAATTCGGTTACGCGTTTTACAGTAAGTGAGAATGTAGCTCAAGTATGTGCTGTTGTAATTGATATTGATGATAAATCGTTAAGAGCAACTTCAATTAAAAGGTTACAATTTAGGCCTGAAAGTTATTGAAGATGATTATAGAAGTGGTATAATTAGGACAATAAAAGGAGGATTTAACTGTGCCTGTAATTGTAGCAAAAGATACCTGTATTGGATGTGGAGCCTGTGTAGGGGTTTGTCCAGTTGGAGCGTTATCACTTGATGCTGATGGTAAAGCTGAATGTGATGAATCTATCTGCATTGATTGTTTAGCATGTATTGGAGTTTGTCCAACACAAGCAATTAGTCAAAAGTAACCAAGCATTGCTTGGTTTTTTTAAGGAAATAAAGATGAACGAAATATATATAAAACCAAATTTAAGAACAGCACAAAGAAGAACGAAAGATGAGACGATTATTGATCGTTCGCTTTTTAATATACCTGATGAATATAAAGATTTAGGTTTCAACAAAAAGTACTATTTAAGAACCTATGGATGCCAAGCTAATGAAAGAGATTCTGAAACAATACGAGGTATTCTTGAGTTAATGTCTTATTCCGAGGTGAAAGAACCAGAATTAGCTGATGTGATTATAATGAATACGTGTGCTATACGAAAAAATGCAGAAGATCATGTATTTGGTGAAATTGGCCAGCTTAAACGATTAAAGTATACAAATCCTGATTTAATGTTTATTGTATGTGGTTGTATGGCTCAAGAAGAAGAAGTTGTAGAGAGAATCTTAAAAACATACCATCATATAGATATTATTTTTGGGACACATAATATTCATCGATTACCGGAACTTTTAATTCAAGCACATTTCAATAAAGAAAGAGTTGTTGAAGTATATTCAAAAGAAGGAGAGATTTATGAAAATCTACCTGTTATTCGTCAACAAAACACGAAGGCATGGGTAAATATTATTTATGGATGTGATAAATTTTGCACATATTGTATTGTTCCTTATACTCGTGGTAAGGAGCGTTCTCGCTTAAAGGATGATATTTTAGAAGAAATCAATACTTTGATTAAAGACGGATATAAAGAAGTTACTTTATTAGGCCAAAATGTAAATGCTTATGGTAAAGACTTTTCAATAGAATATTCTTTTGCAGAGTTATTAGAAGATGTAGCTAAGACAGGAATTGAACGTATTCGATTTATGACAAGTCATCCTTGGGACTTTTCAGATAAGATGGTTGATGTAATTGCAAAATATGATAATATTATGCCTTTTGTTCATTTACCACTTCAATCTGGAAGTGATGAAATATTGAAATTAATGGGTAGACGTTATACTTCTGAGGAGTATTTGCAAGTTTTTAATCAATTAAAAGCAAAAGTTCGCAATATTACTTTCTCAACTGATATTATTGTAGGTTTTCCAAATGAAACAGAAGAGCAATTTTTAGATACGATAAAGATGATTGATTACTGTAAGTATGATAATGTTTACACCTTTATCTATTCACCTCGTGTTGGTACACCAGCAAGCCGCATGGAAGATAATGTATCATTAGAGGTTAAACGAAATCGATTAAAAATTCTTAATCAAAAAGTAGCTCAATATGCTTTAGATAATAATAAGAATTTGATTGGTACAATTCAGAAAGTTTTAGTAGATGGTCCTTCAAAAAAGAATGAAAAAGTTTTTAGTGGTTATACAGAAGGAAATAAGTTGGTCAATTTTAACCCAATGAATGCAAAAACTGGTATGATTGTTCAGGTAAAGATTACAAGCGCTAATACATGGACTTTAAGAGGTGAAGAAATTTCTTCTTAATCTGTGAATTTATACGCTATAATGAAGAAAAGTATAATTAGGAGGAAATATAATGAATGAAGTACGCATTTTTGCGTTAGGTGGATTAGATGAAGACGGTAAAAATCTTACTGTTGTTGAAATAAATCAAGATATTTTTGTTATTGATGTTGGTTTAAAGTACCCAGATAAGGATCGTTTAGGAGTTGAAATCATAATTCCAGATTTTAAGTATTTAATAGAAAATAAAAATAGGATAAAAGGAATTTTTATTACACACGGTCATGATGATGCGATGTCAGCATTACCGTATTTGATTAAGCAAGTTGATTTGCCAATTTTTACGACTCCTTTAACAGCAAAATTGATTGAACGTATCTTTAAAGAAGAAAAGATTACTCAATATAGTTTAAAGGTTTTGAAAAGAGATGATAGCTTACAAATTGGTAAAATAAATGTTAGAACATTTAGTCTTACTCATTCAATTGCTGATGCATTTGGTGTAGCGATTGAAAGTCCATTTGGATATATTGTGTATGCTGGTGAATATATTATTGATTTCAATACACGTAATCAAGCTTTCTCATGCGATATTACGAGTTTTGCAGATATTGGAAAGAAAGGCGTATTTGCTTTACTTACTGAATCTGTTGGTGCCGATCGTCCCGGTTATACTGCTCCAAATCACAGTATTACTGAATTTGTCGAAGATGTATTAGAAGATACTAAGAATCGTGTGATTGTAACGATGTATGAGCAAAATCTATTCAGATTGCTTGAATTACTTGAATTAGCTAAAAAATATAAACGAAAAGTTTTCTTTTTTAATGAAGAACAAAGAGAATTGTTGAGATTAGCTGAATCCTTGGGATATTATAAAATGCCCTTAGATTTAGAGTTGCCAAAATCAAAATTTAATAACAATATTGATAATCTGATGATTATTGTTTCTGGAAGTGGTCCACAAGTATTTAAGCTAATGCACAAAATAGCAATGAGTGAAGATGATGTTATTAGTTTAAATACGAATGATACAGTTATTATTGCATCTCCTATCGTACCTGGAACTGAACGTGAAGCAGGTCGAATGGAGAATGAACTTTATAAAGAAGATGTGAATGTTGTCACACTTGATCGTAGGAAAGTCGTTTCCATGCATGCTTCTATCGAAGATATTAAAATGTTGGTGTACTTGCTTAAACCAAAGTATTTTATTCCAATTCATGGTGAGTATCGACATTTAGTTAATAATGCAACAATTGCTTTGGATATGGGATATTATGCAGATAAAATTGTTGTTTTAGATAACGGCCAGATGGCTACATTTAAAGATGGTAAACTAAATAACACAGCCAATATTCTTAAACTAGAAGAAATTCTAATTGATGGTAATGCACATCTTGATTCAAGTGGATTAATTCTAAAAGATCGAGAACTTCTTTCTACGGATGGGGTTATTGTCATCGGAGTTGTGCTTAACTTTAGTACAAAAGAAGTTATTGGTGGTCCAGATGTTCAATCTCGAGGTGTAATCTATTTGAAAGATGCGGATTATATCGTGAAAGAAGTTGGTAATATTATGGAAAATACGATTAATTCTATGGTAGAAGCAAATCGATATGATAATATGAGTGCTAGAAATGAAGCAAAGGATAAGATGACTAAATATATTCTCAAAGAAACAGGGAAACGTCCTATGATTTTACCTGTTATTGTAGAAATCAATTTGTCTGAGTAATTATGGCTAGAAAGAAACAAAAAATTAGTTATAAACATAGTCAAGTAATTATGATTTGCTTAATCATACTAGCATTTGTTTTTATTGCCTTTCAAAGATTAGGTTTTGTTGGTATTCATCTGGATCGAATTTTTAATTTGTTTTTTGGAATTCGTAGAGATATTGTTTATGCAATCGTTACACTGTACTGTTTATATCGAGTATTTGTAAGAAAGAAGCCTGTCTTTTCTCTTAAACACAAAATCATATTGGGATTAACATTTCTAGTTTTATTTGTAGGAACAAGTTATTTTAGTTACGAAACGAGTGATATAGGATTTAGTGTATTTAATTCGTGGATATCAAATTTTGCTTTTATTTACACAGAAAAATTTTCATCTCATGGTGGATTATTAGGTGTTACATTTTATTCATTTTTAACATTCTTGTTAGATCGCTTTGGAACTTTGTTAGCTTTGATAATTAGCTTAATTATATTGTTTATATTAAGCTTTAACTTTAGCTTTGTGTCAGAATGGTTTAATACAAAAAGAACTGAAATAAAGAACAAAAAAGAAACTTATTATGAAGAAGAATATTCAGAACCTGTTTCAAGCAAACCTGTATTTTTAACACCAGATGAACCTGTTAAACCTAAAATAAAAATAAATGATGCTGAGTTAAAGACAAAGTCTGCAGCAACAGTTCATAAAATAGGGAACTATACACTTCCTAGCCTAAATGTTTTAGATGAAGTAATTATTAAGAATAAATCCAATGCAAATACGAATGCGGCGAATCAAAAGGGTCGAAAATTGATAGAAATTTTAGGTGAGTTTGGAGTAAACGCGACATTGGTTGGTACACATATTGGACCAGCAGTTACTAAGTTTGAAGTTAGACCTGATAGTAATGTTAAAATTTCAAAAATTGCTTCTTTACAAGATAATATTAAAATGGAGTTAGCAGCTAAAGAACTTCGCTTAGAAGCACCTATTCCAGGTAGAAATGCAGTTGGGATCGAAATACCCAATGTTGAGATGATACCAGTACGAATGATTGAATTGATTAAGGATATTATGCCGGAAAAACAATCTAAGAAGTTGTTATTTCCTTTAGGTAAAGATTTAATGGGTAAATCCGTTTACTCCGAATTAGATAAGATGCCACATTTACTAATTGCAGGTGCAACTGGTAGTGGTAAATCTGTATGTGTTAATTCAATTATTGTTAATTTTCTACTTAGAACGTCTCCAAGTGAATTAAAGTTAGTCTTAATTGATCCTAAGAAGGTAGAGTTTACGCCTTATCATAAAATTCCTCATCTCATTTCACCTGTAATCTCTGATGCGGCTGAAGCGGCAAAAGCATTAAAGGTAATTGTTATGATGATGGAAAATCGATATGAAATTTTCTCCAAAGTTGGGGTAAGAAATATTCAAACTTATAATGAGTTATTGCAAAAAAATACTGATCCTACATTAGAACCAATGCCTTGGATTGTCGTAATAATTGATGAGTTAGCCGATTTAATGATTGTAGCTGGTAAAGAAGTTGAAGCGAGTATCCAGCGCATAACGCAACTAGCTCGAGCGGCAGGAATTCATTTAATCGTTGCTACGCAACGTCCAAGCACAGACGTAATTACAGGCATTATAAAAGCAAACATACCTTCACGAATAGCATTTGCAGTATCGAGTGGTATTGATTCAAGAACAATAATTGATGGTGTTGGTGCTGAAAGATTGCTTGGATATGGTGATATGTTATTTTTCCCAGTTGGAGAGCCTGCAGCTATTCGAGTTCAAGGAGTTTATGTTACCGATGAAGAAATTCGAAAAGTTACAGATTTTGTCAATCAACAACAAAAACCTCAGTTTGATGATGCATTCTTAACATTGAATGAGTCTGAAGGTTCTGGTAGTGGGGGGACATCATCGGAAGATCCACTATTTGAAGAGGTAAAGAATTATATTATTGAGACAGGACGTGCTTCGACATCAAATATTCAAAGAAGATTTGGGTTAGGGTATAATCGAGCTGCACGTTTAATTGATATATTGGAAGAACAAGGTGTGGTAGGGCCAGCACAAGGGAGTAAACCTCGTGATGTGTATTATCACAAGTAGTAATTGTAATTGACATTAAGTATCAATTTGTCTAAACTTGAAATGTAGAGTTAAACTACTACGGAGGAAAAGAAATGAAGAAGCTTTTAGTTTTATTTGCTATTGCATTTCTTACACTTAGTTCATTAGCTGCATGTGCACCTAAGGATGGAGTGGAAGAGCCAACAGGTTACGAACTAGCGTTAGTAACCGATATTGGTACAATCGATGATAAATCATTTAACCAAGGCGCTTGGGAAGGGTTGAAACAATATGCTGAAGAAAATAGCATTAGTTACAAGTACTACCAACCAACAGAAAAGAGTACAGATGCTTATGTAGCTGCAATCGAATTAGCTGTTGAAAATGGTGCTAAAGTTGTTGTTACTCCTGGATTCTTATTTGAACCTGCAATATTTATTGCGCAAGATATGTTCCCAGAAGTTAAGTTTGTATTATTAGATGGTTTCCCACAAGATGGAACATATACTGAATTCAGAATTGAAGACAACGTTTACTCTGTATTCTATGCAGAAGAACAAGTTGGATTCTTAGCTGGTTATGCTGCTGTTAAAGATGGTTATACTAACTTAGGCTTTATGGGTGGTATGGCTGTTCCAGCTGTTGTACGTTTCGGTTATGGATTTGTACAAGGTGTAAACTATGCTGCTGCTGAATTAGGCGTTAATGTTAACTTAAAATATAAATATTTAGGTGGTTTTGGTCCTACTCCTGAGTACCAAACTGAAGCTGCTACTTGGTTCCAAGGTGGAGTTGAAGTAATCTTCGCTGCTGCTGGTGGTGCTGGTAACTCAGTTATGGCTGCTGCTGAAGCTAATAATGGAAAAGTTATTGGTGTTGATATTGATCAAAGTGCTGAATCTACAACAGTTATTACTTCTGCTATGAAAGGCTTAGGAATTTCTGTTTATGATGCATTAACTGATTACTATGCTGGCACATTCAAAGGTGGAGTTTCTGTCTCTTTAGGCGTTGATGTTGATGGCGTAAGTCTTCCAAGTGATTTCTCACGTTTCGCTAAATTCACTAAAGCTGATTACACTGCTATCTACGAAAAATTAGTTGCTGATACTGATGGTGTTCGTTCTAGCATTAAGAAAGACACTGATGTTGATTCCGCTTCAAAACTTCCTGTTACAAACGTAACTGTTGAAGAAATTAAATAGTTTCTAAGACCGCTTAGGCGGTCTTTTTTTATTTCTTTTTGAGTTTGCAATCGTTTTCAAGTATGACATATTCGTGTATAATTAATCAGTACAGGAGAAAAAATATGGATTATGTTATTGAGATGTTAAACATAACAAAAGAGTTTCCCGGAATTATTGCAAATGATAATATTACTTTGCAAGTAAAAAAAGGCGAAATTCATGCGTTGCTTGGCGAAAATGGTGCTGGTAAATCAACACTTATGAGTGTTTTATTTGGACTTTATATTCCTGAAAAGGGAACCATTAAGGTTCGTGGCAAAGAAGTAAAGATATATAACCCAAATGCTGCAAACGATCTTGGAATTGGAATGGTTCATCAGCATTTTAAACTTGTACATAATTTCTCTGTTCTAGAGAATATTGTACTTGGTGTTGAAACTGTTAAGAATGGTTTTCTTAAGATGGATGAGGCAAAAAAGAAAATTATTGCATTAAGTAAGCAATATAATCTTAGAGTTGAACCAGACGCTATTATTGAAGATATTTCTGTTGGTATGCAGCAACGTGTTGAGATTTTGAAAATGTTGTATCGTGAAAATGATATATTGATTTTTGATGAACCTACGGCTGTTCTTACACCTCAAGAAATTGATGAGTTAATGAAAATAATGAAGCGATTGGTTGAAGAAGGTAAATCTATTATTTTTATTACCCATAAATTGAATGAAATTAAACAAGTTGCAGATAGAGTTTCAGTCTTAAGAAAAGGGAAGTACATTGGGACAGTTGATGTAGCGAGTACTTCTAAAGAAGAAATGTCTGAAATGATGGTTGGTCGTAAAGTAGTCTTTGAAATCAATAAAAATGAAGCAAACATTGGGGATACTATTTTAAGTGTAAAAAACTTATCTATTAATTCCAAAGTTCATGGGAAATCAGCTGTTAATAACGTTTCATTTGATTTACGTAAAGGTGAAATTCTATGTGTAGCAGGTATTGAAGGTAATGGTCAAACCGAACTAGTTTATGCTTTAACGGGTCTATTACCAGTTGATGGTGGGGATATTTTCTATAAAGAAGAGAATATTACACATAAATCCATTCGATTTAGGAATAGTACAGGAATATCTCATATTCCTGAAGACCGTCATAAACATGGTTTAGTACTTGATTTTACATTAGCAGAGAATTTAGTTTTACAAACTTATTTTTTAAATCAATATCAAAAATTTGGGTTTATTGATTTCAAATCAAGATTAAAAAATGCTGAATTAATGATTAATCAATATGATATTCGAAGCGGTGAAGGACCGATAACATATGTTAGAAGTATGTCTGGAGGTAATCAACAAAAAGCAATTGTTGCTCGTGAGGTTGAAAAAGATCCTGATGTTATTATTGCTGTTCAACCAACGCGTGGTTTAGATGTTGGAGCAATTGAGTATATTCATAATCAGTTAATTAATCAAAGAGATATGGGTAGGGCAGTATTATTAATTTCCCTTGAACTCAGTGAAGTGTTAGGAATTAGTGATCGTATTGTTGTTATGTATGAAGGTGAAATTGTCGGTGATGTAAATCCTTCTGAAGTAACTCAACAAGAACTTGGTTTATATATGTCAGGTTCAAAGAGAGGTGTGGGTTATGAACATAAGTAAACTGTTAAATAATCGTTCGTTTAAGAGTGTTTCTGCTTCTATAATTGTAATTTTGCTTGGGTTGATGGTGGGTTATCTTATTCTTCTTATCAGTAATCCAAGACAAGCTACTGATGGATTTATAATTATACTTAAAGGTGGATTTAATGGTGGCTTACGTGGTGTTGGCAATATGTTGCATAATTCAATGCCAATAATTTTAACTGGTTTATCTGTTGGGTTTGCTTTTAAAACAGGACTATTTAATATTGGAGCATCAGGTCAATTCATTTTAGGTGCTTTTGCAGCTATCTATATTGGAGTAAGATGGACTTTTATTCCTATTGAATTTTTGTGGATTGTTGCGTTATTTGGTTCTATCGTTGCAGGAGCACTTTGGGGTGCAATTTCTGGAATTTTAAAAGCATATCGTAATGTTAATGAGGTTATAACATCGATTATGTTGAATTATATTGGAATGTATTTAGTAAATTTCTTAGTTGTAAATACAGTGTTTGATCTTACTCGTAATCAATCGATATCACCAATTAGAGCTTATTTACCAAGAGCTGGGATGAATATTCTTTTCCCATTTTCTTCCGTTAATGTTGGGTTTATAATTGCGGTCGTGGTTGCGATATTGATGTACATTATCTTAGAAAAAACAACATTTGGTTTTGAATTAAAGGCTGTTGGCTATAATCGTGAGGCAAGCCGCTATGCTGGTATAAATGAAAAGAAGAGTATTATTTTATCCATGATGATTGCGGGTGCATTAGCAGGATTAGGGGGAGGATTACTCTACTTATCTAGTACTGGTAAACATATTGAAGTGGTTGATATATTAGCATCTGAAGGATTTAATGGAATTCCTGTTGCGTTATTAGGTTTATCGAATCCACTTGGTATCATTTTTGCGGGTTTGTTTGTTGGCCATATGAATATGGGTGGCTTCTATATGCAGAGATTAAGATTTGTGCCTGAAGTAATTGATATTATGATTGCGATCATAATCTACTTTAGTGCTCTTTCTTTAGCATTTAAATCATTTATAGAAACCATGGCTAGAAAATTACGAGGTAAAACTCTATGACATTAAGTACATTTTATTTCTTAGTTCAACAAACTATGTTTTATTCAATTCCTTTATTAATAGTGGCAATTGGTGGAATGTATTCAGAACGAAGTGGTGTTGTCAATATTGCTCTTGAAGGGACTATGATTATTGGTGCTTTTGTAAGCTTATTTTTTATGAATCAAATGCAAGCGACTATGTCAGGTCAGTCTTTATTAATCTTATCAATGTTAGTTGCTGTTGGAACTGGTATGTTGTTATCATTCTTTCATGCATATGCTTCAATTAACTTTAAAGCCAATCAAGTTATAAGTGGTACAGCTTTAAATTTATTTGCACCAGCGTTTGCAATATTTACAGCACGTATGTTAAACGGTGTTCAACAAGTGACTTTCTTGAATACATATCGTATAACAGAAGTTCCCTTACTATCTAAGATTCCAATTCTTGGTGATTTATTGTTTAAGAATACATATATTACTACTTATGTGGGTTTTGTCATTCTAGCGATTGCGACTATTGTTCTTTATAAGACACGATTTGGATTGCGCTTAAGAGCTTGTGGTGAACATCCTCAAGCTGCTGATTCCGCTGGTATCAATGTTCGAAAAATGCGATATATAGGTGTTTTAATTTCTGGTGCTTTAGCTGGATTAGGTGGTTTGGTTCTCATGGTTCCAGTTACAACTGCTTTTGATGGACAAGTTGGAGGTTATGGATTTTTAGCTTTAGCTGTTTTGATCTTTGGGCAGTGGAGACCTGGGCGTATATTGTTTGCTGCTTTCTTCTTTGGTTTAATGAAAACAATTTCTGCAGCGTATACAGGTATCCCATTCTTGCTATCTCTTGGGATTCCTTCTTACTTGTTTAAAATGACTCCGTACTTAGCTACAATTATTATTCTAACATTTACATCTAAGAAATCAGCTGCACCTAAAGCGGCTGGTGAACCTTACGATCCTGGTAAACGATAAACAAGAAGGCTTATGCCTTCTTGTTTTTTTGAATTAACTCATTTTTTAGATCAAATAACTTTTGGGATAAATCAACATAGTATTTATGTGGATTCCGAAGTCGTTTAGCTTCTTCCCATATGGTATTCATTTGCTCATCACAGTATTGTTTTGTTTGTTCTGTATCTTTTATATTATAGACCAAGGATCCATTTACAAATATTGGTTTTTGTAATTGTTTATAGTAATAGTTTGATATTGTTTTCTTTTTCCAAGGGGATATTGGATCAAACAAGACATACTCATCATAAGGTATGACTTCATCTGCTAAACATATTAGATCCGCGATAGCCATATGTGTATCATTATCATAGAATCGTATTAATCTTTTAAATCCAGGATTTGTAATTTTTTCTATATTTTCACTTAACTTTATGGTTGGAATTATTTCATCATTGTTTTCATATGCAACAACCTTATAAACGCCACCTAAAACAGGTTGTGAACGCGATGTTATTAGATTCTCACCAACTCCAAATATATCTATTCGTGCATCCTGTACTAATAAATCATCAATAATATCTTCATCAAGCGCGTTTGATGCAATGATTTTACAGTCATATAAGCCGTTTTGATCTAATAATAATCGAGCTTTTTTAGATAAGTATGCTAAGTCACCACTATCAAGTCTAATACCTTTTAGGCGATATCCATTAGGAATTAAGTAGTCATAGGCAACTTTAATTGCATTTAATACACCACTATTCAAAGTGTCGTATGTATCGACTAGTAGAACGGCATTATTAGGTTGTATTTTAACATACTCTAAGAATGCTTGATATTCACTTTCATGCATTTGAACAAAACTATGGGCCATAGTACCAGAAGTTGGAATATTGTACTTTAAGCCAGCTAAAGTATTTGATGTGCCAACACAACCAGCAATGTATGCAGCACGAGCACCTTCAATAGATGCATCAATCCCTTGTGCTCTTCTTACTCCAAATTCCATGATAGATCTCTTTTTTGCGGATTCAACAATCCTTCGTGCCTTTGTCGTGATAAGAGTAGGATAATTAATGCAAAGTAATAAAAGTGTTTCGACTAATTGAGTTTGAATTAATGGACCTCTAACTGTTACTAGAGGTTCATTGGCAAATACGGGTGTTCCTTCTTCAATTGACCAAATATCAAGTTTAAGTTTCATATCTTTTAGGTATTTTAAAAAATCTTCATCGAATAAATTAAGTGATCTTAAATATTCTAAATCTTTATCAGAGAATTTGTAGTTATTTATCTGATCAATAAGTTGATTTAATCCGTTAAAAATTAAATATCCTCCTTGATCTGGTATAGTTCGTACAAACATATCAAAATAGGCAATATCTTCATGCTTTCCTTGTTTGAAATATGTATATGACATCGTGAATTCATATAAGTCTGTTAATAAAGGTGAGTTTATATAAGCGTCCATTTTAAGTTCATTCCTGTTCTATGGTATTATATTAATTAGTCATTTTATTATATCATGTATCGACTATAAAGGAGTTTTCTATGTTTAAAATTCAGTCTTCGAATCAGGGATTATCTGTATATACAGATAAATTTAAGGATTTAATAATTTCGGTTCGATTTTCTTATCCCAATGTGGAACCTTATGTAACTATGTCTAATCTATTGTCCTATATTATTACAGATCGATCAGAAGAATATCCTAAAAAACAGGATATGTCTTTAAAAATGGATGAGTTATTTGGTTTGAGTTTAAATTCCAAAACAAGTTCATTAGGATATGCACATACTTTAGAAGTTAGAATAAAAACTTTGAACGAAAGATACACTGATTTTCCTCATTTAAAGGCTTCTACTGAATTTTTATTTTCGTCCATTAATTATCCATTATTTAATGAGATGACCTTTAATGAGGCTAAAATCAACTTAGAATCCACTTTAAAACGTATTCAAGATAAACCTAGCTATTTAGGTTTACTCAAAGCCTGTGAAGGAATCGGTAAAGATACGCCCTTACAAACATTTAGTCAAGGTAATCTGGATGTATTAAGAAATGTTCAACTAAGAGACTTAATTAGTTTTCATCATAAATTAATAAACGAAGTTAAACCAGATATTCTAATTATGGGTGATATTGATTTAAATTCTATGAAAGGTATTTATTCAATTCTCGATTTTAAAGGTCATTCTACTAATCAAAAAACATGTTATAAGTTTGAAGCAAAGCATCATTTTAGATCTACAATTCAAAAGAATGTTGATCAATCGACGCTTACTCAACTTTATACTACAAATGTAGAATACAGTGATCCTAATTATTTTGCACTTCGTGTTCTAATTATTATGCTTGGTCAATTGCCAAACTCCCTGTTATTTCAAGAGGTTAGAGAAAAAAGAAGTTTATGTTATTCAATTAGTGCTGGTTCATTTAATTTTGATGGTATCATGACGATTCAAACGGGAATAGAATACTCAAAGAAAGAACTTGTAGAAACACTTATTGAAGAACAAATTATTAAACTTAAGAAAGGTCAATTTTCATTAAAATTATTGAATATTGCTAAGAAAATGTTTGTTAATGGTTTAGAGTCAATGGAAGATGATCAAAATGCGTATTTAGGGTTCTTATTTCAACGTTCAATTACGGGGAAAAATATTGATTTAAAAGAGTCTATTAATCTCATTAAGAAAATAAATAAAGAAGATATTATTCGAGTATCAAATCAATTAGTCTTAGTATCTGAATTTATGATTAGAGGTAAAAACTAATGGAAATTAAATATTATGCTGAAATAAATGAAACACATTATGAGTCAAAGCTTGATAATGGTTTAAAAATTCTCATTATACAAAAGAAAGATTATAAATCTAGTTCATGTTTTATTGCATATCCATATGGATCACTAGATATTAAACAAAAAATAGGGGATCAAACTCAAGAGTATCCATCTGGAATTGCTCATTTTTTAGAACATAAACTATTTGAAAACAATAATGGAATGGATATTATGGAGACATTTAGTCATTTATCTGCAAATGTGAATGCTTTTACGTCACACACCGAAACGGTTTACTATTTTAATTCAAGTAAGAAAAATATAAAGAAGCCACTTAATCTTTTATTGGATTTTGTACAAAATCTATCTATTTCTGATGCATCTGTTGAAAAAGAAAAGGGAATTATTATTCAAGAATTGAGAATGTATATGCAAATGCCAGAACAACGGTTAGTGTTAGAAACATTTCAATCCTTGTTTCATAAACATCCTATTCGATTAGATATTGGGGGAAATGAATTATCCGTTAATTCCATTTCAAGAGAAATCCTTGAACGTTGTTATGAGTTGAACTATCATCCCTCCAATGCATTACTTGTTTGTATAACACCAAATCATCCTGATTTAATTCTATCTTGGATTATAGAAAATCAAAAGAACAAAAAGTTTAATGAATTTAATGAAATAAATCGCATTATAGATAAAGAACCAAGTTCAGTTTATCATAAAAATTATGAGTTTGAAATGGATATTCAGTCTTCTAAAATGACATACTCGTTTAAGGTTAAATCAACTTTTCCAAATAACAAAGAGAATTTATTGAAAGAATGGAAATATAGATTGTTTCTTGAATTAGTTTTTAGTTCTATGAACCCTCAATATGAGAAATGGATGAGTGAAAATCGAATCCATGATTATTTCGGATATGATGTTGAATTAAACAATGAGTATGGTTATATCATGTTCTATGGTGAAAATGAAGATAAAGATAATTTTATCAATTTGATCCATGAAGGGTTAGACACCAATATAAATGAATTTGAAGGCTTTTTTGAACGATTGAAACGGAGATATTTCGCACAATTATTACGTCAATTTGATGATCAAGATGACTATGCGATTACTTTAATAAGAAGCCGTTTTAGTCATGTTGATATAACAGATTCAATTCTGTGTTTAAAAGAAGTTAAATATAGTGATTTATTATTGATAAGAGATGAAATCTTAGAAATGGATACAAGTTTTGTAAAAATGAATTGTAAGGTTTAATTTGTATTTATTGCATGTATCATTTAGTGATATGTGCTTTCTTTTTAATCAATTGATAAATTTAACGATTTTTGTTTATATTTGAAATTTGCGATAATCCTTTACATAAGGAGGATTTCATGTTGAATCAAGTTGTACTAGTAGGGAAAGTTGTTCGTTTACCTGAGTTAAAGGAAACAAGTAGTGGAGTAAAGTTTGCGGATATTTTAGTTGAAGTAGAAAGAAATTTTAAAAATAGTCAAGGTGAATATGAAAATGATACGATCCTTTGTACATTATGGCGAACCGTTGCGGAAACTACTATTGAACAATGCGAATTGGGTTCATTACTTGGGATTAAAGGGCGTCTTCAATCAAATAGTTATGAGACGAAAGACAATGGCCGTTTCTATTATTGTGAAGTGATTGCAGAAAAAGTTTCATTTTTAACAACAAAGTGAAGCTAAAACGGTGAAAACCGTTTTTTTTGTTATAATGTATGAAGGGATGAAATTATGAAACAATATCACGAATTACTACAGCACATTTTAAAAAATGGAACAGAACGTTCCGATCGTACTTCAACAGGTACAATATCCACATTTGGTTATCAAATGCGTTTTGATTTAAATGAAGGATTTCCATTATTAACAACTAAGAAAGTACACTTCAAATCGATTGCACATGAATTGTTGTGGTTTATTACGGGGTCTACAAACATAAGACCACTCGTTTTAAATGATGTAAGAATATGGAATGAATGGCCGTATGATAAGTTTAGAAAATCAAATGAATATAACAATGAAACGCTTCAAGAGTTTGTCGAGAAGATTAAAAATGATGAATTATTTGCGGAAAAATATGGTGATCTTGGTCCTGTGTATGGAAAGCAATGGAGAAACTTTAATGGAATTGATCAATTAACTGTTTTAATTGATGGAATAAAGAATAATCCATTTTCTAGAAGACATATTATTAATGCATGGAATCCTGCGGAATTAGAAAACATGGCTTTACCTCCTTGTCATATGATGATGCAATTTTATGTATCATCCGATAATAAGAAATTATCATGTCAACTTTACCAACGTTCAGCAGATGTGTTTTTGGGCGTTCCATTTAATATTGCCTCATACGCATTATTGACCCATTTAATCGCTCAAGTATGTGATTTAGAAGTTGGTGAATTTGTTCATACATTTGGTGATGTGCACATTTATAAGGATCATTTAGAACAAGTAAACACACAGTTACATAGAGATTTCAGAAAATTACCTGTTTTAAAATTAAATCCAACGATTAAAAATATAGAAGATTTCAAATATGAAGATATAAAATTGGAAGGTTATGATCCGCATCCACTTATTTCAGCGAAGGTAAGTGTATGATAACACTCATTGTTGCGATGGATCCTAACAATGGGATTGGTTTAAATGGACAATTACCTTGGCATATTAAAGATGATTTAAAGTTGTTTAAAGAAAAAACACTCAATCATAAAGTTGTAATGGGTCGAAAAACATTTGAAAGTATTGGTAGACCACTACCAAACCGTGAAAATTTTATTGTGACTCGTAATAAATATATTTCAAAAACGGAAAATGTTAAAATTATTCATGACTTTGAAGATTTTCTTAAGTTAAATGAAAATTCAGAAGAGGAAGTTTTTATTATTGGAGGTGCTGAAATTTATCAACTTTCACTTCAATATGCAAATCGTTTAGCAATTAGCCGAGTGTATAAAGAATATATGTGTGATACCTTTTTTCCATTATTTAATATGCAAAAATACAAAGAACTTGAGTCAAAAGAATTTGATGAATTTAAATTTACTTTGTTAGAAAAGATATAATATGAAACATATAATTCTTTTAATCAAAATGCTTATCTATTATCCTTCGATAAAATTGAGTGCTCTTCATGTAAAAAAAGAAGATTTTGAATTGAACCAGATTAGTTCTAAGATGTGGGCTACTATCTTATTAAAACTTGTTAAAGTTAAATCTGAGATTCTACATGTAAATCATATTCCACTTGAAGATGGTTTTATTTTCCTTGCACAAGAAAAGAATCCATATGACTCAATTATACTTTTGAGTATTTTTCCAATTAATATTAGTTTTATTTTAAGTATTCGTACGAAGATACCTTTTATATTAAATTGGTTCAAGCGCATTCAAGCACTGTTTATTAAATCAGACTATGATTTTATTGAAAATATTGATGAAATTGAGAATCTTATGATAAGTTCTGGAAATCTTATAATATATATAAACCAATTAGAAGAATTGAATTCTTTTAACAGTTTTATGGATTATGCCTATTACACTAAGAAAACATTAATACCTTTAACCTTACATAAAACAGAAAATATTATGCGAAAAGGTAACTATCATAAAACTATTGTCGATATTGGTCTTCCTCTGCATTATGAAGAATATCAATCACTTTCCAAGGAAGATTGTATTTTAGAAATTAAGACAAGGATTAATCAATCGTCGATTTAAGTTATAATTAACAACTTATTTTTGGTATAATAAAAAAGCTATGTCAAATTTCAATGTAACACTCGATCAATTTTCAGGCCCATTAGATTTAATGCTTCATCTTATAAAAGATAAGAAATTAGATCTTTTTGACTTGCAGGTAGATGTACTTATTGATCAGTACATACTATTCTTGGATTCTGTTGAAAATAAATTGGAAATCGCAACTGAATATCTATATGAATTAGCAGCTTTAGTTGAGTATAAATCAAAGAAGTGTTTACCTGTTGATCCTAAACCGCTTGAAGTGAATGATTATGAGGAAGATACTAAAGATCAACTTGTGAGACGTTTGATTGAGTACCAACAGTTTAAAGATATAAGTCAATTGTTGAATGAACGTTTTATGTTACGTCAAAAACAATTTGAGAAACCTATGGAAAAACAATTATTAGATATAGCGGATGATGAGAATATTCGTTTTGTTCATGCGGACCAGAATGACTTGTTAAAGGCTATGCAAAAATGTTTATTAAGGTTTAATTATACGCATCCAAGTCAAGTAAAGTTTACAAAGACTGAGATGTCAATTGATGATCGTAGTGAACAAATGATTATTATGATATCAAATTTAAAAGAACCATTTAGTTTCGAAGATATGATACAAGATGTGGAAGATCGATCACTGCTCATTGTCACGTTTTTAGCCATTCTTGAGCTAAATCGAAGAGATATTTTAGAGTTCTGGGTTGAGAATACTGAGGTGTATTTTAAGAGGGGGAAACTTTATGGATTTGACGCTTAAATCTATTCTTGAAGGTATTATTTTTGTTTTTGGTGAAGAAGGTATTAGTTTAAAACAATTATCAGATGCTTTATCAATTGAAGAAGAACATATAAAAGAACTATTAAATGAAATGATTATCGATTATCGTGATGAGAATCATGGTTTTGAACTTGTCTGTGCTAATGATTTATATAAGTTTATTTCAAAAGCGGATATTCACGATTATGTACAAAGAATTATTAGTTTGACTAAATCACGCCAATTATCTCAATCTGCTCTTGAAACATTGGCAATTATTGCATATAAACAACCAATCACAAGAACTGAGATTGAAGAAATTCGTGGTGTTGGTTGTGATATGATGCTAAAGAAATTACAGGCACAAGATTTAGTTCGTGAAGTTGGACGATCTGAGTCGGCAGGTAGACCTATATTATATGAAGTGACTGAAGAATTTTTGGATTTATTTAAATTAATGAGTTTAAATGAATTACCTAATTTACCGACATATCAAGAGGAAAGTAGCGATAATCAGCTATTTGAGTAAAAATATGGAACGATTACAAAAAGTACTTGCGAAAGCGGGAATCGCTTCACGCCGAAAAGCAGAAGAATTAATTTTGGCTGGTAGAGTATCAGTTGATGGTGAAATTATAACTACACTTGGTTTTATTGTAAAAAAGGGTAGTATTGTAAAATTTGATGGGAAAAAAGTTGAAGGTGAAAACAAAGTTTATTACCTTTTGCATAAACCAAAGAAAACAATATGTTCGCTTAAAGATGAGCATGATCGCAAAACGGTGGTCGACCTTATCCAAAGTAGTGAAAGAATATTTCCAGTTGGAAGATTAGATTATGATACGAGTGGTGTTTTGATCCTGACAAATGATGGTGAGTTTTCAAATGAAATGACTCATCCACGTTTTCATTTGCCAAAAACCTATGAAGTAAAAATTGATGGTGTTTTATCTACTGCAGAAATTAAATTGCTTGAAAAGGGTATAACCTTAGATGATGGAACAATTACATTACCCGCTAAACTATGGGTAACAAATAAAGATCAAGCTAAAAAAACAACTGAGTTTGAACTTACAATTCAAGAAGGAAAGAATCGTCAGATCAAACGTATGATGGAAGCTTTAAATTATAATGTGACACGTTTGCATCGCAGTAAATTGGCTTTTATTGAATGCAAAGATTTAAAAGCAGGGGAATATCGACGTTTAAAGCCGTTTGAAGTTAAACAGTTACGTGAATTAGCCAATAGTGGAGTATTAAAATAATGCAACAATTTTTTATTGATCAATCAATTGAACTTAATAGTGAGATTAAACTGAATGATAGTATTGCGTACCAATGCATTCATGTTTTACGCTATCAAAATAATAAAGTAATTCGTTGTGTTGATCAAAAAGGTTTACTTGCATTATGTCGAATTCGAATTGAGCATGAGATGCTCTATGCGACTCCTTTTGAGTTACTGGATTCTATTTCAGAAATGAAATGTAAAATAACTTTGATTCAAGCTTTAATCCGAAAAGAAAGATGGGAATATTTGCTTCAAAAGGCGACTGAATTAGGTGTTTATCGAGTAATCCCTATTGATTTAAAACGCAATATTGTACATTGGGATAAAAATGAAGTTGGTCGCAAACTTGATCGGTATCAAAAGATTATGGTTGAAGCAGCTGAACAATCAAAACGTAGTTATGTTCCAAAAGTTGAACCAATAATTCGGTTAAATGATGTTCTGAATTATAAATCAGAAAGCAATTTTGTTGCTTACGAAAATGAAACAAAAACACATTTGAGTAATCATATTTCGAATCAAGAGTCTATAACAATTATTTGTGGTCCTGAAGGTGGATTTGATGAAAGTGAAATAAAATTTTTAGTCGATAATGGGTTTATTTCTGTGAGTCTTGGTAGTCGTATATTAAGAGCTGAAACAGCAGGTATCTATATTTTAAGTGGAATTGATTTTTTACTTGAGGGGTATAAAGATGAATGATATTCTTCATAAAGGGAACAAGATTGATATTTATTCAAATAAATTGTTAAAAGAAAACTTAGAACTTATTAAATCTAAGTTTGGTAAATATAAAATTGAACGCTCATTGAAATCAGAAATTGATTATTTTATCGCGCTTATTGAACTTCAGAGTTTAATCAACAAAGAAGCTTTTGAGAAGTGTTTTGAGGATGCTAGAACAGATCTTTTTGATTATTGGGATAATCTATCATTTCAAGAAAGAAATCGTTTGATATTATTGCAAACGAATAAATTAAAGAACGAGAGTCAATTCTTTAAATTTAATAATAAACCCATATGGATTGCCTTTTTTGATGAATTATTGAATGCTTTATATCATAGTGAAATCGCAATTCTTGAATTACCTCAGTACTTTAGACTATATAAACAATTCCAAGATCGGATGATTTCAATTAAAGTTTATGGAATTACACCGTTTATAGATGAGTTCATACCAATTACAGTTTTAGCGCAGAACGATTATTCATTGGTTTTTTATTATCATTTAACGAGAAGTTTATATTTTATTGATAATGACTATAACTTAAAAAGATATTCATTATGCAAAGATTTATGCCAAATACAACCTCTCAAGGATGATTTAAAAATAATCGCAAATAGTATTTTAACTCAAAATACAGATGATATTTTGGATACAATGATTCAATCTGATTTAATCAATCTGAAAGTTAAGAAAATGTTAGAAAAGTTTAGAAATAAAAGGAAGAAGAAATAAAGTGAAGACATTTCAAATACAAACATTGGGATGTAAAGTTAATGCATATGAGTCTGAATTTTATCGACAGACACTTTTAAATGCAGGTTATCTTGAAGGACTACCAAAAGAATCAACAGATCTTGTTATTATCAATACTTGTACAGTCACTAATACAGCAAGTTTCAAGAGTAGACAAAAAATAACTCAGGCAAAAAGATCAAATCCGGATGCATTTATTGTTGTAGTTGGATGTTATGTTCAGACACATCATGATTTTCTTAAAGAGAAATACCAAGTTGACTTACTTATTGGAACTAAAGATAAAGACCGTTTTTTAGAGCTTATTGAACACCATAAGAATAATGGCTCATTTGATTTACCTAAAATCTTTGAAATACTTCCAATCCATTCATTTAAACATCAGAAAAAAGCGTATATAAAAGTTCAAGATGGATGCAATCAATTTTGTAGCTATTGCATTATTCCTTTTGCGCGTGGAAGAGAAAGATCTTTAGAAGTTAATGAAGTTATTCGTCAAATAAACACATATGTTGAACATAAAGAAATAACACTAACTGGTATTCATACTGGACGATATGGGAATGATATTGATTCAAACCTATTTGATCTACTTAAACGCATTCTAAGTGAGACAACAATAGAGAGAATACGGTTATCGTCAATTGAGATCACAGAAGTTACAGATGAAATCATTGAATTAATTAAAAATGAACCACGATTTGCGAGACATCTTCACATTCCACTTCAAGCAGCTGATAATTCAGTTCTTGCTGCGATGAATCGACCCTATACAATTGAAGCATATTTATCTAGAATTGAATATATCAGAACCCAAATTCCAGACATATGCATAAGTACAGATTTAATTGTAGGTTTTCCAACTGAATCAGAAGAAATATTTGAAAGTTCACTTGATAATTTAAAGCAATGTCTATTTTCATTTATGCATATTTTCCCTTATTCAAAAAGAGAAATGACAAAAGCAGCTAAATTTGATACACAATATTCAAATGAGATCAAGAAAGATCGAGTTCATCGTGCTCAACGATTATCTGATTTAAATAATTTGATCGTTTTAAAGTCATGGATTGGTAAATCGATTGATGTATTATGTGAAGAAACTCAAGATGAAAACATATTTGGTTATTCGAGTCAATATTTACCTGTTCTAGTTAAAAACTCGAATGATTTGATAAATAAAATTATTCGTTGTAAAGTTATTGGTGTAAAAGACGAGTATTTAATAGCGGAAAGAGATGATGAATATGAAACTGGATCGTTTATTTAAAGACGTAAAACCGATAGAAATTAAAGAATTTATGACTGATTCACGTTTAAAACTCAAAAATTCAATTTTTTTCTGTTTAAAAGGAATGGTACATGATGGCCATAATTTTATTCATCAAGCAGTTAACAATGGAGCTGTTGCGATTGTATACAGTGATAACGTCGAATTCATTGAAGGTATAGAGTATATAAAGGTTGATAATGTTATTTCTGAACTAAATCGTGCAGCTGCTGTATTTTTTCATAATCCAAGTACTAAATTGAATATGATAGGCGTAACTGGTACAAATGGAAAAAGTACAATTGCTAAAACGATTAAAGAACTTTATTCTTTATGGAAACCATGTGGTTATAGTGGAACGATATCGATAGAATATGGGGTTAACAAAGAGAAACCTGATTTTACTACCGATGAAACTGTTCCAACTTTGAAGATGTTAAGAAGAATGTTAAAAGCAAAAATGGAAGCTTGTGCACTTGAGGTATCAAGTCAAGGATTAGATCAACATCGAGTAGATGCGTTAAAATTTGATATAGGAATATTTACAAATTTAACTCATGATCATTTGGACTATCATGGTAATCTTGAAAACTATTATCAAGCAAAAAAGAAGCTGTTTTCATTAATAAAACCGAAAGGCTGTTCTATTATTAATATTGATGATCCTTATGGAGCACGACTATTTAATGAAATTAATACAAGAAAATATAGTTTTAGTATTTATGAAGAAGCAGATTATCAAGCTAAAGATATCGTTCTTAATCCTCTATCAACCCAATTTACATTGATTGTTCAAGACAAAACGTACAATTTGGAAACTAATTTTGTATCTGAGTTTAATTTATCTAATTTACTAGCAATTATTGCAGCATTACATCAATCTGGATTTTCAATTGAGCAAATTACTGAGCATATAAATGACTTACCACAAGTTGATGGTCGTATGGAAGTAATACAAGAAGGACAGAATTTCAATGTGATTGTTGATTATGCTCATACTCCCGATGGATTTGAGAAGATTTTCCAATTCGCAAAATCGATAACATCTCCAAACAACAAAATTATTAGTGTGTTTGGCTCTGCTGGTAAAAGAGATAGTAAAAAAAGGCCGATATTGGGGAGTATTAGTGATAAATATTGTCAAATGATTATATTAACTGAAGAAGATCCAAGAAATGAATCAGCATTACAAATAGCTCAAGAGATTTCTAGTGGTATAAAAGTAAATAATTTCATTATTGTATTGGATCGCTATGATGCGATTTCCCAAGCTCTTGAATTAGCAAATAAGAATGATACTGTCTTAATCCTTGCGAAAGGGAATGAACGTTATATTACTCGTCAATATGGTAAGGAATATTGGATGGGTGATGATGCGGCTACAATTGATATTTTAAGAAAAATAATCGTTCAAAAGGAGGAACAAAATGACTTACAATCAATATATTGATCATACTTTATTAAAAGCTAACGCAACTCAAGAGGAACTTCTAAAATTATGTGATGAAGCTGTTGTTTATTCATTCGCATCTGTATGTATAAATCCATTTTGGGTACCACTTTGTAAAGAAGCATTGAAGGATTCTAATGTTAAAGTCTGCACTGTAATTGGTTTTCCTCTAGGAGCAACTTCTACAGAAAGTAAAGCACTTGAAACTAAAGTAGCATTAGCGCAAGGGGCTGATGAATTTGATATGGTTATTAACATTGGCGCTTTAAAAGATAAACAAGATGAAGTAGTTCTAAATGATATTAAAGCAGTTGTAAAAGCAGCTGAAGGTAAAATTGTAAAAGTTATTATTGAAACTTGTTTATTAACAGAAGAAGAAAAGATTCGTGCTTGTGAATTATGTTTAATAGCAAAAGCGCATTTTGTAAAAACATCAACTGGCTTTTCAACTGCTGGAGCAACTTTTGAAGATGTTAAACTTATGAAAGATGCAGTTAAAGGTCAATGTAAAGTTAAGGCAGCAGGTGGCGTTAAATCGTCTGATGATCTTAAGAAAATGATTGAAGCAGGTGCAGATCGCATAGGAACATCAAGTGGAGTTAAGTTAATTCAAGGATTAGAAGCTAATTCATCATATTAACTTGCAATTTGTGCCTAGACTGTTTATAATTACAACGGTAACTTTAGGAAAGGAGGGGAGAGAATGCCAAGAGTCGTTTTAAAAGAGAATGAAGGTTTAGATGAAGCGTTACGTCGTTTTAAACGCCAAGTATCGCGCAATGGTACCCTCGCTGAAGCACGTAAAAGAGAATATTACGTTAAACCTGGAGTTAAACGTAAATTAAAACAAGAAGCTGCAAGAAAAGCACGCCGTTCAAAATAGAAGCGAAAGCTTCTTTTTGTTTACATTTTTGGTTTCAACGATAAAATTAAGATAGAGGTAAAAAATGATACAAAACTATAAATTTGAATTAAATGCTCTAACGTTGGAAGAAACCCAATTATTACATGGTTTACATGATCAAAATTTAAAACTTTTGAAACAAACTTTTAATATAGAATTTATTTTGAGAGATAATGTATTACAAGTAAATACGAAAGATAGTAAACAAGCTCAATTGATATATGATTCTATTCTTGCGTTTATTCAACACATTAAGCAAAACAAAAGTTTAGATGAAAGAGATGTCATTTATTTATCCCAATGTGTTATCGAAAACGCTCAAGAACAATTTTTCAAAGTCTCTAATCAATTGATTGGTAGAACGGTAAGTGGTAAACCAATCTATGCCAAGACACTCGGACAAAGTCGTTTTGTGGATGCGTTAAAAGACTATGAATGTGTTATTGCTTCTGGTCCAGCTGGAACAGGTAAAACATATTTATCAGTAGTTTACGCGGTCTCTTTATTAAAAAAAGCTGAAATTAAGAAGATTATATTAACACGGCCTGTTGTTGAAGCTGGGGAGAATTTAGGTTTCTTACCTGGTGATTTAAAAGAAAAAATTGATCCATATCTACGACCTTTATACGATGCTTTAAATGATGTACTTGGCATAGAGACGGTTGATAAAATGATTGAAAAAGGTGTTATCGAAATTGCACCCTTAGCTTATATGCGTGGACGTACATTCGATGATGCTTATGTTATATTGGATGAAGCACAGAATACAACAAAGACTCAAATGCTTATGTTTTTAACCCGTATGGGTTTTCATACACGATTAGTTGTAACAGGTGATATTACGCAAATTGATTTAAAACAGAGTTCAGGGTTAGCACATGCAAAGAAAGTATTGAAGAGTATTCCTGAAATAAAGTTTATAGAATTGACTAAAATGGATATCGTAAGACATCCACTTGTTCAAAAGATAATTGAATCTTATGAAAAGGATGAAAAATATGGCTAAAGTACTATTTGTTGATGATGAAGTTAATATTCGAAAATTAGTTAGTTATGATTTAAAACATGCTGGCTTTGATTTTGATGTATGTGAAAATGGAAAAGAAGCTTTGGATCTAATTCACAAGAATAATTATGATGTTTGTATTATTGATTGGATGATGCCAAAATTGAGTGGAATTGAACTAGTCAAACAAATTCGAAATGAGTCGTATGATGCGATATTATTCATGTTAACGGCTAAGGATGAAGAAGAAGATATTGTCGAAGCTTTTGAAGCAGGTGTAGATGATTATATGCGAAAACCTTTTTCTTCTCGAGAGCTTATTCTTCGTGTAAATGCACATTTAAAGCGCTTGAAACAAGAAAATTCACAAATTAGAATTATTGGAGATTGTATTCTTGATCTAAACAAGAGAACATGTTTACTTAATAATGAACCCATTTTTTTAACAAAAGTTGAATTCGATTTATTATTATATTTTATTGATCACAAGAATAAAGTATTATCTCGTGATGATATTCTAAACGAACTATGGAATTTTGATTATGATGGTGATACTCGAATCGTTGATGTTCATGTATTTAAATTGAAATCTAAGGTTAAATCACAATTATTTGAGTTTAAATCAATCCGTGGAGTTGGTTATAGTTTAGAGGTACAAAATGAGCGTTAAGTTTTATATAAAACTTGTGATTGGATTTCTACTATTATTAATTAACCAAAATATAAAGTTTGTTGATTTATATTTACTTATAATAATCGTTTTCTTCTATATTCTTTATCTTTTTTTTGATGAAGTGAATGTTAAAAAGATTAAATCGGAACGTTTATTATATGAATATCAGGAACAAATGTTTCAAATCAATAAACAATCAAATTTACGATATAAACAACTTGAAACAATTGTTTCAAATATTAATTTTCCTTTAGCGTTACTTGATAATATGGGTATGTTTTTACTTTCGAACGATAGTTTTTTAAGAATGAATGAGATAAATTCTATTTCGGTTCTTAAAGATGATAGCCCTATTAACACAGATGTTAGAGCATTTATGCGTGAATCATATCTTAAAGAAAGTAATCTACAGCGTAGTGTTAGTATAAATGGCCAAGACTATAATGCTTTATCCATAACAATATATGAGAACAATCGATTTGTTGGCACTCTATTTCTATTTCAAAATATCACAAGCATTTTAGAAAGAGAGCGTATTCAAAAACGATTTATTGCGGATGCATCACATGAATTAAAGACACCAGTTTCAGCAATCAAAGGTATGGTTGAAATTCTTAATAGACCTAATTTTAATGATTCAGAGACGTTATTCGACTTCTTAAAACAAATAGAACTTGAATCAAAAAGAATGGAAAATATTATTAATGATATGTTAAATCTTTCAAGATATTCCTCAAAAAACGTCTTGTTAGATTTAAGTGTTTTCAACTTACATGATTTAGTAAATGAGGTAAATCGCAGTTATAGTACTTTATTAAAAGAAAAGAAACTTATTTTTAATAATAATATAAGTAAAGAACTAATGTTATATGCAGACAAAGAAAAGTTTTATCATATCCTATCAAATTTGATAAGTAATTCAATAAAATCAAGTGAAAAGGGTACTATTCAAGTTTTTACTAATGTTACACCGTATAAATTAGAAATTATGATACAAGATGAAGGTTTTGGAATAAAACAGGATGAAATTCCATATATTTTTGACCGATATTATCGTGTTGATGAATCTAGATCACGTCAAACTGGGGGTAGTGGTTTAGGATTAGCTATCGTTAAGGCGTATGTTCAAGTTCATAAAGGACAAGTTGAAGTTAGTAGTGAACTTAATAGAGGAACTATTTTTACCATTAGTTTACCTGTTTCAATTGTTAAGAATAATTAACGAATCATTTACAAATCATAAACTAAACAATTTAAAAAGTTTCATATACTATGCTTAGGATTTATCCTAGGAGGAAATATGAAATTTTTTCGATTAATGATTATTGGATTAATTTTAAGTTTAGGATTAGTGGGATGTGCAACAACTGATGCACCAGAAGAAACAAATAAAGTAACAGGTACAATTAATGTTTATACACGTGATGCTTCGTCTGGTACACGTGGTGCGTTTGATGAATTTATTGAATTAAAAGATAAATTAACTGTTTCAGCTATTGAAGTTACTGGTAATGGTGATATGGCTGTTAAAGTTGGAGAAGATTTGAATGGTATTGGATATGTTTCGCTTACGACAGACTTCGCTGCTAACGGAATTACACCATTAAAGTATAAAGGAGTTGCAGCAACTGAAGAGAACGTTATTAATAAATCTTATGAATTAGCTAGACCGTTTGAATTTGTAACTAGGGCAAGTGGAAATTTCTCTTCAGAAGATCAAGAATTAGTTACTTTAGCATTTGTTGATTTTATTCTTAATTCTGTTGAAGGTCGTGAAGTTGTTCATGCTGCAGGTGGAATTGTAGATGTAGATTCTGGTACAGCTTGGAACACATTGAAAGTTAATCACCCAGTATTATCGAAAGATTTGAGTAAAGTTGTACTTAAGACAGGTGGATCAACATCTGTTGAGAAAACATTAAAAGCTGCACTTGAAGCATTCCAAGCATTAACGAGTGTTCAGTTTGAAATGAATCATACTGGATCTTCTGATGGATTTAAACGTACATTAGGTTCAGAAAAAGATAGTGCGAATGCAATTGATATTGGTTTTGCTTCACGTTATTTCAAAGCTGAAGAAACTGTTAGTTTAGGCGCTGCAACTGGTATCTATTGCATGGACGCAATTGTTGTTGTAGTTAATGATGAGAATACTCTTTTGTCAGATAGTAATAAAGAACTAATATTCAATATATTCTCTGGTGCTATTACTACTTGGGAAGACGCTTCTAAGTAATTCAAATATAGTAACAGGACTTGGTATAACCTTGTCCTGTTATTGTATCTAAGGAGAAGTATGAATAATTTATCAAATGAATATAAAAAACTAAATATATTTAAGACTTATCAAGACTTATTCTTTAAGTCTCTTTTCTTTGTTAGTGCTGTAATTTCTTCACTAATGATTATTATAATAATTCTTTTCATTGCACAAAAAGGTATAAGTCCATTCTTATCAAATTATCAGTATGGGCAACAAAATATTGCAAGTTTCTTAACAGGAATGGTTTGGAGACAAGATCAAGCTATCTATGGAGTAGCATTTATAATTATCAATACATTGATTAGTGGTTTTGCATCTCTATTAGTTGCATTCCCAATTTCAGTATTAACAGCTTTATTTGTAGTGAAAATCGCTCCTAAACCTATTGGGAATCTAATTGAAAGTGCTATTGAAATACTAGCGTCAATCCCATCAGTTGTTTATGGAGTATTTGCAGTAGGATTTATAGTTCCATTTATTCAAAATTTAGCTAATTTATTGCGTATTCAAACAGCAGGTGGTAGTTCGTTATTAGCGGTTATTTTATTACTTTCAATTATGATACTACCTACAATTACATCTATTTCGATCACAGCTATAAAAGCGGTTGATATTGATTTAGAAAAAGCTTCTTACGCATTAGGCGCATCAAAAACTCAAACAAATTTCAAAATTGTGTTAAATTCAGCTAAATCAGGTATTTTTGCTGGAGCAATTCTAGGATTAGGAAGAGCATTTGGCGAAGCTACTGCAGTTAGTATGGTGGCAGGCAATAAAATGTTTGGACCAACTTTTAATCTATTTGATATCACTCGTACTATGACATCAACAATGCTTGCAGGTCTAAAAGAGACAACAGGATTAGATTATGATATTCGATTTTCAGTTGGCTTGGTTTTAATGGGAGTCATATTAATATCAAATCTTGCTATTAATTTTGTTAAGAATAGGATTGGTAAAAATCATGCGTAAATTAAATATTAAAGATATTATTCTTGATGGTTTAACGTACTTATTCAGCTCAGTAAGTATTCTTATATTAATTACAATATTTATATTTATTTTTCAAAGAGGATTTAGTTCGCTAAATCTCGGATTATTTACCTCACCATATTGGTCACAAAATTATTATGGTACTATTCCAGAATCAAATAGAATATTTGAATCAGATGTTAACTTTGATAAAAATGAATTTTACTCAGAGAAATATGGAATTGCGTTGAAAGATGATTTTAATGCTAGAAATGAAGTGATAGTTGTAATTTCATATATCCATCCAGATTCTCCATTCAATCAATTAATTAATGCATCATCAGGAATTAACGAAGGAAAACTAATTGTTGCTGAAGAGGGTATGATAGTTAATAAAATTAGCTATATTACATCGAATGGGATCACACGATCGGCTGGACCTGTTTTGAAGCAAAATGCTGAAGAAACTATTAAAACAATTAATCAATCTATTCAACTTGATTCAGCATTCATTCAAACACAAGGTGGTGGGATTATGGGGTCACTGATTGCTACATTAATGTTAATCTTTATCTCACTTGCTATCTCACTGCCTATAGGAATTATGACTGCAATTTATTTAAATGAATATGCAAAGTATGGCAGATTTACTCCTTGGATTAGAAGTAGTATCGAGCTTTTAACAGGTGTACCAAGTATTGTATTTGGTTTAATGGGTGTACTCGTTTTATTCCCTATTACAGCCATATTTGGTGCGAATGGTACAAGTATATTCTTAGGTGGATTAACACTTTCTATTATACTTCTTCCAACAATTATTAGAACTACTGAAGAATCATTAAAGGTTGTACCAGATAGTTTTAGAGAGGCAAGTCATTCATTAGGAGCTAATCATTCGCAAACTATTTTTAAAATAATTATTCCAGCTGCTTTACCTGGTATATTAACTGCTACTATTCTAAGTATTGGAAGAATTATTGGTGAATCTGCTGCACTCATTTACACAATGGGAACATATATAAGTGATAAACCGGAATTATTGAAAGGTGCTACTTCTTTAGCGGTTCAGATATGGTCTATCATGAATGGTGATCAGCCTAACTTTGGGCTTGCTAGTGCAATCTCAATTATTATACTTGTTATAGTTTTAGGAATGAATATTGGAGTTAAAGTATTAACTCGTTCGAAAGTTAAACAATGGTGAAATTATGGAAAATTCGTTTACAATAAATAACTTAAATTTATTTTACGGTGATAAACAAGCATTAAAGAATATCAATATGGATATATCAAGATATGAAGTTACTGCATTTATTGGACCTAGTGGATGTGGGAAATCAACATTATTAAGGTGTTTAAATCGAATGAATGATTTAATTCCAAGTGTTAGAATGGAAGGAGACATAATTTTTGATCAGGAAAATATTAATAAAGATAAAATTGATGTAGTACAACTTAGAACAAGAGTTGGAATGGTGTTTCAAAAACCAAATCCATTTCCAATGAGTATCTATGAAAATGTTATATATGGACTTAGATGTCAAAATATAAAGGATAAGAATGTACTTAATAAAGTTTGTGAAACATCATTACGAAAAGCTGCCTTATGGGATGAAGTAAAAGATCGCTTAAATGATAATGCTTATGGTTTATCGGGTGGTCAACAACAACGACTATGTATCGCTAGAGCTATTGCCATGGAGCCTGAAGTAATACTAATGGATGAGCCTACTTCAGCATTGGACCCTATAGCAACTGCAAAAATTGAAGAATTAATTCAAGAATTAAAAAAGGACTATACGATTATTATTGTGACACATTCAATGCATCAAGCTGCTCGTATAAGTGATAAAACCGCATTCTTCTTAATGGGTGAAGTGATTGAAATGGGAGAAACGAGAAATCTATTTCATGTACCAAAAGATAAAAGAACAGAAGATTACATAACAGGAAGGTTTGGTTAATATGGTAAAAATTAATTTAGAACTAAGCTTATTTAAAGAGAATATTATACTTATGTCTTCTAGAGTATATAAGATGCATGAAGATGCTTTAAAAGCTCTAAGAACAAACGATAGAGATTTAGCACTCTCAATTATTGAGAGTGATGAGTATGTTAACAATGATGAAGAAGCCGTAAACAGACGAGCATTAGAAGTTTTAGCGTTGTTAGCACCAGTAGCAAGTGATCTTAGAATTATAATAGCAGGAATTAAAATCGCTACTGATTTAGAAAGAATGGGCGATTATGCAAAAAATATAGCTCGATTCATATTAAAAAATGATCCTGTTCTTGAGGAACAAATGGTTCTAATTGAAGATATTTATCGTGTATATTTAGATTTTTTAAACAAAACAATGGATGCATTTGAGAATGCTGATTTGGATGCTGCGTTTGCACTACCAAAGATGGATGAAGAGATTGATTTATTGATAAAAAACTTATTCTTTAAGTTAGAAGAGGTTGAATTAAATGATCCAAATACAATTAGATTAATTCCTTTAGTAGGTATGGCAAGAAACATTGAAAGAGCAGGAGATCACACTAAAAATATTTGTGAGCAAATTATATATGAATCTACAGGTCAGTATTATGATTTTGGATAAGAGCGAAAGCTCTTTTCTTTTTCAATTAGCATTAAAATAAATGGGTCTATGATATAATAATAGTGTTATGAACTATGAATATATCAATCAAAGTAATGAAAAATCGTGGAAGAACTATAAACCTTATATCAAACTTATAGTTGAAAGAATTGAGACGATATTGAAGTTAGACAAGCAATATGATTTTTCAATTATATTAATGGACTCAAGAGCAATTCATGAGATGAATCGTGAATATCGCAATATTGACAAAGAAACTGATGTTATTAGTTTTGCATCATTAGACGATGAACTGTTAATAAATTTAGAAGATGTAATTGAGCTAGGGGATATTTTCATTAATGTTAAGGCTATTCGAAGTCAAGCAAAAGATTATGGGCATAGTCTCAAACGTGAATTTTGCTTTTTAGTAACTCATGGGATTTTACATCTTTTAGGGTATGATCATTTAAATAAAGAAGATGAAAAGAAAATGTTTGATTTACAAGAGGAAATTTTAAATGAAATTGCAAGAAGGTAATTCATTACAAAAGCTTATCTTTAAGTTCAGAGTTGCGTTTAATGGAATTATTGAAGGCTTGTTAAACGATTTTAGTATCCAAATTCAATTCTTTTTTGCGATTAGTGCTATTGTAATTGCATTTGTGTTCAATTTTACTTACATTGAATGGTCCATTTGGTTAATTTGCATTTCGATGGTACTAACATTAGAATATTTGAATAGCTCATTTGAAAGCATGATGGATCGACTTGATCCAAGTTATCATATTCTTACGAAAAAAGCGAAAGATTTAGGAGCTGCGGCTGTATTAATTGCGGCAATAATCAGTTTAGTCATTGGTTTTATATTTATATGTCAACATATATAGGAGAAAATATGAAAAAAGAAGATGTATTGAAATTAGCTTTTAAAGCAATGGGAAATGCATATGCACCTTACTCAAATTATCATGTAGGTTCATGTGTTGTAACAAAAGACGGGAATACTTTCTTAGGAGCGAATATAGAAAATGCTTCGTTTGGGGCAACAAATTGTGGCGAACGAAGTGCTATCTTTGCGGCTTATTCAAATGGTTATCGAAAAGAAGATATTGAGTCTATTGCGATTGTAACAGATGGACATAGAATTGGTGCACCATGTGGAATTTGCAGACAAGTTTTATCAGAACTTTTGGAAGATACGACACCAATTTATCTTTCTAATGGAGTTGACACAGTTGAGAAAACAATTGATGATTTATTACCAATGCGCTTTACTCAAGAGGATGTTATATGAGTTTTAAAGCAGGGTTTATTGCTTTAATTGGAAGACCAAATGCTGGTAAGAGTACACTTTTAAATCATATCTTGAATTATAAAGTTGCAATTGTTTCCAATAAAGCACAAACTACACGAAATATGATTCGTGGAATAAAGACAACGAATGATTTTCAAATGGTTTTTATTGATACACCTGGTATCCATAAACCTCAACATGAATTGGGTCGACAATTGAACCGTTTAGCTTTTTCTGCACTCGAAGGGGTTGACGTTATCTATTATTTATTAGATGCCACGAAACCATTTGGTAAAGGTGATCAGTTTGTTTTAGATTTATGTTTAAAACAAAATCTCCCTATATTATTAATTCTGAATAAAATTGATTTAATTACTAAAAAACAATTAATGGAGTTGTTGCTACAATACTCAAGTATGGAGATTTTCAAAGAAGTAATTCCAGTTAGTGCTAAAAACAATGATAATATTGATCGATTGTTAGAAGTAACACAATCATTTATTCCTGAACAAGAAGCATTTTTCAGTGATGATTCTATGGTTGATTTTCCTGAATATTTCTATATAACAGAGATCATAAGAGAGCATATTCTACATTTAACTAATCAAGAAGTACCTCATTCAGTTGCGGTTACTTTGGATAATTTTAAAGAAGATAAGAAAGCAATATTAGTCCAAGCAAGTATTATAGCGGATCGAGATTCTCAAAAAGGAATTCTAATAGGTAAACAAGGGGCAATGTTAAAAGAAATTGGACAAAACGCGCGTATTGAATTAGAGAAGCGTTTTAATAAACCAGTTTATTTAGATTTAGTAGTGAAGGTTGATAAGAATTGGAGAAATGTTCAAAAACGCTTAAATGCGTATAATAATTGGGATTTAGATGAATGATTCAACTCAAGTAATCGTTTTAAGCCAAATGGATTATAAAGAAAATGATGCCTTGATTAAGGTGTTTTCGTATGATTATGGCTTAATGACTTTTCTTGCGAAAGGTATACGTAAAATAAACAGTAATAATCGAAGTATATGTATGCCTTATTCAATCAGTGAATTTATGTTTAATTATCATGAATCAAGTCAGATTCAATCTCTCTTACAAGGTCAAATTATTCAATCACACCATAAAATTCATGAAGACTTAACTAAAAGTGGGACAGCTTCCTTATGTGTCGAATTAGTAGAGAGCTTAATTCATGATGAAAATGAAAATGATATACTTATTGAACATTTTGAGTTTACTCGATTTCTACTAAATCAAATCGAAAATAAATCCAAGATGAATGCGATATTAGCGTATATGCTGTCTTCTTATATGAATTATTATGGTATTTCACCACATGTAGATTCTTGTGTGTTGTGTGAATCAACTAAGATTAATAGTATATCAATAGAAGAAGGTGGTTTAATCTGCAATGAATGTCAAACAGAGATTCATTCACCCATTTATACAATTGAATTTTTAAAGGAATTTAGATTAAGTCAAAGAATTAATCAAGATAATTTCGAAAATTATTTGAATTATAAAGATGTAAGCAATGAACTCATTCACCTTTTGGTAAAATTTCTTGAATATCATACCGGAGTTACGCTAAAGTCTTGGGAATTTATACGTAAATGGTCTATAATGATGTAGTTAATAGGAGATAAATATGGATATTAAATTTGAAACAATTGTAAATCATGCTAAGAACAGTGGTTTTGTATTCCAAGGTTCTGAGATCTATGGTGGATTAGCTAATACATGGGATTTTGGCCCATTAGGCGTTCTATTAAAAGAAAATATTAAAAATGCTTGGCGTTTAAAGTTTATACAAGAAAGTCCATATAATGTAGAAATTCAGTCTGCTATTTTAATGAATCCAAAGGTGTGGCAAGCAAGTGGACACTTAGCAACTTTCTCAGATCCATTAATGGATTGTAAGAAATGTAAGACGCGTCATCGTGCTGATAAATTAATTGATGAAGTTGCGAAGGGAAGTGTAAATGCTTCAACAATGAAGAATGAAGAAATGCAAAATTATATAAAAGAACATAATATTGCATGTCCTAATTGTGGTGCTCATGATTTTACGGATATTCGACAATTCAACTTAATGTTTAAAACATTCCAAGGTGTTGTGGAAGATTCTAAAAATACAATATATTTACGTCCTGAAACAGCTCAAGGTATGTTTGTAAATTTCAAAAATGTTCAACGTACCAGTCGTAAAAAAGTTCCTTTCGGAATTGGTCAAATTGGTAAATCATTTAGAAACGAAATTACACCAGGTAACTTTATTTTTAGAACACGTGAGTTTGAGCAAATGGAAATGGAATTTTTCTGTCAACCAGGTGAGGATTTAAAGTGGTATGCATATTGGAAAGAATTTTGTATGAACTGGTTAACCAGTTTAAATGTAAAATCCGAAAATCTTCGATTACGCGAACATGATTTAGAAGAACTTTCTCATTATTCAAAAGGAACTGCAGATGTTGAATATAAATTCCCGTGGGGATTTGATGAAATTTGGGGTATTGCAGATCGAACAGATTTCGACTTAAAACAACATCAAATTCATTCTGGATCAAATATGGAATATTTAGATCCTACAACCAATGAGAAGTATATTCCTTATTGTGTTGAACCCGCTGTTGGGGTTGAAAGATTGTTTTTAACATTCTTAACAGATAGTTACGAAGAACAAGAATTAGAAAAAGATACACGTGTAGTTTTACATCTACACCCTTATTTAGCGCCATACAAAGCTTGTATTATGCCATTGAGTAAACAATTAGCTGAAAAAGCGGATGAAGTATTTGCAGATTTATCTAAATCTTTTATGATTGAGTATGATGAAGCTGGAAGTATTGGTAAACGATACAGAAGACAAGATGCGATTGGAACACCATTCTGTATTACAGTTGATTTTGAAACTGCGAATGATAATAGAGTTACAGTACGTCATCGTGATACGATGGAACAGGAACGAGTTCTAATATCAGAATTAAAGGATTATATATCAAAACACCTAACATTTTAAGTATGAACGAATCTTTGATTCAAGAAATAAGATCAAAAGCAGATATTGTTGAAGTCATTCAGCATTATTTGCCACTTATCAAGAAGGGCAAAAATTATGTTGCAGTTTGTCCTTTTCATGATGACCACGATCCTTCAATGTCTATATCACAAGATAAGCAAATATTTAAATGCTTTGTATGTGGTGCTGGTGGAAATGTCTTCAATTTTGTTAAGGATTATGAAAAGATTCAGTTTAATGATGCTGTTGTAAAAGTTGCTAATTATATCGGATATACACTTGATGAGAAGTATGTTATCAATCAAGTTAAAGTTGATCCAAAACAACAAGTTCTATTCAATGTTTTAAATGAGTATGTTAAATATACACGTTATATTCTTAACACTGAAGATGCTTATGAGGCTAAAAAATATTTATTTAAACGAGGATTGGACGAGAATTCTATACAAAAATTTGAAGTTGGGTACAATTTAAACAATGACCAAAGTACAAAATATCTTTTAGCAAAAGGCTTTGAACTAGAAAACTGTGTTAAAAGCAATATTACTCGAATTAATGAATTTGGCTCAAAAGATGTATTTAATCAAAGAATTGTTTTCCCAATTCATAATCCACAAGGTCAAGTTGTTGCGTTCACCGCACGTACTATGAATCCCAATGAGTCTAGTAAGTACATTAATTCAACTGAAACTCCGATCTATACAAAAGGGAATCTACTCTATAACTATCATCGTGCTTTAAAAAATATCAAACAAGTTAAAGAGATAATTATTGTAGAAGGTGTAATGGATGTTATTGCTCTCGATCGAGTGAATATTGAAAATGTTGTTGCAACTTTAGGTACAGCTTGTACAAAAGAGCAGATAACTTTGATTCAGAATGCAAGCAACAATGTTGTATTATGCTATGATTCAGATTCTGCAGGCGAAACAGCTACTTTAAAATTAGCTCGTCTGTTGCTTGCTCATAAATTAAATGTTTCAATTGTCCAAAATAATACAGGATTAGATTTGGATGAAATTATTGAACAAAAATCAAAAGATGCATTGCTTAAAATTATGTCTCAAAGAACATCTTATTTAGATTTTTTCTTCAATTATAGTTTGACTCGACTTGATTTAGAAAACTATAATCAAAAAAAAGAGTTTGCTAAAATTGTAATTAATGAATTAGATAAATTAAAAGATAGATTTGATCGAGAATTGATGTTAGATAAATTAAGTCAAAGCACACAATTTTCACGAGATCAATTACTTCTTTTACAAGATAAACCCAATCAAGTTATTCAAAATAAGTTGATTAAACCAAAAAAATCAGATATTAAGAGATGGGCTGAAAAAGAAATTATTGGTCAAATGCTTTATAGCCAACAAGCAGTTTTAGACTTTAGACAAGATCTAGGTTATTTTATAAATGAACTATATCAAAAAGTTGCGCTTACTATTATTAACTATTATAGAAACCATAATGAACTTATTATTGCGGATTTCATTACTACACTTGAAGATAAGGATATGGTAGAATTAGTAACGCAGATTGTAGATAGTGATATTTACTTTAGAAATTATTCAAAAGAATCTTTACAAGATGCTATTATAGAAGTTAAAATAAGTACCCTTGATATTCAAATCGCAGAATTTACATCGAAGTACAGAGATGATTTATCACTCAATCCAAATTCTAACTTATGGATTGAATATCAAGAATTAAAACAGATGCGTAAAGAATTAATCCAAAAGAAAGGGGTTCATAATCATGGCAAATAGTATAAAAACACTTGATGAATTGAAGAAAGAGTTACTTAATAAATTTAAGAAAAAAGGGGTATTAACTCAAGATGATGTTGATAAAGAGTTATCAATCTATGATTTAAATGATGAAGAGGGAACTGAGTTCATTGAATCTCTTTTATCGATGGGTGTTAAATTAAGTGATGAAGTATTAATTGAAGATGATGTTGATTTAAATGATAATCCACTTGTAGTTGAAGATATTGAATTAAAAGAGGATTATTTATCAGAAGAAGATGAAGAGTCAAGTGATGACAGTTACAACATGAACTATGCTTCATCGAATCAAGCGAGAGTTAATGACCCGGTTAAACAATATTTAAAAGAAATCGGACGAGTTGAATTACTTAACTCAGAACTTGAAACGAAATATGCAATTGAGATTCGTGATGGGGTTGAAGTTTATAATCGTTTGAAAACGATCTTATTTTCATGGTTAAGCTTCGATTCAATTGAGTCTGAATCTTTCGTTAAAGCGTCTTCATTATTGAGTATTGATTTTGAACTATATGAATCGTTCAAAGAAATTGATACAAGTGTATTTGATACGACATTGTTTGCTATCACAAATAGATTGAAGACTTTTATGTTTAGATTAGATAATTTGAGAAACGAACTTAAAAGTATAAATGAGTTTGATGGATTTGATCGTGTAGAATCGCACATGACAGCTGTTCAAATTTATCGATTACTAAGTCCACGTTTACCATTATTAGCAAACTTAATTCATGATTTCAAACCGGACACAGAACCCTATCGAGTCTATGCTTTTAAGAATTTTCTATTCAATTTATCAAATGAATTTGATACTGTTAGATCGACAATAGAAGCAGATTTGAAAATTATAGATGCAGGCGATTTTGCTAAACAAGAACTAATTTCTGCTAACTTACGTTTGGTAGTTTCAATTGCTAAAAAGTACGTCGGTAGAGGAATGCTTTTTTTGGATCTTATTCAAGAAGGTAATATGGGATTAGTTAAAGCTGTAGAGAAATTTGATCATACAAAAGGATTTAAATTTTCAACTTATGCGACTTGGTGGATTAGACAAGCGATCACTCGAGCAATAGCAGATCAAGCACGAACAATTCGTATTCCAGTGCATATGGTGGAAACAATTAATAAACTTACGCGTATTCAAAGACAATTAGTTCAAGATTTAGGAAGAGATCCAAGTGCTGAAGAGATTGCAGCAAAAATGGAAAATATCACACCTGATAAAGTTCGAGAAATTCAAAAAATTGCATTAGAACCAGTTTCTTTGGAAACACCGATTGGTGAAGAAGATGACTCACATCTTGGAGATTTTATTGAAGATAAAGATGCTATGTCACCAGATGAATATGCAAATAATCAATTATTAAAAGATGAAATAAACAATATTCTTCAAGGATTAACTGAACGTGAAGAAAAAGTACTTCGATTACGTTTTGGTTTATATGATGGTAGAACACGTACACTTGAAGAAGTTGGTAAAGAATTTGATGTCACTCGTGAACGTATTCGTCAGATTGAAGCGAAAGCACTCCGTAAACTAAAACATCCTACTCGTTCAAAACGATTAAAGGATTTTAACGACAAATTATAATGCTTAATAAGAGACTTAAAGCGATTTCTGAATTAGTAAAGCCATGTGATATTCTTTTTGATGTAGGAAGTGATCATGGCTTTTTACCTTTATATTTGTTATTGAATAATAAAATTAATAAAGCTGTTATCGGTGAAATTAATGAAGGTCCACTTGAACAAGCTAAGAAAAATTTCCAACACTATCCTAATTTAAATGTTGAATTTCTATTGTCTGATGGTTTACAGTCTTACAATTATAATTTAGATATAGCTGTTATAGCGGGAATGGGATTTGAAACTATTCAACAAATAATTTTACAAGATCTGGATAAGTTTAGAAAAATACCACAAGTTATCATTCAAAGTAATACAAAGATAGATCAGTTAAGAAGGTTTTTAAATGATTATAGTTTTGTGATTATTGATGAGGAGATTGTAAAAGATCGTAAATATTATTATCCTATATTAAAGGTAGAATTTAGTGATGAAAAACAGGTTTTATCAAATGAAGAATTATTATTTGGTCCAATATTAATAAAAAAATATCATAATGTGTTTCAAGATTACTTATATTTCTGTAAGAATGTAGAAGAAAAGATAAATATTGCACAAAAAAAAGAATCCTCAGAGAGAATTCAAATAATTAATAAACTTATAAAGTTAAACAAAAATCTTGACTGAGTTGACTGCTTCAATGGGATCTTGATTATCTCGGATTGCATTACAGTATGCAATCACTTGATTAACTAAGTATGAAGGCGTAGATGCACCAGCTGTTATTGCGACTCTATTGTATTGACTAATTTTCTTGTCAAACAATGCAACAACTGTTTCAATTTGAAATACATTCTTTATATCTTTATTTGTTCCGATTCTAGCCAACATTTTTGTATTATTCGATTTTGGATCACCAATGACAATCAAACAATCGATATTTTCAAGCTTTAAGATGGCTTCTTGGCGTGTTCTTGTAGCACTGCAAATTTCATCACTTATGATTGCACTTGGGTATTTAAAGCTTATTTCATCGAGCATTTCTTTGATTTCTAAAATGCTCATTGTTGTTTGATTAGTAACAAAAATTTTGTTAGATTGAATATTTAGATTAGAGATTGCCTCTTTATCTTTAATAAAATGTATGTTTTTTTGATCAATATCGCAAATCGCTTCAGCTTCAGGGTGGTTTTCTTGTCCAATATAGAGTATAGTATATTCTTGGTCTAAGTATGTTTTTATTAAGTTTTGAGTTGATATTACATCCTCACAACTTGCATCAACAGTTATAAGTCCTTTCTGTTTTGCTTTCTCAATAACATTTGAACTTATTCCATGGGCTGAAAATATGACAACTCCTTCATTTACTTGATCTAATAAATCAAATCGAGTTTGTCCTTTAGATTCAACAGTTTCAATTCGATAATCTTTAAGCGCATTCACAACATATCGATTATGTACCAATTCTCCTAGAATTGTTATCTTCTCATTAGGATATTGTTTAGCTGTTTCTTTAGCAATCATTATTGCTTTAACAACACCTTTACAAAAACCACGAGGGTTTACTGTTATAATTTCCATTTTTCACCTCTTTTACTATGATAACATACTTTTATATTTTGATTGAAAACACTATAATGTGTACGAGGTAATACGATGACTATAAGACAAGACAAACGTTTAAATCAGTTCTTAAATGATAAGAACTTTATGCATGAAACTGAAATTCAAAAACAAGCTTTCTCAACAATATTAAAGGGGAAAGATTTGATTGCGATTTCAAAAACAGGAACAGGTAAAACTTTAGCCTATTTAATGCCGCTTTTTAAACTTATCAATCCTACTGAAGGGCGTATACAAGCCGTAATTTTGTCTCCAACTCAAGAATTAAGTCAACAAATTTATTCTGTCGCGAAGGATTTACAAAAGTATTTTCCTGAAATTCGTGTAATGAGAGTTACTAAAGGAGAGGATCGTAAGAAGTTTGAAAAAGGTGAGTTAAATCAACCTCATATCGTAATTGGAACAGTTGGGAAACTTAGTTCTCTATTTATTGATGAGTCAATGTTACGACTTGATCTTGCGAATATTCTTGTAATTGATGAAGCTGATATGATGTTAGATACAAGAAATCTAGAAGAAATTGATGCCTTATCTGGTAAGATGTCGAAGCATTTACAAATGTTGGTATTTAGCGCAACTATTCCTGAGAATATGAATGCTTTTATGCGTTCATATATGCATCAACCAAAGTTAATTAAAATAGAGGAAGATATTAAGTTTGATCCCAATATTGAACACATATTGATTCCATTTAAGAATGAAGACCATTTAAAAGTTTTACAATTACTTCCACAGATTAATCCTGCATTATGTTTGATCTTTGTAAATAATCAAACTCAAATTGATTCATTAAGTTCGAAATTTGATGAAGAAGGAATACGTCACTTGGTGATTCATGGGAAAATGAGTGCTCGTGAAAGAAATCAAGTTTTACGTCAAATACAAGAAGGTCAATATACTTATATTATTTCTACTGATGTAGCTGCACGTGGGCTTGATTTAGAGCAATTAACAGATGTTATATCTTTGGGTATTCCAAATGATTTAAGCTTCTATACGCATCGTGCTGGACGCACAGGGCGTGCTGGTAAATCTGGACGTATGTTTGCATTTTACTATGATAAAGATGTGAATAAAGTTTTACAACTAATTAAGAATGGTATTAAATTTAATCATAAGGCATTGAATAAAACAGGATTTAGAGATTTAAGACCTTTAGATTATGTTCATAAGCATAAAGCATCTGAACTTGACATTGAAATAGCAAAGATTGTTAAAGCTAGACCAAAGAAAGTCAAGCCAGGATATAAAAAGAAGATTACAATTGAAATTGAACAATTAAAACGTAAGAAAAAACGTGAAATGATTCAAAAAAGCATTAAGGAACAACAAAAAATTAAATCAAAAATCAAACAGATAGAAAAAGGAAAACAAGAGTAATTATGAAGTGAACCCCAAATAGTAGACAACTTATTTAAGCATAATTATAACTGGACTGAAGACGGTATTGTACTGGACTCAGTCCTTTTAATTTAAGCTTAATTCTTTTGTGATTATAATAGTCGATATA
>Ga0209207_1000110_pt1 | contig 65857 bp, 54 predicted proteins | sample SaghotsprinmetaG_FD_184140 | JGI IMG/M metagenome (GOLD analysis project Ga0209207, IMG submission 184140) | Hot spring microbial communities from South Africa to study Microbial Dark Matter (Phase II) - Sagole hot spring metaG (SPAdes) (version 3) | ecosystem: Environmental > Aquatic > Thermal... | reverse complement strand
CGGCAGCGAGTTTGCCAGCGGCACCTTCACCATTGGTGATGCCGATGGCCTGGACGATATCCAGAGCGTGACCATCAACGGCACCACGGTGGCCATCGGCGAACTGGCCGGCAGCAGCTTTGCCGGTGCCCATGGCACCCTGACCGTGACCGCTTACGACAGCGCCACGGGGGTGGCGAGCTATCAGTATCAACTGACCACTGCCACCACCGATGTGCCAGGTGAAACGGAGGCCGACAGCTTTGACGTCAGCGTCAGCGATGGCACGACCTCGGCCTCGGCCACGCTGCAGGTGGTGATAGTCGATGATGTGCCGACTGCCCTGGACGATGCCTTTAGCCTCAGTGAAGACACCCAGGGTGTGCTGGGCAATGTGCTGAGCAACGACATCAGCGGCGCCGACAGCAGCACCAGTGTGACCAACCCGGGCGTGTACAACGGCAGCTACGGCCAACTGACCCTGAATGCCGACGGCACCTTCAGCTATGTGCTCAACACCGGCCTGGCGGCGGTGCAGGGGCTGGATGACGGCGAGAGCCTGAGCGAAGTCTTCCCCTACAGCATGCAGGACGCCGATGGCGACCCGTCCTCGGCCCAGCTGACCATCAGCATCCTGGGCAGCAACGATGCCCCGACCCTTAGCGTCGAAGGCGCCCAGGTCTATGAAAGCGGCCTGCCGAGCGGCTCGGATGCGGCCGCCGGCAGCGAGTTTGCCAGCGGCACCTTCACCATTGGTGATGCCGATGGCCTGGACGATATCCAGAGCGTGACCATCAATGGCACCACGGTGGCCATCGGCGAACTGGCCGGCAGCAGCTTTGCCGGCGCCCATGGCACCCTGACCGTGACCGCTTACGACAGCGCCACGGGGGTAGCGACCTACCTGTATCAACTGGCCACGGCCACCAGTGAAGGCATCAACGACAGTGACAGTTTCAGCCTCAGTGTCAGCGACGGCACGGCGTCGGCAGCCAGTAACCTGGTGATTGGCGTCTTCGATGACATGCCGTCACTCGGTGCATTTACCAATGCGATCATTCCCAATGAAGTGGGCAGCGTCAGCGGCACCTTCACGGTTGTACCCGGTGCAGATGGCTTGGCGGGCTTCCAGATCAGCGGGCCGGAAATCAGCGGTCTGGCCTACAGCAGCCTGAACAACTATGACAGTGCCGGCAACTTCCTGAGTACCACCCTGACCGGCTCGACCTCGGGCTTTGAAAAGGTCTTTACCCTGACGGTCAATGCCGATGGCACTTACCTGTTCAACCTGCTGCAGCCGGAGGCGGCCAGTGTTCTGACCTATGCCTTGAATAACCTGACCCCGGGGCATTCGCCGAACTTTGCCGAAACCTATGATGGGCTGATCGAGTTCAGCAGCCCGGGGGCGGTCAACTCGTCGACCCAGGGTTTTGGTATCGATAACCAGTTCTTCAGCAAGGGTGAGCAGTTCACCATGGAGTTCCACGCCTTGGGGCAGGCCGGGGATAACGCCCCGGACGAGGATGTGCGCCTGGTGGACAAGGTCACTCTGGCGAACAATCAGGTGAACGGCGAGCTGGCCATCCGCTGGACGGCTACCAACAGCCTTACCGGGCAAACCCAGACCGGTACTGTGATCGTCAGCCCGGGCCAGAGCGAAACCCTGATCGACCCCGATATCAGCTTTAACCAGCTGCAATTGGAAGGTATCGATGGCAATGGCCGGGTACGCTTTGCCACGGCCACCATCAGTACCCTGGTATTGCCGCAGGATCAGAGCCTGGGCTTTAGCGTGGTGGCCCTGGATGGCGACGGCGATCTCAGTGGAACCTCGGCGCTGACCGTCAGTGTGGTGGCCCAGGGCACGGGTGAGAGCTATGTGCTGACGGGCAGCGAGGGTGATGACGTGATCGCTGCCAGCAGCATGGCGGACGTGATCGACGGCCGGGGTGGCTTTGATGTGGTCGACTATGGCGATGACAGCGCCGGCATCGCTGCCAGCCTGGCGGCGGGCGTCGGTCTGGCTGGCGCGGCCTTGGGCGACAGCTACAGCGGCATCGAGGGCATCATCGGCGGTGCCGGGGATGATCAGCTGACAGGTGATGCGGGCGCCAATTACCTGGCCGGCGGCGCGGGCAACGATGTGCTGGTCGGTGGCGCCGGTGACGACGTGCTGTCTGGCGGCCTGGGGGATGACGTGCTGCAGGGCGGGGAAGGTAATGACGTACTGCTGGGCGATCCGGGCGCCGACCATCTGGATGGTGGTGAAGGCTTCGATGTGGCTGATTACAGCGCCGATACCGAAGGCGTGACGGTCAACCTGCAGACCGGTGTGGGAGAGGGCGGCCTGGCCGAAGGCGACAGTTATGCGTCGATCGAGGGCATTATCGGCGGCGCCGGGGATGATCAGCTGACAGGCGACGATCAGCCCAATTACCTCAGCGGTGGGGCCGGCAACGACGTACTCAGTGGCGGCGGCGGGGATGACGTGCTGGTGGGTGGCCTGGGTGATGACAGCCTGACCGGCGGCGCCGGGCGCGACAGTTTTGTCTGGCGCGCCGGGGATCTGGGCGGCAGCGATACCATCCACGATTTCTTTATCGACCCGGAAGGCGGCAATTCGGATGTGCTCGACTTGTCCGACCTGTTCAGCGGTGTGGCGACCGATGCTGCCACCCTGGATAGCTACCTGAACTTCGCCTTTGGCGACAACACCACCATCTCCATCAGCCTGACCCCGGGTGGTGCGCCGGTGCAGGACATCACCCTGGTCGGGGTGGACCTGTCCAGCGTCTACGGCACCGGGGATGAGGCGACGGTGCTGGCCAACATGATCGACGACAATATTCTCAAGGTGGACAACACCTGAGAAACCTCAGGGTACGCCCGGCAAAGTCTTGCCGGGAGTCCTGACTGCAGGCTTATGGCCGCTTCCTTGGAGGCGGCCATCTCTTTTTCAGGGCTGCAGCTTTCTTCCCGCCATATGCTGCAGGTAGGCCAGCACGGCCGTGAGTTCCTGTTCGCTCAAGACCTCGACCGGGAAACCCGGCATGCGTCCCTGGGGCCAGCGCCGCAGGCTCTGCGGTGCGCGGATATAACGGGCCAGAAAGTCACCGCTGAAATACTCGGTGGGGCTGTAGGGCAGATTCAGGTCCGGGCCGAACTGCGAGTCACCAGCGCCATTGAGGCGGTGGCAGGCCATGCAGTGCTTCTGATACTGGGCAAAACCGCTGTGGATCAGGGCTGTGGCATCGCCGGCCGGCAACAGCTGCGGGTAACGCTCGGCCACTGGCGCCAGGGTGCGGATGCGGGCCAGCTGGAAGGGCCACTGCTCCGGGCCGATCTGGCTGGCCGCCGGATTCTCCCAGACCAGGTAGAAGGGGCCCGCGCTGGGTTTGCCTGGCGCCAGGGCTGGCCATGGATTGGCCGGGTCTTCGATGGCCAGCCAAGCCAGGCTGGTAATGCCCAGGGCCAGGGCCGCCGGCAATTCGGCGGCAAAACCATCGCTGGCCAGCAACTGCAGGTGATCGCCCGGCTGCAACCCTTGCAACAGGCTGGCCAGGGGCACGGCGCGGTAGCGCATGGCGCGCTTGTAGCTGACGTCCTGGGGTATCTCGATCCACTGCGCTGCCGGGTGGCTCAGCAGGGCCTGGCTGCTCCAGGTGCGCGGGGTGGCTGCAATCTCCAGGCTCAGTTCGGCGCTCAGGGCCGGCGTGGCGCAGAGCAGGGCCAGCAGGCCGATCAGCAGGCGCTGCATGCCGGACTCCGCTGCAGGGTGCGCTTGAGCTCGGCATAGCCGCCGGCATTGATCAGGTTGCGGTAGCCCAGCTCGCGCAGGCGTTGTTCGGCCAGCTGTGAACGGCGGCCGCTGCGGCAGTAGAGAACAATCTGTTGCTGCTTGTCGGGGGCAATGCTCGCGATCTGTTCGCCGATCTGCTCATGGCCAATCCGAATGGCGCCCGGCAAGGCGCCAGCGGCGAACTCCTCGGCGCTGCGTACGTCGATCAGCAAGCTGTCGCGGTCGGTCAGGGCCGCCAGCAGGTCAGGCTGCGGTGCAGCCGGCAGTGTGACCGGCAAGGCCAGGCAGAGGGCAAGGAACAGGCGATACATGGGGACTCTCCGGTGGTTACCGGCCGAGGATAAACCCATTGCAGATAGAGGTGTGAGGGCTGCACGGCGTCAACGGCTCCACGGCGCGTGACGCAGTGCAGGCTGGAAGACGATCAGCTGACCAAACGGGTCAGATTGGGAAGAATCAGGATCAGGGTCGTGGCAAAGACGATCATGCCGGCCTGACGCACCTTGGTTGGATTGAACATGGGCTTGGCCTTGTTGTTGTTCTGGGTGTGGCCTTCACCGTCCGCCAGGTTTGGCGGGCTGCGGCGTCACACCTCGAAGGGGTCATTCACGTCGTCCCGGCAAAACCCGGCGACGACAGTTGCCGGCCAGCCATTTCGGGGAAGTGGCCGGCCCTTCCTCACTCTAGAGGGCCCTTGGGGTGGGCTATAGATAGGTTGATTGTTAAGGCCTGCCGGCTTGTTGCCATTGGTTATGAAAGCCCGGGAATTTTCCCGGGCGAGCCTTGAGCTAGACACACTTTTGCGCCTTTACCCAGGGATTGACCGTTTGTCTGAGCTGAGCGGTCAATGGGCCTGAGCGCTTCGGTCATTGAGCCTGGCGGTGCTCGGCGTATGGTTGCCCTTATTCAACAAGAACAGGTGCAGCGCCGATGAGCCTGTGCCATCAGCCACCCTCCATTGGAGGTCTGAGGACGCCATGACCGAAGCATTTATTTTCGATGCGGTGCGCACGCCCCGCGGCAAGGGCAAGAAGGATGGGGCGCTGTACAGCGTCAAGCCGGTTGATCTGGTCGCCGGGCTGCTGGGCGCGCTGCAGGTGCGCAATAACCTCGATACCAGCCAGGTAGACGACATCGTGCTCGGCTGCGTGACCCCGGTGGGTGATCAGGGCGCCGATATTGCCAAGACCGCCGCCATGGTGGCCGATTGGGATGTCAGCGTGTCGGGTGTGCAGCTCAACCGTTTCTGCGCCTCGGGCCTGGAGGCTGTGAACATGGGGGCGATGAAGGTGCGCTCCGGCTTCGAAGACCTGGTGGTGGTGGGCGGCGTGGAGTCCATGTCGCGCGTGCCCATGGGCTCCGATGGCGGTGCCTGGGTGATGGATCCGGCCACCAATATCCACACCCACTTCGTGCCCCAGGGCATCGGTGCCGATCTGATCGCCACCCTGGAAGGTTTCTCCCGCAGTGATGTGGACGCCTTTGCCCTGCGTTCGCAGCAGAAGGCGGCCCGTGCCAGCGCCGACGGCTCGTTCAGCAAGTCGCTGGTGCCGGTGACGGATCAGAACGGCATCGTGCTGCTCGACCACGATGAATTTATCCGCGGTGATTCCACCCTCGAAGGCCTGGGCAAGCTCAAGCCGAGCTTCGAGATGATGGGCCAGATGGGCTTCGACAGCACCGCGCTGCGGGTCTACAGCCACGTCGAGCAGATCAACCATGTGCATACCCCGGGCAACAGCTCCGGCATCGTCGACGGTTCGGCGCTGATGCTGATCGGCTCCGCGGCCAAGGGCCAGGAGCTGGGTCTGAAGCCGCGGGCGCGCATCGTCGCCACGGCGGTGACCAGCACCGACCCGACCATCATGCTCACCGGCCCTGCGCCGGCCACGCGCAAGGCGCTGGCCAAGGCCGGGCTGAGCGTGGACGACATCGATCTGTTCGAAGTCAACGAGGCGTTTGCCTCGGTGGTGATGAAGTTTATGCAGGACATGGGCGTGAGCGAAGACAAGGTCAACGTCAACGGTGGTTCCATCGCCATGGGCCACCCCCTGGGCGCCACCGGCTGCGCCATCCTCGGCACCCTGCTCGACGAGTTGGAAAAGCGTCAGCTGCGTTACGGCCTGGCCACTCTCTGTGTAGGCGGCGGTATGGGCATTGCCACGATTATTGAACGTATTTAAGGAGCTATCACGGGCTACTGCGCTCGGCCATGCGGCGTTGGAAATCCTTCGGAAATGCTCATTTGCACCAGCAAACTCCGCTTTCCGAATGATTTCCGCCTTGCCTGACCTTCGCTCGTGACGCCCCTGAAGCGCTCCCCGACATTTGGGAAGTGAATAGAAATGACTGACGCCATCCGTTACGAAAAAGGCCAGGACAATATCGTCGTTCTGACCATGGATATGCCCGGCCAGAGTGCCAACACCATGAACGCCCAGTACCGCGAGGCCATGGGCAAGATCGTCGAGCGCCTGGAGGCGGAGAAGGATTCCATCGCCGGGGTCATCCTCACTTCGGCGAAGAAGACCTTCTTCGCCGGCGGCGACCTGAATGAGCTGATCAAGGTCACCAAGGCCGACGCGCCGGCCTTCTACCAGATGATTCTTAATATCAAAGGCCAGCTGCGTCGCCTGGAGTGCCTCGGCAAGCCGGTGGTGGCGGCGATCAATGGTGCGGCCCTGGGTGGCGGTTGGGAAATTGCCCTGGCCTGTCATCACCGCATTGCGCTGGATAATTCCAGCATCCAGCTCGGCCTGCCGGAAGTGACCCTCGGCCTGCTGCCGGGCGGCGGCGGGGTGGTGCGCATGGTGCGTCTGCTCGGCCTGGAAAAGGCCCTGCCGTACCTGGCCGAAGGCAAGAAGGTGCGCCCGGATGCCGCGCTCAAGGCCGGCCTGGTGCACCAACTGGCCAGCGACACGGACGACATGCTGGCCAAGGCCCGCGCCTGGATCGCCGCCAACCCGACTGCCGTTCAGCCCTGGGACGTCAAGGGCTACAAGATTCCCGGCGGCACGCCGTCGAGCCCCAACGTGGCGCAGATGCTGGCCATTGCCCCGAGTGTGCTGCGCGACAAGACCAAGGGCTGCTTCCCGGCGCCGGAGAAGATCATGTGCGCTGCCGTCGAGGGTGCCCAGGTCGACTTCGACACCGCGCAGATCATCGAGGCGCGCTACTTCACCGAGCTGACCACAGGGCAAGTGGCGAAGAACATGATCGGCACTTTCTGGTTCCAGCTTAATGAAATCAACGCCGGTGGCTCGCGCCCGCAGGGTTTCGAGCCTTATGTGACGCAAAAGGTCGGGGTGCTGGGTGCCGGCATGATGGGCGCCGGCATCGCCTATGTCTCTGCCATGGCCGGTATCGAGGTGGTGCTCAAGGACATCTCCATCGAAGCGGCCGAGAAGGGCAAGGGCTATTCGGCCAAGTTGCTGGAGAAAAAGGTTGGCCGTGGCCAGATGAGCGCCGAGAAGCGTGATGCCATCCTGGCGCGGATCAAGCCCAGCGTTAGCGATGCCGACTTCGCAGGTTGCGACCTGATTATCGAAGCGGTTTTCGAGGACCGCGACCTCAAGGCCAACGTCACCGCCGCGGCTGAACGTGCGGCGCTGGCGGATGCGGTGATCGCCTCCAACACCTCGACCCTGCCAATCACCGGCCTGGCCACGGCGGTGCAGAAGCAGGACAGGTTTATCGGCCTGCATTTCTTCAGCCCGGTGGACAAGATGCCGCTTGTGGAAATCATCAAGGGCGAGCACACCAGCGATGAGACCCTGGCGCGCGGCTTCGACTATGTCATGCAGATCAAGAAGACCCCGATCGTGGTCAACGACAGCCGTGGCTTCTTCACCTCGCGGGTATTTGGCACCTTCACCAACGAAGGCCTGGCCATGCTGGGTGAGGGCGTGAGCGCGGCGATGATCGAGAATGAGGCGCGCAAGGCCGGCATGCCGGTGGGGCCGCTGGCGATCAGCGATGAAGTGTCGATGAGCCTGATGAACCATATCCGCCAGCAGACCATCAAGGACCTCGCTGCCGAGGGCAAAGCCATCCCCGAGCATCCGGCCTTTGCCGTGATCGACCTGATGCTTAACGAATACAAGCGTCCGGGCAAGGCGGCAGGCGCGGGCTTCTATGACTACCCGGCAGGGGGCAAGAAGCACCTGTGGCCGGAGTTGAAAGCACGTTTTGAAAAGAGCGATGCGCAGATCTCCCAGATCGATGTGCGCGACCGCATCCTCTTTATCCAGGCCATCGAAACCGTGCGCTGTGTGGAGGAGGGCGTGTTGAAGTCGGTGGCTGACGCCAATATCGGTTCGATCTTCGGTATCGGCTTTGCCGCCTGGACCGGCGGGGCGCTGCAGTTTATCAACCAGTACGGCATCCGCGATTTCGTCGCCCGCGCCCAGTACCTGGCCGAGCAGTATGGCGAGCGCTTCCTGCCACCGGCCTTGCTGTTGGAGAAGGCCGCTAAAGACGAAGCCTTCTAACTGTTGCGCCGCATTAAACAGGCCAGCCTTCGGGCTGGCTTTTTTATGTTGCCTCGCGCTCTGCCGCAGCTGCTTTACAGCAGGTAATCCGCCTGGCTTGGGGTATGTGAAGGCGTATAAATGCTGTGGGTTAATACTCAGCCAGTTGATTTTGCCTTTTTTACCCCCGAGGCCTTGCGCCTATTGCCTTACAGCCTGTCGGCAGGCAGGCTTGCGCGCTGAAAATCCACCCCCTTGCGCCTTAGGTGACCGCCCTTATGCCGCTGCAAATCTGCATCCTGGAAACCGATATCATCCGCCCTGAGCTGGTCGACCAGTACGAGAGTTATGGCCGGATGTTCCAGCAGCTGTTCGCCCGTCAGCCGATTGCAGCCGAGTTCAAGGTCTATAACGTGGTGGAAGGCCATTACCCACCGGACTCCGAGCGTTACGACGCCTATCTGGTCACCGGCAGCAAGGCCGACTCCTTCGGCACCGACCCCTGGATCCAGACGCTCAAGACCTACCTGCTTGAGCGCTATCAGCGTGGCGACAAGCTGCTGGGCGTCTGCTTCGGTCACCAGATACTCGCCCTGTTGCTGGGCGGCAAGACCGAGCGCGCCGAGCAGGGCTGGGGCCTGGGCGTGCACCGCTACCGCATGACCGGGAAGGCCCAGTGGATGAGCCCGGACCTGGAGGAGCTGGATATGCTGATCAGCCACCAGGATCAGGTCACCCAGCTGCCGGAGAACGCCACCCTGCTGGCCAGCAGCGAGTTCTGCCCGATTGCCTCCTACTGCATCGGTGATCAGGTGCTGTGCTTCCAGGGCCACCCGGAGTTCGTTCACGACTATTCCCGAGCCTTGCTCGACCTGCGCCAGCAGCACTATGGCGAAACCCTGTACGCCAATGCCATGGCCAGCCTGCAGAGTGAGCACCAGGGCCATACCGTGGCCGAGTGGATGATGCGCTTTGTGGCCCAGGGGCGTGCGGGCTTGAACGACTAAGCGCGCAGAACAAAAAAGGCGACCCGAGGGTCGCCTTTTTTGTGTCGGTGATCTTAACCGCGGCGGCGCAGGGCCTCGATGCGGTCTTCCAGCGGCGGGTGGGTCATCAGCAGGCCGGCCAGGCCGTGCTTGAGACCGCCGTTGATGCCGAAGGCGGTCATGCTGCTGGGCATGTTCACCGGTACTTCCTGCTCGGCGCGCAGGCGCTGCAGGGCGGCGATCATGGCACCGGTGCCGGCCAGCTGGGCGCCGGCTTCGTCGGCCTTGAACTCGCGCTTGCGCGAGAACCACATGACGATGATGCTGGCCAGGATGCCCAGTACCAGCTCGGCGAAGATGGTTGCGACGAAGTAGCCGATGCCATGGCTGCCTTCGTTCTTGAGAATGACCTTGTCGACGAAATTGCCGAAGATCCGCGCAAAGAACATCACGAAGGTGTTCACCACGCCCTGGATCAGCGCCAGGGTGACCATGTCGCCATTGGCCACGTGGCCGATCTCGTGGGCCAGTACGGCGCGCACCTCATCCGGGGAGAAACGCTCCAGCAGGCCCTGGCTGACCGCCACCAGGGCGTCGTTCTTGTTCCAGCCGGTGGCGAAGGCGTTGGATTCGTAAGCGGGGAAGATGCCCACTTCCGGCATCTTGATCCCGGCTTGGCGGGACAGCTCTTCGACGGTCTGCAGCAGCCACTGCTCATGGCGGGTACGCGGCTGGGTGATGATCTCGGTCTTGGTGCTCATCTTCGCCATCCACTTGGAGATGAACAGCGAAACCAGGGCACCGGCAAAGCCGAACACGGCGCAGAACACCAGCAGGCTGCCATGGTTCTGGCCGGTAAAGCGATCGACCCCGAGCAATTTGAGGGTGATGCTGGCGATGATCAACACCGCAATGTTGGTGGCCAGGAACAACAGGATACGCATGGGGGAACTTCTCCTAGAGCGGAAAGACAGCAAGGTAATGCGGGGTATATAAGGGGCGCCCCGGTTATCTTCAACCGGGGCACTATTTCAAACTATGTCGCTTGCGCCGTTCAGGCTGCTTTCGAACAGCAGCCGGCACAGGCGGGCGACCCGCTCGCTGTGGTGCTGGGCCAGGGCTTCGCGCAGCTGGAAGGCCAGGGTGGCGTGTACCCGGCGCACGCTGGGCGGCAGGGCGTCGCCTTCGCGCAGGGCATGGGGTACGCCGCGGGTCAGGCGCAGAAAACCCTTCTCGGTCAGGACCGCCTGATCCAGGGCGTCGAAGCCGATGGTCGAGTCGAAACGCACATAGCCTTCCTCGGCCAGCCACAGCAGGGCGCCCAGGCAGCTCTGGTGGCGCGGTGTGGGCAGGCCGAATTCGTCCGGCTCCTCGCGGCCGATCAGGTCTTCCACGTAGAGCGCGACCTTGCGCGGAAAGGCCTGGTAGAGCAGCAGCAGGCCGGCGGCGGCGTCCTTGTAGAAGTCGTCTATCTGCAGGTCCATGGCCTGGCCTACTGCTGATAGGTCTTGAGGAAGTTGCCGATGCGGCCGATGGCCATTTCCAGCTCATCGACCCGGGGCAGGGTGACCACGCGGAAGTGATCCGGCCAGGGCCAGTTGAACGCCGTGCCCTGGACGATCAAGAGCTTCTCCGAGAGCAGCAGATCGAGCACGAACTTCTCGTCGTTATGGATAGGGCAGACCTTGGGGTCGATTTTAGGGAAGGCATAGAGCGCGCCCATGGGCTTGACGCAGCTGACCCCGGGGATGTCGTTGAGCAGCTCCCAGGTGCGGTTGCGCTGCTCCAGCAGACGGCCATTGGGCAGCACCAGGTCGTTGATGCTCTGGTAGCCGCCCAGGGCAGTCTGGATCGCATGCTGACTCGGCACGTTGGCGCACAGGCGCATATTGGCCAGCATGTCGATGCCTTCGATATAGCTCTGGGCCTTGTGCTTGGGCCCGGAGATGGCCACCCAGCCGGAGCGGAAGCCGGCCACCCGGTAACTCTTGGACAGGCCGTTGAAGGTCAGGCACAGCACATCCGGCGCCAGGGAGGCGGTGCAGATATGCTCGGCGCCGTCATACAGGATCTTGTCGTAGATCTCGTCGGAGAACAGCACCAGGTTGTGCTGGCGCGCCAGTTCGACGATATCCAGCAGCACTTCTTTGGAGTACACCGCGCCGGTGGGGTTGTTCGGGTTGATCAGCACCAATGCCTTGGTGTTGGGGGTGATCTTGGCGCGCATATCGGCGATATCCGGGAACCAGCCGGCCTGCTCGTCGCACAGGTAGTGCACCGGCTTGCCGCCGGACAGCGCCACGGCGGCGGTCCACAGCGGATAGTCGGGCGCCGGGATCAGCACCTCGTCACCGTTGTTGAGCAGGGCCTGCATGGCCATCACGATCAGCTCGGAGACGCCGTTGCCCAGGTAGATGTCTTCGATGCCGACACCTTCCACCTGCTTCTGCTGGTAGTACTGCATCACCGCCTTGCGCGCGCTGAACAGACCCTTGGAGTCGCTATAGCCCTGGGCGGTGGGCAGGTTACGAATCACGTCCTGGAGGATTTCCTCGGGGGCTTCGAAACCGAACGGCGCCGGGTTGCCGATATTCAGCTTGAGGATGCGCTGACCTTCCTCTTCCAGGCGTTTGGCGTGCTTGAGCACCGGGCCGCGAATGTCGTAGCAGACGTTGGCCAGCTTGTTCGATTTGCTGAACTGCATGTTTGGAATCCCGAAAGGTGAACGCCGCTGAAAAGCCCGGCAAAAGACGCGATCTGGCAAGCCTTGGCAGCTTGGGGCGGCGGTGACAGACTGGGGTCGAATCATACGTGGCGGCCCGTTTCTGGCAAAGACGCTGGCCGGGCTTTTTTATGCTCAGCACATCCATGTGCTTCACCCCTTCGGGGCTTGCGCGCAAAAGCGCTCCCGGCGTTTTTGTGGCGTGCTATCCATCGCTGAGCGACGTTAAAAATCGCTCCCGGCGATTTTTTAGAATAGGAGTGCGCTTTGTGGACAAGTTGGAAAAACCCCTGGAAGCCTGGCGTGAGGAGCTTTCCGAGGAGCAGTTTCATATCTGCCGTCTGGGCGGTACCGAGCGCGCCTTCACCGGCCAGTACCACGACTGCAAGGAGCCGGGTGTCTACCACTGTGCCTGCTGTCAGGCCGAGCTGTTCGACTCCGACGCCAAGTACGACTCCGGCAGTGGCTGGCCCAGCTATTTTCAGCCGGTCAGTGATACGGCCATCGCCAGCCTGGATGATTTCAGTCATGGCATGCATCGCATTGAGGTCCGCTGTGCCCGCTGCGATGCTCATCTGGGTCATGTCTTCCCCGATGGTCCGGCACCGACCGGGTTACGTTACTGCATCAATTCGGCGGCCCTGAGCCTGCGCCCGCGTTGACAGGCTGCCTCCTGCTCCCTGCGGGGCAGTCTTCCGGTCGTTTAAATTGCATGCAATTTAATTGCGCGCTATGGTGTTGCCACTTTTTATCTGGCCCGGAGCCTTAGCCATGAGCAATGAACTCTTCGATATCCCGGTTACCACCATCAAGGGTGAGCAGAAGACCCTGGCCGATTTCGCCGGCAAGGCCGTGCTGGTGGTCAATACCGCCAGCAAGTGCGGCTTTACCCCGCAGTACAAGGGCTTGGAGAACCTCTGGCAGCAGTACAAGGACCAGGGCCTGGTGGTGCTGGGTTTTCCCTGCAACCAGTTCGGCAAGCAGGAGCCGGGTAACGAGGGTGCCATTTCCGAGTTCTGTGAGCTGAATTTCGGCGTGACTTTTCCCTTGTTCAAGAAGGTCGATGTCAATGGCAGCGACGCCCACCCGCTGTTCGTCAAGCTCAAGCAGGAGGCGCCGGGTCTGCTGGGCAGCCAGGGGATCAAGTGGAACTTCACCAAGTTCCTGATCGGTCAGGATGGCCAGTTGGTCAAGCGCTTTGCCCCGACCACCAAGCCGGAAGACCTCAAGGGCGAGATCGAAGCCCTGCTGGGGTGAGTGGCATGCCACCTATGGACAGCAGCCTGCTGCTGGATAACCAGCTGTGCTTCAAACTTTACGCCGCCTCCCGGGCCATCATTCGCGCCTACAAGCCGATGCTGGAGCGCCTGGGGCTGACCTACCCGCAGTACCTGGCCATGCTGGTGCTGTGGGAGTGGCAGCAGCTGCCCCCCGAGCAGCCCACGGTCAAGGCCCTGGGCGAGCGCTTGCAGCTGGACTCCGGCACCCTGACTCCCTTGCTCAAGCGTCTGGAGCAGCTGGGCCTGCTGCAGCGCAAGCGCTCGGCGCTGGATGAGCGCGAGTTGCATCTGGCTTTGAGCGAGGCGGGCAGCGCCCTGCGTGAGCAGGCTGTGCGCTTGCGTCAGCAATTGCTGTGCGAGCAGGGGGCGCAGTTGCAGGGGCTGCAACCGCTTTATGCTCAGCTGGGTGAGTGGCTGGCGGCGTCCGCCCCTGCCAGCCACTGATCGAGCAGGCCGGCCAGCTCTTCCTTGCGAAACGGCTTGGCCAGGTAGTCGTTCATGCCGGCGGCCTGGCAGCGCTCACGCTCATCCGACAGGGCGTTGGCGGTCAGGGCGATGATCGGCAGCTTCTGCCAGCGGGTCTGCTGGCGAATGCGCCGGGTGGTTTCGTAGCCGTCCAGCACCGGCATATTGCAGTCCATCAGCACCAGGTCCGGGTGCTGGCTTTCCAGCAGTTGCAGGGCCTCGCCGCCATGCTGGGCCAGCAGTACCTGGCAGCCGAGCTTGTTGAGCATGCCCTTGGCCACCATCTGGTTGACCGGGTTGTCTTCCACCAGCATGACCAGGGCCTGGCGGTCCACCACCTGGGTCGGCTGGGCGTGGCTGGGGCGCAGCTGCTCGGTGCCGTGCAGGCTATGGCGCAGCGCCTCCAGCAGGGCCTGCCGCGACAGCGGCCGGGCCAGCTGTTCGATCGGCGCCAGGGCCTTGATCTGGGCATGGGAGAGGAAGCTGCCGTAGGCGCTGACCAGCAGGATCGGCAGGCTGTTGGCATCACGCCAGGCCTGCAGGCGTTGCGGGCAGTCGCTGATCAGCAGATCCGCATCCATGCTTTGCGGGTCGCTGTCCGGGTCGAGTCGCACATACTCCACGCCCCAGCTGCCCAGCAGGCTGCCGAGCTGTTCGCTGAGTCCCGAGTGGGCGGGGCTGAGAACAATGAGGCGGCCCTTGAGCTGGGGCGGCGGCGGGCAGGGGCTGTGCTCGGCCAGGGGCAGCAGGGCGCAGAAGCGGCTGCCGAAGTTTTCCTGGCTTTCCAGGGTCAGCTTGCCGCGCATGGCTTCGCACAGGCGCCGGGTCAGGGCCAGGCCCAGGCCGGTGCCGCCGAACTGGCGGGTGATGCCGGCATCGGCCTGGGCGAAGGGCTGGAAGATGCGCGCCTGGGTTTCCGCGGCGATGCCGATGCCGGTGTCGCGCACGATCAGCTGCACCCCGCCTGGCTGGCATTGCACGCTGATGTCGACGCGGCCCTGGCGGGTGAACTTGAGGGCATTGGCCAGCAGGTTGCTGACGATCTGCCGCACCCGGGTCGGGTCGCCCAGCAACTGCTGGGGCAGATGCGGGTCGATCAGGCAGGTCAGCTCCACTCCCGGCGCGGCATTCTGCGACAGCAGGCTGGCGGTGTCCTCGACCAGGCTGCCGAGGTCGAAGGGGATCTGTTCCAGTTCCAGCTGGCCGGCCTCGAACTTGGACAGGTCGAGGATGTCGTTGAGCAGCTCCACCAGTACCTTGCCCGAGTCATGGGCGATGGACAGTTGCTGGCGCTGTTCGTGGGTCAGCGGGCCGTCCAGGGACAGCGCCAGCATGCCCAGCAGGCCATTGAGCGGGGTGCGGATTTCGTGGCTCATGTTGGCCAGAAAGGCCGAGCGCGCCTGGGCCATGTCCAGGGCGGTGCGCCGCGCCTGTTCCAGCTCGCGGTTGGAGTCGAGCAGGCGCGAGTTGGTTGCCTCCAGCTCGGCGGTGCGGGCGGAGACGGCATGCTCCAGCTCACCGAGGTACAGGGTCAGGCGACTCTCGGCCTGCTCGCGGCGCTGGATCTCGCTGGCGATACTGTCCAGTTGCTTGTTGGTCACGTCCACCAGCACGCCGATCTCATCCTTTTCATGGTTCGGCGGGTAGGGCAGTTTGTCGGGGGCGGTGCTGAGCAGATCGCGTTCACTGAGGGCGCGGATAAAGCCGGTCAGGGGTTTGGTCAGCATAAAGTAGAACAGCACCAGCAGGATCACCGAGAGCAGCAGGCTGCGGGCGAAGCCGGTCAGCAGGGTGAGCATGGAGCGGCGCAGGAAATGGCTGCCGAAGGCATAGGTATCCACCTCCAGGCTGAGCAGACCGAGGGCTTCGTCCGGTGAGTGGCTGACAAACAGCGGCGCCTGGAACGAGCGCTGCTTGCCGAACAGAAAGTCGCTGAACACGCGGTAGCGGCTGACGCTGGGTGGGCGGCTGACACTGGCCAGGATCAGCTCGTTATTGTCGGTGATCTGCGCACTGATCACCGCCGGCGAGCGCAGCAGGCCGAGCACCAGTTCCTGGGCCAGTTCGGCGTCGATGTTGTAGGCGATGCGCGCCGCCGGGTTATGGCTGATCTCGATCAGCGCATTGATCTCGCGATTGATGGAGGCATCTTCGCTGGCATAATCGATCCCCACCTGAATCAGGCTCAGCGCCGTGCCCAGGATAAAGGCCACCAGCACGGTGAGGGCGGCCTGTTTGAATGACAGGCGTTGGGTCAGCGCAATATCCATTTTCGCGTGTTGTTCTCGTGGCCGCTTGCGTGCCAAGCATAGCCCATTCGCGCGGCTTGCCGAGCCGTCCACCTACCTGGGAGTGTGTCGTGAATTCGTCTTTGAGTGCTTTTTTACAGCGTGCCGAGCATTTGCTCACACGCCTGGAGCCGCTGCTGCCTGCCGAGCGCCCGGCCATCGACTGGCAGCAGTGTCTGGCGGCCCGCTGGCAGCGCGAGGGGCGCCAGGGGTTTCTGCAGCCGCTTGCGGTCAGCCTGGATATGCGCCTGCAGGATCTGATCGGCGTGGACCGTCAGCGTGATCAGCTGGCACGCAATACCCGTCAGTTTATCCAGGGGCTGCCGGCCAACCATGCGCTGCTCTGGGGCGCCCGGGGCACGGGCAAGTCGTCGCTGATCCGGGCGCTGCTGGCCGAATATGCCGTGGGCGGGCTGCGCCTGATCGAAATCGAGCGCGATCACCTGGCGGATCTGCCGCGGGTGGTGGAGCAGCTGCAGGGGCAGAGTCAGCACTTTCTGCTGTTCTGTGACGACCTGTCCTTCGAGAGCGGGGAGGGCGACTATCGGGTGTTGAAAAGCGTGCTGGACGGTTCCCTGGAACGGGCGCCGGAGAATGTGCTGCTGTATGCCACCTCCAATCGCCGTCATCTGTTGCCGGAAAAGGAAAGCGACAACCTGGACAGCTCCATGGTCGATGGCGAGTTGCACCCCAGCGAGGCCATCGAGGACAAGATTGCTCTGTCCGACCGCTTTGGTCTGTGGCTGTCCTTCTATCCCTTTACCCAGACGCATTTCCTGGCTGTGGTGCGCCACTGGATCGAGGTGCATGCGGCCCGCGCCGGCTTGGCTTGGCAGTGGACCGAGGCCTTGGAGAAGGAGGCGATTCGCTGGGCCCTGGGGCGCGGCAACCGCAACGGGCGCTGCGCCTATCAGTTCGCCCGGGACTGGGTGGGGTTACGCTTGCTGGAGCAGCAGCCGGTATAGCCGGCTGCAAGGAGCTCAGGCCTTGGTCGCCATCCTGGCCAGCATCTTCTGCTCGCCGGGCAGCAGGTCTTGCAGTGCAGGGCGGGCCAGCAGGCGCTGCTGGTGGGCGGCCAGGTTGGGCCAGCGCTGAGCGTCCAGTTGCTCGCCGCCGTGGGCCATATTGATCAGCTGGCAGGCAATGGCCAGGTCGGCCAGGCTCAGCCGCTCGCCGACAAAGTAGGCGGCGCTGCCCAGGGTTTTTTCCAGGTAGTCGAAGTGGGGTGGCAGCTTATCCTGCAAGGCACTCTGCACGGCCGCCTCATCGCAGGCCTGGCCCAGGCTGGGTTTGAGCACGCGATTGCGGAACACGGCGAAGGTGCACAGCGGCGCGAGTTCGTAGTCGGCATATTTTTCCAGCCAGCGGATGCGCGCCCGTTCCTGGGCATCGCGGCCCAGCAGGGGTGGCTGGGGCTGGCGCTCCTCCAGGTACTGGCAGATCACGCTGGAGTCGGCCAGGCTGAAGTCGCCATCCTGCAAGGCCGGAATGCGGCCCAGGGGGTTGAGGTCGCGATACCAGTCCGGCTGGGCGAAGGGCAGGATGATTTCCAGCTGATAATCCAGCGCCTTTTCCGCGAGAAACCAGCGGACCTTGCGCACGAAGGGCGAGAGCGGGGCACCGTAAAGCGTCAGGGACATGGGGGCTCCTGGGCGATAGTGAGTGGAGGCCTGGAGTGTGCTCAGGGGCTGGGCGGCAATACCAGCCCGGTTGCCGATACGCCGTTAACAACGGCTTGTCAGTCGTAGATATTCTTTTTCTTCCACTCGTCTTCGTCATCCAGGCTCTTCAATCCCTCGGTCAGCTCGCTGGGTTCGGCTGCACTGGGTTTGCTCTGCTCCAGCACCATGGCGTTGGCCTGTGCCAGCTGGGTTTCGAAGGTTTTCAGCGCGGCCTGGTAGGGCGCCGGGTCCTGCTGCTTGCGCAGGTACTGCACACCGCGCTCGAAGGCCAGGCGGGCCTGGCCGGGTTGACCCTGCTGCAGGGCCTGTTGGCCCATATTGGTGAAGAATTCGATATGCACCTGGGTCAGCATATGGCGCGTCTCCTTGAGCCAGTGCTTGGCCTCGTTGGCGGCAATGACTCCTTCTTTGGCGCCACGGGTGATCTGCGCATGCAGGCCTTCGAGGAGGAAGCGGATGTCCTTGGCCTTGGCCTCATTGAGTACCGGTTGCGGCGGGTTATTGACCGGGATCGACTCGCCCATGGCGATCAGTTTCTGCAATTCCTCGGCGCGCGCCTTGCTGGTGATGTTGCCCTTGTCGACCTTCAGCAGGCCCTGCAGGAAGTGCAGTTGCAGTCGGCACAGCAGGTTTTTCAGCTGTGGGCTCATCAGCTGGCCGGGGAGGGTTTCCGAGAGTTCAGTGTTGCGGCGGATGCGGTCGTTAAGATCGGCCTTGACGCGTGCCCGCTCCAGTCGGTTGTTCTCGACCATATGGTTGATATAGGCGATGGCGATCAGCAAGGCGATGCCACCGACAATCAACAGGGTAATCACGAGTGGGGACATGCGGGCAGCCTCTGCAAACGGCGGTTTTTTCATCGAGTGTAGTGCCTTAGCTGCGGCGCTCATAGACTCATGTCAAATTCCTAGCTGAAGTCTTTGATTTATAAAAATTTTTATAGGGTGGTTGACGAAGCCTGCAAGGCTCCATAGAATGCGCGCCACTTCCAGCGCAATGCATGTCGCAGAGCGGGGGAAGGCGGAAAAGCTGTTAGGTTTCCGGGCTGCGTCCCCTTCGTCTAGTGGCCTAGGACACCGCCCTTTCACGGCGGTAACAGGGGTTCGAGTCCCCTAGGGGACGCCACTTTCAATATTGAAAGTGCGTTGTATAAGCGGGAATAGCTCAGTTGGTAGAGCACGACCTTGCCAAGGTCGGGGTCGCGAGTTCGAGTCTCGTTTCCCGCTCCAGATTTTGAAAGCCTGCCAAGGCAGCTTTCTCCAAGTTCCAAGGTCCCCTTCGTCTAGTGGCCTAGGACACCGCCCTTTCACGGCGGTAACAGGGGTTCGAGTCCCCTAGGGGACGCCATTTTTAGTTGCACGGCTGCACTGCGGGAATAGCTCAGTTGGTAGAGCACGACCTTGCCAAGGTCGGGGTCGCGAGTTCGAGTCTCGTTTCCCGCTCCAAATATAGAAACGCCCCTGTCGCAAGACAGGGGCGTTTTTCTTTATGCGCCGATTTTTTGGATTTACATTTGGCGGCATTTAAATCCGCCCACTGCCTTGGTTTTACCCGCCCAGCCGCTATGGTTCTGAGGGTTCGTCATTCAAGGAGGCAGCCATGAACAAGTCATTCTGTGCGGCGCTGTTGGCCGGTGTGGTGGGGGTTGCCGAGGCAGCCGTGGTGGTCAAACCGGTGGCCTACCAAATCGAGGGTGAAGCCTTCGAGGGCATGTTGATCTACGACGATGCAGTCAGTACGCCGCGACCGGGTTTGCTGATGGTGCCCAACTGGCTGGGCGTCACCGAGGAGTCCGCGAAAAAGGCCGCCCGCGCCGCCAGCGACAAGTACGTGGTGTTTATGGCCGATATGTATGGCAAGGCGGTGCGCCCGAGCAATGCCGACGAGGCCCGGGCGGCCGCCACGGCGCTGCGCAGTGATCGCGCTCTGATGCGCAAGCGCGCTCAGGCCGCAGTAGAGGTGCTCAAGGCGCAAACAAGCCAGGTGGCGCTGGACAGCAGCAGGCTGGGTGCCATCGGCTTCTGCTTCGGTGGTGGAGCGGTGCTGGAACTGGCTCGCGCCGGGGCCGATCTGCAGGGCTTCGTGTCCTTTCACGGCAATCTGGACACGCCCAACCCGGCCGATGCGCAGAACATCAAGGCGCCGGTGCTGGTGCTGCACGGCGCCGATGACCCGGCGGTGCCCCAGGAGCAGGTGGATGCCTTTGTCGCCGAGATGAAGGCGGCCCAGGTGGACTGGCAACTGGTCAGCTATGGCGGTGCGGTGCATTCCTTTACCAGCCCGGTGGCCAATGTGCCGGGGCGCAATGAATACCACCCGGTAGTGGCTGCGCGGGCCTTCAAGGCCATGAATGAGCTGTTTGATGAGCGTTTCGGTCAATAGAACTGTTAGGGGTTGAACCACAGCTCCTGGCGCTCCAGAGGCGTGCCGGCTGGCAGTTGCGGGTTGTGCAGCCGTATCAGTTGTCGGCTGGGCAGGTCGGCCCGGCGCAGGCTGGGGCCGTGGTTGGCCTGGAACAGTTGCTCGAAGCGGCCGTCGGCGAGCATGGCTTCCAGGCCTGCTTCGATATCCCGAGCCAGATCCTCGCGCTGGCGAGACGTGAAGAAGTAGAACGCAGTGGGGTAGTGGATGACCAGGTGTGGGTCTATCGACAGTGCCAGGCCTCTGTCCTGTGCTCGCTGCAGTTCGTCCCAGGCCACGACCAGCTCTCGTGGAAATAGCTCGAAACGCCGGGCAGCGAGCATTTCGAACAACCCGTCATAGTTGGGGCTGGTGACCACCGTCAGGCCATTGCTGCGCAGAATCTCGGTATCTGGCCAGTCATGCCGCTGTCCGAAACGCAACCCGTGCAACTGCTCAAGGCTGTGTACTTGGGCAAGCAGTTGCTCCTGCCCACTGCGCAGCAGTGCGATACGCCAGCCGATCAGACCCTTGTCGATGGGGATGCGGATGGCGCGCAGGGCATCCTCACGGTCCTGGGTTGTCATGGTCCACATGACCTGAATGGCACCGGTGTCGTGCTGCAATGCATGCAGGGCGCGGCTCTGGGTCATAGGGCGGGCCGTTGCCTGCAGGCGATAGCGTCCAGGGTGGTGAGCCAGGGCTTGCTCCAGCAGTTCCAGGGCGTAGGCCTCGGGTTCCACATCCTGGGAGTGTCTGGGGTAGTGGAGCAATTCACTGCCCTGGGCCGTCGAGGTGCCCAGCAGCAGAAGCAGTAACAGGGGGAGGTGAAAGGGCATGGCGAATACCAGGCATGCTCGCGACATGGGCTTGAGTATAGAAGCTTGGCGCCAGGTACTCGCTTTCGTCATCTGTGCGTCATATTCATGTCATAGGCTCGCGCCAACCCAAAAACAAGGAGTTGGATATGCGATATAGCCTGTCAGGCGCCCTGGCCGCCGCTGTTCTGTTAGCCGGCCAGGCCATGGCCGAAGTGCAAGTGGTAGGAGAGGTGGAGTATGGGGTGTTTCGCACCGCCTACCAGGACTTCCAGCCCGGTGAGCGAGTGCTGAGCCGCAGCGCCCAGCCTATCGAGCGTACCGAGGTGATACCGGCCAAGCTGGGGACCAAGTTCGGCATGCGCTACAGCCTGCAGGGCAAGGTGCAGGGCGACACCCCTCTGACCCTGCTGTACCTCACCCCGGGTGTGGTCAGCCCCGAGGGCAAGCGCCATGACAAGTTCGTAGTGCTGCAGAACATGGCGGTGGAGGCGCCCCAGGATGTGATGGCCTTCGAGTTCACCGAGCCCCATGAGATCGTTCCCGGTGAGTGGCACTTTATGGTGTTCCAGGACGACCGCAAGTTGCTGGAACAGCGTTTTATCGTGCGCTGAGCCGGCCTCTGTCCCCCGGCGGGCCCCGTGCTGCGGCCTGCCCGGGCAGCCATTGGGCGCGCCAGCCTTGGCCCCGCCCAGGCGGCGCGCTAGACTGCCGGCCTTATTGTTAAGCCCCCTAGAGCCATGGCCGCCAAAGTCGAACCCTTCTGGAAACGCAAGACCCTCGCCGAACTGGATCAGCAGGAGTGGGAGTCGCTGTGCGACGGCTGCGGCCTGTGCTGCCTGCAAAAGCTCGAAGACGAGGATGACGGCAGCGTCTACTACACCCGTATCGCCTGCAAGCTGCTGGACCTGCAGACCTGCCGCTGCACCGACTACGCCAACCGCCGTCAGTTCGTACCCGATTGCATCCAGCTCACCGCGGAGCAGGCCGACCAGTTCCAGTGGCTGCCGCCGACCTGCGCCTATCGCCTGGTCAGCGAGGGCAAGGATCTGCTGCTCTGGCACCATCTGGTCTGTGGCGATCCCGAGCAGGTGCACAAGCAGCGCATCTCCCAGGCCGGGCGCATGCTGAGCGAGAACAGCGTGGCCGAAGAGGATTGGGAAGAACACCTGATCTTCCGCGCCGGCTAGGCTCTGCTGTGCCCATCCCCCTTTTGCATCTGGAGTGCTGCATGTCGATTCGCCGTCTGATTCTGGCTGTGTTTCTGCTGTGCCTGAGCCCCGCCCTGTGGGCCAAGAAGGTCGATCTGGACTATCGGGTGAAGTTTCTGCCCGATAGCGACCAGGCCGAAGTCAGCCTGGCCCTGGCCGACACTGCGCGGATCTACAGCCTGAGCTTCAACCTGGGGGATGAGGGGCGCTACAGCGATTTCAGCGGCGACGGCCAATGGACCCAGGACAGCCCGCAGCGCGGGGTATGGCAGCCGGGCACGGGCAAGGCACGGTTGAACTACCGGGTGCGGATCAGCCATGAGCGCAGCCCGGGGCGCTACGACGCACGCATGACCCCGGACTGGGTGCTGATGCGCGGCGATGACCTGGTGCCGGCGGTAAGGTTGCGCCAGGAGGCGGGTACCGAACTGGTGGCGCGTCTGCAGTTCGAGTTGCCCAAGGGCTGGAAAAGTGTCGAGACCGAGTGGCCACGCATCGGCCAGCACAAGTTCCGTATCGACAACCCGCTGCGCAAGTTCGACCGCCCCACCGGCTGGCTGATCGCCGGCAAGCTCGGCACCCGTCGGGCACGTCTGGGGGAAACCGATGTGACCATCGCCGCGCCGATTGGCGAGGGCATGCGGCGCATGGATGTGCTGACCCTGCTGACCTTTGTCTGGCCTGAGTTCCAGGCGCTGTTTCCGCGAGACCCGGCCAAGCTGCTGATCGTCGGCGCTGGCGACCCGATGTGGCGCGGTGGCCTGTCGGCCCCCAACTCCTACTATATGCACAGTGATCGTCCGCTGGTCAGCGAGAACGGCACCAGCTCCCTGGTGCACGAACTGGTGCACGTGTTCAGCCGCATCCGTTCCCAGGAGCGCAGCGACTGGATTGTCGAGGGCCTGGCCGAGTACTACGCCATCGAGCTGATGCGTCGTGCCGGTGGTCTGAGCGAGGACCGTTACCAGAAGGTGCGCCAGCACCTGCTCAAGTGGAGCAAACCGGTCAAAAGCCTGCGCACCGACCGCGCCAGCGGCGCGGTTACGGCGCGGGCGGTGCTGCTGCTGCAGGAGCTGGACCGGGAGATTCGCCAGAAGACCAAAGGCAGCACCCAGCCGCGCTCGCTGGATGATGTGACCCGCGGCCTGATGCGGGTGGAGAAGGCGACCACCCGGGACTTTATCGAGATCAGCGAGAACGTCATGGGCGGCCGTTCCAAGGTGCTGAACACGCCGCTGTTGCGTTAGCAGCAGGCCTCGGTAAGGATGCTTGACCCTTGCTTGCCCAGGATCGCCCATGCGTCGTCTACCATCCCTGACCGCCCTGCGCACCTTCGAGAGTGCCGCCCGTCACGCCCATTTCGGGCGCGCCGCCAGCGAGCTGTGCGTGACCGACAGCGCGGTCAGCCACCAGATTCGTCAGCTGGAAGAGCAACTGGGCACCGCCCTGTTTGTGCGTGAGGGCCGCCAGATGCGCCCGACAGCGGCGGCCCAGCGCCTGCTGCAGCGGGTGCAGCAGGCCTTCGAGCTGATTCTGGATGCCTGCGACGAGTTGCGCGACCCGGGCTCCCAGGCCGTGGTGCGGGTGGCGGTGACCGCGGAGCTGGCGCAGACCTGGTTGCTCAGCCGCCTGGCCGACTTCAGCGCGCGCCACCCACAGATCACCCTGCATCTGCACGAGCAGCCCCTGGAGGCCTGTGTGCCAGGCCCGGAGATCGACCTGGCGATCACCTATGGCACCGGCCCGGAGGATGCCAGCGCCTATTTCGTGCGGCCCCTGCCGACCCTGCAATTCTTTCCGGTATGCAGCCCGCGCCTGTTCAACCAGGGCGCACTCAAGCACCCGCGGGATCTGGCGCGGCACTGCCTGCTGCATGACGACCAGGACGGCAAGACCTGGACCGCCTGGCTGACCAGCCATGCCGGCGATATCCAGCCGGTGCGCCACCTCTATCTGGCCCATGCCGGCCTGACCCTGGCGGCGGCCATCCAGGGCCAGGGCGTGGCCATGGGCGACAACCTGACCGCCGCCGCGGATCTGGCCGCCGGCCGTCTGGTGCGGCCCTTCAAGGCCAGCGTGGCTTCCCTTGGTCAGTACGCCCTGGTGGCCGAGCGGATTCGCCTGGACCGGCCGGCGGTGCAGGATTTCCTCGATTGGCTGGGGGATCACCTGGCCGAATGATGAATTAAATTCAGCTATCCCGTAATAATCGTCGTTGGTGGCCTGAGCCAAACGCCGCGTACCTTGTGTCCATCACTCAAGGCACAAACGAGGTGTTGCCATGGCGCGTTCCCTGTCTTCTATCCCCAAGGCCGACGGTTTTCGTCTGCCCGGCGAATTCGAGCCCAAGGCCCGCTGCTGGCTTGGCTGGCCGGAGCGCCCGGACGTTTGGCGCAATGGCGGCAAGCCGGCGCAGAAGGTCTGGGTGGAGATCGTCAGTGCCATCGCCAGCAGCGAGCCGGTCACGGTGTGCGCCTCGGCGGCGCAGTACGCCAATGCCCGGCGTCTGCTGCCGGCCCATGTGCGGGTGGTGGAGATGACCTGCAACGACACCTGGTTTCGCGACAGCGGCCCGGCCTTTCTGGTCAACGATCAGAGTGGTGAGGTGCGCGGCGTGGACTTCGAGTTCAACGCCTACGGCGGCCTGGACGGTGGCCTCTACTACCCCTGGGACAAGGATGACCAGATCGCGCAGAAGATCCTCGAAATCGAGGGTTTCGACCGCTACCGCGCGCCCTTTATCGCCGAGATGGGCGGTATCCAGAGCGATGGCCAGCGCACCCTGCTGACCACCGAGCAGTGCCTGCTCAACCGCAATCGCAATGCCCACCTGGGCAAGGATGAGATGACCCGCCGCCTGTGCGACTACCTGGGCGCCGAGCAGGTGATCTGGCTGCCGCGCGGCTGCAAGTTCGACGAAACCGACGGCCATATCGACGACCTGGCCTGTTTCGTGCGCCCCGGCGTGGTGGTGATGCAGTGGACCGATGATCGCTCGGACCCGCAGTGGGAAATCTACCAGGAGGCCTACGATATCCTGCGCAGCAGCCGTGACGCCCAGGGCCGTGAATTGCAGGTCCACAAGCTGCCGCAGCCGCGGGTGCTGGAGTGGACCGCCGAAGAGGCCGAAGGCCTGGACCAGGACGATGCCACTCATACGCGCCAGGCCGGCACGCAGATCTGCGCCTCTTATATCAACTACTACGCCGGCAACTCGGCCATCGTCCTGCCGCTGTTCGGCGACCCCAATGACCGCATTGCCCAGGCGACGCTTGCCGAGCTGTTTCCGCGTCATCGCATCCTGGGGATCGAGAACTCCCGGGAAATTCTGCTGGGCGGCGGCAATGTCGCCTGCATCACCATGCCGCAATATGCCGCGCCCCGGCGCTAGGAGGTCTTATGCGTGTCCCCCTGTTCTGCCTGGCCCTGGGCCTGAGCACCGCCGTGCAGGCCACCCCTGCGCCCCGGCAGGTCAATCTGTATATCTGGAACGAGTATCTGGCCGCCGACACCCTCAGCCGTTTCGAGGCCGAGACGGGCTACAAGGTGGTGGTGGACTACTTCGACTCCCTGGAAACCGTGGAAACCAAACTGCTGACCGGGCGCAGCGGCTATGACCTGGTACTGACCGCCGGCCAGCACCTGAGCCGGGCCATCAGCAGCGGCGCCCTGCAGCCGCTGGACAAGGAGCGCCTGCCGCACTTTGCCGGCCTGGGCGCCGAGTTTGTCGAGCATATGGCCGCCTTCGATCCGGGCAACCGATATGCCGGTATCTATGCCTGGGGCACCACCGGTATCGGCTATCAGCAGCAGGCCATCGAGGCGCGCATGAGTGAGGCGCCCACCGACAGCTGGGCCATGCTGCTGGACCCCGAGGTGGTGGCGCGCTTTGCCGACTGCGGAGTGAGCTTTCTCAATGATCCCAACGAGGTGTTCGCCGCCGCCTTCCGCTACCTGGGGCTGGATATCAACCGGCAGAACCTGGACGACCTGAAACGGGCTGAAGACCATCTGGCCAAGGTGCGCCCCGCGCTTCGCTACTTCGACAACGACCGCAATATCAGCGACCTGGCCAACGGCAATATCTGCCTGGCCATGGCCTGGAACGGCAACGTCTCTTTAGCGGCGGCCCAGGCCGAGGAGGCGGGCAAGCCCCATCAGTTGCACTACCGCATCCCCCAGGAAGGCACTTTGCTGTGGTTCGACGCCATGGTCATCCCCAGGGATGCGCCCAACCCGGCCGGTGCCCATGCGCTGCTCAATCACCTGATGCAGCCGCAGGTGATTGCCGCCATCACCAACAGCACCTACTACGCCAATGCGGTGCCGGCGGCCGACCCCTGGGTGGACCCGGCCATCCGCGAAGACCCTGGCACCTACCCGCCCAGCGCGGTGCGCGCCAGCCTCTACACCAAGAACGACAACAGCCAGGCCTTCAACCGCGCCCTGACCAGGGCCTTTAGCCGGCTGAAATCCGGCCTGTAAGGGGTCATGCGCGCGCCCATGTTGAGGCGCGCGCCGCCCATCACTTGAACCTGGGCCCGGACTTGGTGTTATTGCCCTTGGCCAGGCGATCGTAGAGCACCACATTGACCGTGGCGGCCAGGTTCATGCAGCCCTCGGTGGGGATATAGATGACATCCTCGCACCAGTCGCGGATGTCCTTGTCCAGGGAGCCGTCTTCCGGGCCGAAGATATACAGGGCCCGATCCGGGTGGGTGTACTCGGGCAGGGGGCGGGCGCCTTCGACCAGCTCCACGGCAACCGGCGTACAGCCCAGGGGCAGGATCTTCTGCAGGTCTTCGACGCCAATCAGTGGAATATCCATATAGATGCGCTTGGTATCGGTGACAAAGTCGCGGGCGCGCTCGTAGCGCTTGCCGGTATAAAACACCGAATTGACCCCATAGCAGCCCGCCGCCCGCATCACCGCGCCGACGTTTTCCGGGGATTTGGGGTTGAACAACCCGATGCAGCTGTATCGCTTGTTTGCCACGAACCTGGGCCTGCAGACAAAAGGGCCGGCAGTATAAGGCCTGGCGACGCCGTGGTCAGGGCCATCGGATAAAGTGATCAAGCGCGTAGGGTGCGCCGTGCGCACCAAGATTGGCGCGGGTCTTCGGTGCGCACGGCGCACCCTACAGGTTTCCGCTTAGTCTTTATTCTTCAACAGAGCAGCCAGGTCGGCGAAGGGGTTGTGCTTGGCCTGAGCGGTTTTCGGCGTGCTCAGGGAGCCTTCGCCAAAATACTGCTGGTCGGTATAGCGCGAGTGCTCGTTGTCGTGGCAGTACAGGCACAGCAGCTCCCAGTTGGAGCCATCCTGGGGGTTGTTGTCGTGGTTGTGGTCGCGGTGGTGCACGGTCAGCTCGCTCAGGCGCTTGCCGGAGAACTCGCGGCCGCAGCGCCCGCACACGTGGGGGTACATCTTCAGGGCCTTGTCGCGGTAGCCTTCTTCGCGCGAGCGCTGGGCGTCCGCCAGGATGCGGTCGAGTTTGCTGGTATCGGTTTTTTGCGTGCTCATGGCGGTGTCCAGAGGGGGCTATGTGGGCAGTCTAAACGGCGTGTCCGGGGCCGGCTATAGCTGCTGCTCCACCAGCAGGCCGTCGGCCATGCGCAGGCGTTTGGACATGGCGATGGCGATGGCGCGGATCACCTTGGCGGCGGTCTTGGGCATCTCACCCAGCATCTTTTCCAGGGAGTCCTTGGCCAGGATCAGCAGGCTGCAATCGCTGACCGCGATACAGCTGGCCGAGCGCCGCTCGCCGTCGAGTACCGCCATCTCGCCAAAGGCCCGGCCCTTGCGCAGCTTGGCCAGCTCGATGGCTTCGCCGCTGGAGTTGAGCTTGTGCACGGCCACCGCGCCTGCATGGATGATGCACATAAAGGTGCCGGCATCGCCTTCGGCGAAGATGCTTTCCTCGGGCTGGAACTTGCCGATGCTGAAGTAGCCGGCGGCGCTGATCAGCTCGTTGGGTGTGAGGCTGTCGAATAGGCCGCAGTCGAGCAACATGTCGCGGATTTCATCGATCAGGTGGGAGCTGCAGGGCATGGTCGGGGCCTGGCGGGAGAGGGATAACTTGACCTTAGCCGGCCGGGCCGTTGCTTGCCAGAGACTTTGGTCGCAGGCATGCCCCGGCGCTGGCGGGGATGCCTGGTGCTGAGCTAAGGCTAGAAGCTAAAGCGCCGCATGACGCCCTGCAAGCGCCCGGACATGGACTGCAGGGCCTGGATGGCCTGGACGATACCGCCCTGGGCAGCGGAGTTTTCTTCAACGATCTGGGCGACCCGCTCCACACTCATGGCCACCTGTTCGCTGGCGGCGCGCTGTTCCTGCAGGGAGATGGAGATTACGCTGACCGCCTGCAGGGATTCATCCAGGGCCTGGCGGATGCCGCCCATGGAACCGGCCGCCTGGTCGACCAATTGGGTGCCGATGCTGACCCGCTCGCAACCGGCGGCCATGCTGCCCTTGGCCTTGTGCATGCCGTTGTGGATGGCCTCCACCAGAGCGACGATCTCGGTGGTGGATTGGGCAGTGCGCCCGGCCAGGCCGCGCACCTCATCGGCCACCACGGCAAAGCCGCGGCCCTGCTCACCGGCCCGGGCCGCTTCGATGGCGGCATTGAGGGCCAGCAGGTTGGTCTGTTCGGCGATGCCGCGAATCACATCGACAATGGCGCTGATATTGCGTGACTGTTCGGCCAGGCTTTCCACATCCTGGGCGCTTTGCGCCACCAGGTCGGCGATCTTGTGCATTTCCTCGGTAGCCCGGGCCATTACCTGGATGCCCTCATCGGTCAGGTGGCCGGCCTTCTTGGCCATGTCGTAGGTCTGCTGGGCGTTCTCGGCGATATGGTTGATGCTGACCGCCAGCTGCTCGACGGTGGCGGCCATGGCCGAGGCGGTGTCGCTCTGCACATTGGCGCTGCTCAGCACCTGTTCGGAGGAGGCGGCCAGCTGCAGGGTGGCGCACTCGATTTCCTCCGAGGCCTGGCCGATGTTGCCGATCATGTCCTTGAGCCCGCTACGCATGCTCTGCACCGACTTCATCACGCCGGTCATGACCTGATTGCCCAGGGTCTTGCCGCCATCCAGACGGCCTTCGGCAATACGCGCGCTGATGGCTTCCAGTTCGCCGGGTTCGGCGCCCAGCTGCCGGCTCATCAGGCGCACAAAGTACAGGGCCTGGGCCAGCCCCAGCAGCAGGGCCAGCAGCAACACGGTGAGGCTGAGCTTGAGGTTGCTGGCATAGGCGGCTTCACCCAGCTGGTACTGGCGCTTGGCTTCGTGCAGCTGGACTTCGATCAGCTCGGAGAACTTTGCCGAGAGTGGGTCGATCAGGGGGTACAGGCGGCTGTTGGCAAAGGCTTCCAGGGCGACCCGGTCGCCTCGGTAGAGCAGGCTCTGCAGCTCGTTGAGGGGCTGGCGGGCCTGTTCCATCAGCGGGGTGATCTGGCTGATCAGCTGCTGCTCCTCGGCGATCAGCTCGGTGGCCAGGTAGGCCTGCCAGGTGCTTTCGATCTCGCGCTGGGCCTGCTCGATCAGCTGCTGCGCCGCCTGGCTGCTTAGTTCGCCACTGCGCGCCTTGTGGCTGGCGTCGACGATATTGACGGCATAGAGGTCGGCGATCTGCTTGAGGTCGCGCAGCGGCACCACGCGATCCAGGTAGACGGTCTGCAGGCCGCGGACCGTTGACTGCAGGCCATAGAGGCCGAGGCCGCCGACACAGAGCAGGCTAAGCAGCAGGCAGGCGGCGAGCAGGAACAGGTGGGTACTGATCTTCCAGTTCTTCATCTTGAACCTTCCTTGGCAGGGGCGGCATGGGCAATTGGCCAGCGTTGCACCCAGCGTAGTCGAAGTTAGACGACAGGGCGGTTAAATCCGCCCGAGTGGTCAAGTAAATTTTCGACTCAGAAGGCTCCGGCTTATGCCGGAAAAATCATCAAATCAGCAGGTGGTTTTTCAACCGTCTGCCAGTTGAAGCACCTTGAGAATAAACGCGTACTCTAGGGCCGCATCCTTGAGCGCCTGGTAACGCCCGCTCATGCCGCCGTGGCCGGCGCCCAGCTCGGTCTTGAGCAGCAGCAGGTTGTTGTCGGTCTTGCTGGCCCGCAGCTTGGCCACCCACTTGGCCGCTTCCCAGTACTGCACGCGGCTGTCGTTGTAGCCGGCCACGGCGAGTATCGCCGGGTAGGCCTGGGCGCGCACGTTCTCGTAGGGCGCATAGCCCTTGATTCTGGCAAATACCTCGGGCTCGCCCGGGTCGCCCCATTCGTCGTATTCGGTGACGGTCAGTGGCAGGTCGGGGTTCTGCATGGTGTTCAATACATCGACAAAGGGCACTTCGGCGATGGCGGCGGCGAACAGTTCCGGGCGCTGGTTGAGTACCGCGCCGATCAGCAGGCCGCCGGCGCTGCCGCCGCTGATGCACAGTTGCCGGCTGCTGGTGTAGCCCGTGGCGATCAGGTGTTCGGCGCAGGCGATAAAGTCGCCGAAGCTGTTGCTCTTGTGTTCCAGCTTGCCGGCGCGATACCAGGCCTCGCCCAGTTCGCCACCGCCACGCACATGGGCGATGGCGAAGACAAAACCGCGTTCCAGCAGCGACAGGCGGGCGTGGGAGAACCAGGGGTCGAGGCTTTCGCCGTAGGCACCGTAGCCATAGAGGTAGAGCGGGGCAGGCTTTTTGACCCTCTCCCCCAGTCCCTCGGCTTTGGCGTCCTGCATCGCCCTACCTCCTGCATCCATGCAGTCGTCTCCCGGCGGGAGAGGGGAGCAATTGAACACCTCGCGCCTGGCCACCAGGCTGATGGGCACCTGGGTGCCATCGGTCGCAGTGGCCCACAGGCGCTGGCTGACATAGTCATCGGCATCGAAGGGGCCTTCCACCGGGGTCTGCTTGAGCACTTGCTGTGTACCTGTGGCCAGGTCCAGCTGGCGTACCTGCGCGGGGCGGTTGAGGGCTTCGTAGCGCAGGCGGATCACTGTGCTGTGGAATTCCAGGCTGTCGTGCACATGCAGGCTGTAGGCCGCTTCGGGCAGTTGCACCCGGTAGCTGGCGGTGCCCTCGGGCTGTACCTCGATCAGCGGCAGGCCCCCTTCACGCAGGCTCAGCACCAGCGCGTGCTGGTTGAGGCTCAGGCCTTCGAGCATGACCTGTGGATCATGGCCGCGAATCTCTTGCCAGTGGGCGTGCTCGGGGGTGGCCTCGGCGGCGCGATACAGGGCGAAGTTGATGCCGCTCTGGTTGCTGCGGATCAGCCAGCTCCACTGGCCCTGATAGAGACCGTGATCGATATCGTATTCATGGCCTTCCTGACGCGGCGCCACACAGCGAAAGGCCTCCTGCGGTGTGTCCGCGTCCAGCACCCAGGCCTCGCTGGTGGTCTTGCTGCCCAGGTGCAGGATCAGCTGGCGCTCGGAGCTGCTGCGGTAGCAACTGAGGAAGAAGCGCCCGTCCGCCTCGTGGAACACCAGTTCGGCTGCGTCGGTGCCCAGGCGGTGGCGATACAGTTTGTGTGGCCGATGGCTGTCATCCAGTTCGCCGAAGAACAGGGTCTGGCTGTCACCCGCCCAGGTCATGCTGCCGTCGCATTCCTCAAACGGCAGCTCGATCAGGCGGTCGTCGGCCAGTTCTTTGACAAACAGCTGATAGGTTTCCTCACCACTGGTGTCCAGGCTATAAGCCAGGCGCTGGTGGTCGGGGCTGATGCTGAAGGCGCCGAGGGCAATAAAGCCGCCTGCGGCCAGGGCATTGGGGTCAAGCAGCAGTTGCTCGCTGGCGGTGTCCAGGGTCAGGCTGTCGTCGGCCGGGCGCGCGCAGCGGTAATGCCGTGGGTATTCGTCGCCGGCGGTGGTGCGCTGGTAGTAGAGGTAGGGCCCCCAGGGCGTGGGCAGGCTGAGGTCGGTTTCGCGGATGCGCCCGCGAATTTCCTCGAACAGCTGCTCGCGCAGCGTCGCCTGCTCGCTCAGTTGCGCCTCCAGGTAGGCGTTTTCCGCCTGCAGGTAGCTCAGCACCTCGTCGCTGTCGCGGTTTTCCAGCCAGCGGTAGGGATCGGCGGCGTTTTCTCGGCGGGCGATGGGCGCGGATGACATCAGTTACTCCAGATTACGGGGCGGCAGGCAAGGGCGCCGCAGCAGGCAAAAGCCGTTATCATAAGCGCCTATTTGCCAGGTGGCTGGGGAAAATCCCTGATCTGGGTGCTGCTGCCGCCGTTTCGTAGAAGAGAACCTGCGTCCAATGATTGAAAACGATTACCTGCTCGCCTGGGGCGTCTACCTGATCGCGGCCTTGGGCTGCCTGCTAGTGTGGTTGCGCATGACCCGCTGGCTGTGGCGCTACCTGCGCGAACCGCTGCGGGTGCTGGGCGCTGTCCTGCTGTTCAGTCCCACTGTCGTCGATCCGGCCAAGGATGCCTTCGCCCCGGCCCTGGCCATTGCCGCCCTGGACCTGGTGTTCCAGGTGGGCAACAACCTCTGGCGCGCGGCGGCGGACCTGACCATGTACAGTCTTATCGCTTTGGCCCTGTATCTGCTCTTTGTCGCCGTGCGTTGGCCGCTGGAGCGCTGGTGGCAGGGGCGTGCGGCCAGTGCCAAGGCCGATCAGCGTACCTTGCGCCAGCGCATGGCCGAGGACGATGAGGATGACGAGCCGTTCACCGCTCGTGGCTCCCGCCAGCGTGTGGAGCCGCGTTTGAAATAACCGCCGTTTACAAGGAGCGTCCATGCAGTGCGTGTTCTGTGCCATCGCCAATAACCAGCTGCCCGCGCAGCGCATTTATGAGGACGAGCACTTTATCGTGCTGCTGGATATCTTCCCCCTGCGCCCGGCCCATGTGCTGATCGTCAGCCGTGAGCATGCGCCCTTGCTTGAAGACCTTTCCGACGCCGCCCGCGATCGTCTGATGCAACTGACCCAGCGCATGGCCAGAGTGCTGCGTGTTGCCGGTTATGGCGCCCAGGGCATCAACCTGCTGGTCAACGATGGACCGGCTTCCAACCAGCATGTGCCGCACCTGCATCTGCACCTGATTCCCCGCCGCCCCGGCGATGTACCGCAGCTGCTGTGGCGGGCGCTGATCCGCTTTATCCCCCTTGGTCGCAAGCGCATTGAAGCGCGCCTGGCCCGTGAGGCGCAGCAACTGCGTGAGGCCTTGCTGCATGTGTGAGTTGCTCGGCATGAGCGCCAATGTGCCCACCGATATCGTCTTCAGCTTTACCGGGCTGATGCAGCGCGGCGGACGTACCGGCCCGCACCGCGATGGCTGGGGCATCGGCTTCTATGAGGGGCGCGGTCTGCGCCTGTTTCAGGACCCGCGGGCGAGCAGCGAATCGGAAGTGGCGCAGCTGGTGCAGCGCTACCCGATCAAGAGCGAGGTGGTAATCGGCCATATCCGCCAGGCCAATGTCGGGCGCATCTGTCTGGCCAATACCCATCCCTTCGTGCGCGAGTTGTGGGGGCGCAACTGGTGCTTTGCGCATAATGGCCAGCTGGCTGGTTTCAGCCCCGATCTGCGTTTCTACCGCCCGGTGGGCGATACCGACAGCGAAGCGGCCTTCTGCGACCTGCTGAATCGCCTGCGCGCCGCCTTCGACGATGCACCGCTGGCCGATCAGCTGCTGCCGGTGTTGCTAGAAGCCTGCGCACGCTATCGCCGGCATGGGGTGTTCAACTGCCTGCTGAGTGACGGCGACTGGCTGTTCAGCTTCTGCTCCAGCAAGCTGGCCCATATCACCCGGCGCGCGCCCTTTGGTCCGGCGCACTTGAAGGATGCCGATATGCAGGTGGACTTCCAGGCCGAGACCACACCCAATGATGTGGTCACCGTGCTGGCCACCGAACCCTTGACCGATAATGAGCAGTGGCAGCTGTACCAGCCCGGCGAATGGCGCCTGTGGCGGGCGGGCGAATGCATCGCCCAGGGACAACTGGAGAATGCCAATGTTTAGAAGCTATCTGCGTTTGGCCCTGTTTGCCCTGGGCCTGCTGCTGGGCGTGCAGGTGCCGGGCTTTATCGATGATTACGCCAAGCGGGTCGAGGCCCAGCGTCTGGAGTCCCAGCGTGGCCTGGAAGGTTTCGAGAACACCGCCCGGCGTTTCTTCAAGGGCGATTTAGAGGCTCTGGTGGCCCACTACCAGAGCAGCAAGGACCCGGTGATGCGCAGCGATGCGGCCAGTGTCGAGGTGCTGGTGCAGCGTAGCCAGTGGCTGGAAAGCGAGTGGCGGGCCATGCAGGGGCCCTGGTATGGCCAGGCCTGGCACCTGCTGACGGCGGCGGATCGCGAACTGCTGGGCGCTACCTACGACGCCTACCGCTATCAGGTGCTGCTGGCCCCCGAGGCCATCGCTTGGGGCATCAGCTGTGCGCTATTGCTGGCCTGGTTGCTGGAGCTGATCGGGCTGGGCGTCGGTTGGGCCTTGGGAGTAGGGCGGCCGTCCAGGCAGGATACTTATGCGCGGCGGCACTGGCGCTGATCAGCCCTTGAGTGCCTTCTTCAAATAGTAGCGCTGATGCCCGGGCGGGCATTCCTCCAGCACGCCCATGATCTGAAAACCCTGCTTCTGGTAGAAGTCCGGCGCCTGGAAACTGTAGGTATAGAGGAACACGCCCACGCAGCCGCGCTTGCGCGCCTCCCCCTCGGCCGCTTGTAGCAGGTGCTTGCCCAGGCCCTGGCCGCGCTCATGGCCATCGAGCCAGAGGTAGTCGATATACAGCCAGCCCATGCCGCTATGGCCAAACATACCGCCAACCACCTGATCACCGCGCCGCGCGTAGAGCTGGAAATCGGCGTAGGCGTAATCGCCGATTTGTTCGGCATTGAAGGCCTCCAGGCCCTGGCGTACCACCTGCATGGCAGCCTCATCGGCGCCCTGGCGGAGGCTGTAGGGACTCTCTGTCATGACGTTTCTCCAGGTCATTGAGGCGGTTGTCCCGGGCGCGCAATGGCGCGGGGTGAGTGTTTTTACGGCTTTTTTACGCCAATCATCCTAACCGCAATCGAAGTTTTACGTCTTGCCCGGCGAGTATTTCTCCAGGCGCCACGTGGGCGCGAATAGGAGCGATCAAGTGAGTATTCTCGACGGCATATCCCTAAGTCTGACTGTGGGGCTTTTCATCTACCTGCTGCTGGCGCTTGTGCGTACAGGGCGGACTGAATAGGAGGCCCCATGCAGATTCAGGACTATTGGTTGATCCTCGGCTTCTTTGCCCTGGTTCTGGTGCCGGCCCCATTTCTGGGGCGCTATTTCTTCAACGCGATGGAGGGGCGCCGCAATCTGTTGACGCCGCTTATGCAGCCGCTGGAGCGGCTCTGCTACAGGGTCTGTGGCACCCAGCCCGAGCAGGAACAGGACTGGAAAACTTACAGCCTGGCACTGCTGGTATTCAGTGGCTGCTCTTTGCTGCTGCTGTTCATGATGCTCAAACTGCAGCATCTACTCCCGCTCAACCCACAGGGAGTAGAGGGGCTTGGATGGACGCTGGCATTCAATACCGCAGTGAGTTTCATCACCAACACCAACTGGCAGGCCTACAGTGGCGAAGCGCAGCTCAGCTATTTCAGTCAGATGCTGGGGCTGGCCGTGCAGAATTTTGTCAGTCCGGCTGTTGGCCTGGCGGTATTGGTTGTGCTGTGCCGGGGTATTGCTCGCAAGTCCAGTAAGGGACTGGGCAATTTTTGGGTCGACCTGACCCGTGCAGTGCTTTATGTGCTGCTGCCGCTCTGTTTGCCCCTGGCGCTGTTGCTGGTCTGGCAGGGGGTGCCGCAGAGTCTTATGGAATATGTTCCGGCCACAACCCTGCTGGGTGCGGAGCAGAGTATTCCTCTTGGGCCGGCGGCTAGTCAGATTGCAATCAAGCAACTGGGCACCAATGGTGGCGGCTTCTTCGGCGTGAATTCGGCTCACCCCTTCGAGAATCCGACTGCTTGGTCGAACCTGTTCGAAGTGGTGTCGATTCTGCTGATTCCTGCAGCCCTGGTGTTTACCTTTGGTCATTACGTCAGGGATATGCGCCAGAGCCGGACGATCCTGGCCTGCATGCTGGTGCTTTTTACAGTGGGGCTGGCCACTGTGCTCTGGGCAGAGCATCAACCCAATCCGGCGCTGGCCATGTTGCCCATTGAGCAGGTGGGATCACTGGAGGGTAAGGAAAGCCGTTTTGGCAGTGCTGCATCGGCGCTCTGGGCGACGGCCACCACTGCAGCCTCAAATGGCTCGGTCAATGCCATGCATGACAGCTTCAGTGCCATTGGTGGCCTGATTCCGCTGTTCAATATGCAATTGGGCGAAGTGGTTTTCGGTGGTGTTGGCGCCGGTCTTTACGGGATGTTGTTGTTCGTCCTGATTGCAGTGTTCCTTGCGGGCCTCATGATCGGCCGCACGCCGGAGTACCTGGGAAAGAAGTTAGAGGCCCGAGAAGTGCGCCTTCTGGTCGCTAGCCTTTTAGTGATGCCGGTGGGTGTGCTGCTGCTCTGTTCTTTGGCCGTCAGTTTGGAAGGCCCTGTCTTATCCATTGGCAATCCCGGTGCCCATGGCTTCAGCCAGGTGCTGTACGCCTATACCTCAGGCACTGCAAACAATGGCTCAGCCTTCGCCGGTTTTGGCGCCGATACCCCTTACCACAATGTGATGATTGGTCTGGCGATGCTCCTTGGGCGCTTTGGCTACATCCTGCCGGTACTGGCCATCGCTGGCAGCTTGGCAGCGAAGCAACGTGCTCCGCAGGATGGCAATAGTTTTCCGACCCATGGCCCGCTCTTCGTCATTTTGCTGACGCTTACCGTATTGCTGATCGGCGGCTTGACCTTTCTGCCTGCGCTGGCTCTCGGCCCACTGGCTGAGCATCTGGCAATGGTCCAGGGCGTGTAACGGAGAAATATGATGAATGCATCCATTCCGGCGCAAAAGCGCGCCAAGGTTTCGACCCAACCGGCCCAAACAAGCTTTGCCGCGCTCTGGCAGCCGGCGTTGCTGCAGGCTTTCGTAAAGCTCAATCCACGTCAGTTGTTACGTTCGCCTGTTATGTTGGTGGTTGAGTTGACGGCCATCCTTACCACGCTGTTGTGCCTGGTCCCCAACCCGGCGGTGAGTACCGGGCTGGCCATTCAGATCGCTTTGTGGTTGTGGTTCACCGTGCTGTTTGCCAACTTCGCCGAGGCGCTCGCCGAGGGACGCGGCAAGGCACGTGCCGACAGCCTCAAGGCTGGTAGTCAGGGGCTGACGGCACGCAAGCAGGTAGGCGTACAGCAGTATCAGGTGGTCGCTGCCAGCCAACTGCGCAAGGGTGACGTCGTGCGTGTCGAGGTCGGCGAATTGATCCCCGGTGACGGCGAGGTGATTGAGGGGATCGCGGCAGTCAACGAGGCGGCCATCACCGGCGAATCTGCGCCAGTGATTCGTGAGTCCGGCGGTGATCGCTCTGGGGTTACCGGCAACACCCGCGTGGTATCGGACTGGCTGTTGATCAGGATCACCGCCAACCCGGGTGAGTCAACATTGGACCGGATGATTGCCCTGGTTGAAGGTGCCAAGCGGCAGAAGACGCCCAATGAAGTCGCGCTGGATATTCTGCTGATCGGTTTGACGCTTATCTTCCTGATGGTCGTAGCGACTCTGCAGCCATTTGCCCGTTATGCCGGGGGTGATCTTCCGCTGGTCTATCTGGTCGCTCTATTGGTGACATTGATTCCGACCACCATCGGTGGCTTGCTCTCTGCCATCGGTATCGCGGGTATGGATCGGCTGGTGCGCTTGAATGTGATCGCCAAATCTGGGCGTGCGGTGGAAGCAGCTGGCGACGTGCATGTACTGATGCTGGATAAGACCGGCACCATCACCTTCGGTAACCGCCGTTGCTCGGCAATGGTCAAGGGACCGGGCGTTTCCGGCAGGGCTCTCAGCGAAGCTGCACTGCTGGCTTCTCTGGCTGACGATACGCCGGAAGGTAAGTCTATCGTTGAGTACTTGCGCGCCCTTGGTTCGGTGCAGGAGCCGGATCGACATGAGATCAAGGCCATCGCCTTCAGCGCCGAGACTCGCCTCTCGGGTGCCGACTGGCAGGGGCACAGTTATCGCAAGGGCGCTGTCGATGCCGTACTGCAGTATCTCGCCATGGAGCGTAGTGAGGTGCCGACAGCTCTGGCCCAAGCGGTCGAGAAGATTGCCCAAAGCGGTGGCACGCCCTTGCTGGTAGCCGCTGATAGGCAACTGCTGGGGGCTATCCATCTCAAGGATGTGGTCAAACCCGGCATTCGTGAGCGTTTCGCCGAGTTACGCAGCCTGGGGATTCGGACCGTAATGGTAACGGGTGACAATCCGCTGACTGCTGCCGCCATCGCCGCCGAGGCCGGCGTGGACGATGTGATCGCCGAGGCCACGCCTGAGAAGAAATTGCAGCGCATCCGTAGCGAGCAGGCCGCTGGCAAGATGGTTGCCATGTGCGGTGATGGTGCCAATGACGCCCCGGCACTGGCTCAGGCCGATGTTGGCTTGGCGATGAACGATGGCACCCAGGCGGCGCGTGAGGCCGCCAACCTGGTGGATTTGGACAGCGACCCGACAAAACTGCTGGATGTGGTGCAAGTAGGCAAGGAGTTGTTGGTGACCCGTGGCGCACTGACGACCTTTTCGGTGGCCAACGATGTGGCGAAGTATTTCGCCATCCTGCCAGCCTTGTTCGCGGGTATTTACCCGCAGCTCGGTGCGCTCAACCTGATGCAGCTGCATAGCCCGCAGAGTGCCATTCTTTCGGCCATCGTGTTCAACGCACTGATCATCATTGCGCTGATTCCCCTGGCGCTGCGCGGTGTGCGGGTCAAGGCCCTGGATGCAGCCAGCCTGTTGCGGCGCAACCTGCTTATCTACGGCCTGGGTGGCCTGATCGCGCCCTTTGTCGGTATCAAACTGATCGATACCTTGTTGGTGGCTGTAGGGCTGGTTTGAGTGTGTCCCCTCTCTGACGGGAGGGGCTCTTAGTTAATGATTTTGGAGAAGCATCATGTTCAAACAACTTCGTCCAGCTCTTGGCACACTGGCGCTGATGACTCTGATTACGGGGCTGGCCTATCCACTGGCAGTAACTGGCGTGGCCCAGGTGGCGTTTCCCGAGCAAGCCAATGGCAGTCTGCTGCGTGATGCCCAGGGGGCAGTGCGGGGCAGTGCCTTGCTGGCACAGCGTTTTGTGGGGGATGAGTGGTTTCAGTCGCGGCCCTCGGCAGGTGATTTTGCCACCGTGGCCAGCGGCGCCAGCAATCTGGGGCCCAGTAACCCGGAATTGGCCGAACGTATCGCTGCAGAGTCCGAGCGGTTGCTAACTGGCGGGGAGTCACCGGTGCCGATGCAGTTGCTAACCACCTCGGGCAGTGGCCTGGATCCTCATCTTTCTCCTGCCGCCACAGGCTGGCAGATCGAGCGCATTGCCAAGGCGCGCGGAATCCCTGCTGGCGACCTGAAACGACTGGTCGAAGCGCACACTGAGCGCCCACTGGTTGGCCCGGCAGTGGTCAATATAGTGGCACTCAATTTCGCGCTGGCGGACAATGCCCCGCTTATTCAGATTGAGTGACACCAATGAGCGATGCGGTACGCGCCGACGCGCTGCTGGCTGATCTGCCCCAGGCGGGCAGTGGCCGGCTTAAGGTCTTTCTCGGTGCGGCGCCTGGCGTAGGTAAAACCTACGCCATGCTGCAGGCAGCCCAGGCGCAGCAGCGTCAGGGCGTGGACTTGCGTGTCGGGGTGGTGGAAACCCATGGCCGGGCCGAAACCGAAGCCATGCTCGCCGGTTTACCCCAGCAACCGCTCACGCGCCTGGAGTACCGGGGCATGTCGCTGGTTGAGATGGATCTTGACGGTATCCTGGCCAAACCGCCAAAGCTGGTGCTGGTCGATGAGTTGGCCCACAGCAATGTGCCCGGTAGCCGTCACGCCAAGCGCTGGCAGGATGTGCAGGAACTACTGGCCAAAGGCATAGACGTCTACACCACGGTCAATGTGCAGCACCTGGAAAGCCTCAACGATCAGGTGCGCGATATCACCGGTGTACAGGTGCGCGAGACGCTGCCGGATTGGGTGCTGCAGGAAGCCGATGAAATCCTGCTGATCGACCTGCCGCCGCGCGAATTGCTGGAGCGTCTGCGTGAAGGCAAGGTGTACGTGCCGGAGCAGGCGCGTGCGGCCATCGATGCCTTTTTCAGTCAGACCAATCTCACCGCCCTGCGCGAGTTGGCCATGCAGACTGCCGCAGCGCGGGTGGATGCTGATCTCAATCGACGCTACCGCCAGCAAGGCCAGGAGGCACCGAGCATAGGCGGGCGGCTGCTGCTTGGTATCGATGGTGATGCCCAGGCCGAGCGATTGGTGCGCCATGCCAGTCGGGTAGCAGAGCGTCGTCATCTGCCGTGGTCCGTGGTGCATGTGGATACTGGCGGCGAGCGCAATGAGCAACGCCTGGGTCACCTGCAGGCCGCCCAGCAGCTGGCTGAACGCCTGGGCGGTGAAGTGGTGGTGCTGCGCGGCGGCTCGGTGGCCGATACCTTGGTCGAGCACGCCCGGGAGCGCCGTGCCAGCCTGATTCTGGTGGGCCGCAGCCGTGCTCGCCTGCGTCGACGCTGGCGACTGGGGCGGGGCCTGGCCGAGCGCCTGCTGGCTCTCGGGCGCGGTCTGGAGATCAGCGTGCTGGATATCGACGCCGATCCATTGCCAACGCGCTCGCGGCCTGATGATGCAGCGCCCTGGCTCGACTATCTGCTGGCCCCGCTGGCCACTGCGACGGCCAGCCTGATCGCCTTTGCCCTGTCGCAGATACTGGAACTGCCCAATATCTCCCTGGTGTTTCTTGCCGCGGTGCTGGTGATGGCGGTGCGCAGTTCTCTGGGACCGGCTCTGGCCTGTGCCGGGCTGTCATTTCTGGCTTACAACTTCCTGTTTATTCCGCCGACCTGGACCCTGGTCATTGAACGCCAGGAGGATGTACTCACGCTGCTGTTCTTCCTCCTGATGGCCGCTCTCAGTGGCAATCTGGCCAGTCGTCAGCGTCGTCAGCTGCAGGCACTACGGCGTAATCAGAGCGAAACCACGGCGTTGCTGGAGTTGTCACGCAAGCTGACCGCGGCCACTGATCGTCAGGCGGTGCTGTCTGCCGCCATGCAGCAATTTGCCATGTGGCATGAGTTGGAGGTCAGCCTGCTGTCACGTGACCGTGATGGCGTTTGGAAGGTCGAGGCCGGTGCTCAACGCTTGCTTGATGAGCAGGAACGCGCCGCTGCGCAATGGGCCTGGCAGCATCAACAGCCGGCTGGTTTGGGTACGGACACCTTGCCGAGTGGGCGTTGGTGGTGGTGGCCGTTGTCGGGCGAAGAGGGGCCTTTGGCCCTGTTGGGGGTGGCGCCGAAAGACCAGCGGGCTTTGACCCCGGAGCAACGGCGCCTGCTTGCCGCGTTGGCTCAGCCGTTGGCCCAGGCACTGCAGCGCGCGCAACTGGCTGAAGAACTTGAGGCGGCCCGTCTGCATGGGCAGACCGAAGAGTTGCGCAGCGCATTACTGGCGTCGGTATCACATGACCTGCGCACACCCTTGACCGTGATGCGCGGCTCCATCGACAGTCTCCTGGCCCTTGGCGAGCAGATTCCGCTGAGCGAGCGCCGTGAGCTGCTGGAGGGCACCCGGGACGAAGCCGAGCGTCTCGACCGCTATATCCAGAACTTGCTCGACATGACGCGTCTGGGCCATGGCAGCCTCAAGCTGGCTCGTGACTGGGTAGCCCCGGCGGATATAGTCGCCAGCGCCTTGCAGCGTCTGCGTCCGGTGCTGGCTCCATTGCAGCTTGAGCTACAAGTGCCGCAACAGCTGCCATTGCTCTATGTCCACGCCGCTTTGATTGAGCAGGCGCTGATCAATGTGCTGGAAAATGCTGCACGCTTTTCGCCGCCCCAGGGGCGTTTACGGGTGATGGTGGAGGCGGATGCCATGGAGCTGCGCTTTGCCGTTGCCGACCAAGGGCCAGGGATTCCTGCAGCAGAGCGGGACAAGATCTTCGATATGTTCTATACCGCCGCCCGGGGCGATCGAGGCGGGCAGGGCACGGGGTTGGGCCTGGCCATCTGCCAGGGCATGCTCGGTGCCCATGGCGGACGGGTCACGGTGGCAGAGGGATTGGATGGCTGTGGTGCCAGTCTGATACTACACCTGCCGTTGCACCCGCAGCCGCAGCTTTCCCTTGCTGATATGGACGAATAGGCTGGGCCTGATGAAAAGCAGTAACCAAGCCACTGTGCTGGTGGTCGATGACGAAGCACAAATTCGCAAGTTCTTGCGTATCAGCCTGAGTGCCCAGGGCTACAAGGTTATCGAGGCTGGAAACGGTGCCGAGGGGCTGGCGCAGGCGGCCCTTCAACGGCCGGATTTGGTGGTGCTGGACCTGGGTTTGCCGGATATGGACGGGCAGGATGTGCTCGGCCAGTTGCGGGAGTGGTCCCAGGTGCCGGTGTTGGTTCTATCTGTACGGGCCGGTGAGGGTGAGAAGGTGTTGGCGCTGGATGCGGGTGCCAACGACTATGTGACCAAGCCCTTCGCTATCCAGGAATTTCTCGCCCGCGTTCGTGTGCTGTTGCGCCAGGCAGGTAACAGCGACGCCCCCTTGGAATCTGTGGTGCGCAGTGGCTCACTACGGCTGGACTTCGCTTACCGGAAGGTCACGCTGAACGACGTCGAATTGGCGCTGACGCGTAAGGAGTATGCGGTGCTGGCCATGCTCGCCCGCCATTTGGGGCGGGTGGTGACTCAGCAGCAATTGTTGCGGGATATCTGGGGGCCAACCCATGTCGACGACAGTCATTACCTTCGAGTCGTGGTAGGGCATCTGCGGCAAAAGCTCGGTGATGAGCCGAGTGCGCCGCGCTATATCCAGACCGAGGCGGGGGTGGGCTATCGCCTATTGGGTGATTGAGTCGACTTATTCGACCTAACTGCCCCCTGTGGGGGCGTACGCCGTAAAAAGTGCGTAATTTTTCGCCCCGCCCCCTGCGCGATCCTCAAACTCGGGGTTAGCATGCCGGCCTCTGTGATTGCCCGGCGAAGTCTCACATTATGCTTGCGCGCGTTCTGCTGCAGTTTCCAACCCTCTGGGCCTGGTCCGAATGAAAGCCCTTCTACACCCAGCCCGGGCCGTCGCCCTGGTATTTCTTCTGGTGATACTGCTCGGCACGGCCTTGTTGATGCTGCCGATCGCCCATGCCGAAGGCCAGTCAAGCCACTGGGTGACGGCCTTTTTTACTGCAGTCTCTGCGGTATGCGTGACCGGCCTGGTCGTAGTGGATACCGGCAGTTACTGGTCGACCTTCGGCCAGGTAGTGATCCTGATACTGTTCCAGTTGGGCGGTTTCGGCATGATGACCCTGGCCACCCTGCTTGGGCTGCTGGTCAACCGTTCCTTTCGTTTGCGTACCAAGATGGTGGCGCAGCAGGAGTCACGTTCACTGGGCATGGGGGACCTGGCCAGCGTAGCCAAGCTGGTGCTGGTGGTGACCCTTGGCATGGAATTGCTGATCACGGTGCTGCTGACCCTGCGCCTGCATCTTGGTCATGGCCTGCCGTGGGCCGAGGCGGCCTGGAGTGGGCTGTTTCATGCGGTTTCCGCCTTCAATAATGCGGGTTTTTCCATCCACGCCGACAGTCTTATGGGCTATGCCGCCGATGCCCTGGTGCTGCTGCCGGTGATGGTTGCAATTGTCATTGGCGGCATCGGCTTTCCGGTGCTCTACGACTTGCGCAACAGGTTCAGGGATCCGCGACACTGGTCCCTGCATACCAAGCTCACCCTGAGCGGTACCTTGGTATTGCTGCTGGTCGGCTTTCTGGCCCTGCTGCTGTTCGAGTGGAACAACGCGGCAACCCTGGGGCCCATGGCCCTGGGCGAGAAACTCCTGGCGGCGGCCTTTGCCTCGGTGTCCGCGCGAACTGCCGGCTTCAATGCCATTGATATTGGTGCCCTGACCCATGAGAGCTGGGCCTTGCATTACTTTTTGATGTTCGTCGGGGGTGGCAGCGCCGGTACGGCGGGTGGCGTCAAGGTGGGTACCGTGGCCATCCTGTTGTTGCTGGTGATTGCCGAGGTGCGTGGGCGCAGTGACAGCGAGGCCTTCGGCCGACGTATTGGCGCATCGGCCCAGCGTCAGGCGATCACTGTGCTGGTACTGGGCAGTGCCATGGTGGTGCTGGGCACCCTGTTTATCCTGCGCGGCACTGATTTTCCCACCGATCAGGTGATCTTTGAGGTGATCTCGGCGTTTGGCACGGTAGGCCTGTCCACCGGCATTACCGCCGACCTGCCCGAATCCAGTCAGTTGATGTTGACCCTGCTGATGTATGTCGGCCGGGTAGGCATCGTTACTCTTGCGGTATCCCTCGCCCTGGGCGAGCACCGCATGCCTTACCGTTATCCGGAGGAGCATCCCATTGTCGGCTAAGTTCTTGTTTACCGAGCAGTTCTCCTTTTCCAAGGGCGATAGCGTGGTGGTGATAGGCCTGGGACGTTTTGGCAGCTCGGTGGCCCAGTCACTGATGCGCCTGGGCCATGACGTCATGGGCATCGACCGTGACGCCGAACCGGTGCATCGCTGGGCCGATCTGCTGACCCATGCGGTGCAGGCCGACTCCACCAACCTGATGGTATTGCGGCAACTGGGGGTGGCCGACTTCAACCATGCCATCGTCGGTATAGGTACGGACCTGGCGGCCAGTCTGATGACCATCATGACCCTTACCGAACTGGGCATTAAGGACATCTGGGTCAAGGCTTTGACCGAAGAACACGGGCAAATCGCCCAGCGTATCGGCGCACACCATGTGGTTTATCCCGAGGCGGACATGGGCGAGCGCGTGGCTCACCTGATCAGTGGGCGGATGATCGACTTTATCGAGTTCGATGATGGTTTCGCCATCGCCAAGATCCACGCCCCGCAAGCAACCCATGAGCGTACTCTGGCCGAATCCAGCATTCGGGAAACCCATGGCGTCACGGTGGTGGGACTGAAACGGGCTAACCAGGATTTTCAGCATGCCACGCCCAGCACGCGCATATTGCCAGGCGACCTGTTGATTGTGTCCGGCGCCACGCACCTGATCCAGAAATTTGCCGGTAGGGCCAAGGCGCGCTGAACAATCTAACGGGCCCGAGGGGCCCGTTGTGCTTACTTGGAGAGAAACTTCATGCCTTCCTCCAGCCCCTGCAGGGTCAGGGGATACATCTGGTCGTTGACCAGCTCGCGGATCAGGCCGGTGGAGGCGGTGTAGTTCCAGCTGTCCTTGGGGTAGGGGTTAATCCAGATCAGCTTCTTGTACTTCTCCATAAAGCGCTTGACCCACACATAACCCGGCTCCTCGTTCCAGTGCTCGACGCTGCCGCCGGCCTGGGTGATCTCGTAGGGCGCCATGGCCGCGTCGCCGACGAACACCACCTTGTAGTCCGGGCCGTATTTGTGCAGCAGATCATGGGTGGAGAAGCGTTCGCTGGTGCGGCGCAGGTTGTTCTTCCACACCGATTCATACACGCAGTTGTGGAAGTAGAAGTACTCCAGGTGCTTGAACTCGGTCTTGCAGGCGGAAAACAGCTCCTCGCAGACCTTGACGTGGGCATCCATCGAGCCGCCGATATCGAACAGGATCAGCAGCTTGACCGCATTGCGCCGCTCGGGGCGCATCTGGATATTGAGCAGGCCGCCGTCCTTGGCGGTGTGGTCGATGGTGCCGTCCAGGTCCAGCTCGTCCTGGGCGCCCTGACGGGCGAATTTGCGCAGGCGGCGCAGGGCCACCTTGATATTGCGCGTACCCAGTTCGACCTGATCGTCGAGGTTCTTGTACTCGCGCTGATCCCACACCTTGACCGCCTTGCCCTGGCGCTTGCCGGCGTCACCGACGCGGATGCCTTCCGGGTTGAAGCCGCCGGAGCCGAAGGGGCTGGTGCCGCCAGTGCCGATCCATTTGTTGCCGCCGGCGTGGCGTTCCTTTTGCTCTTCCAGGCGCTTCTTGAATTCCTCGATCAGCTTGTCCAGTCCGCCCAGGGACTCAATCTTGGCCCGCTCCTCGTCGGTCAGCGAACGCTCGAATTCCTTGCGCAGCCACTCATCGGGGATCAGCGCCTCGATATGCTGGTTGAGGTTTTCCAGGCCCTTGAAGTAAGCACCGAAGGCCCGGTCGAACTTGTCGAAGTGGCGCTCGTCCTTGACCAGAATGGCCCGCGAGAGGAAGTAGAACTCATCCATATCGGCGAACACCACGTTGTGCTTCAACGCGTTGATCAGGTCAAGCAGCTCGCGCACCGACACCGGCACCTTGGCCGCACGCATTTCGTTAAATAGGTTAAGCAGCATGGCTGCATCCTCGTGAGTTCATTGGTTCTAGGGGCTAACCCTGGTGTGGGTAGGCTCCTTAGTCACTCGGTGCAAGGGCTCGCGAGCTAGAGCCAGGCAAGGCGGAATCAGGTGAGGAAGCGGAGTTTACATTTGTAAATGAGCATTCCGAACCTGATTCCAACGCAGCATGGCCGACGCGCAGCAGCCCGACTATTTAACGACTAGCGCGGCGGCTCATAAACGCCAGGCGCTCCAGCAACTGCACATCCTGCTCGTTCTTCACCAGGGCGCCGGCCAGGGGCGGGATGGCCTTGGTCGGGTCGCGCTCGCGCAGCACGGCCTCGCCGATATTGTCGGCCATCAGCAGCTTGAGCCAGTCCACCAGTTCACTGGTCGAGGGCTTCTTCTTCAGGCCCGGCACCTTGCGCACGTCGAAGAACACATCCAGGGCCTCGGCCACCAGGTCCTTCTTGATCGTGGGGTAGTGCACATCGACGATCTTCTGCAGGGTGTCGCGATCGGGGAAGGCGATGTAGTGGAAGAAGCAGCGGCGCAGGAAGGCGTCCGGCAGTTCCTTCTCGTTGTTCGAGGTGATGATGATGATCGGACGCTGCTTGGCCTTGATCGTCTCGTTGGTCTCGTAAACGTAGAACTCCATCTTGTCGAGTTCCTGCAGCAGGTCGTTGGGGAACTCGATATCGGCCTTATCGATCTCGTCGATCAGCAGGATGACCCGCTCCTCGGACTCGAAGGCCTCCCACAGCTTGCCCTTCTTGATGTAGTTGCGGACGTCGTGGACCTTGTCGGAATCGAGCTGCGAATCACGCAGACGGCTGACCGCGTCGTACTCGTAGAGACCCTGATGGGCCTTGGTGGTGGACTTGATATGCCAGGTGATCAGCTTGGCGCCGAAGGCATCGGCCAGTTGCTCGGCCAGCATGGTCTTGCCGGTACCTGGCTCACCTTTGACCAGCAGCGGGCGCTGCAGGGTGATGGCGGCATTGACCGCGAGCTTGAGGTCGTCGGTGGCGACGTACGACTGGGTGCCTTCGAACTTCATCGGTAGATCCTCGGAACGCTAACGCGCGGGGCCATACCCGCGGGTTCAGTAATTGAAAGGCAGACTATAACGCCAGAGCCGATGACTGTGAACGCGGACGGCTTATTCAGTCACTGAATGGCGGGTCACGCCTGGATTGTCGCGGCGCTGGACGACGAACGGAACTGACCTTAGGCTGGTTCTCCTTTTCCCATCCGCGCACAAGGAATCCGCCATGAGCCGCATCTTCGCTGACAACGCCCAAGCCATCGGCAATACCCCGCTGGTACGGATCAACCGTTTGGGGCCGGCGGGCGTGACCATCCTGGCCAAGATCGAGGGGCGCAACCCGGCCTATTCGGTCAAGTGCCGCATCGGTGCCAGCATGGTCTGGGACGCTGAAGAGCGCGGTGTGCTCAAACCGGGCATGACCATCGTCGAGCCGACCTCGGGCAATACCGGCATCGGCCTGGCCTTTGTCGCCGCTGCCCGTGGCTACAAGTTGCTGCTGACCATGCCGGCTTCCATGAGCCTGGAACGGCGCAAGGTGCTCAAGGCTCTGGGTGCCGAACTGGTGCTGACCGAACCGGCCAAGGGCATGAAGGGTGCCATCGAGAAGGCCGCGGAAATCGCCGCCTCCGACAGCAGCACCTACTTTATGCCGCAGCAGTTCAATAACCCGGCCAACCCGGCAATCCACGAGAAGACCACCGGCCCGGAAATCTGGAACGACACCGATGGCGCCATCGATGTGCTGGTGGCCGGCGTCGGCACCGGCGGCACCATCACCGGGGTGTCGCGCTATATCAAAAACACCTGCGGCAAGCCGATTCTCTCGGTGGCGGTGGAGCCGGTGAGTTCGCCGGTGATCAGCCAGACCATCGCCGGTGATGAAGTCAAACCCAGCCCGCACAAGATCCAGGGCATTGGTGCCGGTTTTGTGCCGAGCAACCTGGACTTGGCCATGGTCGACCGGGTCGAGCAGGTGTCCGATGACGAGGCCAAGGCCGTAGCCCTGCGCCTGATGCGCGAGGAAGGCATCCTCTGTGGCATCTCCTGCGGCGCCGCCATGGCCGCGGCACTGCGTATCGCTGCCGAGCCGGCCATGCAGGGCAAGACCATCGTGGTGATCCTGCCGGATTCCGGCGAACGCTACCTGTCGAGCATGCTGTTCAGCGATTTGTTTACCGAGCAGGAATTGCAGCAATAGAGCAGCGGCAAGCTTCAAGCTTCAAGCGCAAGCAGGGGCAGGAGCTCCTGCGTTTAGCTTGGCGCTTGCAGCTTACGGCTTATAGCTTGCAGCTTAAATCTTGCAACTGGCCGAAGGCCTGACCACCAGCCATAACGCCAGGGCAATCAGCACGCCACCATACAGGTAGGCCCAGGACAGTGGCTCGCCCAGGAGCAGGGCGCCCCACAGCACGCCAAAGGGCGGGATCAGAAAGGTGGTGGTGCTGGCCTTGATCGGGCCGATATCGGCCAGCAGGCGAAAATACAGGACATAGGCAAAGGCCGTGCAGACAAAGCCCAGCCCGGCCAGGGACAGCCAAACCTCCAGACCGCCCCAGCTGGCGGGCGGCTGCACGGCCAGGCTGCCGATAAAGAACGGCAGGAGAAACAGGCTGGCCCCGCACAGGCTGGCAAAAGCAGTCAGGCGATTGTCCAGGCCGCCTTGCTGGCCGATCCAGCGCCGGGTCAGAAAACCGGCAAAGCCGTAGCAGGCCGTGGCCACCAGGCAGGCGCCAGCGCCCAATAGCAGCTGTAGGTCAAACTCAACCGGCCCGGTGCGGGTCAGCACGGCCACGACAAACAGGCCCAGCGCTACGCCTGCCGCCTTGCTTAGGGTCAGGGCTTCGGCGAAGAACAGCATACCGATCAGCACGCCCATCATCGGTGTAGTGGCGTTGAAGATGGCCGAATAGCCCGCCGGCAATACCAGCGCCGCCAGGCAGTACATGGCCGAGGGCAGGCCAGCGTTGATCACCCCCAGCAGCAGGCCGGCCTTGAGCTTGCCGCGAAAATCCCAGCTCAGGCGCAACACCAGTAGCAGCGCCAGCAGGCCGAGCATGCCTAAGCTGGCGCGGAAGAAGGCGGTGGGCATGCTGCCCAGTACCGGGGCGGCAATGCGCATAAACAGGAAACTGGCGCCCCAGATGGCGGCCAGCAGTAACAGGCGCAACAGGTCGGCCAGGCGCACGACGCACTCCACAGCAGTGATCAGAGGGCGGCAGTGTTGCCGGGCTGGGCAGCCATGGCAATGGCAAAACAGGCTGGCAAACGCGCTCTGGCAATATTTCGCGGCTATCTACAGCCTTGGGTGGCTTTCACTTGCCGGCCCCACTGGATAAGCTCGGCACACTCTTCGCCTTCTTTCTAAGGGTTCGTATATGCCACAGCAATGGCCTGCCGCCGCGATCGCCCAGCTTATCCTCGACGGTTTCGATGACTACCGTGAGCAGTTCCGCCAGATCACCAATGGCGCCCGGGTGCGCTTTGAACAGGCGCAGTGGCAGGAAATCCAGCAGGCTTCGGCCGCGCGCATCGCCCTGTATGAGGAATTTGTCAGCGAAGTCAGCCAGCGTCTGCGCCAGGCCTATGCCGATGAGGTACTTCTGGAGGTGGCCCAGTGGCCCCTGGTCAAGTCCGCCTATATCGCCCTGATCGACCTGCGTTACGACGACGAGCTGGCGGAAACCTGGTTCAACTCGATCTTCTGCGGGCTGTTCAGCCACGACCAGATCAACGATGGCTGCATGTTTATCCATACCACCCGGCCGGCGTTGCGGGTCAACGAGCGGGCGCCACAAACCCGCATCTACGAGCCCAAAGGCAATATGGAACAGGCCCTGCGCCAGGTATTCGAGGACTTCAGCTTCGAGGTCGGCTATGAAAACCTGGAGCGCGATCTGGCGCGCCTGCTCAAGCAGTTGCACACCAACCTGCCGGACTGGGTGTGCAAGGACCCGGAGCTGCGCATCGAGCTGTTCGCCTCGCGCCTGTACCGCAACAAGGGCGCCTATCTGGTGGGGCGCATCTACACCCGCGACGAGCAGTGGCCGCTGGTGATCCCGCTGCTGCACCGCGAGGGGCAGGGCATCCAGATCGACGCACTGATCACCGACGAGGCGGAGGTGTCGATCATCTTCTCCTTCACCCGTTCCTATTTCATGGTTCGGGTCGGCTACCCGGCGGAGTTTGTCGGCTTCCTCAAGCGCATCCTGCCGGGCAAGCACATTGCCGAGTTGTACACCTCCATCGGTTTCTACAAGCACGGCAAGTCGGAGTTCTACCGCGCCCTGATCAACCACCTGGCCACCACCGATGACAAGTTCATCATGGCCCCAGGGGTGCGCGGCATGGTGATGAGCGTATTTACCCTGCCGGGCTTCAATACCGTATTCAAGATCATCAAGGACCGCTTCTCGCCCTCGAAGAACGTCGACCGCGCCACGGTGATCGAGAAGTACCGCCTGGTGAAGACGGTCGACCGGGTCGGACGCATGGCCGATACCCAGGAATTCGCCGACTTCCGTTTTCCGCTGTCCAAGTTCGAACCCGAGTGCCTGGCCGAGCTGCTGGAAGTGGCGCCCTCTACCGTCGAGGTGGAAGGTGATACGGTGCTGGTGCGCCACTGCTGGACCGAGCGGCGCATGACCCCGCTCAACCTCTATGTGGAAAGTGCCAGCGAAGCTCAGGTGCGCGAGGCCCTGGACGATTACGGGCTGGCGATCAAGCAGCTGGCGGCGGCCAATATCTTCCCCGGCGATATGCTGCTGAAGAACTTCGGCGTCACCCGCCATGGCCGCGTGGTGTTCTACGACTACGACGAGATCTGCTTCCTGACCGAGGCCAACTTCCGGCGCATTCCGCCGCCGCGCTATCCCGAGGACGAAATGGCCTCCGAACCCTGGTACTCGGTGGCGCCGCTGGATGTGTTCCCCGAGGAGTTTCCGCCCTTCCTGTTTGCCGATATCAAGCTGCGCAAGCTGTTCAGCGAGCTGCATGGCGATCTGTATGACGCCGACTACTGGAAGGGGCTGCAGGAGGCGATCCGCGCCGGCAAGGTGATCGATGTCTTCCCGTACCGGCGTAAGGATCAGGCCGACAAGGAGTATTAAGGCGGGTGAACAGGACGCTGAGTCTGGGCCTGAGCAGTCTGCTGGGTTGGCTGGGTTGCGCTTCGAGCTGGGCCGAGGCGCAAGAGGTGGTGGCAGAGGCAGCGCCCCTGCTGATTACCACGCCGCGCACCAGCAGCCGCTGGCTCAGTGCGCCCACGGCGGTCAGCGTGGTGCAGGCCCAGCAGCGCCCAGCGGAGCAGGGGCTGGCCCTGGATCACCTGCTGGCGCCGGTACCCGGTGCCTTTGCCCAGAATCGTTACAACCTGGCCCAGGGCCTGCGCCCGGCCCTGCGCGGCTTTGGCGCCCGGGGCAATTTCGGCGTGCGTGGCCTGCGTGTGCTGGTCGATGGTGTGCCGTTGACCATGCCTGACGGGCAGACCGAGCTGGATGGTCTGGACCTGGGCCTGGTCGAGCGCATGGAGGTGCTGCGCGGGCCGGCTTCGGTGCTCTACGGCAATGCCGCTGGCGGCGTGCTGGCTATTGAAACCCGCGAGCCGCCCGCTGTGCCATATGCCCGGTTGGAGGCCGGTATAGGCGGGCTGGGTTATGAGCAGGTACGGGCGGAAATCGGTGGCGGGCTGGAGCAGGTTTCCGCACTGCTGGCCTACAACCATACGCAATTGGATGGCTACCGCCGCCATGGCCGCGGCGAGACCAACAGCTTGACCGGCAAGCTGCGCTGGTATGCCCCGGCGGGGCGCCTGGGCCTGAGTTTCAATGCCATCGACAACCGCGCCGAAGATCCCGGCGGTTTGACCGAGGCCGAGGTCAAGCGCAATCGCCGCCAGGCGGCGCCGAATAACCCGTTGTTCGAAAGCGACGAGACGATCCGTCAGCAGCGCCTGGCCCTGGTCTGGGATGGTTATGGCCCCGGAGCGGATCGCTACCAGCTGCGCACTTACCTGGGCCAGCGAGACTTTGCCAATCGCCTGGCTTTCCAGACCAGTGGGCAGACCCGTTTCGAGCGCCACTTTGCCGGTGTCGGTGGCCAGTACAGCCACCACCGCGAGCTTATGGGCTTCGCGCACAAGATCACCTTCGGCTTCGACCTGGAAAGCCAGCGCGATCAGCGCGAGCGTCATGACAATCTGCAAGGTACGCGGGGTGCATTGCGCCTGCAGCAGGAAGAAAAGGCCGATAGCCAGGGCCTGTTTATCGAAGATGAAATCCAGTTGAGCGAGCGCTGGCAGCTTAACCTGGGGCTGCGCCATGACCGGGTGCGCCTGGCCGTAGCCGACGACTTTCTCAGTGATGGCCGCGACGACTCCGGCAGCCGTACCCTGACTGACTGGAACCATGGCCTGGGCTTAAGTTATCGCCTGAGTCCTGAGCAGTCGCTCTATGGCCGTATCGCCAGCTCCTTTGAAACGCCCACTATCAATGAACTGGCCAACCCCAATGGCGGCGGTTTTAACCCCGGCCTGCTGCCGGCCCGGGCCCTGAGTCGCGAGCTGGGCTGGAAGGGTGAATGGAACGGGCTGCGCAGTGAACTGGCGCTGTACCGTATCGATCTGGAAGATGAGTTGATCGGCTTCAGCCTGCCCAGTCAGCCCGGACGCAGCTTCTACCGCAATGCCGGGCAATCGCGCCGCGATGGCCTGGAGCTGAGCCTGGACTGGCAGTTCGCCGAGCATTGGCGCACCTACCTGGCTTACAGCTACAACCGCTACCGTTTTGTTGAGTACCGCAGTGGCGGCGATGACTTTGCCGGCAAGCGTATCCCCGGCATCCCCGCACAGCAGCTGTTTGGCGAACTGAGTTACGAGCGTGCAGGCACCTATGCCAGCGTGAATCTGAGCGCGCGGAACCGCCTGTATGCCGATGATGCCAATCAGGTCGATGTGGCCGGGCAGGCGCTTGTAGGCCTGCGTCTGGGCAAGCGCCTGCAGTTGCAGGGGCAAAGCCTGGAACCCTTTATGGGGGTCGATAACCTGTTTGATCGCGCCTATTTCGACAACGTGCGAATCAATGCCGGCGGCGGGCGTTATTTTGAGCCGGGGCCTGGGCGTACGCTGTATGTCGGTATGCGGGCGGTTTTCTAAGCCCTGCCGAGGGACGTTACAGAGCCTGGGCATGTGCATCGATGCCCCGATGAACCTTTGGCGGATGACCTTGCCGGCGCTTTTTTGCGCTAGGCTCAATACAGGCGTGCAGGCGCCTGCTCGAAGCCCTTATCGGGAGGTTGTGCCATGAACGTCATTTTGCAAAACCTCATTCAGGATCTGCTGGCCGCCCTAGGGCTGCTCGATCGGCCCAAGCTGCAGCCGGTGCCGGTACGTGACGGCCAGAACCGTCCCGCGCCGCCAAGCAGGCCGCGCAAAGACTGATTAGCTGCCTGGTACAGCGTGATCGGGGCCGCCATATGCGGCCCCGTTTTTTATGCCTGGACCTCGCTTTATTGATCTGGATCAATCTGAAGTGATATTTCCCCACTCAGGTGCTTGCCTCCTCGCTCTGTGTGTTGTGGGCCCTGGACGTTGTGCTACAGCTTGATGAGTACGGTTATGTCAGCTGCTGGTATCACACAGGGAGTGCATGGATGCGTCAGAATCTGCCGGTTACTCAGCGTGAAAGAACCTTTGCCGAACACGAAAGGTTGATCTCCACCACCGATCTGCATAGCAAGATCACCTACTGCAACGATGCCTTCGTCAAGATCAGCGGTTTTACCCGCGAAGAGTTGATCGGCCAGCCCCACAACCTTGTGCGTCATCCGGATATGCCGCCAGCCGTGTTCGGCCATATGTGGGACACCATCAAACAGGGCAAACCCTGGATGGGCATCGTCAAGAACCGGGCGAAGAATGGCGATTGCTACTGGGTCAGCGCCTATGTCACCCCCATCTATGAAAACGGCCAAGTGGCGGGCTACGAGTCGGTTCGTTCGCTGCCCACTGAGGCGCAGAAAAAACGCGCCGAGAAGCTCTATGCGCGCCTGCGCGAAGGCAAACCGCCGGTGGCCAGGCTGGAAGAGCTGACCCTGGATACGCTGCAGTCCTGGCCGCTGTTTCTCGCCGGCCTGGTGATACTGGGTGGGCATTTTGTCTTCCAGGGGCCCTGGCTATGGGGATTTATCGTGGCCGTATTGGTTGGGCTCGGGCTCTATCAGGTGCATGCCAAGCGCCGCTTGATCCGCTCGACCCTGGCCGAGCATCCCAAGGCCTTTACCAGTGCCCTGGTGGCCCTGACCTATAGCGACAATCGTGGCGCCCAGGCCTTGCTGGATATGGCCATGATCAGTGAGGAGGCGCGCCTGCAGACGGCGCTGACGCGCCTGGAAGATGCCGGGGTCAACGTCAAGCAGGCGGCCGAGCAGTCTGCCGAGCTGTCCCGTTCCACGGCGACCATTCTCGATCGGCAGCGCAGCGAAACCGATCAGTCCGCCACGGCCATCAACCAGATGGCGGCGACCATCCAGGAAGTTACCCATAACGTGCAGAGCACCTCCCATGCGGCCGAGGAGGCCGATCGTCTGGCCCGCGATGGCCAGCAACTGGCGGTGGGCAGCCTGGACTCCATGCAGCAGATGGCCCAGGCCGTGATGGATATCGGCCAGGCCGTGGGTGATTTGGCCGACTCGACCCAGACTATCGGCAGTGTCGCCGATGTGATCACCTCCATCGCCGAGCAGACCAACCTGTTGGCGCTTAATGCCGCCATCGAGGCTGCGCGCGCTGGCGAGCAGGGCCGCGGCTTTGCCGTGGTGGCCGATGAGGTGCGCTCATTGGCCTCGCGCACCCGCGAGTCCACCGAGCAGATCCACCAGATCATTGCTTCGCTGCGTGCCGGGGCCGAGCGGGCGGTGGCCACTGCCGGCAAGGGCGAGGCGATTTCCAAGCAGAGTGTGGAAAGCGTCGAGGCGGTGCGTGCCGCGCTGGATGGCATCAGTGAGGCCGTCAGCCGGATTACCGGCATGAGCCAGCAGATTGCCGCGGCTTCCGAGCAGCAAAGCCACGTAGCCGAGGATATCAGCCGGCAGATCGACCAGATTGCGCAGCTCTCTGACCAGAGTGCCGGGCAGGCCCATCAGGGCGCCCAGGTGGGCCAGACCCTGGAGAAGATGGCCGATTATCTGCATAGCCTGGCGGAGCGTTTTAATCGTTAAGGATGGTCTGAAACACTATTCACCGTCGCTCCCGCGAAGGCGGAAGTCCAGGAAATTCGCGGATTCTGGATTATTGCCCTTCGGGCCAGCGCAAGCGCTGTTCAACGATAAAGCTGTTGTCCCGCCTACGCGGGAATGACGGCTTTTCAGACCGTTCCCTAACGGAAGCGTGGGCAAGTCAGCTGCTTGGGTTGGACCGCTCTGTGGCAGACTGGGCGGACTAGGAGCCGCCATGTCACGCCCAACCTGTTCCCGCTGTGCCCGTCCGCAGGCCCGTTGCCTGTGCGCGCTGGTGCCCCAGCTTGCCAGCCGTACCCGGGTGCTGATCCTGCAGCATCCTTCTGAATCTTCCCATGCACTGAACACGGCGCGGCTGGCGGCGCTGGGCTTGAGCAATGCCGAGTTGCGTGTGGGCGAGGTGTTCGATGATCTGCCGGCGCTGCTCGCGCAGCCCGGGTATCGACCCTGCCTGTTGTTTCCGGGGGAGGAGGCGCTGCCGCTACAGCCTGTCTCCAGTGCAGAGGGCGCGTTGCCGCTGCTGCTGGTGGTGCCCGATGGCACCTGGCGCAAGGCGCGCAAGCTGCTCTACCTCAATCCTGCCCTGACGGCTTTGCCGCGGGTGGTTCTGCCGGCCGAGCTGCCTTCGCGCTATCGCCTGCGCAAGGCGCCGCAGCCGGGGGCGTTGTCGACCATCGAGGCGATTACCCAGGCCCTCAATCTGCTGGAGGCCCCGGCCTGTTTCGATGAATTGCTCAGGCCCTTCGAGGCCTTGATCGAGGGACAGATTGAGGCCATGGGCGCATCCACCTATCAGCGCAATCATGGGGCCTCGGAGCAGGGCTGATCAGCGTTCGCGCAGGGCTTCGTAGCGGGCCTTGAGCACGGGCTTGAGCAGGTAATTGAGCACGGTCTTGTTGCCGGTGATGATATCCACCGTGGCCACCATGCCGGGAATGATCAGCAGCGGGTGTTCGTCGCTGCCCAGGTGGCTTTTCTCGGTGCGAACTTGAATCAGGTAGAAGCTCTTGCCTTCCTCGTCGGTGATGGTGTCGGCACTGATCAGCTCCAGATTGGCCTTCATGCCACCGTAGATGGTGAAGTCGTAGGCAGTGAACTTGACCATGGCCTTCTGCCCGGGGTGGAGAAAGGCCACATCCTGCGGGCGCACCTTGGCCTCGATCAGCAGGCTGTCGTCCAGCGGCACGATTTCCAGCATGTCATTACCCGGCTGCACCACGCCGCCGATGGTGTTGACCTTGAGCTGCTTGATCACGCCGCGCACGGGGGAAACCACTGTGGTGCGGCTGACCCGGTCCTGGATGGCGACGCTGGTGGCGGTGATCTTCTGCAGTTCGGTACGGGCATCGTTGAGCTCGCGGAAGGCTTCTGAGCGAAAGGCCAGTTGCGATTCCTCCATCTTGCTCCTGATCTCGCTCATGGCCGCTTCCGCGCGGGGGATGGCCAGGTTGGTGGCATCCAGGGAGCCGCGCAGCTCCACCATGCTGCGGCGCAGGCGGAGAATTTCCACTTCGGAAATCGCCCCGGAGGCCACCAGCGGCTGGGACATGTTCAGCTCCTGTTGCACCAGGCCCAGGCTGGAGCGGTATTGCTGAGCCTTGGCGCGGAATTCGGCCAGCTCCTGGGTTTTCTGCCGCAGCTGCTCGCCCAGGGTGCGCTGTTCGCTCTGCAAACGCCCCTGGCGGGAGCGATACAGGGCCATCTCGTCCTCGGCCAGTTGTGGAGCCTTTTGCACAATCTCCGCCGGCATGGCGATGGGGCGCCCTTCGGCCTCGGCGGTCAGGCGTTCGATGCGGGCGATCAGGGCCAGGCGGTCGGCCTCGGTTTCGCCCTGGTTGGAAAGAAAGCGGGTGTCGTCCAGGCGCAGCAGCATGTCGCCCCGTTCCACCAGTTGGCCTTCGCGCACGAAGATCTCGGTGACGATGCCGCCTTCGAGGTTCTGGATTACCTGCACCTTGCTCGATGGAATGGCCTTGCCTTCGCCGGTGGTAACCTCTTCCAGTTCCGCGAAGTGAGCCCAGGTCAGGGCGCTGAGCAGGCAGATACTGACGACCCAGACCGTGGCCCGGGTAAACCAGGGCGAGTCCTCCAGAATGGCGCCGTCCACTTCCGGCATAAACTCGGTGTCCTGCTTGTGCTGGCGCAGGCGGCGAAAGTACTGACTGATCGACTGGCTCATGATTACACCGCCGCCGGGCCGACCCGGCCTTTGCGCAGGGCTTCGATAACCGCCTCTTTCGGGCCGTCGGCGACAATGTGCCCGTTGTCCAGCACGACCAGCCGATCCACCAGGCTGAGCATGGAGGCGCGGTGGGTAATCAGCAGCAGGGTCTTGCCCTGGGCGCAGGCGTGCAGGCGGGTGCGCAGAATGTCTTCGCTGGTGTTGTCCATCGAGCTGGTGGGCTCATCCAGCAGCAGGATAGGCGGGTCGAGCAGCAGTGAGCGGGCCAGCAGCACGGCCTGGCGTTGGCCGCTGGACAGCAGCTGGCCACGCTCGCCCACCGGGCGGTCGAACCCCTGGGGGTGTTGCCGGGCCAGGTCGACCACTCCGGTCATTTCCGCCACTTCGAGCATGCGCGCATCGCTGACGTAGCGGGCGCCCAGGGTCAGGTTGTCGCGCAGGCTGCCGGCCAGCAGGGGCAGGTCATGGGCGACGTAGCCGATCTGGTGGCGCAGGTCGGCCACATCCAGTTGGCGCAGGTCGATATTGTCCAGCAGGATCTGCCCCTCGTCGGCGCTGTAGAAGGCCATCAGCAGGCGGGCCAGGGTGCTCTTGCCGGAGCCGTTGCGACCGATGATGCCAACCCGCTCGCCGGCATTCAGGCGCAGGCTGACATTGGCCAGGGCCGGGCTGGTCTGGCCCGGGTAGCTGAAGCTGACCTGACGCAGTTCCAGGGCGCCATGCAGCTGGGTTCTGTCCAGGGGGCGCTGTTTGGCCTGGCGCTCCTGAGGCAGGGCCATCAGGGCGTCGGTGCTGGTCATGGTCAGGCGCGCCTGCTGATAGCGGGTGATCAACCCGGCGATCTGGCCCAGGGGCGCAAGAATGCGGCTACCGAGCATATAGCAGGCCACCAGGGCGCCGACGCTCAGGTTGCCGGCGATAATCGCGTAGACCCCGGCGACTATGGTGGCCATGCCGGCGAACTGCTGGAAGAACTGGGTGCCATTGGTGGCCAATGCCGCCAGGGAGCGGGCATGGATATCCAGGCGGGTGAGGGCGCCATGGGTCTTCTCCCACTGGTGCTGGCGCTCGCTTTCGGCGCTGCAGGCCTTGAGGGTTTCCAGGCCGCTGAGGGTTTCGATCAGCAGAGCCTGGCGCTGGGAGGCCAGCTGCAGGCTTTTTTCTACGGTGTTGCGCAGGCGCATCTGGATGACAAAGGCGTACAGGGCGGTGATGGGGAAGGCCAGCAGGGGGATGAGTACCAGCCAGTCGCCGATCAGCCAGATCACCGCAATCATCAGAAAGGAAAAGGGCAGGTCGATCAGGCTGGTCAGGGTTACGGCGGTGAGAAATTCGCGCAACCCCTGAAAATCGTGAATGCTCTGGGCAAATCCACCCACCGTGGCCGGGCGTGCCTTCATCGACATACCTGTGATGCGCTCGAACAGAGTGGCCGACAGCACCACATCGGTCTTCTTGCCGGCAGTGTCGAGCAGGTGGGCGCGCAGGATCTTCAGCAGCAGCTCGAAGCCCATGGCAATGGCCAGGCCGATGGCCAGGACCCAGAGCGTGGCGGTGGCCTGGTTGGGCACCACGCGGTCGTAGGTCTGCATGACGAACAGCGGCACCATCAGCCCCAGCAGGTTGATCAGCAGGCTGGCCAGGATCGCATCGGTATAGAGCCAGCGTGAGAGCTTTATGGTGTCGCGAAACCAGGCTTCGATCCTGGGTACCAGGGGCGTACGGGTTTCTTCCAGCTCATGCCGGGGGCGGGCAAAGAAGGCCTGGCCGCTGTACTCGCTGGCCAATTGCTCACGGCTGACCCATTGCGCGCCGCCATCGGCTTCGCAGGGCAGAATCTGGGCCTGGTTCTTCGGGCCCCATTGGCGCAGCACGGCGCTGCGGCCATCTTTGAGGAGCAAAAGAACCGGCAGGTTAAGGGGGGAGATGCTGGCCAGATCGCGGCGCAGCAGGCGCCCTTGCAGGCCGGCCCGCGCGGCTGCCCGGGGCAGCAGTTCGGCGGACAGGCACTGTTCAGGCATGGGCAGGCCTGCACTCAGGCTGCCACGGCTGGCGGAGCAGCCATGGAGCCTGCACAGGATCAACAGGCCATCGAGCAGCGGGTCGTCATGACTCAGACGCGGATCGCTGGATGCCCCGGGCCGCTCCATGGTACTCAAGCGCTACACCTCCTAGGACTTACTTCATGTCGGGCAGGCGTGCTTCGCTTTTCACTTCGCTCAGGGCCACCGCCTCGGCCGGCACCACCACCTGCTGCTGGCGCAGCAGTTCACCCATGGCGGCGACTACCCGGTACATGGAGAACTCCTCAAGGAAGCGCACCTCGGTGTAACGGCGGTTGGCGGTGAACAGTTCGTTTTCACTGTCCAGCAGGTCGAGCAGGGTGCGCTGGCCAAGGCTGAACTGCTGCTGGTAGGCCTCGCGCACGCGCGCGGTGTAATCCGCATAGTCACGGGCGGTGGGGGTCTGCTGGGCGGCGTTTTCCATGGCGTTCCAGGCCAGGGCCAGGTTCTCGTTGAGCACCCGCAGCGCGTTGTTGCGAATGTCCATGGACTCGTTGATCTGGTGCGCCGTCGACTGCAGGCGGGCCTTGTCGCGCATGCCGTTGAACAGGTTGTAGTTCATCACCACGGCTGCACGCCAGCTGTTGTCATGGCCGCCCACTCCCTGAGTGTTGTCGCTGGCATTGGCCGCCAGCTCCAGATCCAGGCGTGGGTAGAAGGGTGATTTGGCCACCTCATACTGTTTCTCGGCAGCATGCACATCGGCCTGGGCGGACTTCAGGTAGGGGTTGTTGTCCATCACCAGGCTGCGGGCACCGTCGAGATTTTCCGGCAGCGTGCCCCTGATTGAGCTTGGCGCTTCCAGTTCGCTGGGCATGCGGCCAACGGCGCTGAAGAAATTGGCTTCGGCATCCGCCAGGTTGACCTGTTCGGTGTAGAAGTTGTTCTGCGCCAGGGCCAGACGGGCTTCGGACTGGTCGAGGTCGGCCGTGCTGCCCACCCCCTGCTGGCTGCGCAGGGCGATCTGGTCATTGATCCGTTGGTGAGCCTGCAGGTTGTTGCGCGCCAGTTCGAGCATCTCGCGGCGCTTGAGCACATCCAGATAGACCTCAACGGTGCGCAGTGCCAGGCTTTCCGCATTGCCGAGCAGGCGATAGGCGCGGGAGTTGACCACGGCCTGGGTACGGGCGACTTCATTGGGGGTGTTGAAGCCGTCGAACAGCATCTGCCGCAGGCGCAGTTCCGAGGTGCCGTAGGTCAGGGTCTCCGTGTTGTGGCTATTAAGGCCACGGGTGCTGGGGCTGTCGGTGTACTCACGGCCATAGCCCACCAGCAGATCGACGGTCGGCAGGTAGCCGCCCTTGGCGATCTTCACCTCTTCATCGGAGGAGAGTCGGCTGTTAACGCCAGCATGCACTTCGGGATGATTGTCCAGAGTGCTCTGAATCGCTTCCGTAAGGTTCATGGCCTGCACCTGGGTACAGGTCATGGCCAAGACAATACTGGCCCACAGAGGGTTAAGTGCGCGCATCGTGTAACACTCCTTTTCGATGTTCTAAAGCCGCTCGCCAAAAAAATGGCTTATCTGAGAGGTGGCTGGGGCTGGTGATCCAACTGCACGGCTGCGATCAACATTAGTTGTAGCTTAGAAAAGTTGATTACACAGGTTATGAGGAAAAAATCTTATGTTCAGGGGGGTAAATAGCCCATTGTTTAGTCAGGCATAGTGCCTATTGCCCCGAGATACTTGGCTACAGGCTAGTAGGTAGCAGGCAAACATCGTGGGGAGCGATTGCAGTGCCGGATGATAAAGGTAGGTGGAAGTTGGTAAGTCGTATGTGCATGGGCGTGATGCTTCCATCTCTGGGCAGTGGCTGTGCAGCTTGATTTGGCTATAGCCCCTGTGGCGATTCCGGTAGCGGTTTGGCAGCAGTAGCGAGGATGCAGTCATGGCTACTTTGATGGGTACGGTCAGCCAGGTGGTTGGCGAAGTGTTTGCAGTTGGCAGCGACGGTGTACGCCGGCCACTCGTCGAGGGCGATCGCGTGTTCAGTGGCGAGCAGATCGTCACTGGGCTTGCCGGTGCGGTAGCTGTGGCTATGGTCAATGGGCAACAACTGACGTTGGGGCGTGATAGCAGTTTGGCCCTGACTGAGCAAATGCTGGCCTATCGTCCTGAGATTCCAACACCTGCCAGTGACAGTACACCACCGCCCCCCAGCGAAAGCACGTTAAGCGATGTCGAGCGTTTGCAAGCCGCGATCGAGGCGGGTGTTGACCCGACCCTGGAAGGTGAAGCTACTGCCGCTGGCCCAGGTGCGGGAGGTGCCGCCGGTGGTGCGGGCGGTGGACATTCCTTTGTATTGCTGAGCGAAACAGGCGGTGCCCTGAATCCCATCATTGGTTTTCCGACTCAGGGCTTGAGTACGGGGCCTGAGTTTCCCAATCCTGATCCTGGTGCGGCAGCTGCGACTACGGCAGTACTTGCTGAACCCGAGGAGCCAGAGGAACCAGAGGAACCAGAGGAACCCGAGGAGCCCGAGGAGCCCGAGGAGCCCGAGGAGCCCGAGGAGCCCGAGGAACCAGAGGAGCCCGAGGAGCCCGAGGAGCCCGAGGAACCAGAGGAGCCCGAGGAACCAGAGGAACCAGAGGAACCAGAGGAACCAGAGGAACCAGAGGAACCCGAGGAACCCGAGGAACCCGATCCAAATGATCCGCGCGATATTCCCCACGGAATTTCGCATGTGCTGTTTCTGGTAGAAACGGCATCGGGGGTGTTTATCGGCGTGAAACTCGAATATCCGGGTGATTACGATGTCAAAGACCCTACCCATCCACAGCAATATATCCAGTGGATAGAGATGGCCTTTGCCGGCGAGGTGGTGTCCTACTACATCAAGGCAGGCACGAATTTCTACAGCGATTTTGGCAGTGTCATTGACCCGCTGGATGAGGCCTTGGGCGTGGCGGAGTTTACGAATGTCATACCCAATGGTCCCAATGCCGGAACACCGACGTCCTTCGGCGGCATAGAGGTTATATTGCTTGAAGGTACTTCTGGCGATGATGTGCTTGAGGTCGGTAGCTCAACAGCACGTTACCTGATTCTGGGGCAAGACGGGGATGACCAACTCACGGGCGCCGGAGGGCACGATATCCTGGTTGGCGGTGAGGGAGATGATGTGCTGATCGGTGGAGCGGGTCATGACTATCTGATTGGCGGCCCAGGTAATGACACCTTGTCTGGTGGTGCCGGGGCAGACACCTTCGTCTTCGCTGAACTGGGGCCTGAGCATGCTGATGTGATTACCGATTACAGCTCATCGGAAGGCGACAGAATTGACTTGGGGGCATTGCTGGATGCCAATTTTGCGGGTGATGAAAGCACGGTTGGTAATTTTGTCAAAATCACCTCCAGTGCATCGGTCGCAACTCTTCAGGTTGATGTGGATGGTACGGGTGGCGATTTCGTCACTGTGGCAACGTTGGACAATATTAATGTGGGGGACGAGGTGATGCTGTACTTCGGCGGAAGCCTGCATAGCGTGCTTGTAGAGTAACGCGGATATTGTTCTTGGAGCATGGTAGGCCTTAGCAAAAAGCCAGGGATTTCCCTGGCTTTTTGCTTTGTAGTGGCCAGTGAAATTATTCCTTGTCGCCAAATTTATGACTTTTTCAGCTAATTGTCCTGATGGGAGCCTATCTATTTGAATTAATTTGGTTTCCTACTTTTTATAGAGAAATTGATTAGAGCCCTTATTAGGAAAAGATCTTATGCATTGCCGCTAAAACGGCCCATTGTTCTAGTACCCGGCAAGCAGGTGTTTTGATGCGTATTGAGTCGGGTTTGAATTGGCGGTTAGTGCAATGCATATGGGGTATCAGGCGAGGTTGAACAGGGTTTCGTCAATTTGTTGGCGGTTGTCAGCGGCCACTTGTGATGCAACCCACCTCGGCTAGGGCTTCCGGTCTTGATGCACTGACCATCTGCATAAATGTCGGCTCGGGTCGACTGCTGTAGTGAGGATGGAATCATGGCTACTTTAATTGGTGTCGTCAGTCAGGTCGTCGGCGAAGTCTATGCGGTAGCTGGTGATGGAACGCGTCGCCCGCTGGTGGAGGGCGATCGGGTCTTTGCCGGTGAGCAGATCGTTACCGGCGCTGCCGGCGCGATTGCCGTGGCCATGACCAACGGGCAGCAACTGACCCTCGGCCGCGATAGCAGCCTGACCCTGACCGAACAGATGCTCGCCTATCGTCCCGATGCACAACCACAGACCGCCGACACCACGCCAGCCGCCCCCAGTGATGGCGACTTGACCGATGTCGAGCGTTTGCAGGCCGCGATCGAGGCAGGCGTCGACCCGACCCTGGAAGGTGAAGCCACCGCAGCCGGTCCCGGTGCCGGTGGTGCCGCCGGTGGTGCAGGCGGTGGCCACTCTTTTGTACTGCTGGGTGAAACGGGGGGGGCGCTGGATCCGGTGATTGGCTTCCCTACCGAAGGCCTTAGCAGTGGGCCGGAGTTCCCTGATCCGGATCCGGTTGTACTGCTGGATGAGCCCGCGCCCGAGGTGCCTAACTCCATCCCGGATATTGAAGTGATCTATTTTGATGGCCCTCCAAATAATGAGGGGCAACAGCCAGGTGTGGTGGCAGGTCCTGGGGTGGTGGAAGAGGCGGCTCTGGCCAATGGGTCAAACCCGGATAGCGATGGAGAATTCACCTATGGCACTTTGGTAATCAATTCTCCTGACGGCATTTCCAGCATCGAAGTACAGGGTGCTGACGGCGTGTGGGTCAATGTACTGGGTGGCGGCACCGTTGTCGGTGTATATGGCACCTTGGTCTTCGATGCTGCAGGCAACTGGGTTTATACCCTCACGGATAATACGCTGGATCACAGCAATCCGAATGCGACAGGTGCCGCCGATCAGGTAGGCGAGAGCTTCTCGGTCCGTGTCGTTGATGGCGATGGTGATGTTTCTCCCACCGTGTCGTTGAATATCGTGGTCTACGACGATGGTCCCTCGATCAGCGTAGAGCGCGGTGATGTTGAAATGCTCAGCCTGGTCACCCAGGATGCCGACACCCGCGAGGGTGAAGACACGGCCAGCGGCAGCTTTGCCGGGCTGTTCACGGTGACCTCGGACGGTGGCGCCGATGGCGGCGACCACAGCGTCAGCTACAGCCTGTCGATCGGTGAAGGCAAGGCCGACACCGGCCTGAGCAGCGGTGGCGTGGCCATCGTGCTGTCGCTCAATGGCGGCGTGATCGAAGGCTGGGCCGATGACCTGAAGGTCTTCAGCATCGCGGTGGATGGTGACGGCGAAGTCACCCTGACCCAGTACGCGCCTCTGGATCACAGCGGCGAGCTGGACGATGAGGATGGCTTCAACAACGACGTCAACAGCGTTGGCCTGGCTGAAGGCACGGTGCTGTTGACCGCCACCGCGAGCATCACCGATGGCGACGACGACCAGGCCGAGGCCAGCGAAACCGCGGATATCTCCGGGGCGTTCAGCTTCGAAGATGATGTGCCCAGCGTCAGCGTGGAACTCGGCCAGGGCGAAATGCCCAGCCTGGTCACCCAGGATGCCGACACCCGCGAGGGTGAAGACACGGCCAGCGGCAGCTTTGCCGGGCTGTTCACGGTGACCTCGGACGGTGGCGCCGATGGCGGCGACCACAGCGTCAGCTACAGCCTGTCGATCGGTGAAGGCAAGGCCGACACCGGCCTGAGCAGCGGTGGCGTGGCCATCGTGCTGTCGCTCAATGGCGGCGTGATCGAAGGCTGGGCCGATGACCTGAAGGTCTTCAGCATCGCGGTGGATGGTGACGGCGAAGTCACCCTGACCCAGTACGCGCCTCTGGATCACAGCGGCGAGCTGGACGATGAGGATGGCTTCAACAACGACGTCAACAGCGTTGGCCTGGCTGAAGGCACGGTGCTG
>Ga0209207_1000106_pt1 | contig 67562 bp, 60 predicted proteins | sample SaghotsprinmetaG_FD_184140 | JGI IMG/M metagenome (GOLD analysis project Ga0209207, IMG submission 184140) | Hot spring microbial communities from South Africa to study Microbial Dark Matter (Phase II) - Sagole hot spring metaG (SPAdes) (version 3) | ecosystem: Environmental > Aquatic > Thermal... | reverse complement strand
GGCGATCCGCAGCGACATCCGTCTCGCCGAAGCGTTCGCCGCCGGCCAGCCGATCCGCCGCTATGCGCCGAAGAGCCGCGGCGCGGAGGATTTCGCCGGACTGGCCGAGGTCGTCCTGCAGCGCCTGACGGCCTAGCGGCCTGTCGGACTTGATCCGACAAAATTATCCTGTCGCGGACAGATTCCACATCCTGCGCATGGCCGACTGGCTGGAAGAAGAGCGCACCGGGCAGAAACGGTTGCCGGGGGTCGCTTGATCGTTTTTCTCTGATATACCATCTTGATACATACTGATCGACATACACGTGATCGCCACGCCCATCCTGGTCGAATTCTGGACGAAGCACCCGGCGGCGGAGCCGCCGCTGGAGTCTTGGTATCGAACCATGAAGATGGAGGTCTTCGCCGACTTCAACGATCTGCGGGTGACGTTCGCCAGCGCCGATTATGTGGATGGACTCACGGTGTTCAACATCGGCGGCAACAAGTACCGGTTGAAGCAGGAAGACCTCAACGACTGCGCTCCGCAAAGCCGCATTTCCGACATCCTGAGCGGGAATCGCGGCATCAGCAGGGATGTCGCCAAGAAACTGGCGCGGCGCTTCAACGTGAGTACCGATCTGTTCCTGTAGCGGAATTGGGTGGTAATAGGGAAACCCCCGACAGCATCACTGTGGGGCGATCCCGGTTCCTGCCTGCGCCTGGTCTCCGCTATGCTCGCCGAGCTCGACGACTGCAGCTTTTTGCGTTTCTTGAAGCGCTGTGGCGCTCGATGGGCCATTCGATGGGCGAAAGTCAGTCCGATCGGCACGGCGTCTGGCTACGGCGGCGGGCAAGCGGCAGCGTAGAATCGGCGCCTTTCGCACTACCCGAGATGGGCCCACGTTTGGAAGGCGAACGATAAGGCGAACGATGGACACGCATACGCCGATGATGCGGCAGTATCTGGCGCTGAAGGCGCAGCATGCCGACAAGCTGCTCTTCTACCGCATGGGCGATTTCTACGAGCTGTTCTTCGACGACGCCGAGAAAGCAGCGCGGCTGCTCGATATCACCCTCACCAGCCGCGGCCAATCGGCCGGCAAGCCGATCCCCATGGCTGGCGTGCCTTTCCATGCACTCGAAAGCTATCTCGCCAAGCTGGTGCGGCTGGGCGAGGCGGCGGCGATCTGCGAGCAGATCGGCGATCCGGCGGCGGGCAAGGGGCCAGTGGAGAGGGCAGTGACGCGCATCGTCACGCCCGGCACGCTCACCGATGCCAGTCTGCTCGACGAACGCAGCGATAGCTTGTTGGCGGCGCTGGCACCCGCGACGGGCCGCACACGCCGTGGTGTGCGCAACGCCGGCGGGCGCGTCGGCCTGGCCTGGCTGAATCTGGCCAGCGGCGACTTCCGCCTGCTCGAGACGACGCGCGCGGCGCTGCTTTCGCATCTGGAACGCCTGCGGCCAGCCGAACTGCTGCTGCCCGACGGCGATGTCTGTAACTGGCCGGAGCTGGCGCGACTGCCTGGCCATCGTCTGCCGGACTGGCATTTCGACCGCCAGCAGGCGGCGAAGCTGCTGGCCGAGCATTTCGGCACGCGCGATCTGACCGGCTTCGGCATCGATGATGCGCACGATGCCCTCGCTGCGGCTGGCGCGCTGTTCCAGTACGCCAGCGCGACGCAGATGCGCGCGCTCGAACATGTCACGGCACTGATCGTCGAGCGTGAATCGCAGTATCTGTACCTCGATGCCGCGACGCGGCGCAATCTGGAGATCAGCGAAACGCTGCGCGGCGAGCCGGCGCCGACACTGCTGTCCCTGCTCGATCGCTGTGTGACGGCGATGGGCGGCCGCTGGCTGCGCCACTGTCTGCATCATCCGCTCGCCGATGCGACGCAGGCCGTGGCGCGCCAGCAGGCCATCGGCGAGCTGATCGCGCAAGGGTGGGCCGATCCGCTCAGCGGGCGGCTGAAAGGCCTCGCCGATGGCGAGCGCATCACCGCCCGCATTGCGTTGCGCACGGCGCGGCCGCGCGACCTGTCGGCGCTGCGAGCGTTGCTCGAGGCCCTACCGGCGATCGCCGCGACGCTCGCACCGGCGCAGGCGCCTTTGCTTGGCGCACTGCGGGCCGATCTTTCCGCTCCGCCGCAGGGGCTCGAGCTTTTGCAACGGGCGATTGCCGAAGAACCGGCGGCGGCGCTGCGCGACGGCGGGGTCATCGCCAGCGGCTACTGCGCCGAGCTGGACGAGCTACGCCGCATGCAAGCCAATTGCGGCGAGTTTTTGCTCGCCCTCGAAGCGCGCGAGCGCGAGCGGACGGCCATCCCGAGCCTGAAGGTCGAGTTCAACAAGGTGCATGGCTTTTACATCGAGGTGACCCATGCTCATGCCGACAAGGTGCCTGCCGACTACCGCCGCCGCCAGACGCTGAAGAACGCCGAGCGTTACATCACGCCGGAACTGAAGGACTTCGAGGATCGCGCGCTGTCGGCCAACGAGCGCGCGCTGGCGCTGGAGAAGCAGCTTTACGAGGCGCTGCTCGATGAGCTGGCGCCCTGCATCCCGGTTTTGCTGCGCCTATCGCGCGCACTGGCGCAGCTCGATGCACTGGCGGCGCTCGCCGCCGTGGCGCGCGACCATGACTGGTGTGCGCCGCAGTGGTGCGATGAGCCGGGCATCGCCATCGACGGCGGCCGGCATCCAGTGGTCGAGCAGCAGGTGCGCGCGCGCGGCGAGACCTTCATCGTCAACGATGCGCGCCTGTCGCTCGAGCGTCGCCTGCTGCTCATCACCGGCCCGAACATGGGCGGCAAGTCGACCTACATGCGGCAGGTGGCGCTGATCGTGCTGTTGGCACATTGCGGCAGCTTCGTGCCGGCGCGCGCCTGCCGGCTCGGGCCGGTGGATGCGATCCACACCCGCATCGGCGCCGCCGATGATCTCGCTTCCGGACGCTCCACCTTCATGGTCGAGATGACCGAGGCGGCGGCGATCCTGCATGCTGCCAGCGAGCGTTCGCTGGTGCTGATGGACGAGATCGGACGCGGCACGTCGACCTTCGATGGGCTGGCGCTGGCCTTCGCGATTGCCCGTCATCTGATCGAGAAGAACCGCGCGCTGACGCTGTTCGCGACGCATTACTTCGAGCTGACGCGTCTGGCCCAGGATTATGCCGAGTGCGCTAATGTGCACCTCGGTGCCATTGAGTACGGTCAGCGCATCGTCTTCATGCACACCGTGGAGGAAGGGCCGGCCTCGCAGAGCTATGGCATCCAGGTGGCGGCGCTGGCCGGCATTCCGGCTTCGGTGGTGCGCGATGCGCGCCGGCAACTGCAACGGCTCGAAACGCGCGAGGTGGCCGCCGGGCCGCAGCCGGACCTCTTTGCTGCCGTGCCGGAACCGATCATCGAAACCTCGCCGGCGCTCGATGCGCTGCGCGCCCTCGACCCCGATGCGCTCACCCCCAGGCAGGCGCTCGAAGCGCTCTACGAACTGAAACGGAAACTGGAGGAGCCATGAAGCCGTTCGCCCTGCGTCTGCTCAGCGCGCTGCTCATCGCCGTGCCGACGGGGCTGACTTTCGGAAGCGACGCCGGGGCGGTCCCGGGCGCAGCGAGGGATGCCGCGCAGCAGCATACTCTTGCCGATGAGATCGAGAAAGATGCCTTCGCCTTCGCCGTCTTCGGCGATACGCCGTATTCGGCCCACGAGCGCGCCGAACTGCCGAAGATGTTGCAGGCGATGGGCGAGCGGGACATCGCTTTCGCGCTGCACGTCGGCGATATCAAGAGCGGCAATTCGCCGTGCAGCGACGAGGTCTATCTCGACCGGCGCAGGCTGTTCGATGCCTTTGTCCGGCCGCTGATCTACGTTCCCGGTGACAACGAATGGACCGATTGCCACCGACCGAGCGCTGGCGGCCATGATCCCGGGGAGCGGCTGCAAAGGCTGCGCACGCTGTTCTTCGCCGCGCCGGAAAGCTTCGGCCAGCGCCGCATCGCGCTCGAGCGCCAGGCGGCCGGCACCGATCATCCAGCCCTGCCGGAGAACGCGCGCTGGCAAAAAGGCAGGGTGCTTTTCGTCACCTTGAACATTCCCGGTTCGGACAATGGCATCGTCGATGAAGCGCGGCCGGCCGTCGAATTCCTCACCCGCGAGCGCGGCAATCGCGCTTGGCTTTCCGAGGCTTTCGCCATCGCCCGTGAGGCACGGCTCGCCGCCGTGGTGATCGGTATCCAGGCCAATCCCGGTTTCGAGGAAGATGCCCGGGGCAAGCCCAAGACCGCGTATCGCGATTTCCTGCAGCAACTGCGCATGCTGACGCGCGCTTTTTCTGGCCAGGTGCTGCTCGTGCATGGCGATACGCACCGCCAACGCATCGACAAACCGCTTATCGATCCGGAAAACGGCACAGTGCTGCAGAACTTCACCCGCGTCGAGACCTTCGGCGCGCCCTTCATGGGCTGGATCGAGGTGGTTTTCCAGCCAAAGAAAGCTGGCTTCGCTTTCACCGTCTATCGCTGGCCGGCCGAACCGCCCTTGCCGTGAGGGCGCGCTGGGCCGGACGGGTCATGCCTGCGCGGGCGTATCGCGGCGTTGCGCGCTCCATCGTATATCCTATTGATTTATCTAGGTTGCTGTGCGCCGCGCGCCCAGCTCTATCCCGCTCGCGGCTTTCCTCGGCGTTTTCCTAAATTTTGCTGAAAGCATAAACAATGTGATCGCCGATACCGCAGAATCTTTGCCGCCAGCGTATACGGCAGTCAGTAACTGACTTTCGCAAACCGCGTCTTCTGCGCCGCCGCTTGCGCCTGACCGAGAGTGTGGATGCCCATGTCTTCGAGCAGCGGTAGCAGGCGCAGAAAGACCTCGGCCGTGACGATGGCGTCGCCCAGCGCATTGTGGCGGCCGATGATCGGTAGGCCGAGGCGCTCGGCGATCGCTTCGAGCTTGTGCGATTCCTGATTGGGATGGACGACGGCCGACAGCAGCAAGGTATCGAGCACCGGCTGCGTGAAGCGCACGCCGGTGCTCTGCTCCTTGAGTTGCAGAAAGCGCATGTCGAAGGCGGCGTTGTGGGCAACGAGCACCGTGTCTTCGCAGAAGCGGTGAAAGGCCGGTAGCACGGTGTCGATGGTCGGTTGACCGCGCAGCATTTCCTCGCGGATGCCGTGGATGGGAATCGATTCGGGCTTGAGCGGTCGGCGCGGATCGACGAGCTGATCCATGTTTTCGTGGCGCAGCAGACGGCCATTGACGATGCGTACCGCGCCGATCTGGATGATCTCGTCGCCGGCCGAGGGTTCAAGGCCGGTGGTCTCGGTATCGAAGACGGTGTAAGCCAGCGTGCGCAGCGGCCGGTCGTCGAGCGCATGGTCTTCGCCGGACCGGTGAAAGAGATCGAAATCGTAAAATTCTGGCCGGCTCTCGATCTGGGGCGTGGCGACACCCTCGCCGTCCTGGACGGCGGCGAGCGGCAGGCGGATCGAGAGCAGGCTTTGCTGGCTGGCCGTGTCGCGGCCACTGAAGAATTCACCACCATGCCGGTCAGTGACGTCGCGCAACGTCAGCGGTGAGCTTTCGCCGCCATCGCTCATCGCTTCGAGCTGCCAGGCCATTAGGATTTCGGTCGAAATGGCCGTGCCGGTCCACAGCAGCGCCAGCGCGACGCGCTCACCCTCGACCGTGGCGCGCAAAGCGAAACGCCGCACGCCATAATCTTCATGTAGCCGGCCGGCAAGAAAGCTCAGCGCCTGGGTGAGCGAGTAGCTGTCCACCTTGACCCACAGTCCCTCGGGCACGTCGTCCAGCCGCACGCGGGCGGCGCTGCGGTGCTCGATGCGGCGCACCACGGCGATGAGCAGATCGGCAGCGAGCATCTCTTCCAGCGGCCAGCGCGCGCGCATCGCCTCGGCATAGCGCTGGTCGCTGACCGCCAGGCGGGCGGCCAGTCGCTCCACTTCCTGAGCGATGACCGCTGCCTCGGCACCTGCTTCGCTGCTCTGAGGCAGGTGACGCAGAGCGCCGCGTACGGTGGCCAGCGAGGCGCGGCTGTGTTCGACCAGCTCGCGCATCAGCAGGTCGCAGTCGTTGTCGGTTTCCAGATAGCGCGATATGTTCTCCAGCGTCAGCACGTAGCCGGTGATGTCGCGGCTGTCGCTGGCCAACACCGGTGCCAACTGGACACGGATGAACTGGCCGCGCTGCGAGACGGTAACGAAATGCGCCAGCGGCTGGCTGCCGGCGCGTTCGAGTTTGCCTTGCAGCGTGTCGAGGGCATGCTGGATCAAGGCGCGGTCGAAGATGGCGAAGATCGAACGCCCAAGGCCGACGAGATTGGCTTGACCATCCGGCACCAGAGCGCGCGCCTGCAGGCGGGCACGGTTGTTGTAAAGCAGGATACGGCCGTCGAGATTGCAGACCAGTACCGGCTGCGGCAGATCCGAAATCAGCGCCGCCAGGCGGTTGCGTTCCGCCTCGACGGCGGCGCGCGCGGCAACGACCTGGGCTTCGACATCGGCGAGCAGCGCGTCGCGCTGATCGGCGAGATCGTTGGCCGCCCGCGCCAGAGCCTGCGCTTCGGCTGGTCCCTCGATCCGTAGCCGGAAGGTACGGTTCGCGCCCAGCATCAGCCGCATCTGTTCGGCCATCGCCAGCGGCGCACCGACATACTGGCGCAGCAGGGCGCGCAGCAACATGCCGCCGAGAAACAGACCGAAGAGCAAGACCATGACCGCAAGCGGCAGACGTGGTGCGAGTGTCTCGTCCATCGCCTGCCGGCCTTCGGGCGGCAGGTCGAGCCAGACGAGCAGCGCCGCTGCCAGCATAGGCCCAAGCATCAGCAGGATAAGCAAAGCAGCGGCGACGATCAGACGGAAGCGGGTAATCATTCGCCGATTCTATAGCGCCGCGCGCAGCGAGGGAGAGGAAAAGCCAGCAGACCGCATGAATGTCGGCATAGCCCTCATCTGCACATCATAGAATTGAGGTAATGGCATTCATGCGATCGCCCTGCGGGTGCGGTCGATTCAATCAGCGTTTCCTGATGGCGGCTCAGGGACGGGCGGGCGGAGAGACATCGCGCTCGGCCGAGCGGGTGGGGCGGTCGATCGCCCAGGCGGGAACTTCATCGGCCATGCCCGGCCAGGGATGACGGGGATAGGGGTAAGCGATGCGATACCAGGCGCGTCCGCCGTGGCAGCCATGACAGACCTCGCTGTCGGCTCGGCCAGCGGCCTCGATCGCTGCGGCATCGAGGTAATTCACCCGGTGACGTTCGGTGCGTATCGTGGCATGGCAACTCAGGCAGCCATCGGGGAAGCTGTCGGCCAGTTCATGCCAGGGCCCCGGCAGCCCCATCACCTCGTGCGGGAAACGGCCATGGCAGCGCAGGCAGATGGTTTCGACATCGACCTGCTTGCGCAGCGCGTGTCCCGGTGTTCCCACCTCCGGGGCATCGGCCGAGGAACCGGGAACCTCCTCGCGCGGATCGTGGCCGCGGTGGCAGAAGGCGCAGCTCAGATGCATCAGGCGGCGCCCGGCCGGATGAATGAGATGCCGGCGATGGAAAGTGTCCTGTTCGCCTGTATAGGCCGATGTTTGCTGGTACCAGGCTTGAGTCTGGTCGGTGCGCAGGCCGGCCAAAGTGGCCGGCCGGACGCGATCGGTCAGCACCTCGCCATGACAGGCTAGGCATTCCTCGTCGCTGGCCCGCTCGGCGACCGGAGAGAAGTGCAAGGGACTGTAGGTGGCGCGCAGATGCCGCCCGCCAGCATCGGCGCGCGCCGCCGCCGCTGCCATGGCTTCGGTCTTGGCGCGCAGCGCATGGCCGCGTTCGCTACCCCAGAGCGAGGCCAGCACCACCAGCACCACCAGCAGCCATTTGCTCATCGCCTTTCCTCCGCCGCTCGGTGCCAGCCACGCAGATCGTAAGGCCCGGGCATGCCCGGTCGGTCGAAGGGGGTATACCAGGCACCCTGATCGGCGAGAAAGCGCAGGGGCGGTGGCGTGCCCTCGATGCCGCGCAGGGCCTGCGCATGCCAGCCTTCGGCGGGTACGAAGTCGACGAGGCGTGGCGCGCCGACGGGTCGGACATGCGGCGTCAAACCGGCGATGACCGGCGATCGATCGGTGGCCATGGCCAGGTCGGTGGCGATCGGCAGGACCGCGAACGACAGCGCCAGGGCCAGCCGAGGCAGGCGTCGGGCCGGGGTTGCAGCGAAGACCGCGCTGCCCCGCGAGGAGAAAGTCGCGCTGTACTGGATAGGGGCGTCGATGGCGTCGTCGAGAGTCATGATGGCGATGATGCGATGCCGGACGGCGGTGGAAAACGACTGCATTGCGTGAGCAGGGAGCAGAAAACTCAGGGAGGCGCGTCGGTGGAAGAAAGCTTCGACCCCAGGTTGCCCCGAGGTGAAAGATTAGCACGCCACGCGATGCCGCGATGCACCTGTGCAGCATGCGGTGTTGCCTTCGCTGCCGGCGCGGAACGAGGTCTGGGCCGGTATCGCTTTATCGGCCGGGGTTGCCAGAACGGTGGGGGGGCGTCGTTGCAGAAGGATATAAAGAGGCTTCCGTTCGTCTTGTTCATCGCTGATACGCCGGCCGGATGAACGCCGTCCGAGGTAGACTCGGGGAAACGCCGAAGCAGCGCGGCGTCGCGCGCTGTGTGCGGCTTTTTCAGCATTGCCTTCCGCCTGTTGCGGATTCTCTTCTGCGTCCGCCCCGGTTTCGCTGCCCGGCTGTCATCGGTGTGAGCGGGCGCAAGAGCGGTCCGGCGGCGTTTTCCCGGGGAGCTTTCATGTTGCGCTCTTTGCTCGCCTTGGCCTTGCTGGCCATCAGCCTGCCGCTCGCCGCGCAGGAAATCACCCTGCGCCATGCCGTCGAAGGCAAAACGCTCGATGCGCTGGCGACGCTGGTCGTGCGCTTCAATGACGAGCAGAAGGGGCGGGCGCGGTTGAGGCTCGAGAGTGCCGAAGCGACCGAGGACAAGGGGCGCTTGCCGACGCTGGCGCTGCTCGATCCGCAGGATGCCGGCCGCTTCTTTGCCGGTCAGCGGCCGAGATTCCGTTCGCTGGCCGAGGCGATGAAGGAGGGCGGCGAGAAGTGGGACGAGAAGCGCATCTTCCCGCAGCTGGCCGAGGCGGTCGGCGATGCGTCCGGCGCGCTGCAGGCCCTGCCGCTGGCGATGACGTTGCCGGTGCTCTTCGTCAACCGCGACGCTTTGGCGCGCGCCGGGCTGGAAGGGGCGCCGCTGCCGCGCACCTGGTGGCAGTTGCAGCAGACGGCCGGCGCCATGTATGAGGCGGGTGTCGCCTGTCCGCTCACCACGTCGCGCTTTGCCTGGATTCATCTCGAGAACATCGCCGCCCAGGCTGGCGTGCCGCTGAGTGTGCGCAGCGGCGGCAGCGAGCGTTCGACGCTCAATGGCATGGTCAATGTCAAGCACATCGCGCTTCTCGCCAGCTGGCACAAGAGCCGTTATTTCCACTGGTTCGGCCCCCGGCGTGAGGGCGAGGAGGCTTTCGCCCGCGGCGAGTGTGCGATGCTGACCGGCGACTCGTCGGCCTGGTTCGACCTTCAGCGCCACGCCCGTTTCCCTGTGCTGATGAGCGAGCTGCCGTATTACGACGATGTCTATGGCGCGCGGCCGGGCCATGTCCTGCCCGACGGCATGAGCCTGTGGTTGCCGGCGGGTGCGAGGAAGGAAGAGACGCGCGTCGCGGTGCGTTTCATCAATTTCCTGCTGCGGCCGGATAATCAGCGCCTGTGGGTGCGTTCGACCGGCTATCTGCCGATGACGGCGCAGGCGATGGATGAGCTGCGCAGCGCCGGTGTGCCAGCGCCGCTCATCGAGGCCGCGAAGCGCCGTCTGACGCTGGGCCGCAAAGGCGGCGAGGTGCGCAACGGCTTTGCCCGCAGCCGCATTCGGACGATGCTCGACGAAGAAATCGAATTCGTCTGGAGCAACGACAAGCCGGCCAAGGAGGCGCTCGATACCGCGGTGATGCGTGCCGTCCGCCTCAGCCCGGCGGCCTTCGAGCCGCTGGCGGCGACGGCGTATCGCTGAACGGTCTGCCGCATGGCTGCCGACGAGCTCGATGCGATGACCCGAGAACTCGCCGTGCTGGTGGAGGAAAGGCGTACGATCGCCGCCAGTCTGGATCGCCTGCGGGACGGACCGCCGCCGGCCGACGAGCTGTTGCTGCGCCGGCTGAAGAGGCGCCTCACGGGGCTCGATGAGCGCATCGGTCGTCTCCAGCGCCTGCTGGCGCCGGACATGCCGGCCTGACTGGGGGGAGATGAAGGTGGCGCCTGCTGCTGGTCGAGGTCGAGCTCGACGCCAGCGGGATCGCCGCCGCCGCGCCATGAGCGATCCCCGGCACTTTGGCGCCGGGACGCCGATCCGTTTGCGCGGCATCGAGCGCCACTTCCGTGTCGGCGATGAGCAGGTGCATGCGCTGCGCGGCATCGATCTGGACATCGATGCCGGAGAATACCTGTCGATCATGGGGCCGTCCGATTCCGGCAAATCGTCACTGCTGCACCTGCTCGGACTGATCGACCGGCCGAACGCCGGCCAATACCTGCACGGTGGCCGCGATGTCTTGACGCTGAATGACGACGAACTGGCGCGTCTAAGGCGTAAGACGCTCGGCTTCGTCTTCCAGTTCTTTCACCTCGTGCCGCGGCTGACGGCGGCGCAGAACATCGAGCTGCCGCTGATGCTGGCCGGCATCGACGCCGGCGAGCGCAGTCCGCTACGATGTGAAAGTCAGCCCCGCCGGTACGGCGTCGTCGCGCCAGGTGACGGTGGGTGACCCGGATTCTTTCTGTCCGTCTGTGGCGAACGCAACATGTCTGCCGAACCTTTGCTTGCTTGTACTGCCTGTCCGCGCCTCGCCAGCCATCTGGCCGGAGTGCGCCGGCGGTATCCCGGCTATTACACCCGACCGGTGCTGCCTTTCGGCGCAGCGCCGGCCCGCCTGCTGATCGTCGGTCTGGCGCCAGGGCTGCATGGCGCCAACCGCAGCGGTCGGCCGTTCACCGGCGACCATGCCGGCATCCTGCTCTATGCCACCCTGCACCGCTACGGCTTTGCCGACCAGTCGCAATCGCGGGCTGCCGACGATGGCTTGCGCCTGATCGACTGCCGCATCACCAATGCCGTCAAATGCCTGCCGCCGCAGAACAAGCCGCTGCCGGCCGAGGTGCGGGCCTGCAACCGCCATCTGGCGGCGGAGATCGCCGCGCTCGAGCCGGTCATCGTGCTGGCGCTCGGCAAAGTGGCGCACGAGGCGGTGCTGATGGCACTCGGCGAGCGGCTGTGTGCGCATCGGTTCGCGCATGGCGCGCGCCATCGCCTGTCAGCGCTGACGCTGTTCGACTCCTATCACTGCAGTCGTTACAACACCCAGACCCGCCGGCTGACGCCAGAGGCATTCGCCGCGGTGTTCGCCGCGATACGGGACGAGCTCGATGGACGCTGAACGGCCACCCTTCGATGCCCGCGCCTTCATCGCCACGCTCACCGAGGAGCCGGGTGTCTATCGCATGCTCGATGGCGAAGGGCGTGTGCTCTACGTCGGCAAGGCGAAGAACCTCAGGCGCCGCGTCGGCTCCTATTTTCAGAAGAGCGATCACGGTCCACGCATCCGGCTGATGCTGCGTCAGGTCGCCGCCATCGAGGTGACCGTGACGCGCTCGGAGGCCGAGGCGCTGATCCTCGAGAACACGCTGATCAAGAAGCTGGCGCCGCGTTACAACATCCTGTTCCGCGACGACAAGTCCTATCCCTACATCTGCCTGAGCGGCGACGAATTCCCGCGTCTGGCCTTTCATCGCGGTGCCTTCGATGGCCGTTCGCGTTATTTCGGCCCGTTTCCCGATGGTCGGGCGGTGCGCACCACCTTGCAGCTGCTGCAGCGCAGTTTCCGCTTGCGCACCTGTGAGAACGCCGTCTTCGCCCAGCGCTCGCGGCCCTGTCTGCTGCATCAGATCGGGCTGTGCAAAGCCCCTTGCGTCGGCCTGGTGACGCGCGAGGAATATGGCGAAGACGTGCGTCTGGCCGAGTTGCTGCTGCGCGGCCGGCACAGCGAAGTCATCGGGCACCTGAGCGCCGAGATGCAGCGTGCCGCCGAAGCGCTGCGGTTCGAGCAGGCGGCGCAGCTGCGCGACCGCCTGCGCGCGCTGCAGAGCGTGCTGCAAAAACAATACGTCAGCTCGACCGGCGAGGAAGACGCCGACATCCTCGGTCTGGCGAGCGAAGGCAACGAGGTCTGTGTCAACCTGCTCATGGTGCGCGGCGGCCTGCATTTGGGCGACCGCGCCTACTTCCCGCAGGCACCGCTCGCCGGCGACGAAGAAGGCCGCTTCGATGGTTATGCCGAAGTGCTGGGCGCTTTTCTCGCCCAGCATTACGCCGACCGACCGGTTCCGCCGCGGGTGATCGTCGGGCATCCACTCGAAGAAGACGGACTGCTGGTCTTCGGCGAGCAGCGCGTACACTGCAGCCCGCCGCACAACGAACTGGAGCGCGGCTGGCTGGGCATGGCCGACAAGGGCGCACGCATCGCCCTCGCATCGCACCGAAGCCTGCGCCTGCGCGGTGGCGAGCGCCTTCTCACCCTGGCCGCGGCGCTGGGGCTGGAGTCGCCACCAAAGCGCATTGAATGCTTCGACATCAGCCACACGATGGGCGAAGGCACGGTTGCTTCCTGCGTCGTCTGCATCGATGGCACGATGTCCAGGCGCGACTACCGCCGCTTCAACATCGACAACGTCACCGCGGGCGACGATTACGGTGCCCTGCGTCAGGCGCTCACCCGGCGCTATGCGCGGGTCGCCAGCGGCGAAGCGCCGGCGCCGCAACTGGTCCTCATCGACGGCGGATCGGGACAGCACGCGGTGGCGCGCGCCGTGCTGGCCGAACTCGGACTCGAGCACATACCGAGCATCGGCATCGCCAAGGGCGAAAGCCGTAAACCGGGGCGGGAAACCCTGTACCCGCATCTGCCCGGTCGGGCGAGCGGCGAACCGTTACAATGGGCGGCCGACGATCCCGCCTTCTTGCTGCTGCAGCAGATCCGCGACGAGGCCCACCGCTTCGCTGTCGCCGGTCACCGCGCCCGGCGCGCCAAAGCGCGGCTCGGTTCGTGCCTCGACGACATCGAAGGCATCGGACCGGCGCGCCGGCGGCAGCTGCTTGCCTTCTTCGGCGGCAGCGAAGGCGTCGCCGCGGCAACGGTCGAGGACCTGTGCCGTGTGCCGGGCATCAACAGACATCTGGCCGAGAGGATTCATCGCCATTTTCACTGAATCATGCCGCTCAACGTCCCCAACCTGCTGACCTGGGCTCGCATCGTCCTCGTGCCGCTGTTTCTCGGCGTATTCTTTTGGCCCGGATTGCCGCCAACGACGCAGAATCTCCTCGCTACAGCCATCTTCGGTCTCGCCGCGCTCACCGACTGGTTCGACGGCTATCTGGCACGCCGGCTCGGCCAGACTTCGGCTTTCGGCGCCTTTCTCGACCCGGTGGCCGACAAGCTGATGGTCGCCGCCGCCCTCATCCTGCTCGTCGATCTGGAGCGGGTGGGCGCCGTGCCAGCTTTCATCATCGTCGGCCGCGAGATCGCCATTTCCGCCTTGCGCGAGTGGATGGCCGGTCTGGGCGCGAGCAAAAGCGTCGCCGTCTCGTTCATCGGCAAACTGAAGACGACGGCGCAGATGATCGCCATCCTGCTACTGCTTTACCACATGCCGGTATTGGGGATGGATGTGCAGCCCCTGGGTCAGGTGCTGATCTGGATCGCTGCGCTGCTGACGCTGTGGAGCATGGGCTATTACCTGCGCCGGGCGTGGCCGGAGATCCGGGCCAGGGTGCTTCCCTGACGCGGCGGTGGCTGATCGCCCCGCAGAACGGGGTGGCGTGACCTCCAATCTGTCGGCCGCGGACCTCGCGCCACTTTCCGCCGCAGCGTCGCCTCTGGAAACGCTGAATGAATTGCTGTGCGGGCGCATCGCAGCGTTGCGCGGTGCTCGCTCCCTCGCCGATCCACTCGATAGGCTACGTTCGCTGCGCGCCGCGCGCCTGGCGCTGCATCCCGCTCGCGGCTTTTTTCAGCATTTCCCTCTCGCTCGCCGCCGTCTTCAGCGCTCGCCGGATTCGGGTGTATCGGTCGTGCGCCCCAGTCCGCCGAGCAGGGCGGCGACGGGCTTCAGGGGACGCTTGGGCGGTGGTTCCGGCTTGGGCGTCGCGGCCGTGGCGGCCGGTATGTAAGGGCGGGAAAAATCGAAGCCATCGGCGGCGATGAGCGGGGCCGCCGCGGTTTGCAGGCGCAGCGGCGTCTTCGGACCGTGTGCGACGCGCGGCGGATGTTTGTGGCCATGCCCACCGCTGCGTTCGCTGCGGCCGCCACCGGTGTTGAAGCCGGCGGGCTGTTCGCTCTCGACGATGGTCCGCTTGATCAGCTTTTCGATCTCGGCCAGTCGCGGTGCCTCGTCCGGGCTGACCAGTGAGATGGCGTTGCCGAGCCGGCCGGCCCGGCCGGTACGGCCGATGCGGTGTACATAATCTTCGGCGACATTGGGTAATTCGTAGTTGACGACGTAGGGCAAATCGTCGATGTCGAGGCCACGTGCTGCGACATCGGTGGCCACCAGCACGCGCACTTGACCGCTTTTGAAGGCTTCGAGCGCTTCGGTGCGCTGCTGCTGGCTGCGATCGCCGTGGATGGCCGTCGCGCTGATACCCTGGCGGTCGAGCCAGGCGGCGAGACGGGCGGCGCCGAACTTGGTGGCAACGAAAACCAGCGCCTGGGTCATCTCGGGCTGCAGCAGCAGATGCAGCAGCAGATGGCGCTTGTCGTCCTGGGCGACGCGGTGCACGCAATGGGTGATGGTCTCGGAAACCGTGTTGCGCCGCGCCACCTCGATCAGCTGGGGGGAACGCAGCATCTGGTTGGCCAGCTTGCGGATTTCCTCCGAGAAGGTGGCCGAGAACAGCAGACTCTGGCGCTCGGTGGGCAGCAGGGCGAGGATGCGGCGGATGTCCGGAATGAAGCCCATGTCCAGCATGCGGTCGGCCTCGTCGAGGACGAGGAATTCGACCGCCGCGAAGCTGACCGTCTTCTGCTGCACATGGTCGAGCAGACGGCCCGGCGTGGCGACGACGATCTCGCGCCCCTGCATCAGTTCGGCGATCTGGCCCTTGATGTCCACACCGCCATAGATGCACACGGCGCGCAGCGGCAGATATTTGCCATAGGTTTGGACGCTGTCATAGACCTGCATTGCCAGCTCGCGCGTCGGGCAGAGGATCAGCGCGCGCACCGGATGGCGCGCCGGCGAAGGCGAGGTGTTGGCGTGACGGGCGAGCCGATGCAGCAGGGGCAGGGTGAAACTGGCCGTCTTGCCGGTGCCAGTCTGGGCACCGCCCAGGACATCGCGGCCGGCCAGCACTACCGGAATCGCTTGGGCCTGGATCGGAGTCGGCGTGACATAGCCCGCTTCGCGTACCGCGCGCAATAGATCGGGCATCAGCCCGAGTTCATCGAAAGTCATTGTCTCTCCTGCAGGGGTGACGCCGACCGTGGCGGCCAGAGGCCGGACGAAGCCGCATCCGGCCCGCCGCCCTGGCTTTGTCGTCGGCGGCGGATCGAGATCGCCTCGCGCCAGCCAGTACGGTCGATCGAGCCCGCGCCGCGCCAGCGGCGTACCGGTTCGGGCTGAAATGAAGGGAAGAGGGCGGCCAGGCCGCGCAGGACGTCAACCGGCGGAACGCGGCGCCGATTCTACGGCAATCGCTGCTCTCGCTTCGGTCGAAGGCTGCGCCCGGGCTGGACAGCAGCACATTGCGTCCAGCCAACGACACGGGACACATCGGGCGACGGGCGGGTTTTCGTTCCCGTCGGGCACGGCAAATGGGGCTGGTACGGTTATCATCGCGCCATGCTGCTGCCCGATCCTCCGCCTCCCGCCGATGCGCTGCGCTGGCGCCGCCATGCCGGCCGCGATGCCATTCCGCTGTGGGTGGCCGACATGGACATACCGGCGCCAGCGGCCGTGGTCGCCGCGCTGCACGAGCGCATCGCCTGTGGCCTGTTCGGCTATGGCGAAGCGACCGCATCGCTCATCGACGCCGTCGTCGGCCATTGTCGCGTCACCTATGACTGGTCGATCGAGCCGGAATGGCTGCTCTGGCTGCCCGGTCTCGTACCGGCCTTGCATGTCGCGTGTCGCGCGGTCGGCGCAGCGGGCGATGGCGTGCTGACCGCGACGCCGGTCTATCCGCCGTTTCTCGCTGCACCGTCGGCCAGCGACCGGCGTTTGCTGACCTTGCCGCTGGTGCGTGGCGAGGAGGGCTGGCAGTGGGATTTTGCCGGCGCTGATGCCATGCTGCGCCGGGCCCGGCTGCTGCTGCTGTGCCATCCGCACAATCCGGTCGGCCGCGCTTGGCGCGAGGATGAGCTGTGGCAATTGGCGGCACTGGCCGAAAAGCACGATCTCGTCGTCTGCTCCGACGAAATCCACGCCGATCTGACGCTCTACGGCCGCCACCGGCCGCTGGCGACGCTGTCACCAGAGATCGCCCGGCGCACGATCACCCTCATGGCGCCGTCGAAGACCTTCAATCTCGCCGGCCTGTCCTGTGCCTTCGCCATCGTGCCCGACGACGAATTGCGCCGGCGGTTTGCGCGCGCGATGCGTGGCCTGCTGCCGGAAGTCAATGTGCTCGGTTTGGTCGCCTGCGAGGCGGCGTTCCGCCACGGTGCCGCCTGGCGGGCGGGTCTGCTCGAGCGCTTGCGCGCTCAGGCGCTGCGTGTCGAGCAGACCGTCGCCGAACTGCCGATGCTGGCCATGACTCGTGTCGAAGCGACCTATCTGGCCTGGATCGATGCCCGTGGTCTGGGTCTGGCCCGGCCTGCGGCGCATTTCGAGCAAGCCGGCGTCGTCCTGATGGATGGGGCCGTTTTCGGTCCGGGGGAGCAGTACCGGCAGTTCGTGCGGCTCAATTTCGCCACCACGCCGGCCTTGCTCGACGAGGCGCTGGCGCGTTTGCGGCAGGCCTGTCATGACGTCGGTTGAACTGCGGCCCCTGTGGCGATCTGTTGACGGCCGGTGATCATGCCGCTCATCGAACTCACCCTGCTCACCGTGCTGGCCGCGTGGGCTTGGCTTTGGCTGGACGGCCTGAAAGCGCGTGAGGTGGCGCTCGCCGCCGCGCGCGCCGCCTGTCGCGCCGAGGGCTTGCAATTGCTCGACGAGACGGTGGCCAGCACGCAACTCGGTCTGGGGCGCGACGAAGAGGGCCGTCTGCAGTGGCGGCGGGTCTATGTCTTCGAGTATTCGGTGAGCGGCGAGGAACGGCGTGCCGGTTCGCTGGTGCTGCTCGGCCGCCGGGTGCTGGTGCTCAACCTGCATGCGGCCGGGACGACCGTCGCCGCCTTCGCCGACCGTTCAGAGCGTTCCTGAACCGATCGGCGCAACGGCATCGCCGTACCCATCGGGCTGACTTTCATGTCGCATTGCCCGCAGCGGCCGGAGCTCGAGCCGGAACCGAAGCTGTCTGGAGGACTTCGCGCAGCAGGGGCAGGGTTGGCGGGCGTTTCGCGGCGCGGCTGGCGCAATCGAGACGGTCGAGAAGGGCGAGCAGCGTAGGCAGGTCGCGCTGGACGCGGGTGAGCAGGTAAGTGAGCAACTCGTCGCTCAGCACCATGCCGCGTGCCGCGGCATGGTGGGCGAGGGCGGCGCACGTGTCGGCTTCGCTGAGCGGGCGTACCTCATAGATCAGCGTCTGGCCGATGCGCGTGCGCAGATCCTCGCGCACGGCGAGAGCACGCGGCGGCAGACGGGTGGCGAGGAGCAGCGAGTGCAGCATGCTGCGCGCGCCATTGAACAGCCGAAAGAGCGTGAGCTGGGCTACGGCGTCGAGGTGCTGCAGGTCGTCGATGACGATCAGCGCACCTTCCGGCGCATCGATGCCCTCGCCGACCGAAGCGGCGGTGAGCAGGCGCACCGGCCGGTGCGGCGCGGCTTCGCTGGCGGTGGCGGCAAGCAGATGGCTTTTGCCGCAGCCGCTTGGTCCCCAGAGCGTGACGGCATTGCAGACGAAGGGATCGGCGAGCGTTTTCAGGCGCGCGATCAGCTCTTCATTGGCGCCGGTGATGAAATCGGCAAAGCCGGTCGGTGGCGGTAGACGCAAATCGAGCAGAAGTTGGCTCACTGCAGTGGTCCATTGTAGAAACGGCTGGCCAGATAGACCGCCTTGAGCTCGCGCAGCGCGACGAGCAATGCCGCCGAGGCAGGCAGCGCCAGCAGGATGCCGAAAAAGCCGAACAGCTGGCCGAAGGCCATGAGGGCGAAGATGACGGCCAGCGGATGCAGGCCGATGCGCTCGCCGACCAGGTACGGCGTGAGCAGGAAGCTCTCGATGAGCTGGCCGAGGCCGAAGACGATGGCCACGCCGATCAGCGGTCCCAGACTTTCACCTTGCAGCAAGGCAACCAGCAGGGCGAGCAGCAAACCCAGACCGTAACCGAGATAGGGCACGAAGACCAAGAGGCCGGTGAGCACGCCGATGGCCAGCGCCGAAGGCAAACCGGCAAGCCACAGGCCCAGACTGTAAAACAGCGCCAAAGCGAGCATGACCGTCAGCTGACCGCGCAGGAATTCGGCCAACACGGCATCGACTTCGCGCGCGATGCGCGTGATGAGCGCATGCCAGGGGCGCGGGATGGCGTGTTCGAGGCGCTGGACCAGCTGCGGCCAATCGGTGAGCAGATAAAAGGCGACGATGGGGGTGAGCAGCAGATTGGCGAAAAAGCCGAGCAAGGCAATGCCGCCGATCTTCAGTGATTCAAGGATTTTTGGCACGACAGTCTGCAGGCTGTCGATGTTCTCGCTCGCCAGACGGCGCAAGCCTTCGGCATCGAGCGACAGCCGCAGATGCAAATGGCGCTCGAACCAGGGGACGAGATGTTCATCGAGCAGGCGGACGATTTCCGGCAGACGGGCGAAGAGCAACGCCATTTCATCGATGAGCAGAGGTACGACGATCAAGCCGAGCAAAGCGAGCAGCAGACCGAGCAGGATGAGCACGAGGAACGCGCCGGCGGCGCGCGGCAGGCCGGTGTGCTGCAGGCGCTCGACGAGCGGCGCGCAGATGTAGGCCAAAATGCCGGCGAGCAGGAAGGGGGTGAGGATGGGCGAGAGCTCGATGAGCAGCCAGATGAACGCCGCCCCCAGGCCGAGCCAGAGCGCGCTGAACAAGTGATCGCGGTGCGATGGTTGGAGCGGCATGGAATGATCGCAAGCGCTGTGCGCCGCATGGGCGCACGATGAAAGACGAATGAAAGGCGCGGGGAGAGGGGCGCGGTCTTCGGCAGGGCGGCGCGCGCCCTTCGTTAGAATGGCAGCTGTACCCGATTCATGGCCCAACGCTGAAGCCGTGCCGGCGTTTCCCCATCCGCGCAGCTGTTTTTCTAGGATACCCGATGCAGCCCTCTTCTTCTCCCTCCCTCAGTTATCGCGATGCTGGCGTGGATATCGACGCCGGCGACGCGCTGGTCCAGCGCATCAAGCCGTTTGCCCGCCGCACGCTGCGTCCGGAAGTGCTCGCCGGCATCGGCGGCTTCGGCGCGCTGTGCGCGCTGCCGCACAAATACCGCGAGCCGGTGCTGGTGGCCGGCACCGATGGCGTCGGCACCAAGCTCAAGCTCGCCTTCGCCTACGACCGGCATGACACGATCGGCATCGATCTCGTGGCGATGAGCGTCAATGACATCCTCGTGCAGGGCGCCGAGCCGCTCTTTTTCCTCGATTATTTCGCCTGCGGCAAGCTCGAGGTCGAAGTCGGCGCGCGCATCGTCGCCGGCATCGCCGAAGGTTGCGCGCTGGCCGGCTGCGCGCTGATTGGTGGCGAGACGGCCGAGATGCCGGGCATGTATCCGCAGGGTGAATACGATTTGGCCGGCTTTGCCGTCGGCGTCGTCGAGCGCGCGCAAATCATCGATGGTCGGGCGATCGTTGCTGGCGACGTGTTGCTCGGCTTGGCATCGAGCGGCGCGCACTCGAACGGTTATTCATTGATCCGCCGCATCCTCGCCGAGGGCAAGATCGACGTGCAGGCCGATTTTCACGGCCAACCCCTGATCGAGGCGCTGATGGCGCCAACGCGCATCTATGTCAAACCGCTTCTCGCGCTGATGCAGGCATTGCCGGTCAAAGGCATGGCGCACATCACCGGCGGCGGCATCACCGGCAACCTACCGCGCATTCTGCCCGAAGGCCGTCTTGCGCGCGTCGCGCTCGATGCCTGGCCGCGGCCAGCGCTCTTTCACTGGTTGCAGCAGGCGGGCAACGTGAGCGCTGAGGAGATGCTGCGCGTCTTCAACTGCGGCATCGGCATGATCGTCGTCGTCGCCGCAGCGGATGCCGACCGAGCCGCTGCGCTGCTCGGCGAGCAAGGCGAGACCGTCTATCGCCTAGGCAGCATCATCGCCGGCGACGGGTCGCCGCGGGTGATCTACGAAGGCGCCGCCTGAGCCAAGGACGCCGTACCGACCTAACGATCATGGTGGTTGCCACCACCCCTGGAAGATGAAAATCGGCACTGCCGTGGGAGCGGCCCCCGGGTCCGGGGGCCTCGATGACGGCGGTGGCAGCCCGTTCGACCGCCCAATTGCAAAATATGCCTTTCGAGTGATTTTCACGCTAACGTGGAAAAAAAAGCCGCGAGCGGGAGGAAGCGGAAGGCGCCGGCGCACTTGCGACCGAGACATATCAGTAGGTCAGGCGAGAGAGGGAGCACCGCGCAACGCCGCGATACGCCCGCGCAGCAATTCATTCAGTGTTTGCTCAACTGAATTTCGCCCACCAATGAGCATCGAGCCATTCTCCATCGCCCGCTTGCCGCGCATCGAGTTCGGCGAAGGCGCGCTGCGCAAGCTGCCGGACATTGCTGCCGCTTACGGCCGCCATTTCCTGTTCGTCACCGGTGAGCGCTCCTTCGCGGCCTCGCCGGCCGGCGAATGGCTGCGCGCCGAATTTTCCCGGCGGTCCATGCGCTGGCAGCAGCTGAAGGTGGTTGGCGAGCCGACGCCAGACTTCGTCGATGAAGCGGTGCGCGCCTTGCGCGGCGAGGATGTCGCCGCAGTGATCGGCATCGGTGGCGGTTCGGCGCTCGATGCCGCCAAAGCGATCGCCGGCCTGCTCAAACCGGGTAACTCAGTGCTCGATCATCTCGAAGGCGTCGGACCGGAGCGGCCTTATCTCGGTCCGGCGACGCCGTTCATCGCTGTGCCGACCACCGCCGGCACCGGCTCGGAAGCGACGAAGAACGCGGTGCTGACGCAGCCCGGGCAGTACAAGAAGTCTTTCCGTGACGAAAGACTAGTCGCCGAATGGGCGATCGTCGACCCATCGCTGCTCGTGAGTTGCCCACCAGCGCTGATCGCCGCCGATGGCATGGATGCTTTTACCCAACTGCTCGAGAGCTTCGTGTCGACGCGCGCCAATCCGCTCACCGACGTTCTGGCGCGCGCCGGCATCACGGCGGTGAAGAATGGCCTGCTCGAGTTCTATCGTGACGCCCATGCGCCAGCGCGTTCGGCGCTGGCTTTCGCTTCGCTGATCTCCGGCATCTGTCTGGCGCAGACCGGATTGGGCGCGGTGCATGGCCTGGCCGCGCCGCTCGGCGCGCTGTTTCCGATCCCGCATGGCGTCGCCTGCGGCACGCTGCTGCATGCGGCGACCGAAGCGAACATCCGCGCACTCGAAACACGTATGCCGGACAGTCCAGCACTACCGAAGTACGCTGAAATCGGCCGCCGGCTGGCGATGCAGAAAGGGCTGAATGACCCGGAGGCGCGCCGCTTCTTGCTTGCGACCCTCGCCAATTGGCAAGAGGCGCTCGCCCTGCCGCGGCTAGGTACCTATGGCGTCACCGAGCAGAACATCGCGCGCATCGTCGCCGGCAGCCGTGGTTCGAGCATGAAGACTAACCCGATCGTGCTCAGCGACGAAGAGCTGGCGGCGATCTTGCGCGCCCGTCTGTGACGATCGCCGTGCCGGCGGGGCTGACTTTCACCGTCGATGCCTGCGATCGGCCCTCAGGCGATGCCTGCGCCGAGTGTGCCGGACCAGAATCTGCGCCGGCGGCACGATGGTGCGTTCGAACGGCGGCCGGCGGGCATAGGCGAGCAGCGTGTCCGGCGCGATGAGGGCGTCGATGGTCAGGATGCGGTAGGTGTGGGGATCGTCGACCAGCCAGAGCGTGGCGCGGCTGCTGGAAAAATGCAGCGTGCAGTGAAAGATGCCGCGCTCGGTGATGAGCTCGTTGATCACCAGCAGCACGCGGTCCAGCGCCTGATCCATCGCGCTGTCGGCGCGCTGCTGGTGGAACAGGCCGCCGCGGATCGCCGGATCGCCCTTCAACTGTCGTCAGTCGTTCGGCTCGACATGGCCGGCCGCCGTATGAGGCAGTTCGCGCAGGGCGGAATCGGCGCCAAGAAAGCCGATGCGCCGTCCCGCGTCATCGCGGATGACCTGGATTGCAGTCAGCGACGGCATCGAGGACGTACAGGTGCTTGCAGTGGAACAGCGTCGGCAGATTGGCCACCAGCACGGCTTCGAGGGCGGCGCGTTCGCCGGCGAGCAGCGGGGCCAGACGCTGGGCGATGACCGCCATCGGCGGTGCGATGCGCTGCGTCAGCTTTTCGCGCTGCAGACGGATGCTCTGTTGCAAATCCATGATCGGTTCGGTGAGGGAAATACTGGAATAAGCCGCGAGCGGGATGCAGCGCAAGGCGCGCATCAAGCAGAGACCGAAACCTATCAAAGATCGGCGAGAGAGCGAGCACCGCGCAACGCCGCAATACGCCCGCGCAGCAATGGATTCAGCGCTTCCCTAGAACAATTTCTCGATCGGGATATGCACCCCTTCCGGCACGCGACAGTGGCCAAATGGCGGATAGAGACTGCCGTCCGGCGCCGTCGAACCGGCCGTCGGCGTACCGACGCCGCCGCCATCGGTCGCAGCCGCGCCCTGGGTCGCTACCGAATCGGTCGGCAGCGGCCGGCCGACATGGCCGGGGATGCAACGCTCACCGACGATGATCCCGTTTTTTTCCGACTCGAAGACCACCGCCCACTGGTTGTATCCATTGCCGTCGAAACTGATCACGCGCAGACGGTTGCCCTCCAGTGGCGTGACATAGGCATTCCAGCCCCAGGCATTGAGCAACAGCAGCACGCTCGTCGCCCCGGAATGGCGCACCGACAGGAAACGCATATCCGAGGTCTGCGCCGGCCAGCGCACGGACCAGATGCCTTCGATGTCGGCCGCCGAGGGCGCCGGACAGGCGCGCACCTGTACCCAGCCAGCCGGTATGTCGCAAGGGGTAGGGAACATGCGGCATTCGCCGCTCTGGGGATTCTTCGCCCAGGCGATGACCTGGATACAGGCCAAATCGGTGCCCGCGGCGGTCGCCATTTCCGCCAGCAGGGTCGCCACAGTACCGAACAGCACATTGCGCCAACGAAACGTCTTCATCGTATCTCCTGCAAAAAGAATCGATCGGGCGATAGAAGGTCGGGTCTGCCCGAGCGATGCGTTACGTTATCATTACCGGTTGCCAACGATTCAGGCCATCCGGCCGCCTTCCTCGTCCTTCCATCCCCGGAGATTCCATGAGCACATCCCTCTTCGCCGCCGTCGAGATGGCGCCGCGCGATCCCATCCTCGGTCTGACCGAAGCCTTCAACGCCGATGCGCGCGCCAGCAAGGTCAATCTTGGCGTCGGTGTCTATTATGGCAACGACGGCAAGATTCCGCTGCTCGCCGCCGTCAAGGCCGCGGAAAAATCCCGTCTCGAAGCCCAGCCGCCGCGCGGCTATCAGCCGATCGAAGGGCCGGCGGCCTACAACCAGGCGGTGCAGAAACTGTTGTTCGGTGCCGATTCGCCCATCGTTGCCGAAGGCCGCGTCGTGACGCTGCAGTCGCTCGGCGGCACCGGCGCGCTCAAGGTCGGTGCCGACTATCTGCGCCGCCTGCTGCCGCAGGCCGAGGTGTATATCTCCGATCCGAGCTGGGAAAACCATCGCCAGCTGTTCGAGGCCGCCGGTTTCACGGTCAAGGATTACCCCTACTACGATGCCGCGACGCGCGGCGTCGATTTTGCTGCCATGCTCGCCGCGCTGAAGGCGCTGCCCGCCGGCGCGATCGTCGTGTTGCACGCCTGCTGCCACAACCCGACCGGCGCCGATTTGACACCGGAGCAGTGGCAACAGGTGGTGCAGGCCGTCGGCGAGCGGGGCTTGGTCGCCTTCCTCGACATCGCTTATCAGGGCTTCGCCGATGGCATCGAACCCGATGCTGCCGCGGTGCGCCTGTTTGCCGCCGCCGGCCTGCAGTTCTTCGTCGCCAGCTCGTTCTCGAAGTCGTTTTCGCTCTATGGCGAGCGCGTCGGCGCGCTGTCCATCGTCACCGCCAGCCGTGACGAGTCGGCGCGCGTGCTGTCGCAAGTCAAGCGCGTCGTGCGCACCAATTATTCCAACCCGCCGACCCACGGCGGCGCGATCGTCGCCGCCGTGCTGACCAGCGGCGAACTGCGCCAGATGTGGGAAGACGAACTGGCCGGCATGCGCGACCGCATCCGCGCCATGCGCGGTGGCCTGGTCAAAAAACTGGCCACGCGCGGTGTGCGACAGGATTTCTCCTTCGTCACCGTCCAGCGCGGCATGTTCTCCTACACTGGCCTGACTGCCGCCCAGGTCGAGCGGCTGAAGACCGAGCATGGCATCTATGCCGTCAGCACCGGCCGCATCTGCCTGGCGGCGCTCAACGACGGCAATCTCGACTACGTCGCCGACGCCATCGCCAGCGTGCTGTGAGCCTGCGATCCCCGTCGGCACGGCGATGCGACGCCGTGCCGACGGGGCTTAAACAGGCTGACTAGGGTGAAGCAGGCGACGGCAGACCCTGCGGCAGCCAGCGTTGCAGAATCGCCTGCGGCGTATCGACATCGACCGCCTCGCCAGGCGTAAGGCACATCGCGCGGTGCCTTTCCTGCCACCGCGGGTCGGTGAGCCGTACTACGAGTCTCGTCCGCCTTTCATGTTATAACCCGCGGCGCTCGCGCCAAGGGCCGCTTTCCGTGTAACGACGCCTCGGCGGGTAACGCTGGCCTTCCTGCGGTCGGGAGGCGTAGAAACCAGCCATGCGCCGGTGGATCGCTCGTGCGCGGCGTCATTCGGCGCATGCATGGCCGTGTTCGCTGCTGCAGAACGGTTCGTTCTACTGCGCGGGGCGCAACGAGGGCAGTGAGCTTCTTCGGGGAACTCGATGGGGACCGGTTTCTACGTCATCATGGCGGCGCAGTTCTTTTCCGCGCTCGCCGACAACGCCTTGCTCATTGCCGCGATCGCGATGCTGCGCGACATGCAGGCGCCGGCTTCGCAGGAACCGCTGCTCAAACTGTTCTTCACCGTGTCCTATGTCGCGCTGGCCGCCTTCGTCGGCGCCTTTGCCGACTCGATGCCCAAGTGGCGGGTGATGTTCATCGCCAACAGCGTCAAGATCTTCGGCTGCAGCCTGATGTTCTTCGGCGTACATCCGCTGTTTGCCTATGCCATCGTCGGTCTTGGCGCCGCCGCCTACTCGCCGGCCAAGTACGGCATCCTGACCGAATACCTGCCCCACCGCCTGCTGGTGGCGGCCAACGGCTGGATCGAGGGCCTGACCGTCGGCGCCATCATCCTCGGCACGGTCATCGGCGGTTTGCTCATCAAACCGGACTTCGCTGCCGCGCTGCTCTCGTTCGATCTGCCGCTCATCGACACCCCGGTCGATACCGTCGCCGAAATGAATCTGACCGTCATCGGCGTCCTCTATCTCATCGCGGCCGTGCTCAACCGCTGGGTACCGGATACCGGCGTCGACCACAAACCGCTGAAGAAGAATCCGGTGTATCTGGTCCATGAATTCAACCACTGCCTGAAACTGCTCTGGCGCGACAAGCTCGGCCAGATCTCGCTCGCCGTCACGACGTTGTTCTGGGGCGCCGGCGCGACGCTTCAATTCATCGTCATTTTGTGGGCCGAGCGTTTGCTCAATCTGCCGCTCTCCACGTCGAGCATGCTGCAGGGCGCGGTCGCCATCGGCATCGCCATCGGCGCCGTGCTCGCCGCGCGGCTGGTCTCGCTGCGTGGCTCGGTGCGCGTCATCCCCATCGGCATCGCGATGGGGCTCATCGTCATGGTGATGATCGTCGTCCCTTCCGTACCGCAAACCGAACTGGCCCGACTGCATTTCACGCTGCTTGGCAAGGCCGTCTCGCTGCCCATCGAACTGCGCATGACCGTGGTCATCCTGCTGATGATCTTCGTCGGCGCGCTCGCTGGCTACTTCGTCGTACCGATGAATGCGTTGCTGCAGCATCGTGGCCACATCCTGATGGGCGCCGGCCACTCGATCGCCGTGCAGAACTTCAATGAAAACCTCTCCATCCTGGTGATGACCGGCCTTTATGCCGCCCTTTTGGCCATGAACACACCGGTCGAGGTGGTCATCGTCAGTTTCGGCCTGTTCGTCTCGGCGACGATGGCGCTGATCAAGCAGCGTCACGAAGCCAATCAGCGCATCTTCGACGCCGTCTCCCAGCTCGACGACCGCCGGCACTGATCGAGCGCCGTGCCCACGGGACTGACTTTGGCGCTGGATGAGCATTGCCCAGCGTGTCTTTTCACCGTCAGTCGAGAGACTTGGCGCACTTGTCCGCCCAGGATTCACAGGATTTTCCACAGCTTTTGTGGATCGAATCGCCGCCGGTTTCGGGCTACGCTATGAGGCGATGGAACTCGCCCTCCCCGCCCTCGCTCCTCCCCCTACCGCGCCAGGCCAGGAATATGGCCTCACTGCCGCAGCGGGCCAATTTCTGCTGCCACTGGCGCCGCTGCGCCCACCGGCCGTGCTCGGCCTGCTGCGCGAAGCGGTCGACAGCGCGCTCGTCGAGCGCGGTCTGGCGCAGGGTCTGGAGCTTCTTGGTCACAGCGAAGACTTCTGGCGGGCGATCGATACCAAAGAGCTCGAACGCATGGCCGCCGGCGGCAATGCCGGCGCCCAGGCCGAGCTGGCCTGGCGCCATACCGAAGGGCAGGGCGTCGCCAAATCCTGGACGCAGGCCGTGCATTGGGCGACGCTGAGTGCCGAGCGCGCCCACCCGGCCGGCGAGGCGGTTCTCGGTTGGCTGCTCTATCACGGCTTCGGTTTACCCCAGGATGCGTCCGAGGCCTTGCGCCTGTTCACGCGCGCCGCCCAGGGAGGGGATCGGCGCGGCCTGACCTGGCAGGGGCTGTGTTTGTTGCACGGTCACGGCGCGGTCAAGGACATCGAGGCCGGCATCCAGGCGCTGCAGGCAGCCGCCGAGCGCGCCGACCCGTTGGCGCGTTACTGGCTCGGCCGTCTGTACTATCTCGGTCACGGTTTGCCGCGCGATGCGCAACGGGCGGTGCACTGGCTGTGCCTGGCTGCTCCTTTCGAGGCGCGAGCCGCCGATCTGCTCGCCCGCTGCCATTTCTTCGGTCGCGGTGTCGAACTCGATCGTGGCGAGGCGCTGCGCCTGTGGCGGCGGGCGGCCGAAGGCGGTATCGCCACGGCGATGTACTGTCTGGGCATGTGCCTGTATGCTGGCGAAGGCGTCGCCTGCGATCTACGCGAGGCGGCAAGCTGGTTCCGCGCCGCGGCGCGCAAGGGCATGGCCGGCGCGATGTTCCTGCTCGGCCAGTGCCTGAGCTTCGGTCTCGGTCTGGCGCGCGACCCGGGCGCCGCGCTGGCCTGGTACCGTCGCGCCGCCGAGCGCGGCAACCGTGAAGCGCAATTCGAACTCGGCGAAGCGGCGGCGCGGGGCCTGGGGCGCGACGGTCCCGATGCCGGCGAGGCACTGCGCTGGTGGCGGCGGGCGGCGCTGGCCGGCCACGGCCGCGCCTGTCTGAAGGTGGGGCATGCCTATCGCGACGGTGAAGGCGTGGCTGCCAACGCGACGCTGGCCGTGGCCTGGTATCGCCGCGCGGTCGAGGCCGGCGACGTGCACGCCCGAGTCTGGCTGGGCGAATGTCTCGAACGCGGCGAAGGGTGCGCCGTGGATACGGCGCAGGCGCTGGCGCACTATCGCGCCGCTGCCGCCGCCGGCGATGCCCACGGTCAGGCCGAGCTGGGGCGCTGCCATCTTTACGGCATCGGCATGCGGGTCGATGTCCGGCGCGGCGAGGCCTTGCTGCGTGCGGCAGCCGAGGCCGGCTGGGCGCCGGCGCTGGCCGAGCTGATGCGTTACTTCTACCTCGAAGGCGAACGTCATTGGCGCACTTATCTGCAACGCCGTGCCGACGGGCTGGCAGCAGACATCGGCCCGGCGATCGCCGCCTGGCGCAAGGCGGCCGAACTCGGTCACCAGCGCGCCGCGTTCATGCTCGGCGAATGCCATCGCCACGGCATCGGTTTGGCGGTCGATCATGCCCAAGCGCTGTTGTACTACCGTAAGGCGGCGACGCTCTTCGATGCCAAGCTGGCGCTGGCCGACATGTATTACTTTGGACAGGGGGTCGAGCGCAGTGCGCGCGAAGCCTGTCGCTGGTACGAACAGGCGGTGGCGCAGCAGGAAGACGCCTATGCGATGTACAGTCTGGGTTATTGCCTGCTGCATGGCGAAGGCGTAGTGCGCGATGCGCCAGCGGCCGAACGCTGGTTGCGCCGCGCCGCGCTGCTTGGCGATGGCGAAGCGCGTTACGAACTGGGCACCGCTTACTACTACGGCAAACTGCTGCCGCGCCGGCCGCGGCTGGCGCTCAAATGGCTGCGTCTGGCCGCCGCCAGCGGCCATGAGCGCGCCCAGGCCTTCATCGAGCGCTTGGCTCAGGGCCAGCAGCTGAACTGATCGCCGCCGGCGATTCCTCCGCCTCGGCCCGACGCACTGCCGCCGCGACGCAGCGCAGCAGGCCATAGTCGTAATGGCCGCCGAAATGCTCGAACACCGATTTCAGTTGCAGCGCCCCGCCCGCCCTCCGGGCGCGCACCTCGGCAACGAGGGCCGCCAGTTCTTCGGGCGGCAGATCGACCACCGCCTCGAGCGCCAGTTCGCCCCGGCCAATGGCTTCGGCGCAATGACCGAAGATCGTGCTCTCCTTCAGGCCGCGTCGATCGGCGATGGCCGCCGGCTTCAGGCCGGAACGCAACAGCGTCAGCGTCGCGGCGACGGTGTCGGCCTCCGCCACAGCCGCCGGCGGTGGCGTCGCGGCGGCCTGAGGTGGCGAGCCGGACTTGCCGGTCGCAACGACTGCGCCCCCCTGCCCGGCCGGCGCCGGTGGCGCGTGGGCCCGGATCAGCGCCAGCAATTCGTGGCCGAAGTTCTCGCGCTTGCGGGCACCCAAGCCAGCAATGCCCGCCAGTTCGGCATCGCTCGCCGGCCGGCGGGCGGCGATTTCGGCCAGTGTCGCGTCGTGAAAGATGACATAGGCCGGCACCCCGTGCGCGCGTGCCGTCTCGGCCCGCCAGGCGCGCAGGGCAGCGAACAGTGCCCGTCCGGCTTCGTCGAGCTGGGTTGCCGCATCGCCGCGCCGCTCGGCCCGTTTCGCCGGCCGCATCCCCAGACGGCGCAGTTGCACAGTACGCTCGCTTTTCAGCACCGGCCTGGCCGCCTCGGTGAGCTTGAGGGCGCCATAGGCCGTGTGATCGACCGCCAGCAGGCCGATCGCCACCAGTTGACGGAACACCGCCCGCCAGCCCTTCTCGTCGATGTCCTTGCCGATGCCGTAGGTGGACAGCGCCTGATGCTGCCACTGACGGATGCGTTCGGTGTCGCGGCCGAGCAGCACGTCGATGACATGGCTGGCGCCAAAGCGCTGGCCGGTGCGAAAGACGCAGGACAGCGCCTTTTGCGCCGCCTGCGTGCCATCCCAGGTCGCTGGCGGTTCGAGACAGACATCGCAGTTGCCACAGGGAGCGCTCGTCTCGCCGAAATAGGACAGCAGGCACACGCGCCGACAGCTCGCCGACTCGCACAGTGCCAAAAGCGCATCGAGCCGGGCGTGTGCCAGCCGCTTGTAGCCCTCGTCGGCCTCGCCCTCGTCGATCATGCGCCGCTGCTGCACGACATCGCCGAGACCATAGGCCAGCCAGGCGTCGGCCGGCAGGCCATCGCGTCCGGCGCGACCGGTTTCCTGGTAATAGCCTTCGATGCTTTTCGGCAGATCGAGATGGGCAACGAAGCGCACGTCGGGTTTGTCGATGCCCATGCCGAACGCGATCGTCGCCGTCATGATCAGACCATCCTCGCGCAGGAAGCGTTCCTGATGGCGCTGGCGCGTCGCGGCATCCATGCCGGCATGGTAGGGCAGTGCGCGCAGGCCCTGCGCCACCAGGTAGGCGGCGGTTTCCTCGACCTTCTTGCGCGACAGGCAATAGACGATGCCCGCTTCACCGGGATGCTCCTCGCGGATGAAGTCGAACAATTGCCGACGGGCGTCGTCCTTCTCGACGATGCGGTAGCGGATGTTTGGCCGATCGAAGCTGCTGACGAAGATTTTGGCTTGCTGCAGATTCAGGCGCTCGATAATCTCGGCGCGTGTCTGGGCATCGGCGGTGGCGGTGAGCGCGATGCGCGGCACGGCCGGGAAGCGCTCGTGCAACAGCGAGAGCTGGATATATTCCGGCCGGAAATCGTGTCCCCACTGCGCGACGCAATGCGCTTCGTCGATGGCGAACAGCGCCAGTCCGGGCTTGCTCTGCAGGCGCTCGAGCAGGGCGAGGAAGCGCGGCTGCGTCAGCCGCTCCGGTGCGACATAGACGAGCTTCAATTCGCCGGCGAGCAGCCGGCGCTCGACTGTCGCCGCCTCTTCGCCGCTGAGCGCCGAATTCAGATAAGCCGCTGCCACCCCCAGCTCGGCGAGCGCCGCCACCTGATCCTGCATCAACGCGATGAGCGGCGAGACGACGACACCGACACCGGCACGCAACAGCGCCGGAATCTGATAGCACAGCGATTTGCCGCCGCCGGTCGGCATCAACACCAGCGCATCGCCGCCACCGGCGACGCAATCGACGATCTCGGCCTGCCGGCCACGAAAGGCCGGATAGCCGAAAATTTCCTGCAACAGCTTCAGGGCAGCGGACATGTCTGGAGCGGGCAAAAGCGGTGATTATCCCGCAAGCCGGCGAAAGTCAGCTCCGTCGGCACGGCGTGCGCCGGGTGAAAGCATGCATGCTCACCGGTGATGCGGCCAGGGGCACGCCGTCTTCCCCATAATCGCCCGGGACATGATGCGTACAGAATCAGTCATTCCGGACAGCCGACGGCTTCATCGTCGGCTGATCCGGAATCCATGCAGCGTCGCCAGCGGCCGCTGCGATGTCAGACGCACGGTCGGATCGGATCGCCCTTCGCAGGCAGCGACGGGCGGTTGTCGCACCCATACCGGGGCCTGCCCGCTCACCGTTTGCCGCTGACATTGATGCGATCGCCCTGCGTCGGTAGCCAATACCGGCCATGCATCGTTAGAATGCCGGCACTTTCCCCTCCCGACTGAAAGGAAACGTCATGACGCGCATGGTCAATTGCGTGAAACTGGGCCGCGAGGCCGAAGGACTGGAACGGCCGCCCTTGCCCGGCGCGCTGGGTCAGCGCATTTTCGACAATGTCTCGAAGGAAGCCTGGCAGCAGTGGATCCGCCTGCAGACGATGATCATCAACGAAAACCGTCTGAGCCTGATCGACCCGACGCATCGCAAATATCTCGCCGAACAGATGGAAAAACACTTCTTCGGTCAGGGCGCCGACCAGATTTCCGGTTACACGCCACCACGAGCCTGAGAACGAGCGGACAGCGGACAGAAAGCGACCGGACACAAAGCACAAGGGCCGCATTGCGGCCCTTGTGCCGTTCGTCACGCGCGCCTGTCAGCCGCCCTTGGCCACCGCCTCGATGCCATCGAGGCCGATATGGCGTACGTCCCGCCCCTTGGCCATATAGACGACATATTCGGAGATGTTCTTCGCGTGATCGCCGATGCGTTCGATCGACTTGGCGATGAAGATCGTCTCGATCGAGCGCGAGATGGTGCGCGGGTCTTCCATCATGAAGGTGGCGAGCTGGCGCATGATGGCGCGCGATTCGGCGTCGACTTCCTTGTCCTGACGCACCACCTGCGCCGCGGCGACGAGGTCGATGCGGGCAAAGGCATCGAGCGCCTTGCGCAGCATCGCCACCGCGACTTCGGCGCAATGACGCAGCTCGACGCGCGGCTCATGCGGCGTTTCGGCCGAATGGATCGAGCGCGCCATCTTGGCAATCTTCTTCGCCTCGTCACCGACACGTTCGAGGTCGGTGATGGTCTTGATCACCGTCATGACCATGCGCAGGTCGGCGGCTGCCGGCTGCATGCGGGCGATGAAATGCGTGCACGCCTCGTCGAGTTCGACCTCGAAACGATTCACGCGGTGATCGTTGTTGATCACCTGCTCGGCGAGCAGCAGATCGCCGTCGGCCAGCACCTCCATGGCCTTGACGATCTGCTGTTCGACCAGGCCGCCCATCTGCAGCACGCGCGTGCGGATGTTGTCGATGTCGACGTCCAGTTGCTTGAAGGTATGTTGTTCGTTCATGATCTTTCGGCCAGGGAGAGGCGGCTCGGGCGCGCCGGGAAGGAATGCGGATAAAGGGCGGCAGTTTAGGCGTGCAGGATGACCGAAGTATTGCAGGTCGTCTTGGGCTGCAGCCCCCGGCTTCAGCGTGTATAGCGCTCGACCCCCTGCGGCGTGGCGAGCAGCAGCAGGTCGGCGCCGCGCCGGGCGAACAGGCCGTTGGTCACCACACCGACGATGTCGTTGATGCGCGCCTCCAAAGTCGCCGGCTCGGCGATCGACAGGCCGTGCACATCGAGGATGAGGTTGCCGTTGTCGGTGACGAAGCCCTCGCGCAGCTTCGGCTCGCCGCCCAATTTGGCCAGTTCGCGCGCCACGTAAGCGCGCGCCATCGGGATGACCTCGACCGGCAGCGGAAAACGGCCGAGCGTCGCCACGCGCTTGCTCTGGTCGCAGATGCAGACGAAGGTTTCGGCCACCGCGGCGACGATCTTTTCGCGCGTCAGCGCTCCGCCGCCGCCCTTGATCATCGCCAGACGGTGATCGATCTCGTCGGCGCCATCGACATAGATCGTCATCGCTTCGACCTCGTTCAGGTCGAGCACGGCGATGCCGTGGCTCTGCAAACGGCGCGCCGTCGCTTCTGAACTGGCCACCGTGCCACCGAGCCGGTCCTTGATCGTCGCCAACGCGTCGATGAACAGATTGGCCGTCGAGCCGGTGCCGACGCCGAGGATGCCCCCCGCCGGCAGATGTTTGGCGACATAATCGCGCGCCGCCAGTGCGACGGCCTGTTTCAATTCGTCCTGGGTCATGTCCTTCCTCCTAATCATGGCGGTCTTTCTGCCGCCCGCTTGTCGTCACTGCGATGATTGCCGGCGACACGAAAGTCAGCCCCGCCGGCACGGCGCTGCCCTCGCTCAACAGCGGCCGCCGATGCCGCAGCCAGCGGTCTGGGTTGCCGCCGCTTGCACGGCGCGCCCTTCGCGCAACCAGCCGTGGATGCCGGCGCGCACGTTATACACCTGCCGGTAGCCGGCCTGCCGGTCGAGAAAATCGGCCACCACACGTGTGCGATGTTCCGTGCGGCAGATGACGATCACCGGCTGATCGGGCCGGGCGATCGTCGCCAGCAGCTTGAGCCAGCCCGCCGCATCGGCGCGACCGCGTTCGTCGAAAAAGGTGAGCCAATGGCTGCCCGGCACGATGCCGGTTTCCTTCCCCTCGCCCTCGGTCCGGATGTCGATCACCGCCACACCGGCGGCCATCAGCCGCGCCAGCTCAGCGTTGTCGACATGCTGCACCGCGGCCTGCGCCGAAGCGGCGACCCAGGCCAGGGCGGTAAGGAACAGATGCTGGATGTTCATCGACGAAGCTCTCCAAAAACACCTACCCCGGACGCGCTGCGGCGCCGTGCCCGGCGGACTGACTTTCGGCTTCGACACCGCGGCCGAGTTCCGGCCACCGCAAGGCTGCAATCCGTCATCCTTTGCAGGGAAAGTCGGTGGCTCGTCGGCGGACGCACCGGGTCGGCGCTTCATGATCAACCGGTTGATCGCTCTGATGGCGGAAGAGGTGGGATTCGAACCCACGGATGGTCGCCCATCGCCGGTTTTCAAGACCGGTGCATTCAACCGCTCTGCCACTCTTCCCGCGCGTGCGCCCCGGGACAGGGCGACTCATCGGACGATGCCGTGATTCTGAGTTACATTCTGGAAACGCTGAAGCGGCGCGGGGGTATCGCCACACCACGTCCGGGTAGCGTTTTTTCAGCGTTTCCCTCAGGCACCTCGGTCGGTACCCCGGCATGCATCGTCATGCCGAGCGCGGATTGTAACGCGAAGCGGCGGCGCGACCCTCAGCAGCGCTTTGGCCATCCCGAGGAAACGCTGCAGCTGCGCCGGCGCAGCAGGGTGGGCGGCGTTCCCATCGTCTGCCGTGCGGCGCGCGCCTTGCCTCTGGAAACGCCGAATAAATTGCTGCGCGGGCGCATCGCGGCGTTGCGCGGTACTCGCTCCCTCGCCTATCCTTCGATATGTCTCGTTCGCTGCGCGCCTCCTGTTTCCTCCCGCTCGCGGCTTTCTTCAGCGTTTCCTTCTTCCTTCCGCTCACCACGGGTTTTTTCACCGTTTCGCAATGGGGCCCACCGTTTCAACGTGATCAGCGCAAAATTCCGTCGCCTTGCCGTTCATCGCTTGCGTCAGGCCTTGATCTACTGTGGTGGCCCCCGTGGCTTCGGCATGATGGTGACGATGGTCGGTGCTTGCCTGCTTGCCGGCTGTATCGGCCTGCAGTCCGGCGACGACGCCGGTCGCGCGCCGCGTTTCAGCAACACCGATGCCGAAGCCGTGGCCACCGGCCGTTTTCGCTGGTACGAGGTTCTCTGGCGGCGGCTGCGCGGTGACTTCCGCCCAGTCGCCGAGCCGGAAGGTGGCTATGCCGCCTTTGCCGCGCGCTGGAGCGTGGCGGTCGACCAGACATTGATCCGGGTCAGGCACGAGCAGCCGCTCATCACCTGGCTAGGTCACGCCGGCCTGCTGCTACAGGTCGGCGGCCACAACATTTTGATCGATCCACATCTGGGCGAATTTGCCGGTCCCTTGCCCTGGCTGGCCGCCCGGCGGCGGGTGCCGGCCCCACTGGCGGTCGAGGAGTTGCCGCCCATCGACTGGGTGCTCATCTCGCACAACCACTATGATCATCTCGATTGGGCCACGGTGACCCGGCTGGCTGCGCTGCAGCGGCCACGCTGGCTGGTGCCGCTGGGGCTGAAGGCCTGGTTCGATGCCCAGGGCATCGCCGGGGTCGAGGAACTCGATTGGTGGGAGCAGCGCCCGCTGGATAACGCTGCGGGCCGCCTCGGCGTGCATTTCACGCCGGCGCAGCACTGGAGCCGGCGCACTTTGTTCGATACCAATGCCTCGCTGTGGGGCGGTTTCGCCGTCGAATGGCGACCAGACGGCGCATCCACCCCCTGGCGCTTTCTCTATACCGGCGATACTGGCTACGGACGCGATTTCGCCGCCATCCGCCACCGGCTCGGTGCCGTCGATCTGCTCGCCGTGCCCATCGGCGCCTACGCGCCACGCGACTTCATGCGTCCGCAGCACGTCGATCCCGATGATGCACTGCGCATCATGCTCGATGTCGAGGCCCGGCAGGCCCTAGGCGTGCATTGGGGGACGTTCGAACTGTCACACGAGCCCTTCGATCAGCCGCCGCGCGATCTCGCCGCGGCCCTGGCGCGGCGTGGCCTGGGCGAAGAACGCTTTTGGCTGCTCAGGCAGGGCGAGAGCCGGTGGGCGAACGGGAATGGGGCATCCTCGCACCTCGGCGACGTCAAGCCGAGTTCAGTGCAGCCGGCTGGCGGGTGAGGCTTCGTCGATCACATGGCCGTGAGCGATTTCCTCGGCCGTCGCCGGCCGCACGGCGGCTACCGTGCACGAGAAGATCAGCGCCAGACCGGCGAGCGGGTGGTTGGCATCGACGACGACACGATCATCGGCGATCTCGGTGATCGTATAGAGAAGGCCGTCCGAGTCTGCGTCCTCGGTGGCGCGCTCGAACTGCATGCCGATCTCGATGTCGTCGGGGAACAGGTTGCGCGGTTCGACGGTGACCAGGTCGGCATCGTAATCGCCAAAAGCTTCGTTGGGCTGCAGTTTGACTTTCAGCGCCTCGCCGACCGACTTGCCATGCAAGGCCTCCTCGAGGCGATCGAAGATGCCCCCATAGCCGCCATGAAGATAGACGAGCGGTCGTTCACCGTCGTCGATCATGTGGCCGTCACTGTCGGTGACTTGATAATTCAGCGTGACGACGGAATCCTTGATGATGGTCTGCATGGTTCGAGGTCCTGTAAAGATGGCCGCGATAGAACGAAGCCAGGCTGATGGATTGCGGTGCATGATACCGTGCCTGGCCGGTTGACCCACATGTTTTTCTTGAGGCGAGGCGGTGGCCGTGCGAAAATACACGATTTCGCAACGTTAGCCCGTGCTTTTCGACTGTCCGCCTTCCTCCTTCGTGTCGGTTCGGTCTTTTCGACAGCGTTCGCCGCTCGATGACTCGTCAACATCATCTCGCCGGTGAGTTCGTCAAGGGAAACGCTGAAGAAAGCTGCGAGCGGGAGGAAGCACAGGGCGCGCGGCGCGCAGCGACCGTAGCCTATCAATCGCAGCCTATCGATAGGTGAGGCGAGGAAGCGAGCACCGCGCACGCCGCGATGCGCCCGCGCAGCAATTTATTCCAAGGAATGCCCCCATGCCCGTGATTCGCCTGCCCGACGGCTCTGAACGCCAGTTCGCCGCGCCGGTCACCGTCGCCGAAGTAGCGGCGGCCATCGGTCCGGGGCTCGCCAAGGCAGCATTGGCCGGTAAGGTCGATGGCCGTCTGGTCGATACCTCATTCCGCATCGAGTCCGATGCGGAACTGGCCATTGTCACCGGGCGCGATGCCGAGGGCGTCGATATCCTGCGTCACTCGACGGCGCATCTGTTGGCGCATGCCGTCAAGTCGCTGTTTCCCCAGGCGCAGGTGACCATCGGTCCGGTGATCGACAAGGGGTTTTATTACGATTTCGCCTGCGATCGTCCGTTTACCCCGGAGGATTTGCTGGCGATCGAAAAGCGCATGGCCGAGCTGGCGAAACAGGACATTGCCGTGACACGCGAAGTCTGGTCGCGCGAAGAGGCCATCGACTTTTTCGCCCGCATCGGCGAACGCTACAAGGCCGAACTGATCCGCGCCATTCCGGCTGGTGAAGAAGTGTCGCTCTACCGGCAGGGCGATTTCGTCGATCTGTGTCGTGGGCCTCACGTGCCCTCGACCGGCAGGCTCAAGGTGTTCAAGCTGATGAAAGTCGCCGGCGCCTACTGGCGCGGCGATGCGAAGAACGAGATGCTGCAGCGCATCTACGGCACGGCCTGGGCGAAGAAGGAAGAGCTGGACGCTTATCTGCATATGCTCGAAGAGGCGGAGAAGCGCGACCATCGCAAGCTCGGTCAGCAGCTCGACCTGTTCCATTTCCAGGAAGAGGCACCCGGAGCGGTGTTCTGGCATCCGCACGGCTGGCGGCTGTTTCAGGACTTGATCAACTACATGCGCGAGCGGCAGGAGGCGGCCGGCTATGTCGAGGTCAATACGCCGGATGTCATGGATCGCAGCCTGTGGGAGCTCTCCGGTCACTGGTTCAACTACCGCCAGCACATGTTCACCACCCAAACCGAGGACGAGCGTATCTTCGCCCTCAAGCCGATGAACTGTCCGGGCGGTGTGGCCCTGTTCAAGCAAGGCGTGAAGAGCTACCGCGATCTGCCGATACGCATGGCCGAGTTCGGCAAGGTGCATCGTTACGAGCCGTCCGGTGCGCTGCATGGCCTGCTGCGCGTGCGCCACTTCACCCAGGACGATGCGCACATTTTCTGCACCGAAGAGCAGATGGAGCAGGAGTGCAAGGACGTCGTCGCACTGATCCTCGACATTTACCGGGATTTCGGTTTTACCGACGTGCGCATCAAGCTCTCGACCCGTCCGGACAACCGCATCGGTTCGGACGCGGTTTGGGATAGGCTGGAAGGAGCGCTGGCCACCGCGCTCGATCACATGGACATGAGGTACGAACTTTTTCCTGGTGAGGGGGCGTTTTACGGTCCGAAGCTGGAATTCGTCCTGCGCGATGCCATCGGCCGCGATTGGCAGTGCGGCACGCTACAGGTCGACATGAATCTGCCGGAGCGTTTCGACATCCACTACGTCGCCGCCGACAATACGCACCGCCGGCCGGTGATGTTGCATCGCGCGCTGTTCGGTTCGCTCGAGCGCTTTACCGGCATCCTGATCGAACATTACGCTGGCGCCTTGCCGTTGTGGCTTTCGCCCGTCCAGGTCGTGGTGACCAACATTTCCGAAGCGCAGGCCGATTATGCCCATCATGTGGCGGAAATGTTGCGCAATGCCGGTCTGCGCGTGGTTACCGATTTGCGTGGCGAAAAAATTACCTATAAAATTCGGGAACATAGTTTGCTAAAGCGGCCTTACATCGTCGTCGTCGGCGACAAGGAAAAGGCTGCCGGACTGGTTGCCGTGCGTGCCCGCGGAAACAGGGATCTCGGGCAGCTGTCGATCGATGCCTTCGTCGAACGCCTGCAGGCCGAGAAAAGCAGCCGCGCTACGATCGCTTGAATTCCCATCATTGACCCATTGGCAGAGTGGTCGGTCGATCCGGACAGGATGTCGCGGAGGATTCGATCGGTCGTTGTCAATTTATGAGGAGATCGCACCATCGCTCAGGACAAGACCCAGCGCATCAACGACGAAATCACTGCTCCAGAGGTCCGTTTGATCGGCGAGGACGGCGAACAGGTCGGCATCGTGTCGATTCGTCAGGCTTTGGCGCTTACCGAGGAAGCGGGGCTCGATCTCGTCGAAATTGCGCCACTGGCCAAACCTCCGGTCTGCCGGATCATGGATTACGGCAAATTCAAGTATCAGGAAGCCAAGCGCGCCCATGATGCCAAGCTGAAGCAGAAGCAGGTGCAGGTCAAGGAAGTGAAGTTTCGCCCCGGTACCGACGAGAACGACTATCAGATCAAATTGCGTAACGTCGTCAAGTTCCTCAATGACGGCGACAAGGCGAAGATCACACTGCGCTTTCGTGGCCGTGAAATGGCCCACCAGGAGTTCGGCGTGCGTATGCTAGAGCGCATCAAGGGTGATCTGGAGGGGGTAGGGCAGGTTGAGCAGTTCCCGAAGATGGAAGGGCGGCAATTGATCATGATCCTGGCGCCGGTGAAGAAACGGTCCGTCAAGTCCTGAGCCGGCGGCAGGCAAGGAATCTGTCGGTCTTCCGGCTTCGCGCCGTGAAGCGGACAGCAAGAAGCGAAACGGGTCGAGCAAGCGCTCCCGAGGTGGGGGCCACCTGGTTTCGTGGCATAAATGGAGAGTCGGTCATGCCGAAGATGAAAACCAAGAGCGGAGCGGCCAAACGCTTCCGCGTCCGTGCCTCGGGCAGCATCAAGCGTTCGCAGGCGTTCAAGCGTCATATCTTGACCAAGAAGAGCACCAAGGTCAAGCGCCAGCTGCGGGGTATGGAGAACGTCCATGCCGCCGATACCCGGTTGGTTCGTGCAATGATGCCTTACGCCTGAGGAGCAAGAGATGCCAAGAGTTAAGCGTGGAGTGACGGCGCGCGCGCGCCACAAGAAGGTTCTCGAACTGGCCAAGGGTTACCGCGGCCGCCGCAAGAACGTCTATCGCATCGCCAAAGAGGCGGTGATGAAGGCCGGGCAGTACCAGTATCGCGATCGCCGGCAACGCAAGCGTCAGTTCCGTGCCCTGTGGATCGCGCGCATCAATGCTGCGGCGCGTGAGTTGGGCATGAAGTACAGCACGCTGATGAACGGCTTGAAGAAAGCCTCGATCGAGATCGACCGCAAGGTGCTTTCCGATCTGGCGGTATTCGACAAGCCGGCGTTCGCGGCGCTGGCCCAGCAAGCCAAGGCGCAGCTGGGCGGCTGATTCCTTCCCTCCTTTCGGCTCCGTCGCCCGTCGGCGTCAGTGCGTCGGCCGTGGGGGCGGGGCCGCCGATGCGTCCCGGCGATGCAAACTTTCGAACTTCACCATCTCTCCGGCCTGATCGCCGATGCCGAGCACGACTTCGCGGCCTGTGACGAACCGGCCCGGTTGGAGGAAGCCAAGGCGCGCTACCTGGGCAAGGAAGGTCGTCTGACCGTGTTGCTCAAGGGGCTGGGCAAGTTGCCGCCCGAAGAGCGTAAGCAGGCGGGCGGGGCGATCAATGAGGCCAAGGCGCGTGTCGAACAGGCCCTCCTTGCTCGGCGCGAGGTGCTCAAGGCACAGGCGCTGGCCGCGCAGCTGCGCGCCGAAGCGCTCGACATCACCCTGCCCGGGCGAGGGCGGGGCGTCGGCGGTCTGCATCCGCTGACGCTGACCCTCGAGCGCATCGAGGCGCTTTTTCGCTGCATCGGTTTCGAGGTTGCCGACGGACCGGAAATCGAGGACGACTGGCACAACTTTACCGCCCTCAACACGCCGGAAAAGCACCCGGCACGCTCGATGCACGACACCTTCTATTTGCTCGATGCCTCCGGGCAGGTGCAGCCGGACGTGCTGCTGCGCACGCACACCAGCCCGGTGCAGATCCGTTACATGCAGGCCCATGTCGCGCGCCATGGCAGCGAGCACATGCCCGAGATCCGCATCATCGCCCCCGGACGGGTCTATCGCGTCGATTCGGATGCGACGCACTCGCCGATGTTCCATCAGGTCGAGGGGCTGTGGGTGGGCGAGGCGGTGAGTTTCGCCGACCTGAAAGGAGTCGTGGCTGACTTCCTGCGCCAGTTCTTCGAGAACGACGATCTGCGTGTGCGCTTCCGGCCTTCCTTCTTTCCCTTCACCGAGCCTTCGGCCGAGATCGACGTCGCTTTTCCCTCCGGTGCGCTGGCCGGGCGCTGGCTGGAGATTGCCGGCTGTGGCATGGTGCATCCGAATGTATTGCGCGCCGGCGGCGTCGACGCCGAGCGCTATACCGGTTTCGCCTTCGGTTTCGGGCCGGACCGCCTGACCATGTTGCGCTATGGCCTCGCCGATCTGCGCCAGTTTTTCGATGGCGACCTGCGTTTCCTGATGCAGTTTCGCGGTGCCTGAGCCCGATGGCGATTGCCGTGCGGCGGGTGCCGCGAGGCGTCGCCGTAGCATTGGGAGCCCTCTGGCACCGTGCCCGTCGGGCTGACTTTCGCTACTGCCTTCATTCCCATCCGTTCGGACTGACACGTCATGCAATTTCCGGAATCCTGGCTGCGCAGCCTCGTCGATCCGCCCTTCGACACCGAGCAGTTGTGCCATCTGCTGACCATGGCCGGGCTGGAGGTCGAACAGACCCGGCCGGTTGCGCTCGCTTTCAGTGGCGTCGTCGTGGCGCGCGTGCTGAGCACCGAGAAACACCCGGATGCCGACCGCTTGAGTCTTTGTCAGGTCGATGCCGGTGATTACGGCGTACTGCGCATCGTCTGCGGTGCGCCGAATGTCGCCGCCGGCATGACCGTGCCCTGTGCGCTGGTCGGCGCCCGGCTGCCGGGGCTCGAAATCCGCCAGGCCAAAGTGCGCGGCATCGACAGTTCCGGCATGCTCTGTTCGGCGCGAGAGCTGGGGTTGGCCGAGCAGGCCGATGGTCTCATGATGCTGCCGGCGGAGCTTGGGCCGGGCGAGGATCTGCGTCAGGCGTTGATGCTCGACGACACGCTGATCGAACTGAAACTGACGCCGAACCGTGCCGATTGCCTGTCCCTGCTCGGCATCGCGCGCGAAGTCGCCGCGCTCACCGGAGTGTCGCTCCGGATGCCTGACATCGAGTCGGTAGACGCCGCCTGTGCCGATGCGTTGGCGATCCGCCTCGATGCGCCGGAGGCCTGTCCACGCTACTGCGGCCGCATCGTGCGCGGCGTGAACGCGCGCGCCGCGACGCCGGATTGGATGGTGCGCCGCCTCGAACGCTGTGGATTGCGTTCCATTTCGGTGCTGGTCGATATCACCAACTACGTTATGCTCGAACTCGGTCAGCCGCTGCACGCCTTCGATCTGGCGCGTATCGACGGCCCGATCAGCGTCCGCCGGCCGCAGCCCGGAGAGACGCTGACCCTGCTGACGGGGCAGATCGTCACGCCCGAGCCCGATATGGTGCTGATCGCCGACGGGCGGCAAGCGCTGGCTCTGGCTGGCATCATGGGCGGCGCGTACTCCGGCATCGGCGAGACGACGACCGACCTGTTCCTCGAAAGCGCGTTCTTCGCGCCGCAGGCCATTGCTGGCAAGGCGCGGGCGCTCGGTTTGGCGACCGACGCCGCGCATCGCTTCGAGCGCGGCGTCGACTTCGATTTGCCGCGTCGGGCCATCGAACGGGCAACTCGTCTGATCGTCGATCTGTGTGGCGGCACTGCCGGTCCGGTGACCGAGGCTGTATCGGAGGAGCATCTGCCGCGGCGCATGCCGATCCGTCTGCGGCAGGCGCGCCTGAAAGCGCTGCTGGGGGTGGACCTGGCGCACGAGACCGTTGCACGACTGCTGGCTGCCTTGGGGGGCGAATGCCGTGCCGATGGGGCTGACTTCGTCGTCACGCCGCCGAGCTGGCGTTTCGATCTGGCCATCGAGGAAGATCTCATCGAGGAAGTCGCCCGCCTGTATGGCTATGACGCCATTCCGGCACCAGCGCCGCGTGCGCCGCTGCGCATGCTGCCCTTGCCGCAAACGACGCGGTCGCTGTCGGCACTCAAGCGCGCCGTCGCGGCGCGCGACTACTTCGAGATCATCGGTTTCAGCTTCGTCGATGCCGCCTGGGAAGCCGACTTTGCCGGCAACGGCCAGCCCATCCGTCTCGCCAACCCGATCGCCAGCCCGATGTCGGTCATGCGCTCGACGCTCATCGGTTCGCTGGTTCACACCCTGGCGACGAACCGCAAGCGGCAGATCGAGCGTGTGCGCATTTTCGAAGTCGGGCGCTGTTTCAGCCGCGATGTGCATGCCGGCGAGACGGCCGGTTTCCGTCAGACCCTGCGCCTGGCCGGCCTCGCTGCCGGTGCCGTCCATGGCGAGCAATGGGGCTTGCCGGCGCGGCGCGTCGATTTTTTCGACGTCAAGGGCGATATCGAAGCCGTGCTCTCGCCCGAAGCGCTGCGCTGTGCGCGGGTCGAACATCCGGCCTTGCATCCGGGCCGGGCGGCGAGCCTGTGGCTGGGCGAACGGCAGATCGGTGTGCTCGGCGAACTGCATCCGCGTCTGGCGCAGACCTACGAACTCGGCCCGTCGCCGGTCGTCTTCGAACTGGACCTCGATATCCTGCTCGACCGCAGACTGCCGCTGGGGCGTGAATTGTCGCGTTTCCCGGCTGTGCGCCGCGACATTGCACTGGTCGTCGCCGAGGATCTGGCCTACGACCGTCTGCTCGCGGCGCTGCGCTCGGCCGCGCCGCCCTGCGTCACGGAAATTGCGTTGTTCGACGTTTATACTGGTGCCGGATTGCCCGCAGGGCGGAAAAGCTTAGCATTTCGAATAGTTATGCAAGATATCGAACGTACCCTGGAGGATGCGGAAATCGAGGCAGCGATCGCTGCCCTGGTCGCAGCGGCTACGGAATGCGGTGCCCGCCTGCGCACCTGAACGATGCGGGAGGAAAAGGGATGACAATGACAAAGGCCGAGCTGGCCGACCTGTTGTTTCAAAACGTGGGCTTGAACAAACGTGAGGCCAAGGACATGGTCGAGGCTTTTTTCGAGGAGCTGGTGCTGGCCCTCGAAGCGGGCGACAGCGTCAAGTTGTCCGGCTTTGGCAACTTCCAGTTGCGCGACAAGCCACAGCGTCCCGGGCGAAACCCGAAGACTGGTGAAGAGATTCCGATCTCGGCCCGGCGCGTCGTGACGTTCCATGCCAGCCAGAAACTGAAGGCCGCCGTCGAGAATCTGCCCAATGAGTGTGTCCAGTAGTGTTTCCGAGGAGGAGCTGCCACCGATCCCGGCCAAACGTTACTTCACCATCGGTGAAGTGAGCGAACTGTGCGGAGTCAAGCCGCACGTTCTGCGTTACTGGGAGCAGGAATTCACGCAGCTCAAACCGGTGAAGCGGCGCGGCAATCGCCGTTACTACCAGCGGCACGAAGTGCTGTTGGTGCGGCGCATCCGTCAGTTGCTCTATGAGGAAGGCTTCACGATCAGCGGGGCGCGCAACCGGCTCGACGAGACGGCGGAGTGGGTCGATGGCAGCGGGCCGCCCTTCGCCGGGACCGCGGCGGTCGAGCGGTCGGCAGAGCGCCCGCCAGCGGTCGATCTCGCCGCGCTGCGCGCCGAATTGCAAGACATCCTGACGCTGTTGCGTGCGCCTTGACCTCCGGGGCCCTTCGTCCGGGCTTGGCGTGGATTGGCGCATGGGCCGGCATCGCTGCTGTTTCATCGCTCGGGATTGTCCGAGCCGGCCCCTGCATCGCTGCAGTCGCAGGGGCTGTGTTCAGCGTTTCCTAAACATCACCGCCCATTCCTCGCCGAACAGATTCCAGATGTGCGCGTCGATGCTCGCCTTGTCGGCGCTAGCCTGCAGGCGCTCGGTCATCAGCGCTTCGAGGCGTTCCTCACCAGCATCGAGGCCGACGATGCGGACCCAGATCTTCGTTTCGTTTTCCGCTCGAGGGCGGCGGCAGTCAGCGCGGCATGAGGCGGGTCAGGCCTTTGTGGTGGCCGGCGATTTCTGCCGCCTTGCGGGCGCAACTGGTCTGCGCCACCATGCTGAGCGCCTCGAAACGGGTGATTTTGGCGTCGAGCATGTTGAGGCCATAGAGCTCGATCAGCGCACTGTCGAATTCATTGACCAGGCGCAGGCAGTCGAATTTGCCGATCTGGTTCATGTTGGTGTTCATGATGGCTTCCTGTCGGAGGATGGGCGGCATCTTGTCCGTGGGTGGTGCCGCAGTTGTGTTGACGGATCGTGTGTCGCGGGTTTGAGGGTGTGCCTATTTCAAGCAAGAATCGTTCCTTTCGATTCCCGGCGTCGCATCCTGGCCGGCATCAGGCAGCGGCCAGTTACGCCGGTTCGGTGAGGCCGACATGGGTGATGCGCACGCCGAAGCGTTGCAGGCCATGATGCAGAGAAGCGAAGGTGCAGCCGGAGAGCGTCTTGTCGGCGATCAGTTCGTCGCCCGGCGAGAGCAGGGTCCACAGCAGCAAGGTCGTCGCTCCTTGGCCGGAGGTGGTGACCAGCGCCGCCTCGCCACCTTCGAGCTCGGCGAGGCGCGCTTCGAGCAGCGCCGTCGTCGGATTGCCGACGCGCGAATAGAGGAAACCCTGCTGTTCGCCGGCAAAGCGTGCCGCACCGTCCTCGACGGTCGGAAAGGTGTAGGTCGCGCTCGGGTAGAGCGGTGGGTTGAAGCGCGCCGTGACCGGCATGGGGATCGTAGGCGTGATGGATGGTGCGCGTGGCAAATCCGGGACGGCGGGCGGTCATGGCGGTCGGAAAAGAAAAAAGTCAATTTTGGCATTTCTGGCGGGTGTGGGCCAGAGCGGATCGCCGGCTGACGCCGTGCCCGCCGGGCTGACTTTCGTCGCTGGCCGCCGTGGCGCACAGCCCGACCGATCGGGGTCGGCCGGCGCCGGACCCGGCGGTGGCGCCACCGGGCGGCGCGGTCATTCTGGCACGTCAGCGCTTTCACGATAAAATTCAAAATTTCGGTGCGGGCTGAGATGGGGCGATGAAATGGTTAGGCCGGCAGGCCGGGCTGCTGGCACTGACCCTGTCCGCGGCCCAGGCGGCGGTAGGCATCGTCTTCAACGACAATTCGACGCTGGCCGTCGGTCCCGGCACACAGATCGTCATTCAGCGCTTCGCCTTCGACACGACGACGCATCAGGGTTATTTCGAGACACGCGTGCAACGCGGCACGGTGGCGGTACACACCGTGCCAGATCGCCCGCGCCGCGCCGGAAACGATGCGCGTGCCGAAGTCTTGCGCCGCCTGCTGCTGTAGCACGGCATCGCCGCCGATGCCGTACAGGCTGCCGGCTGCGGCGAGCGCGAGCCGCTGATTCCGACCGCTGACGAGGTGCGGAGCCACGCAACCGGCGCGTCGAGATCGTCGTGCGCTGATCCCGATGCCATCAGGGAGCGACGCCGTTGTGCTCGGACTGACTTTGGCGTTTGCCACTGTGCTCCGGTCGCCGCCGGATCATGAGGCTGCTGTCTGCCGCATGATGCCGGTCAGCGGCTGTGCCCCGATTTCCTTTCTGCCGCGACGGTTCCGCGAATTCTTCAGTGAGGTCATGCGATGAAATACATCTCGACGCGCGGCGAAGCGCCGCCGCAAGCGTTCTGCGACATCCTGCTCGAGGGACTGGCCCACGACGGCGGTCTGTATGTTCCCGAGGAGATCCCCTGCGTCAGCCGGGAAGAGCTGGCCGAGTGGCGCGACCTGCCTTACCCGGCATTGGCCTTGCGTATCCTGCAGAAGTACATCGACGACATTCCGGCCTGTGACCTGAAGAGCATCGTCGATCGCAGTTATACGGTGCAGACGTTCCGTTACTGCCGCGCCGGGCGTGACGCTTGCGACATCACGCCGTTGACGACGCTGGAGCCGGGACTGCATTTGCTCGAACTATCCAACGGCCCGACACTGGCCTTCAAAGACATCGCCATGCAGCTGCTCGGCAATCTGTTCGAGTATGTGCTGGAGAAGCGCGGCGAGACGATCAACATTCTCGGCGCGACCTCGGGCGATACCGGTTCGGCGGCCGAGCATGCCTTGCGCGGCAAGAAAGGCGTGCGCGTGTTCATGCTCTCGCCGCAGGGGCGCATGAGCCCCTTCCAGCGGGCGCAAATGTATGCGCTGCAGGACGCAAACATCTTCAACATCGCCATCGATGGCACTTTCGACAATTGCCAGGACATCGTCAAGACGGTGGCCAGCGATGCCGATTTCAAACAGCGTTACCGTATCGGCGCAGTGAATTCGATCAACTGGGCGCGCGTGCTGGCGCAGATCGTCTATTACTTCAAAGGCATGTTCGCGGCGACGCCGGGCATTTACGCCGATGTCCGTTATGCCGTGCCCTCGGGTAATTTCGGCAACATCTGCGCCGGCCATTACGCCCGCCGCATGCTGAGGCACAGCGGCACGGCGATGATCGAACGGCTGGTGCTGGCAACCAACGAGAATGACGTGCTCGATGAGTTCTTCCGCACCAATGTCGGCGTTTATCGGCCACGCAGCGCTAGCGAAACGCACATCACTTCCAGTCCGTCGATGGACATCGCCAAGGCATCGAACTTCGAGCGTTTCGTCTTCGATCTGGTCGACCGTCGGGCCCACGTCGTGCGTTCGTTGTGGCAGCGGATCGCACGCGATGGCTACTTTTCGCTCGACGGTTCGGTCTTCAAAGAACTCGTCAAGGTCGCGCGCTATGGCATCGTTTCCGGGCGCAGCACGCACCAGGACCGGCTGGTGACCATCCGCGAGGTCTGGCAGCGCTATGGCGTGCTGATCGATCCGCACACTGCTGACGCGATCAAGGTGGCACGAGAGTATCGCCAAAAGGACGAGCCGATGATCGTGCTCGAAACCGCGCAGCCGGCCAAGTTTGCCGAGACGATCCGCGAGGCGATCGGCCGTGACCCCGAGCGGCCGGCCGATTTCATCGGCATCGAGGAGCTGCCGCAGCGCGTCGAGAAGATGGCCTGCGATGTCGCGGCGGTGAAAGACTTCATCGCGAGGCAGTGCGCGTGAGCGGGCCGAAGACGGTCGACCGCTGTTCGGAACGCTATGCCTCGCTTGGCGACGAATACCTGTTCGGCACCGCGCCCAATCGCTTTTTGCAGGCGCAGGCGCATCGCCTGACGCCAGGGCAGCGTGCGCTGATGGGGCGTGCGCCGCGGCCGAGGCTGCGGGACGGACGCCCTGCCGGAAGCAGGCGAGGTCAGGTGTTGCACACCGACTCGTGGTCATTCTAACAGTCGGCAAACATGCCTAATTATGCCGAGCTGCACTGCCATTCCGCGTTCAGTTTTCTCTGCGCTGCCGCCATGCCGGAAGATCTGGTGGCGCGCGCCGCTGAACTTGGCTATGCCGCGCTGGCCTTGACCGACGAGTGCTCGTTCGCCGGAGCGGTGCGTGCCCATCTGGCGGCGAAGAAGGCCGGGTTACCTCTGATCCACGGCAGCTCGCTCACTCTCGACGATGGCTTGCGCCTGGTCCTGCTGGTCCGCGATCGCGAAGGCTGGGGCAACCTGTGCCAGCGGATCACCCTCGGTCGCCAGCGCGCCGGCAAGGGCGGCTACCGGCTGACGCGCGCCGATCTGCTCGTCGATGGCTGCGGTCTGCCGGGTTGTCTGGTGCTGTGGCGGCCGGATGTGAGCGAAATGACGGCCGCGGTGAGCCCCGGAATGAGCCCGCCCGGAAGAACTCATAGCGCTCGTTCTGCCCCTCGAGGAGCAAGCCGACCCGTTCGCGGCAGCGAACCTTCTTTCCCGGCGCAGCCCGACTCGCATGCCCTCAGGGCAGCCAAACTCGGGGCGGCCCATCGTTTTCTCGAGAGCGCCGTAGTCGGCGCCAAAGTCAGCCCGGTCGGCACGGCGTCGCTGGCCGACGCAGCGCACTGGCTGCGGACGCACTTTGCCGGTCGGGTCTGGATCGCTGCCGAGCGCCTTCTCGCCGGCGACGACGAGGCGCGCCTCGCCGCTTTGGGCGCACTCGCGGCCCGCTACGGCTTGCCGCTGGTGGCGACCGGCGATGTGCGCATGGTTTGGCGGCGACAGCGTCGGCTGCTCGACCTGCTCACGGCCATCCGTCTCGGCAAAACCCTGGACAGCGCCGGCCTGGCCTTGCAGGCGAACGGCGAGCGCCATCTGCGGCCGCGCGAGCGTCTGGCCCGCCTCTTCCCGGCGGAGTGGCTGGCCGAGACGATCAAGATCGCCAGCCTGTGCCGCTTCTCGCTCGATGAGCTGCGTGATGAATATCCGGAAGAGATCGTACCGGCCGGACTCGATGCCGCCGCCCATCTGCGCGCCGAGGTGGAGGAAGGCGCCCGCCGCCGCTATGCGCGGGGCGTGCCGGCCAGCGTCCGCGCCCAGATCGAGCACGAACTGGCGCTGATCGGCGAACTGGCCTACGAGCCGTATTTCCTCACCGTCCATGACCTCGTGCGCTTTGCCCGCGGGCGAGGCATTCTCTGTCAGGGGCGCGGTTCGGCGGCGAACTCCGCCGTCTGCTATTGCTTGGGCATCACCGAGGTCGATCCCGCCCGGCAGAGCATGCTCTTCGAACGCTTCGTGTCGAAGGAGCGCGGCGAGCCGCCGGACATCGACGTCGATTTCGAGCACGAACGGCGCGAGGAGGTGATCCAGTACCTCTATCGCAAATATGGCCGCCAGCGCGTCGCGCTCGCCGCGACGGTCATCCGTTACCGCGCCCGCTCGGCGCTGCGCGATGCCGGTCGCGCCTTCGGCTTCGACGAAGCGGCCATCGCCCGTCTCACTGCCCGTCTGGGCTGGTGGGATGAGCCCGAGTTCTGGCCGCAGGCGCTGGCCGAAGCCGGTTTCGATGCCGAAGCACAGGACGTGCGCCTGTGGCTGACGATGGCGCAGGAACTGATCGGCCTGCCGCGGCATCTGTCGCAGCACGTCGGCGGCTTCGTCATCAGTCGCGACCGGCTCGACCGGCTGGTGCCGATCGAAAATGCCCGCATGGCCGGGCGCAGCGTCATCCAGTGGGACAAGGGCGACATCGATGCCCTCGGCTGGATGAAGGTCGATGTGCTGGCGTTGGGTATGCTGAGCGCACTGCGCCGCGCGCTGGCCGTCGTCAGCGAAAAACGCGGCGTTCCTTTCGGTCTCGGCGACATCCCGCCCGAAGATCCGGCCGTCTACGAGATGCTGGCGCGCGGTGATGCCATAGGCGTTTTCCAGATCGAGTCGCGCGCCCAGCTGGCGATGTTGCCTCGTCTGCAGCCGCGCTGCTTTTACGATCTGGTCATCGAAGTGGCCATCGTCCGGCCGGGGCCGATCCAGGGGCAGATGGTGCATCCTTATCTGCGGCGGCGCGCCGGGCAGGAGGCGGTGACTTATCCGAACGCCGCAGTGCGCGCGGTGCTCGAACGCACGCTGGGCGTGCCGATCTTCCAGGAGCAGGCCATGCAGCTGGCCATCGTCGGCGCTGGGTTCACACCGGGAGAGGCCGATCAACTGCGGCGGGCGATGGCCGCCTGGCGGCGCCAGGGCGGTCTGGCGCCATTCCGCGACCGACTGATCGACGGCATGCGCGCGCGCGGCATCACGCCCGAGTTTGCCGAACATCTCTATCGCCAGATCGAGGGCTTCGCCGACTACGGTTTCCCCGAGTCGCATGCCGCCAGCTTCGCGTTGCTCGTCTATGCCTCGGCTTGGCTCAAGCGCCACGAGCCGGCGGCGCTGCTCATCGGTCTGCTCGACAGCCAGCCGATGGGCTTTTATGCCCCGTCACAACTGGTGCAGGACGCGCGCCGGCATGGCGTCACCGTCTTGCCACCCGATGTGCAGCACAGCGATTGGCAAAGCCGGCTGGAAGACGGAGCGGTGCGCTTGGGGCTCCGACTCGTCAAGGGACTGGGCGAAGAGGCCGGCCGGCGCATTGCTGCACGACAGCCCTATGCCGATCTCGGCGACCTCGCTCACCGCGCCGCGCTCGGTCGCCACGAATTGGGCGTGCTGGCGCGGGCGGGCACTCTGGCCGCACTGGCCGGACATCGCCATCAGGCCGCCTGGCAGGCCCTGGGCATCGATCGGCATGGTGATCTGCTCGATGCGGCACAGCCGACGATGACGGGCGCCACGAAAGTCAGCCCGGTGACAACGGCGTTGGCGTGGAACGACGCCGAGGCCGCTTTCGCCGGTGTTGCATTGACCGGGGATGCGACGACCGGCCATGCAGCATTGGCACCGCCCGACGAAGGGCAGGAACTGCGCGCCGACTACGCGTACCTCGGCCTGACGCTCGGCAGCCATCCGCTGGCGCTGTTACGCCCCCGCCTCGATGCCCGCTACCGGCCATCGAGTGCGCTGCGGCATCTTGTCGATCGACGCCCGGCGCGCGTCGTTGGTCTGGTCAGCGGTCGCCAGCGACCGGCGACGGCGAAGGGCACGGTCTTCGTCACCCTCGAAGACGAGGACGGGCTGATCAACGTCATCGTGCCGGCCGAGGTCGCGGCACGACAGCGCAACACGCTGCTTACCAGCCGCCTGCTCGGCGTGCTCGGCACCCTGCGGCGTCAGGGCGAGGTGATCCACGTGCTCGCCCAGCGGCTGGTCGATCACGGCGCGCTGCTGCAAACGCTCGATGGGTCGCTGGCCGTGCCAAGCCGGGATTTCCGCTGACCGCGGATTGCGGCGGGCACGCCATCGCCTCGCGAGGAGCCGTGGGAGGGGCGACCCGTCAGTGCGGCAAGCCCGTCGCTCCGGTCTCGGTTCCGGTCGTGGCGGGCAGCGCGACTGCTTCGGTCATCGGCACTGGCTCGGGGCAGGGTTCAGGCATGCGCTCGAGGGCCAATTCCAGCACACGATCGATCCACTTCACCGGCAGGATCTCGATGCGGTTCTTGATCGTGTCGGGAATCTCGGCCAGATCCTTGACGTTTTCCTCGGGAATGAGCGCCAGCCGGATGCCGCCACGCACGGCCGCCAACAGTTTCTCCTTCAGACCGCCGATCGGCAGGACTTCGCCACGCAGCGTGATTTCACCCGTCATCGCCACGTCGGCGCGCACCGGAATGCCAGTGAGCACCGAAACCATCGCCGTGCACATCGCGATGCCGGCCGAAGGCCCGTCCTTCGGCGTCGCTCCCTCGGGCAAGTGGATGTGGATGTCATTCTTCTGGTAGAAATCCTCGGCGATGCCCAAGGCTTTGCTGCGTCGACGCACGACGGTGAGCGCCGCCTGAATCGATTCCTGCATCACTTCGCCGAGTTTGCCGGTGGTCACCGTCTTGCCTTTTCCTGGCACGGCGACCGCTTCGACGGTGAGCAGCTCGCCGCCGACCTCGGTCCAGGCCAGACCGGTGACCTGGCCGATCTGGTTTTCCTTCTCGGCTACGCCGAAGGTGTAACGACGCACGCCGAGGTATTTGTCGAGATTGCCGGCATCGACGACGATGCGGCTCGGCTTGGCCTCAAGCACCAGCGACTTGACGACCTTACGGCAGATCTTCGAAATCTCGCGTTCGAGCGAACGCACGCCGGCTTCGCGCGTGTAATAGCGCACGATGTCGCGGATGGCCTCTTCGGTGACCGTCAGTTCGTCGTGCTTGACGCCGTTGTTTTTCATCTGCTTCGGCAGCAGATAGCGTTCGGCGATGTTGATCTTCTCGTCTTCGGTATAGCCGGAGAGACGGATCACTTCCATGCGGTCGAGCAGCGCCGGCGGGATGTTCAGCGTATTGGCCGTGGCGACGAACATGACGTCAGACAGGTCGAAATCGACTTCGACGTAGTGGTCCTGGAAAGTATGGTTCTGCTCCGGATCGAGCACCTCGAGCAGTGCCGACGACGGATCGCCGCGGAAGTCCATGCCCAGCTTGTCGACTTCGTCGAGCAAGAAGAGCGGATTCTTCACGCCGACCTTGGTCATGTTCTGCAGGATCTTGCCCGGCATCGAGCCGATATAGGTGCGCCGGTGGCCGCGGATCTCGGCCTCGTCGCGCACGCCACCGAGCGCCATGCGCACGAATTTGCGGTTGGTGGCCTTGGCGATCGACTGGCCGAGCGAGGTCTTGCCCACCCCTGGCGGGCCGACGAGGCAAAGAATGGGTGCTTTGACCTTTTCGACGCGCTGTTGCACGGCGAGATATTCGACGATGCGCTCCTTGACCTTTTCCAGACCGTAGTGATCCTGGTCGAGGATCTTCTCGGCCGCCGCCAGATCTTTCGAGATGCGCGATTTTTTCTTCCAGGGCAAATTGACTAGGGCGTCGATGTAATTGCGCACGACGGTCGCTTCGGCCGACATCGGCGACATCAGCTTCAGTTTCTTCAGCTCGGACTGGGCCTTGGTCAGCGCTTCCTTGCTCATGCCTGCCGAGTTGATCTTCTTTTCCAGCTCTTCGATGTCGGCGCCATCCTCACCTTCGCCGAGTTCTTTCTGGATGGCCTTGACTTGTTCATTGAGGTAATACTCGCGCTGGCTCTTCTCCATCTGTCGTTTGACACGACCGCGGATGCGCTTCTCGACTTGCAGGATGTCGAGCTCGGTTTCGAGCTGGGCGAGCAGTTTTTCCAGGCGATCGCCAATATCGAACAGTTCGAGGATTTCCTGTTTTAGTTCGAGTTTCATCGGCAGATGCGCGGCGACGGTGTCGGCCAGCCGGCCGGGTTCCTCGATGCTGGTCAGCGAGGTGAGGATCTCGGGCGGAATCTTCTTGTTGAGCTTGACATACTGGTCGAACTGGGCGAGTACCGTGCGGCGCATCGCCTCGATTTCGTGATCCATGCGTTCGGACGGCGTCACCGGCGTCACTTCGGCGAAGAAACAGCTACGCTGATCCTCGATGCGGTCGATCGACGCCCGCTGATTGCCTTCGACCAGCACCTTGACCGTGCCGTCCGGCAGCTTGAGCATCTGCAGCACGCTAGCGATACAGCCGATGTGGTAGAGATCGGCGATGTCCGGTTCGTCCTTGGCGGCCGATTTCTGCGCCACGAGCAGGATGTTTTTGCCCTTTTCCATCGCCAGTTCGAGGGCGCGGATCGATTTGGGCCGACCGACGAAGAGCGGAATGACCATGCGTGGGAAGACCACGACATCGCGCAGGGGCAAAAGAGGAAGCAGGGTGTGTTCGGAATGCGTATGCATTGCGTGCTCGCCAGACATGGCCGTTTCCTTATTATGATGTGTGTCAACTCGTGGCCGCAAGAATCATCTTCCTTGCGGCCAGGTGGCGCGCGCGGCGATGCTTCGTCGCTTACGGCAGAAGCGTGCCATCATCGATGGGGGCGCCCGCGCCAGCCGTGCATCGCCGGATGGGGCGGCTCGAACGCAGATGGGGATGAAGGATGCGGGTTCAAGCGCGGTGCGCCCCACCGCAGACGATGATGATACTCCCACCGAGGGGCATGGCGCCGAGGGAGGTTTGGCACCGCGAACGGGGCGGCACGGGGTAGACGGGGTTCAGGAACCCGTAGCGCGAGCCTGCTCGGCATAGATGAGCAGTGGATGACCGCCGCCCTCCACGGCCGATTCGTCGACGACGACCTTGACCACGTCGCGCAGCGAGGGCAGTTCATACATCATGTCGAGCAGTACCGCTTCGAGGATGGAGCGCAGACCCCGAGCGCCGGTCTTGCGTTTCAGTGCCTTGCGTGCCACGGCCTGCAGCGCCGCCGGCCGTACTTCCAGTTCGACGCCTTCCATGGCGAACAGCTTCTGGAACTGCTTCACCAGTGCATTCTTCGGCTCGATGAGAATGCTGACCAGCGCCGCTTCGTCCAGTTCCTGCAGCGTTGCCACCACCGGCAGGCGGCCGATCAACTCGGGAATGAGGCCATAGCGGATGAGATCCTCGGGTTCCACCTGTTTCAGCGTTTCACTGGTATCGCGGCTGTCACGGCTTTTCACCTCGGCGCCGAAGCCGATGCCGCCGCGCTCGAAACGGTTTTTGATGATCTTTTCCAGGCCATCGAAGGCACCGCCGCAGATGAACAGGATGTTGGTGGTATCGACCTGAATGAAGTCCTGGTTCGGATGCTTGCGGCCGCCCTGTGGCGGGACCGAGGCGATGGTGCCCTCGATGAGCTTCAGCAGAGCCTGTTGTACGCCTTCGCCGGAAACGTCGCGGGTGATCGAAGGGTTCTCCGACTTGCGGGTGATCTTGTCGATTTCATCGATATAAACGATGCCGCGCTGGGCACGATCGACGTCGTAATCGCACTTCTGCAGCAGGCGGGCGATGACGTTTTCGACATCTTCGCCGACGTAGCCCGCTTCGGTCAGCGTCGTCGCGTCGGCGATGATGAAGGGCACGTCCAGCATGCGCGCCAGCGACTGGGCCAGAAGGGTCTTGCCGGAACCGGTCGGGCCGATGAGCAGGATATTGCTCTTCGACAATTCGACTTCGTCATTACCCCGGTCATGGTGGCGCAGACGCTTGTAATGGTTATAAACGGCGACCGACAGGATTTTCTTCGCTTGTTCCTGGCCGATGACATACTGGTCGAGAACGTTGCGGATCTCCGCCGGTGTCGGCAGATTGCCCGTCGCGCGGGTTTCGGGTTCTTCGCCGGTCTCGTCACGGATGATGTCGTTGCACAGCTCGATGCATTCATCGCAGATGAATACCGATGGGCCGGCGATCAGCTTCTTGACTTCATGCTGACTCTTGCCACAAAACGAACAGTAGAGCAACTTGTCCTGGGATTTCTTGTCGGCCATCGTGGTCTCCGTCGTTGCCTGGAACGTGTCGCCCCGGCCGGGCGGCTGGAAGGAGGCGCCCGTCAGGGAAACGCTGAATCAATTGCTGCGCGGGCGCATTGCGGCGTGGCACATGGCTCGCTCCCTCGCCCAATATGTTCCGCTCACTGCGCGCCGCGCGCCCTGCACTGCATCCCGCCCGCGGCTATCTTCGGCGTTTCCTTCAGCATTAGGCCGTCGATTCGGTGCGGCTGACCAGCACACGATCGACGATACCGTATTCTGCCGCACCTTGGGCCGAGAGGAAGGTGTCGCGGTCAGTATCACGCTCGATGCGCTCGATCGGTTGGCCAGTGTGGCGAGCCAGCATTTCGTTCAGGCGCTGCTTCAGCGCCAGAATTTCCCTGGCATGGATCTCGATGTCCGAAGCCTGCCCCTGAAAGCCCCCCATCGGTTGATGGATCATGATGCGCGAATTAGGCAGGCAGAAGCGTTTGCCTCGCGTGCCGGCGGCGAGCAGGAATGCACCCATGCTGGCGGCTTGACCGATGCACAGCGTCGAAACATCCGGCTTGATGAACTGCATCGTGTCGTAAATCGCCAGCCCGGCGGTGACCGATCCACCCGGCGAGTTGATGTAGAAATGGATGTCTTTGTCCGGATTTTCCGACTCGAGAAACAGCAGCTGGGCGACGACCAGATTGGCGGTGACGTCATTGACCGGACCGACGAGAAAGACTACGCGCTCGCGTAACAGGCGCGAATAGATATCGTAGGCGCGTTCGCCGCGCCCGCTGGTCTCGATGACCATCGGAATGAGACCCAGTGCCAGCGGATCCCAACCGGAACGGTCGTCCACGGCTGCGTTCATGCTGTCGCATTCCCCATCAGTTCATCGAACGAAATCGGTTTTTCGCTGACCTTGGCGGCGGCGAGTACCCAGGCGACGACATTGTTTTCCAACGCCAGACCCTGTGCCTCGGCCAGACGCTCCGACTGATTGTAATACCAGCGTACCACTTCCTGCGGATTTTCGAAGGATTCGGCGTAATCCTCGACGATGGCGCGTACCTGCTCGGGGCGGGCACTGACATCATGGGTGTGCATCAGTTCAGCCATGATCAGCCCCAGCCGTACGCGGCGTTCGGCCTCGGCAGTGAACCAGGAAGCATCGATCGGCATGTTATTGGCCATGAAACCGCGCTTTTGCATGTCCTGTCGCGCGTTCTGCACCATGCGCGCCGCTTCTTCCTGCACCAGCGAACGCGGCACGGGGATCGGATTGGCCGCCAGCAGCGCGTCCATCGCCTGCTGCTTGACGCGCGCATCGAGCCGCTTCTTCACCTCACGTTCGAGGTTTTTGCCCACCTCGGCACGCATCGTCACCAGATCGCCGTCGGCGATTCCCATCTGGCGGGCGAATTCCGCATCCAGCTCGGGCAGTTTCGGTGCCTTGACGCTCTTGATCGTGACGGTGAACTCGACGGTTTGGCCAGCGAGGTCCTCGGCGTGATAATCCTCGGGGAAGGTGAGCGGGAAAACTTTCTGCTCGCCGGCGGACATTCCGACGAGGGCGCCTTCGAAATCGGCCAGCATGCGGCCGTCGCCGAGCGTGACCGTGAAATCGCTCGCCGTGGCTTTTTCGAGCGCTTCGCCATCCTTGCGGCCGGAAAAGTCGATGACGACGCGGTCGGCGAGCGCGGCGGGCCGATCGACGTCGATCCAGGTCATGCGCTGCTTGCGCAGCACCTCGATGGTCTGGTCGATCTCGGCATCGCCGATGGTTAGCGTCGGCTTCTCGATGGTCTGACCGCTGAGATCGCCGAGTTCGAATTCCGGGAAGACTTCGAAAACCATCGTGAAATGCATCAGCCCGTCGCTGTCGTCACCCTGGCCTGGCTCGATTGTCTGGCCACCGGCGACTTTGATCTTCTCGGCGCGAGCGCGCTTGGCAAAGGCATTGTGCACCGTTTCGGCGATGGCCTCGCTGCGAATGCGCAGGCCATACTGTTGCGCGATCAGCTGGACCGGAACCTTGCCGGGACGAAAGCCTGCCATCTTGGTCGAGCGCGCCAGCGCTTTGAGGCGCTGATCGACGACGGCATCGATGTCGGCTTTCGACACCGTCAAGTCGAGACGGCGCTCGAGCGGATTGGGGGGCGGGGCAGAAGTTGCCACGGAGGTTTCCTCGGAAGTCTGCATCGGGGGGGGTCCTTTATGGGTAACGGCGCGATGGGAGGCCTGAATGCCTGACAGGGACGATCGGCGACGACTGCTTCGCCTGCCACGCGTCCGTCAATGAAAACGCCAAATTCTACTGTATCGGCGCTCGTCGTAACAGGCGTGAAAAATGGCAAAGGAAGCGCGGAAAAAATCGGCGAGCGGGATAGGCCGTGCACGGCGCGCGGCTTTTTTCAGCGTTTCCCAAAAGGGTGGCAAGACGGACGGCAGAGCCTGCCGGCCTGCCGGTCATGTTTTGCCGATGCGGCAGCGAGGACGCTGCATCGGTCTTGTTCAATCAATGAGTTTGTGCAACTGGCGCGGAAGCTGCTCAAGAGGACTCGTCATCCATCCTCTCGTTCAGAGGTTGCACCATGCAAGTCTCTTCCCTGCCGCTTTCCGGCCTGCCGATGCCGTCGGGTTCGTTGACGCGTGGCCAGGAAGCCAATGATCAGGAGACCTCACCGCGTCGGTCGCTGGTCAATGCGACACGGGGGGTGTCGCTTCCATCCAGCAGTGACGATGCGACACGTCTCACGCTCAGCTCGGCTGCCCAGGCTTCGGTGGGCGATCAGCCCTTCGCTAGGCCACAGGCCCCGGGCGCGGTCTATGCCGAAATCTGGAAGGACGGCGTGCGCATCGCCACCGTGCATACCAATGGCGTCGTCACGCCTGCGCTCGGTCTCACTTGGCACGCCGTCGCCGGCGACGATCCGGGCGTCGCCCAGCGCCGTGCCGACGAACTGGCGCGCGCCGTGGGCGGTGAGGTGCGCTATGTCAGCAACAATGAGCGAGCGAACGAAGCCAGCCCGCCGCCGGTCGATGCCCGTACCGAACGCATGCGCGCCCGGTTGCGTGCCGCTTACGGACTGTGAAGGAAACGCCGAATAAACTGCTACGCGGGCGCTCGGGCGGCGTTACGCGGTGCTCGCTTCCTCGCCGATCTACTCGATCGGCTGCGGTCGCTGCGCGCCCCGCGCTCGGCTCTATCCCGCTCGCGGCTTTCTTCAGCGTTTCCTGAATGCCGCACGCCGTGCCGATCGGGCTGACTTTTGTCGAGCGCCAGTCAGCGTTGCGTCGGCGCCGCCGCCACGGTGACGGGGTGATCGCGCGCCATCCGTCCCTGTGCGCCGCGCGGGACGGCGGCCGCGCCTGCAACGGTCAGATGAGGCCGAAGAATTGGGCCAGTTCGCCGCGCCGGGCGAGTGCGTTGCGGTAACCGAGTTCGAGCAGTTCGGAGGTATAGGGCGCGGCAAACAGCAGTTGCGCCAGCAGGCCGCTGCCGACCGCGTCCAGCCCGCCCAGACTGGCCAGCATACGCCGGGCACCGGGCGGCAGCGCCGAGGCATGAGCGATGGCGCGCCGTTCGAGACGTTCATTGGGAGTGATGGCCAGGACCTCGATCGGCCTGATCTGCATCGCCGCCCGCTCATCCGGCCCCAGTGCAGCGATCAGGCGATTCATGCGCCGCGCCCGTTCCAGATCGGCCGACAGCGTGTCGACATAGAGGCCAGCCAGCACATGCGACAGCATCTGCGCCGTCGCCGGAGGCGCCTCGGCGCTCACCCGCTCTTCCTCGTCGCGCAGGCACTCGCAGCCGATGACCAGGATGCGTTCGGCGCCCAGATGCAGGGCCGGAGAGAGTGGCGCCGGCTGACGCAGCGTGCCATCGCCGAACCACTCGCGGTGGATCTTCACCGCTGGGAAGAGCAGCGGCAAGGCCATGGCTGCCAGGACGTGGTCGTTGCCAAGTTGGACGTGCGCGCCGACACGGCGCGTGCCCTTCCACGGATCGATGTCCGCCCGCCCCTGAAAGAAAGTCACCGTCTGGCCGGAACTGTAGCCGGAACAGGTGATGGCCAGCGCATGCAGCGCATGGCAGTCGATGGCTTGGCCGAGACGGTCGAAATCGACGTTTTCGCTCAGCCAGTCACGCAGCGGCGCCAGATCGAAGAGCGCATGCCCGGGGCGGCCAAACCAGCCGCTGCCGGCGATGGCCAGCGCCAGACGCAGACCGGACCGCCATAACCGGCTGCTGTTTCCGCGAAAGATGTGCCGTGGCTGCAGCACGCGCCAGAATTCGTGCAGGCGGTCGACGCCATGCGTGAACTCCTCGGCTTGGGTGGCCAGCCAGGCGGCGTTCAATGCGCCGGTCGAACTGGCGCAGACGATGGGAAAAGGCGAGCGTTGGGGCGCGCCGAGTAGTTCGGCGATGGCGCGCAATGCGCCGGCCTGCCAGGCGGTCTTGGCCCCACCGCCCGCCAAAACCAGCGCGATCTTGCCGGTCATGGTGCGGGAAAAAGTCAGCGCTGCCGCTGCGCCGCCTCGACCGAAAGCAGCGCAGCGATCTCGGCGGGACGCGGCAGACGTTGATGGTCGAGTGCGGCATGGCGCAGGCGTTCGTCCATGGGCGTGAAAGGAAAGCGAAAGGAGCATTGTGACATAATCGCCTGCCTGGGGCGCTCATTGATAATTTTTATGTCGGCTTCGCGCCCGGCCGGGAGTGGAGAATGAAATGAACGATGTCAAGCCGATCGCCGCCGCGCCGGAATTCTTGCGCCACCGGGGTTTGATCGACTGGGTCGCCGAAGTGGCCGCCCTCACCGAACCGGCCCACATTCACTGGTGCGATGGTTCGCAGCAGGAATACGAGGCGCTGTGTGCCCAGATGGTGGCCTCCGGTACCTTCATCCGCCTGAATGAAGAGAAGCGTCCCAATTCCTTTCTGGCGCGTTCCGATCCTTCCGACGTGGCGCGCGTCGAGGACCGGACATTCATCTGCAGCGAGCGCGAAGAAGACGCCGGTCCGACGAACAACTGGCGCCCGCCGGCGGAGATGAAGCAGACCCTGCGCGGCTTGTTCAAAGGCTGCATGCGCGGCCGCACGCTCTATGTCATTCCCTTTTGCATGGGGCCGCTCGACTCGCCATTGAGCCAAATCGGCGTCGAGATCACCGACAGCCCTTACGTGGTCGTGAACATGCGCATCATGACGCGCATGGGTCGCGCGGTGCTGGAGCGGCTCGGCAGCGATGGTTTCTTCGTTCCCTGCCTGCATTCGGTCGGCGCGCCGCTGGCGCCCGGTGAGCAGGATGTGCCGTGGCCGTGCAATCCGAGGACGAAATACATCGTTCACTTCCCGGAGATGCGCGAAATCTGGTCCTACGGCTCGGGCTATGGCGGCAATGCGCTACTCGGCAAGAAGTGTCTGGCGCTGCGCATCGCCTCGACGATGGCGCGCGACGAAGGCTGGTTGGCCGAGCACATGCTGATCCTCGGCGTCGAATCGCCCACCGGAGAGAAGACCTACGTCGCCGCCGCCTTCCCCTCGGCCTGCGGCAAGACCAATTTCGCCATGCTCATCCCGCCGACCTCTTTCGGCGGCTGGAAGGTGACGACGGTTGGCGATGACATCGCCTGGATCAAACCGGGCAGCGACGGCCGTTTTCATGCCATCAATCCCGAGGCCGGCTATTTCGGCGTCGCACCGGGTACGTCAGAAAAGACCAATCCAAACGCGATGGTGACCCTGCACGCCAACGTGATCTACACCAACGTCGCGCTGACCGACGATGGCGATGTCTGGTGGGAAGGCATGGGACCGGCGCCGGATCACTGCATAGACTGGCAGGGCAAGGACTGGACACCGGCCGACGGTCAGGCCGGGCGCAAGGCCGCGCACCCGAACGCCCGTTTCACCGCCCCGGCCAGCCAGTGTCCGTCGATCGATCCCGACTGGGAGCACCCTGCCGGCGTGCCGATCTCCGCCTTCGTCTTCGGCGGTCGGCGGGCGAGCACGGTGCCGCTGGTCTATGAGGCCTTCAACTGGAAATACGGCGTTTACATGGCCGCCACGCTCGGCTCGGAAACCACCGCTGCCGCCTTTGGCGCCCAGGGGGTCGTGCGCCGCGACCCGTTCGCGATGCTGCCGTTCTGTGGCTACCATATGGGCGACTATTTCAACCACTGGCTGAGGATGGGCCATGTCGTCGAGCACACACCACGCATCTTCTGCGTCAACTGGTTCCGCATGAACGAACGAGGTGAATTCATCTGGCCCGGTTTCGGCGAGAACATGCGCGTGCTGAAGTGGATCGTCGACCGGGTGCACGGTCGTGTCGGCGCGCGCGAGACCGTCTTGGGTTGGATGCCGCGCTTCGAGGACATCGACTGGAGCGGACTGGATATCGTGCGCGGCGACTTCGAACGGCTCACTGCCATCGACGCCACGGCCTGGCAGGTGGAACTGGCCTTGCATCGCGAATGGTTCGACCGTCTGGGCGAGAAGCTGCCGCGTAGTCTGGCGCTGAAGCGCGAGCTGCTCGCTTTGGCTTTCGACCGCTGAGTTGCCGCGATGCAGCTCGATTCTCCGGCGCCGGGTTATCTCGCTGCCCTGCGTGTCCAGGTGGCGCAAGCGCCATTTTCGGCCGCCGGCCTGCTGCTTGCGCTCGTCGCCATCGTCGTCCTGCTGGTGATGAGCGTCATCCAGCTGCTCGCTGGCTCGGCGCCGGTCGGCCTGCGCTATGCGCTGCTCGGCGGCGCCGCCGGGCTGGCCGGCACCGCGCTCGGCGCGCTGCCGGCACTGGCGCTGCGCCGCCTGCCGCAGCGCATCGAGGATGTGCTGCTCGGCCTGGCAGCGGGCATGATGCTCGCCGCCAGCAGCTTCTCGCTGCTTTTGCCTGGCCTCGAGGCCGGCGCCGAAGTACTGGGCAGCAAGCCGCTCGGCGCCGCTTTGGTCGTGCTCGGCTTGGCCTTGGGCGTGCTGCTCATGCTCGGCCTCGATAAATTCACACCGCACGAGCACGAGGGAAGCGGGCCCTGCGGCGCCGGTCACGAGCGCTGCGGGCGTATCTGGCTGTTCGTCTTCGCCATCGCGCTGCACAACCTGCCGGAAGGCATGGCCATCGGCGTCGCCTTCGCCCAGGGCGATCTGGCCGTCGGCTTGCCGCTGACCACCGCCATCGCGCTGCAGGACATTCCCGAGGGCCTGGCCGTAGCTCTGGCCCTACGCTCCGTCGGTTTTTCGTCATTCGTCGCGGTGAGCGCCGCCGCTCTCTCCGGCCTGCTCGAACCTTTGGGCGCACTGCTCGGCGTCGGTCTGGCCAGCGGTTTTGCTGCCGCTTACCCCGTCGGTCTCGGCCTTGCCGCCGGCGCGATGATCTTCGTCGTTTCGCACGAAGTGATCCCGGAAACTCACCGCAACGGCCACCAGACCGCCGCCACGCTCGGCCTGATGGCCGGTTTCGCGCTGATGATGGTGCTCGACACGACACTGGGCTGAGTACGTATCCTGTGACGCCGTGCCGGTCGGGCTGACTTTCGCCGGGTCCGGCTTGCCAATACCCGCTGGGCGTCGTTATGCTGCGGCTTTCCGCCCGCCCAAGCGCAGCGTATCGTGACCTCTCCCGTTCCTTCCTCGCTCAGTCCCGCCGCCATCGTGCGCGAGCTCGACCATTTCGTCGTCGGCCAGCAGGAAGCGAAGCGGACGCTGGCCGTGGCGGTGTGGACGCATTTGCGCAAGACCGCGCACCCCTGGCCGGAGGCGTTGCGCATCGATAAAAGCAATGTGCTCATCGTCGGCCCGACCGGCAGCGGCAAGACGCTGCTCGCCGAAACGCTCTCGCACGTGCTCAACGTGCCCTTTGTCACCGCCGACGCCACTTCGCTCGCCCAGTCCGAATACATTGGCGAGGAGATCGGCGCGCTGCTGCAGCGTCTGGTCGACAAGGCCGAGGGCGATCTGCACCGCGCCGGACGCGGCATCGTCTTCATCGACGAGGTGGACAAGTTCAAGACGGTGAGCGAACGCTCGCGCTCTGCGGCCGGCGAGCGCGTGCAGCATGCGCTGCTGAAGATCATGGAAGGGGCGCCGGTACGGCTGCCACATGGTCTGACGCTGGATACGACCGGCGTGCTGTTCATCTGCGGCGGCGCCTTCGTCGGTCTGGAACAGATTCTCGGCCGCACGCACAGCTACGGTTTCATCGCCGCGAGCGAGGGCGACAGCCAGGCCATCCTCGACCGCCTCAATGCGCGCATCAAGCCGACCGATCTGAACGAATATGGCTTGATCCCGGAATTCTCCGGCCGCCTGCCCATCATCGCTCGCTGCCGCGAGCTGACGCGCGACCAGCTGGTGCGCATCATGATCGAGCCGCGCAATGCGCTCTATCGCCAGTTCCGTGAATTGCTCGCCGCCGAGGGCGTCGAACTCGGCATCGCGCCGGCGGTGTTCGAGCAGATCGCCGAATTGGCCATCGAATACCGCGCCGGCGCGCGCAGCCTGCGCGCGATCTTCGAGGAAATGCTCGAGCCGGCGATCTTCGAGCTGGCTGAACGACCGCGTCTACGAAAAATCGTCTTCCGCTCGCTGTTCGAGGCACCTGCGCTGCTCGAGGAAATCGGCTGATGCTCGCGAATGCTGCTGACGATCAGGCCCATGAACTGACCGCTCAAGCCCTATTTCACGCCAAGCCGCAAGGCAGCGGCATCGGCCTTTACATGGTGCGCGCGATCGTCGAGCAGCCCATGCAGGGAAGCGTGCGCAGCGCCAACGCGGCGGATGGGACAGTCTTCACGCTCAGTCTGCCGTTGCGTACCGCTACCGCCGATCCCCGGGTCGCATGAAAGTCAGGCCGGTGGGCACGGCGTCGCCCAGCCTGCAGTCGATCAGACCGATTGCCCGGTCTCGGACGGTGGCCTGAGCGGCAGCAGCATGCGGAACTGGGCGCCCTGAGGCCCGTTCTCGGCCCACAGATGGCCGTGCATATGCTCTTCGACGATGAGACGGCTCATGTGCAGGCCGATGCCGGTACCGTTTGGGCGGGTGGTGAAATAAGGCTCGAAGATGCGGTCGATGAGCTGCGGATCGATGCCGCCAGCGTTGTCACCGACGCAGACCGACGCCATGCGGCCGCTGCGACCGATGCGGACGGTGATGCGACCCTCCGCCACCGCCCGCTCGATGATTGCCTGACGGGCATTGGCGACCAGGTTGAGCAGCACGTGCAGGAATTCGCGTTCGAAGCCGAAAAGGCGCACATCGTCGCCTTCGCGCGTCAAGGTGATGCTATGCGCTTTGAGACTGGCTTCGACCAGGACGGCGCATTTTTGCGCCGTCCCGAGCAGCGAGAATTCCTCCATCTGTGCCTGACCGGAGAAAAACAGGCGGAAATCCTCGATGGTGCCCTCGATCTGTTCGACGATCGCCTGCGCCCGGTCGAGATAGGCGTGCAGCGCTGCGTCGTCGAGCAGGCCATCGCGTGCGTCAAGGCGCAGATTCTGCAGGATCAGGCCGAGCGCGTTGAGTGGCTGCCGCCACTGATGGGTGATGCTGGCCACCATCTCGCCCATTGCCGCGTGATGTGTCTGGCGCAGCAACAGATGCTCGCGCTCGATGGCGCGCGCCGTCTCTTCCTCGATGCGTCGGCTGAGCGCGGCATTCAGTTCGAACAGCGACTGCATCGCCAGCAGCTCACATTCGGCCCGCTCACAGCGCAATGTCGTATCCGCAGCGGCGGTTGTATCGACCGGGGCGCTCACCGCGCGCGGGTCTCGCCGCCCAAGCCGCTGCAGCATCTCGGCGATATCGGAAATCATCATCATCGCTGTCCCCCTCCGCTCCGCATCCCAGCGGCCTCGGCACGGGGAGCACAGGCCCAGCACAGATAAGCCAGACGCAGATCGAGCAGACGCTTGTTGGCTACGGCATCGCCCGCCCTGGCCTGAGCCAGCAAGGCAGCATGGCAGCGTTCCAAAGCACCGGCGAGTTGCCACGACGCCGCATCGGGCGCCACCCCGAGCAGAGCGGGCAATTCAGGCATGATGGCCTCCGACGAAAACGACCGCCTTGGCGGTTGCGAAGCGACGTAGTGAAAGAAGCGATCCCGGCAGGAAGGGCTTCGATCCGTGAGCCGAACCCAGATCGGTCACGGGGATGGTGATCGCGGTCGAGAGAGCCAGTCGAATCACGGACGAGCCCGCTCGCTTGCGGGCTGCACCCGATCGGCGACGAATGCATCAGTGAAGGCGCGCCTGGAATCGCGGGCAGCGTTGTACATCGCCGTCGGCATTGAGCGCGCAGATCGGCTGCTGACACAGGGGCCGATGCACGATATGGCACAGGTGGAATAGCGCGCGTTCGAAGTGCGGCAGCGCATGCATGCGATCGAGCCGATGCAGATCGATCAGTTCGGCACCGTGATACACCGCCGAAGCCAGTTTACGCACCGGGCAAGAGAGTTCTTCCCGTTCGATCAGCTGGCGCGAGGACGCTTTGATGGTCTCGATACAGTGTTCCATGATGCTCCTCCTTGAGACGTCATCGATTAGGGATGAATCAAGACGTTCAATATGGCAATAAGTATGTGCGATCCTTGTTGGTTTGTCAATTGAGCGAAAGTGATAGAGATGTATTCCACGCCGATCGTTATGAAAAAATCGAAGTAACAATTTGATTAAAAATATGTTTTCGAATATAAAGATTGTCATGCTTCTTTAAGCGGAAGTCATGTATGAATGATATGTAAATAGATGATTATGCCAAAAGCCATTGATCGGGTCGTCGCAGGTGCGCTGGAGCGAGTCAAGGGAAGGGCGTGATGCGGACGCAATTTTTCCCGCGCGAAGGGCGGAGTGGATGTCAAGGAAACGCTGAATGAATTGCTGCGCGGACGCATCGCAGCGTTACGCGTTGCTCCCGCGCGGCAATTCCTGCTGGGTTTCCCCGGATTCAACGCCGTTTCGCAGGACGATGGGCGGTAAAACTCGGTGCGGCTTCTCGTTTCTACGGCATCGGTCGGAGAAGTCTCGGGGGTGCCCCTTCTTTTCTCGAGAGATCGACCCGACCGGTGACCGCCGCTGTCATCACCGCTCAGCCCGTGGTCACGGCGCTTCGTTGCGATCGACGGCTTCGAATCGCGTTCTGCCGTCCCGGTTCCATTCCGCAAACCCATGATTTCCGCTAAAATCTCACCGCCGTCGTTGTTGATTAATTCATTGTTTTGTCTGAATTTCCAGTGTGGTGGGCAATTGTTCGTCCGTTTCAGACGGGGGCGGCGGTCATCTAGTTATATATCATGCAGATTACGCGCCGCCTGGAATTCGATGCCGGTCATCGCATCCCCGATCATCGCAGTCAGTGCCGGCACTTGCACGGTCATCGCTACGTCATCGAGATCACGCTTTCCGGCACGGTGATCGAGGCGGCGGGCGAAGCGGTCAATGGCATGGTGATGGACTTCGCCGACGTGAAGAGCGTCGCGCGCCGCCATCTGGTCGATCTGTGGGATCATGCCTTCCTCTGCTATCGCGGCGATAAACCGGTGGCCGACTTCCTCGCTTCGTTGCCTGGGCACAAGACCGTGCTGCTCGATGTCGTGCCGACGGCCGAGAATCTGGTGCGGTTGGCGTTCGAAATCCTCGAGCCGCACTACCGCGATACCTATGGCAATCATCTGCATCTTGAGCGCATCCGGCTTTACGAGACGCCCAATTGCTGGGCCGAGGTGACGCGCGCCGAAATGCTCGGCATCGTTCAGGAATGATCTAATTTTAGGGGGCGGAAGGTGTGACGCCGGCGCGGGCGAGGAATTCGCGCAACTCGCGCAGGCTCTGCCGTTCCATGGCCTGGCCATGATGCGGGTGGTGCAGGAACATCTCGAAGCGGCCGATGACGATACGGAAACGCGAGCCATGTGCCGGCTCGATTTCGGCTCCGACATGACGCAGCAGCGATTCGATTTCGCGCCAGTGCAGGTTGTTGCTGATCGGGTCGTGGAACAGCGTGCGCAGCAGCTGGATATGCTTGTT
>Ga0209207_1000105_pt1 | contig 67689 bp, 61 predicted proteins | sample SaghotsprinmetaG_FD_184140 | JGI IMG/M metagenome (GOLD analysis project Ga0209207, IMG submission 184140) | Hot spring microbial communities from South Africa to study Microbial Dark Matter (Phase II) - Sagole hot spring metaG (SPAdes) (version 3) | ecosystem: Environmental > Aquatic > Thermal... | reverse complement strand
CGCACGCTCAGCCCGAAGGCGGCAACGTAGAAGTCGAGCGTCCGGCGGACGTCATCGACGTAAAGGATGGTGTAGCCGAATTTCATCGGACGCTCCCGGCAGACGCCGCCCGGCCTCAGCCGAACAGCCCGCCCTTTTTCAGCATGCCCAGCCCCTGGCTGAGCAGGTCGCCGCCTTCCGGCAGCTTGCCGCCCGGCGTCAGTTGATCGACCAGCCCGGGCAGGAAATCGGCCAGCCCGTTCGCCACCTCCTGCGGCGCCACCCCGGCCTGCCCGGCCAGCTTGCCGAGGAAGTCGCCACCGAGCACCGAACTCAACTGATCGCCCGACACCGGCAGGTTCTGCCCGGTCGACACCCAGGAATTGACGATCTCGCCCAGCCCGCCCTGCTGAAAAGCCTGCACCAGCCCGGCGAGGCCGCCCGGATACTGATTGACCAACTGCATGGCCATCTCGGCCAGCCCGTTACCCTTGCCGCCGAGTGCATTGGCGGCCAGCCCGCCGACTACCTGATCGAGAAGACCCATGATTTGCTCCTGAGGGGAAAAAGGCCATCGTACCGGGGTGGGGTGGGTGGTGGGTTAAGAATTGTGATGTGGCAGCTGGATCAGTCGAAAGCAGCTACGTATACGTTTCAAGGGCTGCTCGTCGGCCAAAGCCGACCTTGGGCTTCTAAGCAGTACCGGGCAGCTATGCACTACTTACCCGCCACTTAGCCGCTAGTACCACCTGTGTCGCCTTTGGCAAACCAAAAGCACCAAGAGCCGTCCGCGCTTATACGCTCGGCACTTCTTCCGCCACGGGGGTGGTAGTTTCAGCAGGAGCGAAATCTTCAAGTTCCACGTAAGCATCCCCCATCATCATCTTGTAGTGAGCCTCGTGTTCAGACAGCTTAAAGATCATGTGAAAGACCTTTAAATAGCTCTGGACTGCCCCTTGATCCATACTCACATAGATATCGTCTTGGGCATAGTGCGAACCGTCATTTACCCATGACAGAAGGCCGTTGCAGATCATTTGCTCCTTTCCCGGCAGTCTTGCGCAAATATCCCTCGGCTCAATCCCCCCGAAGAACTTGAAGTAATTTTCAAGGATTCTGCGCATAACGTTCTGAATGGTCAGTAGCGCCGGATTCGGGTTCTTTACTTCCGACCAAAGCAGCTCATACGAAGTCTGGATCGGATTTGTGTCATGCGGTTCCAGTTTCGAGTGCTTGGCCGGCTTACGCACGACCCAAAACGTCTCGTCTTTAAGCGCCTTGTCTTTCCGTAAGTTGTTGAAGGAGACTTCCTTATGGAAATAGACGTTGTGAGTCAAAACGAAAACTTGCTTGATCAAGCTCGACCCGCTGCGCGCTTCATCGAACACCTTTTTGATCAGGCTACCCACGATGAACAGAATCTCGCTGTCCAAGCTTGAAACCGGATCATCGAACACAACCACACGATCCGTGTTGATACCGCTTTCCGTGTCGCTGCCTTTGAGCAAGTGGTAGAAATACAGGAAGGTCACGAAGGTCTTCTCGCCTTCGCTCAGCGTCTGCTTGGCGTCCGACTTGTCCTCGCGCACCAACTTGTATGACTTGCCGTCATCCGCCATCGCCAGCGCAAAGCCGTGAAACCCAAACGAGGCAAGAAGGGAATTGATCGCGTCAATTGACGGCTTTACGCTCGTGGTCTGCTTTTCCAGCTCCCGAATGGCAACTTCCCGTGTCCGAGCCTCTTGGCTGAACGATTCCATACGCTCTTCAATAGACTTGATCGCTCCATCCAGTTCAGCCTTTTTGGTTTTGTATTCGGCATAGGCAGCGCCCAGATCCACATCAACTAGGTGCTTCCAGACCTCGGAGACCAGCTTCGCTTTTTCCTTGCCTATGTTTTTGACCAAGGCATTGTGCTCGGCCACCTTTTTGTTGGCTTCCGCAATCAGCCCTTCGATCACAGCGGCGATGTTCACGACCGATTCCAGCTCAAAGACCTGGCTGGGTTCCTTGCTCTTCTTGATTAGCTGCTGCGTATTCAGCCGTAGCTTCGCTTCCAGCAAATCGCGCTCCCCCCTGAACTTCTCGACATCCAAAAACTTGGAGGGCGCTTCCAAAATCTGCTTGAGATCTTGAAGGGCGCGGGCGGCTTCGGTTTTGTAGTTGTCGAGCAGCAGAGCGATGGCTTTGCTATCCCGCTCGAACGACTCGTTGAAATATTCGCTGAGGCTCCTTTCGAAAGCCTCGTCAGTCTTCTGCTGGCAGAAGGGACAATAGCCTTCGTTTGCCTCGTAGTAGCTTCTGCCTTCCCTCACCCAATCGCTGTTCCCGAGTTTCTTGATCATCTCGGCAATATTCACATCTTCCTTGCCGATCACTCTCGTTTTGACGATCGGGTCGGTTTCGTAGCCTAGCAGCAAGGCAAAGCTGACATCCGGCACAACAGCCGCTTCGGTGAGTGCTTTTCCGAAAATCGTTTCAGCCCGCTTGTGCAGTTCATCCAACGGCACCGTCGAGGACTTGTTGGACCCTGCTTCTAGCAACGCCTTAGCCTTGAAATCTTTCTTGCTATTTCGGAACCCTTCAAACGCTTGGGAGAGCCTTTCCTTATGCTTCCCGTAGGCCTCCCAGCAACGCTCTTGGAATGTATCTTCCAACTGAGTCAAGTCGCCCCGCTTTCCGGATGCACCGTCATCGCCTTCCAGCGTCTTTTTCAGATTGGCGACCTTCTCTTTATAGCCGTCGGCCTCTTCTTTCTTCGCCTTGATCTCTTCCTGGGCCTTTACCTGCTTTTCGCCCAGCGTGAAGACCCCTTTAAGCTCTGACCCGCCGAAATTACGCTCTACAAAATCCCGGTTATAGACCAAAGCCCGCAGGGGCCGCCCGTCCTTCCATGAGACTCCGCATTGCGCATAGCCCGCTCCATCGGCGATGACCCTGCTGATGGTTGTCTTGCCAGTGCCGTTGGTGCCGTAAATAAAATTTACGCGTCTAAGCGGCCCTAGAACCTCAGGTTGATCACCGTAGGTCGCCGTCTTCGAAAGGGTAATAGTCTCGATCATCCTGCTTCCCTGTATTGGTCTGGCAAATGGCATAAAAAATGCCGAAGGTATCGAAGATATACCTTACTATACGAGCGCGACAACCCCACTGATTGAGTTTCTGCTCACAAAAATGGCTGCCGTGCTCCGGTGTCTAATTTGCAACGGCAGGTAACTGGGGAATAGCTGACTGATTTCGCGCAAGGCTAAAAGTCAGCTTTGGCCGATCTGCAGCCTCTCAAAAAACAACTAGACGACCGGTCTAATCAAGCGCACAATCCCACCCCATGAAAACCCGTCACGACAACACCCGCCAGCATGTCCTTGAAACCGGCCAGCGCATCATTGCCGGCAAGGGCTTTGCCAGTGTCGGGTTGAACGAGATTCTGACCGCGGCCGGGGTGCCCAAGGGGTCGTTCTACCATTACTTCGAGTCCAAGGAGCAGTACGGGCAGGCGCTGCTGGAGGATTACTTCGCGCGCTACCTGGCCGATCTCGATGCGCTGTTCGCGGCCGAGGCGCTGAGTGCGCAGGAGCGGCTGGCGTGTTACTGGCAGCGCTGGCTGGACAAGCAGGCGGCGTGCGCCGAGCAGCAGTGCCTGGTGGTCAAGCTGGGCGGCGAGGTGGCGGATTTGTCCGATCCGATGCGCGAGACGCTGCGCGACGGCACCGGGCAGATCGTCAGCCGTATTGCCCGGCTGCTCGAAACCGGCATGGCCGATGGTTCTATCCCGCCGCTCGATGCCGCCGCGACGGCACAGACGCTGTACCAGTTGTGGCTGGGCGCCAGCCTGCTGGCCAAGCTGCAGCGCCAGGCGCAGCCGCTGGAGAATGCCTTGCAGTTCACCCGGCAGTTGCTGAGCCGCTGATTGATTTCCGGGCCGTCCGTCGACGGCCATTTTTTGACGTAAGAAACTAGACGACCGGTCTAATCAACCCTCAGGAGAATCGACATGACCACTTTGTTCGACCCGATCCAGATCGGCGACATCGCCCTCGCCAACCGTATCGTGATGGCGCCGCTGACGCGCAATCGCGCCGTTGCCGGCAACTGCCCCGGCCCGCTGACCGTCGAGTATTACCGCCAGCGCGCCACCGCCGGCCTGATCATTGCCGAGGCCAGCCCGATTTCGCCGATGGCGCAGGGCTACCTCGACACGCCGGGCATCTGGTCGGCCGAGCAGGTTGCCGCCTGGCGTGCCGTGACCGACGCGGTGCATGCCGAGGGCGGCAAGATCGTGCTGCAGTTGTGGCACGTCGGCCGCATTTCGCATGTGTCGCTGCTGCCGGACGGCGCCGCGCCGGTGTCGTCGACCGCCCGCACCGCCGAGGCCAGCACCTTCACCCGTGACGGTTTCGTGCCGGTGTCGGCGCCGCGCGCCCTGCGCGACGACGAGCTGCCCGGTTTGGTCGAGGATTACCGCAAGGCGGCGCGCAATGCCATTGCCGCCGGCTTCGACGGCGTCGAGATCCACGCCGCCAACACCTACCTGCTCGAACAGTTCCTGCGCGACAGCGTCAATGACCGTAGCGGCCCCTACGGCGGCAGCATCGAGAACCGCGCCCGCCTGCTGTTCGAGGTGGTCGACGCCATCGTCGGCGAGATCGGCGCCGGCCGCACCGGCATCCGCCTGAGCCCGCTGACCACCTTCACCGCGCCGCTCGACAGCAACCCGCAGGCGCTCTACGGCTACGTGATCGACAAGCTGGCCGGCTACGGCCTGGCCTTCCTGCACATCATCGAGGGCGAAACCGGCGGCACGCGCACGCCGGCCGCCAGCTTTGATTACGCCGGCGCCCGCCGCGCCTTCAAGGGCCCGTGGCTGGTGAACAACGGCTATAACAAGGCGCTGGCCGAGCAGGTGATCGCCGACGGTAGTGCCGACCTGATCGCCTTCGGCCGCGGCTTCATCGCCAACCCGGACCTCGTCCGCCGCCTGCGCGAAGGCGCGCCGTGGAACGAACTGCGCGCCGACAAGCTGTACGGCGGCGGTGCCGAGGGTTACACCGACTATCCGGCACTGGCGTAAGCGACTAACCGGCCGGGGGGTGCGGCGTCGTACCGGCCTGCACCTCCGCCTCGGCCGGCGGCGAACTGGCCGGTACATAAGGCAGGCGGATGGTGAACAGCGAGCCTTTGCCGGGCGTACTGGTCAGTTCGAGGCGGCCGTGCATCAGTTGCACCAGATGATGGCTGATCACCAGCCCCAGGCCGGTGCCGCCAAAACGCCGGCTGATCGATGAATCGGCCTGGGCGAAAGGCTGGAACAGCCTGGCCTGCTCGGCTTCGCTGATCCCGATGCCGGTGTCGGCCACCGAAAAAACCAGCATCCCGTCGGCCGTCCCCGCCCGCAATCTGACCGAACCGGCATCGGTGAACTTCACCGCGTTTGTCAGCAGATTCAACAACACCTGTTCGATGCGCAGGGCATCGCCCACGCAACGCCGGGGCAGATCGGGCTGGCGTTCGAGCTCCAGGGACAGGCCCTTGCCTTCGGCCTGGGCCCGGGTCAGCAACAGGACGTGGGCCAGCATGTCGTCCAGCGAGAATTCGTGGGCTTCGATATGCAGCTTGCCGGCCTCGATCTTGGAAAAGTCGAGAATGTCGTCGATCACCCGCTGCAGCAGTTTCCCCGAATCGATGATGCGGGCGAAGGCCTGCTGTACCTCGGCCTGCTCGAAGCGACGCAGGCCGACCTGGGCCAGGCCGAGCATTCCGTTCAGGGGATTGCGGATTTCATGGCTCATGTTGGCCAGAAACTCGCTCTTGATCTCGGCCGTACGCTCGGCATCGCGCCTTGCCTTGTCCAGTTCGACTGTACGCTGGGCGACCATTTCCTCGAGTCGGTCGCGATGGCGGGCCAGTTCCTGCTCGCTGGCCTTCAGCGAGGCAACCTTGCGGGCGACTTCGCGGCGCAGCCAGAAATTGCCGGCGATGAACAGCAACAGCAGGGCAAGCAGTCCGCCCCCCACCGACCAGACCGTGGACGACAGACCGGCGACCGATTCCCCGCGCCCCCATTTGAGCAGGATCTTCTTGTAGCTGGCGTCGTCGCCATTGCGATTGTTGCGCAGCCAGCGGTCGATGGCCTGCAGCACCGTGGCGTCGCTGCCCTTGGGTGCGGCGAAATACAGGCGGGCCGGGTTGAACAGGATGGTGGTATCGCGCAAGCCAAGCCGGTCCATGTGCCGGTCGCCAAAGTGCTGGTTGGCCGCCACGACATCGGCCTCGCCGCGCGCAGTCATGGCGAAGGCCTCATCGAGCGACGGCGCCGTCAGCAAGGTCGCCTGCAGTCCGGATGCCTGCAGCAGTTCGGCCAGGAAACGCTGCTGGACCGAGCCTTCGAGTACGGCGATACGCTTGCCGTCGAGGTCCATGTAGCTGAGCACATGGACCGCCGGCCGCCGGTAAAGCTGGGACCAGCTCAACAGCGCGGGGATCGTGTGGAAGTCGTAGAGTTTTTCCCGGGGTTCGGTATATGCCACGTCGGGCATCAGGTCCAGTTCGCCGCCGGCCAGCAGTTGCAGGCAATCCAGCCAGTCGCAGCGAATGTAGCGCAGTTCCCAGCCCTCCGTGCGAGCCACCTCTTCGAGCAGGTCGACGAAGATGCCTTGCGGTCGGCCGCTGGCGTCGACGAAAACCTTGGGATTGTTCTGGTAAATGCCGACGCGCAACTCCCGCGGCTCGGCAATGGCAGGGCTGCACGCAAACAGACAAGCGAGGATCAGGGCGGCAAGTCGCACGGCTTCGATCAGGGGTTGATCATGCCGTCAATATACATCCAGATGCCGTTTTCCTTGATGAATCTGCTCAACTCGTGCAGACGATATCCGCGACCGGCGACGCGGTAACGGGCGACGAATTCGACCGTCGCATGTGTTTCGTCCTGCTGCCGGTGAGCACGCACTTCCAAGCCGAGCCATTTGCTGTCGTCGGCAGCGAGATCAAGCTCGCTCGGACGGGTCGAGGCGTGCCAGGTGGCGCGCAGGTAATCTTCGAGCTTGAGCACGTAGGCGGCGTAGCGCGAGCGCATCAGCACTTCGGCGGTTGGCGCGGTTTTTTCGCCGGCATGCAGCGGCCCGCAGCAGGCGGCATACGACTTGCCGCTGCCGCAGGGACAGGCTTCGTTGGGTTTCAGGCTTCCCACGGCGGGGTACCGGCCGCCGCCGGTGCCGACGCGGGCGCTTCGGCTTCGGTCTGCTCGCCGCCCAGGGCTTCGATCAGTTGCGGCAGGAAGCGCACCAGCTCGCCGGTCATCAATGCGAAATCGGCGTCGAACTGCTCGTCGGCGCGTTCGGCGCTTTTCTCGGCTTCCTCCTTGAGCAGATCGAGGAAGGCCAGGCGCTTGATCTCCAGCTTTTCGGTGAGGACGAAGCTGATTCGGTCGTCCCAGGTCAAGGCCAGGCGCGTCGGCAGTTTGCCGGCAGCAAGGTGAGCCTTCACTTCGTCGCCTTCAAGCGGATGGCGGACATAACGCACCGCCGCCTTTTCCTCGGCCACCGATTTCAGTTCGCAATCGCGATCGATGGTGAAACCGGCCGGCGCGTCGCCGCCGGCCAACCAGTCGGCCATCGCCGATTGCGGCGAAAGTTGCGTGTGCAGCGGCTTCAACGGGAATTCGTCGAGGCAGTGGCGCAGGTGTTCGATGACTTCCTCGGCCTTGGCCGGGCTGCCGGCGTCGACGACGAACCAGCCGTTGGTCGGGTCGATCCAGACGAAGCTGCTACGTTTCTTGGTGAAAGCACGCGGCATCAGTTCCTCGACGACGCGCTCCTTGATTTCCTTCATCTGCTTGCGGCCGGGCGGGTAACCCTGCTGGTCGGCGATCTGCTCGGCGCGCTCCTGCGCCGTTTCATTGACCACCGACGACGGCAGCAGGCGCTGCTCGACGGCCAGCGCGATCAGCCACTGGCGGTTGTTGCTGTAGATCAGCGCGCCATCTTTACGCGGCGACACCCAGCCACGCGACATCGGCTGGTTGGACGGACAGCGGGTGAATTCACCGCGCGCCAGTTGCTCGTCGAGCTTGGCCAGGTCGACCGCCCACGGCGTCGGCAGGCGGTAGATCTGCAGGTTCTTGAACCACATGTCAGCGTTTCCTGAATACGAGATCCCAGACACCGTGGCCCAGACGCAGGCCGCGGTTCTCGAATTTGGTCAGCGGCCGGTATTCCGGACGCGGGGCGAAGCCGGCCAGGCCGGCGGCGGAATCGGCTTCCAGCGCGATCGCCAGCGCTTCGGGCGACGGGTTGGCGACGCTGTTGTCCAGGCTGGGCTCGCGGCCGAGCACGTCGAGCATCTGCAGCGCGTAGTTTTCCCAGTCGGTGGCGCAGTGGATGTAGCCGCCCGGCTTCAGGCGCGAGGCGAGCAGCGCGACGAAGGGCGGCTGGATCAGCCGGCGCTTCTTGTGCCGCGTCTTGTGCCAGGGATCGGGGAAGAAGATGTGGATGCCGTCGAGCGAACCTTCAGCGAGCATGTCGCGCACCACTTCGACGGCGTCGTGATTGCCGATGCGCAGGTTGCTCAGGTTCTTCTCGGCGATCAGCTTGCACAGCGCGCCAACGCCGGGGACATGGACTTCCAGCCCGAAGTAGTCGTTCTCCGGGTGGGCCTCGGCGATGCGCGCCGTGGTTTCGCCCATGCCGCAGCCGATTTCGAGGATCTTCGGCGCGACGCGGCCGAACACCGCCGTCAGGTCGATGTTTTCCGGCTGGTAGGCAATGCCGATCTTGGGCAGCATCGTCTCGTAGTAGCGCTGCTGCGCTTCCGACATGCGGCCGGCGCGACGGACGAAGCTCTTGATGTGGCCGTGGCGGCCGGCGGTGTATTCGCCTTCGTCGCCTTCGGCGGCGGGGTGGATCAGCAGGTCGTCGCTCATGAACCGATCAGTCCGGTGGTCGGCGACGAAGGGTCGGCCGAGTAGTATTTGCGGGCCATGCGGCCGGCCAGGAAAGCCTCGCGGCCGGCTTCGATGCCCTTCTTCATGGCGCTGGCCATCAGCACCGGATTCTTGGCGTGGGCGATGGCGGTGTTCATCAGCACGCCGTCGCAGCCGAGTTCCATGGCGATGGTCACGTCCGAGGCGGTGCCGACGCCTGCGTCGACGATGATCGGCACCTTGGCGTTGTCGATGATCAGGCGCAGGTTCCACGGATTGACGATGCCCATGCCCGAACCGATCAGCGAAGCCAGCGGCATCACCGCAACGCAGCCGATCTCTTCGAGCATCTTGCACTGGATCGGGTCGTCGGCGCAGTAGACCATGACCTCGAAACCTTCCTTGACCAGCGTCTCGGCGGCTTTCAGCGTTTCCGGCATGTTCGGGAAGAGGTTGGTCGGATCGCCAAGGACTTCCAGCTTGCACAGCGGATGCCCGTCGAGCAGCTCGCGCGCCAGGCGCAGCGTGCGCACCGCGTCGTCAGCCGTGTAGCAGCCGGCGGTGTTGGGCAGGATGGTGAATTGCGACGGCGGCACGGCGTCGAGCAGGCTCGGCTGGCTGGCGTCCTGGCCGATGTTCACGCGGCGCACGGCGACGGTGACGATCTCGGCGCCGGAGGCGTCGATGGCGGCGCGGGTCTCGGCAAAGTCCTTGTACTTGCCGGTACCGACCAGCAAACGCGAACGATACGCCTTGCCGGCGATGGTCAGTTGATGCATGGAATACTCCCTTTCAGCCGCCGCCGACGGCGACGACGATTTCGAGTTGATCGCCCGACACCAGCGGCGTTGCCGCATGCTGGCTCTTGGGGACGATTTCGCCGTTTCTCTCGACGGCGATGCGCTTGCCCGCGTAACCCAGTTGCTCGATCAGGCCGGCAACGGTCAGCGGGTCGGGAAATTGGCGGCTTTCGCCATTGATCTTGAGTTCGGGCATCGCGCTATTTTAGCAAGCCGCGCGGCTTGCGCGGGGCGGCGACGAAAAGGCGGTCATAGAGCCAGTTCGGCAGCAGGCGCAATAGCTTGGCGACGACGCCCATCGGCCAGGGAATCACGGTATACGACACGCCGCGTTCGATGGCCGCCGCGAAGCGCCGGGCCGCTTCCGGTGCCGGCAGCAGGAAGGGCATCTGGTAGGGATTGACCGCCGTCATCGGCGTCTCGATGTAGCCCGGCGCAATGGTCACGACCTTGATGCCCTGCGGGCGCATTTCCAGGCGCAGGCTCTCGAGGTAGGCAATCGCCGCCGCCTTCGACGCCGAGTAGGCTTCCGCCCCCGGCAGACCGCGAATGCCGGCGACCGAGGCGATCCCGCACAGCCGCCGCTGCCCACCGGCCGCCTTCATCGCCGGAATGAACGGCGCAAAGGTCGCAGCCATGCCGAAGACGTTGATGTCCATGACCCGGCGGAAAACCGCCAGGTCTTCCTCGCACTCGGTCAGCGTGCCGGCCGACACGCCGGCGTTGGCGATGACGATGTCGGGCGCGCCGAAACGGGCGATGAAATCGGTCGCAGCATCGTGCAGCGCCGCCGCATCGGTAACGTCGAGCGGATAACAGGCGTGTCCGCCGCCGAGACGCTCATTCAGCGCCGCCAGAAAATCCGGGCGGCGCGCGGCGAGGCCGAGCTGGGCGCCGTTTTCCGCGTAGTAAACGGCAAGCGCCTCGCCGATACCCGACGAGGCGCCCGTGATGAAGACTTTCAAGGTCAATTACTTCTTGCCGGCTTTCTCGCTGCGCACCCGGGCAATCAGCTTGTCAGCCACGGCCAGTTGCTGCTCGAACTGCAGGGTCGCGATCAGGAACTTGCCATCGACGGCCAGCGCCGGCACGCCTTCGATCTTGAAAGCGGCAGCCATCTGGTCGCCGCGACGCACCTTGCTCTGGACACCGAAGGAACCGAAGGCATCGGTGAATTTCTTGCGATCGACACCGCGCGCAGCCACCCATCCGGCGGCGGTCTTTTCGTCGAACAGGTTGGTGCGTTCCTGGTGAATGGCCTTGAACACATCGGCTTCCAGACGCTTGAGGTCGCCGGTGATCTCGAGTGCGTAGTACAGCTTGGCGGCGTTACCCCAGGCGGCACGGCCAAAGCTGACCGGCACTTTCTTGAGCACCACGTCGGCCGGCAGACCGGCAGCCCACAGATTGAGCAGCGGGTTGAAGTCGGCGCAGTGCGGGCAGCCGTAGCTGAAGAATTCGACGACTTCGATCTTGGCGGCATCGTCGGTGGGCTGCACCGGATTGATCATGACGAAATCGCGACCCGCGGTCTGCGCGGCCAGCGGGCCGGCAACACCGAGGCTGGCGCCCATGGCGATGGCGGAAGTGACGAAACGTCGACGGCTGAATTCCATACCTGACTCCTTTATTTGGACAATTGGGCTTCGATGCCGGATTTGGCAAGATCGGCGCGCACTTTGTTCAATTCATCGAGCTTGAAATAGGGACCGATGCGGACGCGGTAAAGCGTCTTGTCCTCGATCATGACCTGCTGCACCGACGACTGGATGCCCATGAAGGCCAGCTTGGCCTTCTGGTTGTCGGCATCCTGCGCCGTGCTGAAAGAACCGGCCTGCAGGAACAGGGGAACCCGGCTTTCCTTGCCGCCCTCCTTGGCAGCCTCCGGCTTGGCGGTTTCGGGAACGGCCGGCGCCGGTGCAACCTTGTCGGGCTCGGCATCGGCCTTGCCCTGAAGGATGTCGTAGAACTGGAAACGCTTCTCCGGCACCGGGTCACCGGGCTTGCCGGGCAGCGCCAGCGGCTGGCCGGGCTGCGCCAGCGCCGGACGCTCGCCGCCCTGCACCTGGTTGTTGAACGGCAACGGCGCCTTGTTGATGTACCAGACCACCCCGGCGGCCAGGCAAACGCCGAGGACCAGGCCGATGAACATGCCGATCAGGGTGCCGCCGCCGGATTTTTTCTTCGCCGGCGGGCGTTTCGTGGATTTCATGTCGCGGGTCGTCATGGTTTTCCTTACATCGATTCAGGCGCGCTGACGCCGAGAATCGCCAGGCCGTTGCGGATCACCTGGCGGACGGCGGCAGCCAGGGCGACGCGGGCATCGCGCAGGGCGGCATCGTCGACCAGCATGCGCTCGGCGTTGTACCAGCCGTGGAATTCGCCGGCCAGATCCTTGAGGTAGAAGGCGATCATGTGCGGCGCCAGGTCGCGGGCCGCGGTCTCGATCACTTCGCGGAACTGGCCGAGCTGGTTGGCAATCGCCAGTTCGCGCGGGTTGTTGAGCAAGCCCAGGTCGGCATCGGCCAGGCCGGCCAGGTCGCCGCCCCACTGGTTGATCACCGAGCAGACGCGGGCGTGGGCGTACTGGATGTAGTACACCGGGTTCTCGTTGGTCTGGCTCTTGGCCAGATCGAGGTCGAAGTCGAGGTGCTGGTCGGATTTGCGCAGCGCGTAGAAGAAGCGGCAAGCGTCGTTGCCGACTTCGCCGCGCAGTTCGCGCAGGGTCACGAATTCGCCGGAGCGCGTCGACATCGAGGCCTTCTGGCCGTTGCGATAGAGCACGGCAAACTGAACCAGCGCCACCTGCAGTTTGTCGCTGTCGAGGTCGAGCGCCTTGACGGCGCCGGCCACGCGCGGGATGTAGCCGTGATGGTCGGCACCCCAGATGTTGATGACCTTGTCGAAGCCGCGTTCGAACTTGTTCAGGTGATAGGCGATGTCGGAGGCGAAGTAGGTGTACAGGCCGTTTTCGCGCTGGACGACGCGGTCCTTCTCGTCGCCGAAGGTGGTCGACTTGAACCAGCGGGCGCCGTTCTGCACGTAGAGGTGGCCCTTCTTCTCCAGCAGGTCGACGCAGCGCGCGACCAGACCGGTGTCGTAGAGCGCCTTCTCGGAGAACCAGACGTCGAAATGCACGCCGAACTGTTCGAGATCGTCGCGGCAGTCGGCCAGTTGTTCATTGAGCGCGTGCTGGTGCACGTATTCCCAGTCGGCACCGAGCAATTCCTTGGCCTTGGCGATCAGCGCGTCGAGATGCAGTTCGCGCTGCTGCTTGGCTTCGTCGTCGCTGCGCCCAGCTTCGGGCAGGCCCGGCGTGCCGGCCAGTACCGCGTCGGCCGTGCGCACGTACTTGTCGCCGTGGGCATTCTTCAACTGCGCCGCCATGTCGCGCACATAGCTGCCCTGATAGGCATTCGGCGGGAAGGGCACGATCACGTCGTGCTGTTCGAGATAGCGCAGCCAGGTCGACAGGCCGAGGATGTCCATCTGCCGGCCGGCGTCATTGACGTAGTACTCGCGGGTCACGTCCCAGCCGGCGAAGGTCAGCAGGCTGGATAGCGAGGCGCCGTAGGCGGCGCCGCGACCGTGACCGACGTGCAGCGGGCCGGTCGGGTTGGCCGAGACGAACTCGACCTGGACCTTCTGCCAGCCGCCGGCGGTCGAGCGGCCGAAGTTTTCCTTTTCGGCGAGCACGGCCTTGACCACATCGGTCTTGGTGCCGGCGTCAAGGCGGAAATTGATGAAACCGGCGCCGGCCACTTCAGCGGCCGTGACCAGCCGCGACGGCGGCAGTTCGTTGACCAGTTGCTGGGCAATTTCACGCGGATTCTTCTTCAGGGCCTTGGCCAGCTGCATCGCCAGGTTGGTGGCGAAATCGCCGTGCGACGGGTCGCGCGGGCGTTCGAGCTGAATCGGCGTATCGGTTGCGGTCGGGGCTACGCTGGCCAGCGCCTGTTGCAACAGGGCGGTCAGCTGGGTCTTGACGTCTTGGGCCATTGATCTGCGGCTGAAAATAGCAAAAGCGCGATTATACGCCCTCGCCGCCCGTCAACGGCTTGAGGATCGCCGACCAGGCGGCAAGCTTGGCCGCCCGGTTGAGTGCGGCATGCGCCGGACTGGTCGACGGCAGGCGCTGCAGGCGCAGGCCGGTGGCCGCCAGCGCGGGCAGGGCGTGGCGGCGAAACGCCTGTTCGGCCGCAGCACCATTGAAGAACACATCGCGGATTCCGGGATGCGCCGTAAAAAACGCCGGGAAATCGTTGGCGCGCACGCTACCGGCAACGATGTCGGCGTCCAGGCTGCCTTCGCGCTCGCAGGCGGCAATCACGTCCCACAGCGCCACCCCGGCGGCCTGCAGGGCCTGCAGCCGGGCCAGATAGGGCAATTCCGGCGAGAAACCGATCAGTTCGCCGACGATGGGCCAGAAGGCGTTGTGCGGATGCGCGTAATAGCGGCCGGCATCGAGCGAGGCGCGGCCGGGCATGCTGCCGAGGATCAGGACGCGGGCGCCGGGCGCGGCCACCGGCGGAAAACTGCGGACGTCGGCCATCGCGGCCGACTCAGCCGCCGATGACGCGGTTCTTGCCGGCGCGTTTGGCCTGGTACATCGCCAGGTCGGCACGGCGGATCGCATCGCTGCCGGATTCGCCTTCGCCAAGTTGGGCGACGCCGGCGCTGAAGGTGATCAGCACCTTGTCCTTGCCGGACAGGAAGAAGGCCTTGGTCAGTTCGCGCTGCAACCGGACCATCGCCTCGATGCCCTGCTCCAGCGAGGTATCGGGCATCAGGATGATGAATTCCTCGCCGCCGTAACGCGCCAGCGTGTCGGTCGGACGCATGCAGGCGCGGGCGACCTTGGCCAGGTGGATCAGCGCATTGTCGCCGGCTTCATGGCCGAGACGGTCGTTGAGCCGCTTGAAGTTGTCGATGTCGAGCAGGCTCAGCGACAGCGCCGAATTGCGCCGGCGCATCGCGGCAATCTCGCGTTCCAGCGCTTCGTCCAGACCTTTGCGGTTGAGCGTGTCGGTCAGCGGGTCGTGACGGGCGAGCGAGCTCGCGCTGTCGAGTTCGCGGTGCAACTGGATCAGTTCTGCCTCGGTCGCCAGCACCTTGTCCTGCAGGCCGCGCAACTGCTCCCGGGAAACCGCCGTTTCCTCGGCCATGGCCTGGGTCGCCGAGACGACATCGCGGAGCAGGGGCGCCAGATCCTCGATCCGCGACACCTGCTCGATCTGCCGGGCGCTGTTCTCGATCCGTTCCTGGAATTGCGTGCTGGAAGAATTCATCGTCCCCAGGCGTTCGATGAAGGCCGCCAGCATCTGGCGCATTTCCTCCTGCGCCTCGACCGAACGCGCCCGCGCCCGGCTCTGCTTCTCCATGACATCGCGCAGCCGCCGCTCCATCTCGTCGAGGTGACGCAGGGTCAGCGGCGGCTCGACCGCCGCCAGCAGACCGTCGATCTGCCCCTTGAACCAGGCATCGTCGATGCTGAGTTCGCCGATGTTCTGGATGATCAGCTGCAGGAGCTTGAGCAGCGATTCGCGGATTTCGATCTGTTCTTCGACCGCACAGGGAACCAGCACGGCGAATTCGCGCAGGACCGTATCCAGTCGCGAGAATTCGCAGGGAGAGACGCGCAGCGCCGCGAGCAAGGTATCCACGGCTTCGGCAAAACGGACGTCGTCACGCCCGAAGGCCGGCAACATCGTCTCGAACAAGTGCAACAGTGCCTGCGTCGTCTCATAGGGCAGATGCGTGGCCGATGCATTGGCGGTACCCGCCGCGATGAACCCCTGCAGGGCGTCCTGCACGCCTTGCCAGCTACGCCCGGAAATCGCCGCATCGAGCCGGCTCAACTGGGTGATCTGGGCTTCGCCGCGCGGCGTGAGTGCTGCCGCCAGCTGGCGCAGGGGCGGCTCGGGGAAGGGCGAGACGTTGGGTAGATTGGCAATCTCGTTGTAACACGCCTGAAAGTTGGCCGGGGTCGGCGCGAGATGGCGCGACGCCAGCCGTTTCAGGGCTTCCCGGGCAATGACGGAGGGATTGCGTTGATCGGACATGGGCAGGTGTGAATTCCGAGCGACGGACACCGTTTGCATCCGCCATGATTTTTGCAGCCAGTTTAGCCGAAACCGGCCAGCAATTTGACAGCGAATTATCACTTGTGCGACCAGCGGCAGCGCAATGTGTGCAGGCATGTTAACATCGCCGTTTGACCGAATTCCGGCCAGCATCCCGGCCTATCCCCCATGCGCCTTTTCCGCCTGCTCAAGATCGCCACCGTTGCCAGCCGTTTCGGGCTGGACGAAATGGTGCTCGAGCACGAGCCCTCCGGCCGTCTGGTCCGCCTGGCCAACGCGCTGCAGTTCTGGCGCAACCTGTCGGCACCGCGCGCCGAACGCCTGCGCCTGGCGCTGGAAGCGCTCGGCCCGATCTTCGTCAAGTTCGGTCAGGTGCTGTCGACCCGGCGCGACCTGATGCCGACCGACATCGCCGACGAACTGGCCAAATTGCAGGACCGTGTGCCGCCTTTCGATTCGGCGCTGGCCCTGAAGGAAATCGAAAAAGCTTACGGTCGCCCGGCCAGCGAGGTATTCGCCGAATTCGACCCGGTGCCGGTGGCCTCGGCGTCGATCGCCCAAGTCCATTTCGCGCGCCTGCACGACTGCGACGGCGGCCATGAAGTCGCCGTCAAGATCTTGCGCCCGAACATGCTCTCGGTCATCGAGCACGACCTGGCGCTGATGGACAGCGGCGCCCTGCTGCTGGAAAAACTGTGGTCCGACGGCAAGCGCCTCAAGCCGCGCGAAGTGGTCGCCGAATTCGCCAAGTACCTGCGCGACGAACTCGACCTGATGCGCGAAGCCGCCAATGCCTCGCAGCTGCGCCGCAACTTCACCGACTCCGAATTGCTGATCGTTCCCGAAGTGCACTGGGATTTCTGCACCTCGACGGTGATGGTCATGGAGCGCATGCGCGGCACGCCGATCTCGCAGACCGACAAGCTGCGCGCCGACGGCATCGACCTCTCGAAACTCTCCGCCGCCGGCGTCGAAATCTTCTTCACCCAGGTCTTCCGCGACGGTTTCTTCCACGCCGACATGCACCCCGGCAACATCTTCGTCCATGCCGACGGCCGCTACATCGCGCTCGATTTCGGCATCGTCGGCACGCTGACCGATTCCGACAAGAACTACCTGGCGCAGAACTTCCTCGCCTTCTTCCGCCGCGATTACAAGCGTGTCGCCGAAGCCCACATCGAATCCGGCTGGGCGCCCAAGGAAACGCGGGTCGATGAATTCGAAGCGGCCATCCGCGCCGTCTGCGAACCGATCTTCGACCGGCCGCTCAAGGACATTTCCTTCGGCAAGGTGCTGCTGCGCCTGTTCCAGACCTCGCGCCGCTTCAACGTCGAGATCCAGCCGCAACTGGTGATGCTGCAGAAAACCCTGCTCAACATCGAAGGCCTCGGCCGCCAGCTCGATCCGGAACTTGACCTGTGGAAAACCGCCAAGCCCTTCCTTGAGCGCTGGATGAGCGAGCAGGTCGGCTGGCGCGGCCTGATCAAGACCTTCAAACAGGAAGCGCCGTATCTGGCCCGCACCCTGCCGCAATTGCCGCGTCTGGTGCACCAGGCACTCAGCGCGCCGCCGCAGCCCAGCCTGCAGCCACAGATGGAACAACTGGTCCGCGCCCGGCGCTGGCAAAACGTCTGGCTGGCGCTGATCGCCCTGCTGCTGGCCCTGCTGCTCGGCAGCCAGCACCTGTGATGCAGAACTACGACGAACTGACCGACAGCTTCAGCGAGGCGGACATCGCCGACTGGCTGGGCGAAGCCGAGATCGCCAAGGGACGCCCTTATGTCGACCTGGTTCGCGACCTCAATGTCGAGCACGGCGAAATCCACGCCGAAGTGCCCGGGTCGGCCCGCCGCCCCTACCGCGTCGAAGCACTGATCCGCGCCCAGGGAGACGACATGCAGCTGGTCGCCAGCTGCACCTGCCCGGTCGGCCACCACTGCAAGCACATCGCCGCGACCCTGCTCAAGGTGATCGAAACGCGCAACCCGAAAACCCGGGTCAGCGGCAGCGTGCTCTCCTGGGTCGAAGACCTGCGTCGTGCGTCGATCGCCGTGGCCAAGAAAAAGGCCCGCCCGGCCAGCGCCCGCCAGCAACTGTATTACATCCTCAAATGGACGACCGACCGCCGGCGTTTCGGCATCGAACTGCGTAAAGGCAAGTACCCGGAAAACGCCGAGGAATGGTGGAAGGTCGACCGCGCCCTGATCACCCCGCCGCAGTTCGTCACCGAGGAAGACCTCGGCATCCTGCGCCTGATCTGGGCTGAACGCGGCCACGACAGCGGCCTGCGCGCCTACGGGCTGGGGCCCAAGCACGGCGCCGAAATCCTCGAACGGATGGCCGCCACTAACCGTCTCTATCCGGAGGCCGATCTGGCGCTGCCGCTGCACGGCGGCGACAGCCGCCCGGCCAGCGTCGGCTGGCAGATCGACAGTCAGGGCTTCCAGCGCCCCTACCTGAAGCCCGAACCGCCGACCGAACTGATCATCGCCGTCGATCCGCCGTGGTACGTGGACCTGACCGAGGGCGAAACCGGGCCGTTGACGGTGACCGGCAACCCCGGTGTGGTCAATCGCCTGTTCAGCCTGCCGCCGCTGTCGGCCAAGGAAGCCGCGGTCGTCGCCGACGCACTATCCGAACTGGCACCCGAACTGCCGCTGCCGGCCGAGGATGCCAGCGCCCGCCTGCGCCTGATCGAAACCCCGCTGCAGCCGGTCCTGCAACTGGAAACCCTGCACACGCACGGCCACCGCCCCTGGCGCCACTACCCCTACAGCTTCAGCGGCGGCCCCTTCGACGTGGCTCATGTGATCTTCCGCTACGGCGACGCCGATCTGCGCCCCGACGAGAAGAACGAGTTCGTCACCCTGCCCGAGGGCGAAACCGTCCGCGTCAAGCGCCGCCCGGACGATGAGGCCCGGGTCATGGCCAGTCTGGCGCAAAGCGGCCTGCAGAAGATTCCGGCGAACACGCTCAACACCTTCGGCAGTCCGCCCGAGGGCATTCGCGGCCTGGCCGACGAAGCCGCCTGGCCGGACTTCATGCAGCACCAGCTGCCGCTGCTGCGCGCCGCCGGCTGGCAGATCGAGTTCCCCGAGGATTTCCGCCACCACGTGGTCGAGGTCGACGCCTGGGAGGCCGAGCTGATCGAAGCCGACGACGGCTGGTTCAATCTCGACATGGGCATTCTCGTCGAAGGCGAACGCCTGCCGCTGGCGCCCCTGCTGTCCACGCTGTTCCGACGCGACCCGCGCTGGCTGGAAAGCTACGAACTGTCACGCATCCCGGACAGCGAAAGGATCGAACTGCTGACCCCGGCCGGCAAGCGCCTGCGCGTTCCGGCCGGCCGCATCAAGCCGCTGGCGTCGACGCTGATCGACCTGTTCGACGGCTTCAGCGGCGGCCCGACCTTGCGCCTGTCGCGTTTCGACGCGCCGCGTCTGGCCGAGCTGACCGATACCAGCCGCTGGGAATTTCGCGGCCAGAACGACGTCATGGCCCTGGCCGAACGCCTGCAGGCGGCGCAGGGCATCGTCGACATCCAGCCGCCGGCCGGCCTGTGCCTCGACCTGCGCCCCTACCAGAAGGAAGGTCTGGCCTGGCTGCAGTTCCTGCGCGAACAGAAATTGTGCGGCATCCTGGCCGACGACATGGGCCTGGGCAAGACCGCGCAAACCCTGGCCCACCTGCTGCTGGAAAAGGAGCAGGGGCGTCTCGACCGACCGGCCCTGGTGATCCTGCCGACCTCGCTGATCTTCAACTGGAAGAGCGAAGCCGCGCGTTTCGCGCCCAGCCTGCGCGTGCTCTCGCTGCATGGTCCGGAACGCAAGCAGCGCTTCGCCGAGATCGACAGCCACGACGTCGTCCTGACCACCTACCCGCTACTCTGGCGCGACGCCGACGAGTTGATGCAGCACAGCTACCACCTGCTCATCCTCGACGAAGCGCAGACGGTCAAGAACGCCCAGAGCCGCAGCGCCGAAGCAGTACGCAAGATCGATGCACGCCACCGCCTGTGCCTGACCGGTACGCCGCTGGAAAACCACCTCGGCGAACTGTGGAGCCAGTTCGACTTCCTGCTGCCCGGCTTCCTCGGTAGCAGCAAGCAGTTCACCCGCCACTGGCGCACACCGATCGAGAAGCAGGCGGACACCGACCGCCGCGACCTGCTGGCCCGCCGCATCCGGCCCTTCATCCTGCGCCGCAAGAAGGAAGACGTTGCCCAGGAATTGCCACCGAAGACGGTGATCGTGCGCAGCGTCGAGCTGGAAGGTGGACAGCGCGACCTCTACGAAACGGTGCGCGCGGCGATGGACGCCAAGGTTCGCGACGAGATCGCCCAGCGCGGCTTCGCGCGCAGCCAGATCGTCATCCTCGACGCCCTGCTCAAGCTACGTCAGGTCTGTTGCGATCCGCGGCTGGTCAAGGCCAACTCGGCACGCAAGGTCAACGAGCGGGCCAAACTCGACCTGCTCATGGCCATGCTCCCCGAACTGGTGGACGAAGGCCGGCGCATCCTGGTCTTCTCGCAATTCACCAGCATGCTTGCCCTGATCGAACAGGAACTCGACGCCGCCGGCCTGGGCTACGCCAAGCTGACCGGCGACACCGTCGACCGCGAAACGCCGATTCGCCGCTTCCAGGAAGGCGAAGTTCCGATCTTCCTGATCAGCCTGAAGGCCGGCGGCGTCGGCCTCAACCTGACCGCCGCCGACACCGTCATCCATTACGATCCGTGGTGGAATCCGGCCGTCGAGAATCAGGCCACCGACCGCGCCCACCGCCTCGGCCAGGACAAGCCGGTGTTCGTCTACAAGCTGATCGTCAGCGGCAGCATCGAGGAAAAGATCCTGGCACTCCAGGAGCGCAAGGCCGAACTGGCCGCCGGCATCCTGTCCGAGGATCATCAGGTCGACGTCAAGTTCGGCGACGACGATCTGGCCGCCCTGTTCGAGCCGCTGCCGGGCTGACCGCCCTCACGCCACGACCGGCTGAGCTTCGATCAGGGAGATTAGCCCGGCCAGCGCATGGCGCACCGATTGCTCGCGCACTGCGGCCCGATCGCCGGCAAATTGACAGGTCGCGGCAACACAGCCGGCTTGCCGTCCGGCCCAGGCGAAACACACCATGCCCACCGGTTTTTCCGGCGAACCGCCGCTCGGGCCGGCAATCCCGGTGATCGACACGGACCAGTCGCCCAGACTGTGGGCCAGCACCCCCTGGGCCATCGCCCGGGCGACCGCCTCGGAAACCGCGCCATGGCGGACCAGCGTCGTTTCCGGCACCCCCAGCATGTCGCGCTTGGCGGCGTTCGAATAAGTGACGAAACCGCGATCGAACCAGGCGGAACTACCGGCTACCGCCGTCAGCGTCTGCGCCACCCAGCCACCGGTACACGACTCGGCCACCGCCAGGCTCTCCCCCCGGCTTTCCAGAAGACGGCCCAGGCGAGCGGCCATTGCTTCAAGTTCATTCATGGCGCAATCCTAACAATTGGTTACAGAAGCGCTACCAAAGGGCGACAGACCCAGGGACTTCAAAGTTCTAAACTGCAAGGGCATTGAACCCCTCCTCTCGAATTCCCCCCATTCGAGAATTTGCACCCCGCCGATGGCGGGGTTTTTTTTGCGCTTAATCATACGCCAACCGTTATAATTTCGGCTTTGTCCTTTTTGCAAACGGGGTCTTCAGCATGGCCGAGCAACATTCTTCCAAAAGCATCATGTGGGCGACCATCATCGTCGCCGCAGTCCTGATCGCGATCATCTTTCCGCTGACCAACAAATCCTTCGAATCCGCCGCCACCAACAACGCCGGCGCCGACGAGGCCGAACTGCGCATCCAGCCGGTCGCCCGCTTCGAACTGGCGAAGGCAGAAGTGGCAGAAGAAGGCGGCGCGCCGAAGGATGGCCCGACCGTGTACAACAGCGTTTGCGGCGCCTGCCACAACTCCGGTGCCGCCGGCGCGCCGAAGATCGACGCCAAGGGTGACTGGACTGCCCGCCTCGGCGCCGGCAATGCCGCCCTGTACGCTTCCGTGATCAACGGCAAGGGCGCGATGCCGCCGAAGGGTGGCGCTGCCAAGCTGTCCGAGGACGAAATCAAGGGTGCCGTCGATTACATCCTGAGCAAGGTCAAGTAAGCCGCAACACCAGCAATTTCCAGAAAGGGAGGCTGCAGCCTCCCTTTTTTCATTTCTTGGCGGCCAGCAAGGCCTTCATCGCATCGAGCCGGGCGCTACCGGTGGCCCGGTCGGGCATCGCCGCCTGCTTGCCGCCGGAAAAACGCACGTCTTCCTGCCCCATCTCGGCGATGAAACGCGACGGCTCGCAGGGAATCAGTTCGCGCGCCTGCTTGCGCTTCTCGCAATAGCTGATGTGCAGCGAGCGCTGGGCGCGCGTGATGCCGACATACATCAGCCGCCGCTCCTCCTGCAGCTTGGCCGGGTCCAGCGACTCGCGGTGGGGCAGGATGCCTTCCTCGACGCCAACCAGGAAAACATGCTTGTACTCCAGGCCCTTGGCGGCATGCAGCGTCGATAGCTGAACGGCGTCGACCTCGTCGCTGTTCTGCTTTTCCAGCATGTTGATCAGGGCGATGCTCTGCACCAGGTCGATCAGCGTCTTGCCGTCTTCCTCGCCCTTCTTGTTGATCCACTCGGCGAATTCGCAGACATTGGCCCAGCGGGATTGCGCCGTGCGCTGCTCTTCGGTGTCGTAGAGATAGGTTTCGTAATCGATCGCCTTGAGCAGGTCAGGCAACACCTGCTGCGCCGGCTCGCGGCTTGCCCGCTCCTGCATGCGATTGATGAAGCGGCAGAATTCGAGCAGGGGTTCGAGTTGCCGGGCCTGCACGCGGTGGGCAAAGCCTTCCTCGAAAGCCGCATGGAACAGCGAGACGTGCCGCTCGCCGGCGTATTGCCCGAGCACCTGCAGGGTGGCCGCGCCGATGCCGCGCCGGGGCGTGGTCGCCGCACGGATGAAGGCCGGATCGTCGTCCTCGTTGGCCAGCAGACGCAGATAGCTGGTCAGGTCCTTGATCTCGGCCTTATCGAAGAAGGACTGGCCGCCGGAGAGCAGATAGGGAATTTTCTGGTTGCGCAGTTGCGTTTCGAGCAGCCGGGCCTGGTGATTCGAGCGGTAGAGGATGGCGTAGTCGCGGAACTTGCCGCGATGCTCGAAGCGATGGGCCTGCAGCTTCATGACCACGCTCTCGGCCTCGGCCTCGTTGTCCTTGCTGGCGGTGACGTAGATCGGGTCGCCGTGGCCGAGTTCCGACCACAGGGTCTTGTCGAACAGTTTCTCGTTGTGCGAGATGACGTTGTTGGCGGCCTTCAGGATACGGACGGTCGAGCGGTAGTTCTGCTCGAGCTTGATCACCTTGAGGGCCGGGAATTCGCTGGGCAGTTTCTTCAGGTTGTCGATGTCGGCGCCGCGCCAGCCGTAGATCGCCTGGTCGTCGTCGCCGACCGCGGTGAATTGGGCGCGGACGCCGGTCAGCAGCTTGAGCAACTGGTACTGGCAGGCATTGGTGTCCTGGTATTCATCGACCAGCAGGTAACGCAGTCGGTTCTGCCATTTCTCGGCAATCTGCGGATGCTCGCTGAACAGTTTGACCGGCAGGCCGATCAGGTCGTCGAAGTCGACCGCCTGGTAGGCTTTCAGCGTCGCTTCGTAGCTCAGGTAGGCAGCAGCAGCGAGCGCTTCGTGCTCGTTGGCGACGAGCTGACGGGCGGCCTCGGGCGTGATCAAGGCGTTTTTCCAGTTGGAAATGATCGACTGCAGCCGGCGCAGCGTCGCCTTGTCCACCGTCTTGGCACAATCGCCGATGATGCCGGCGCAGTCGGCCGAATCAAAAATGGAAAAGCGCGGCTTGTAGCCGAGCGCCTTCGCTTCCTCGCGCAGGATGCGCACCCCGAGCGAGTGAAAGGTCGAAATCTGCAGCTCGTTGGCGATCCCCGACGACATCAGCTTGCCGACGCGCTCCTGCATTTCCTTCGCCGCCTTGTTGGTGAAGGTGATGGCGGCAATGTTGCGCGGCTGGAAGCCGCAGTCCTGGACCAGATAGGCGATCTTCTGCGTGATCACGCGCGTCTTGCCCGAACCGGCGCCGGCAAGGACAAGCAGGGGACCGTCGAGGTAGTGGATCGCTTCGCGTTGCTGGGGATTGAGGCCGGACATGGCGCCAGGATTCCTGGTACGGGATGACAAGGTGTCGACGCGGTGCCGTGCGGGCAAGCTTCGACGCGGCTGCGCATTTTACCGCATGCACCGGCAAGTGCCGGCTCAGACCGTCTCGTCGATCTTTCCCGGACGCTTGCCGCGGGTGTTCATGTTCAGCAGCAACAGGCCCAACGGACCCAGGCCAGCCAGTTGCCCGGCCAGTCTTTCCGCATCCTGGCGACGCCGTTCGACGCCCTGATAGGGACCGACACTGCGCGGATCGACCTCGGCCATGTCCTGCTGCAGGGAGCGTTCGCGGTCGTTGCTCGCCCCCTCCATCGCCTCGACCCGGCGGACTGCGTGCGCCTGGGCCAGCAGAGCCCGTTCCGCCGCTTCCGGCGAATGGCGCTGCGTGGTGGAAATCAGGCGTGAGGTTTTCATGATCGGGCTCCTGACCCGATCTACGGCATCCCGGCCGAAAACTTGAATCGCGACAGCGACTTAGAGCGCGCCGAACACCTTCTTCAGGATCGCGCTGCCCGCAGCCACCGGGTTGGCGCGCAGTTTGCGTTCCTCTTCGGCGATCATCAGGAACAGACCGTCCATGGCCTTCTGCGTGACGTAGTTGTCGATATCGGCGTCCTTCTTGTCGACCAGGCCGAAACTCGCCGCCTTGCCGGCGAACTTGTTGTACTGGTCGGCCAGCTGCAGCTTGCTGGTCGCCGACTTGACGATGGGCAGGAACTTGACCGCCAGTTGCTCGCTCGACGAGCGGCGGAAATATTCGGTCACGCTGTCGTCACCGCCGGTCAGGATGACCTTGGCATCCTGCAGGGTCATCCGCTTGATGGAATCGGAGAGGATGGGCAGGGCCTGAGCCACGGCATTTTCCGCCGCATGGTTCATGGTCTCGACCAGTTGATCGGCCTGCTTGCCCATGCCGAACATGCGCAGCCCGGACTCGGCTTTTTCCAGATAGCCCGGCAGCGGAATCTTGACCTTGCTGTTGCCCAGAAAACCATTTTTCTGGCCCAGCGAGCCGACCGCATACTCGGCCCCCTTGGCCAGCGCCTGACGCACCCCGGCACCGGCATCGGCATTGGAGATGCCGTCTAGGCCGGCTGCATGCACCAGCCCCGTGGACAGGAAAAAACCGAACGCAAACGCAAGACGACGGACGATGGCAGGCATGATGAATCTCCGGATGTTCAAACGATATCGAGATGCCCGATGCCCTGGGTCAGGTCGCGGTCCTTGGATTCCTTGCCGTGCAGCTTGATCTGCAGGCGCAGGTCATTCAGCGAGTCGGCGTTGCGCAGGGCGTCCTCATAGCTGATCTTGCCGTTGTCGTAGAGATCGAACAAGGCCTGGTCAAAGGTCTGCATGCCGAGTTCGCGCGACTTCTTCATGATTTCCTTGATCTCCTGGACCTCGCCGCGGAAGATCAGGTCGGAAATCAGCGGCGAGTTGAGCATCACCTCGACCGCGGCGACCCGGCCTTTGCCGTCCTTCTTCGGCAGCAGGCGCTGCGAGACCATCGCCCGCACATTCAGCGACAGGTCCATCAGCAGTTGCTGACGGCGCTCTTCGGGGAAGAAGTTGATGATCCGGTCGATCGCCTGGTTGGTGCTGTTGGCGTGCAGCGTCGCCAGCGCCAGGTGGCCGGTCTCGGCGAAGGCGATGGCGTAGTCCATGGTGTCGCGGTCGCGGATTTCGCCCATCAGGATGACGTCCGGCGCCTGGCGCAGGGTGTTCTTCAGCGCCGGCCCCCAGTCGTCGGTATCCACGCCGACTTCGCGCTGGGTGACGATGCAGTTCTTGTGCTCATGCACGTATTCGATCGGGTCCTCGATCGTGATGATGTGGCCGTAGCTGTTCTCGTTGCGGTAATCGACCAGCGCCGCCAGCGAGGTCGTCTTGCCGGTACCGGTGCCGCCGACGAAGATGATCAGGCCGCGCTTGGTCATCGCCAGATCCTTGACCACTTGCGGCAAGCCGAGGTCGTCAAGGGTAGGGATGGTCATGTTGATGGTCCGGCAGACAACGGCGACGCGCCCCTGCTGAACCAGCGCATTGACCCGGAAGCGGCCGATGCCGGTCGGCGAGATGGCGAAGTTGCATTCGCGCGTCGACTCGAATTCGGCGGCCTGACGGTCGTTCATGATCGAACGGGCAAGTTCGGCCGTGTGCTGCGACGTCAGCACCTGGTTGGAGACCGGCGTGATCTTGCCGTCAATCTTGATGGCCGGCGGAAAGCCGGAGGTGATGAACAAGTCCGAACCACGCTTCTGCGCCATCAGGCGCAGAAGATCGTGCATGAATTTCATTGCCTGATCGCGTTCCATTTATTCCCCCGAATCAACTGGCCGGCATCAGGCCGGGAAGGCGTCCTTGTTGGCGGCGCGCAGGCGCGCTTCGCCGCTGGCCACGACGTTGCGGCGGACCAGGTCGATCAGACACTGGTCGAGCGTCTGCATGCCCTGGGCCTGACCGGTCTGGATCGCCGAGTACATCTGCGCGACCTTGTTCTCGCGGATCAGGTTGCGGATCGCCGGCGTGCCGATCATGATCTCGTGGGCAGCGACGCGGCCCTGACCATCCTTGGTCTTGAGCAGGGTCTGCGAGATGACGGCGCGCAGCGATTCGGACAGCATGGCGCGGACCATTTCCTTTTCGTCGGCCGGGAAGACGTCGACCACCCGGTCGATGGTCTTGGCGGCCGACGAGGTATGCAAGGTGCCGAACACGAGGTGGCCGGTCTCGGCCGCAGTCAGCGCCAGACGGATGGTTTCCAGGTCACGCAATTCGCCGACCAGGATCACATCCGGGTCTTCACGCAGTGCCGAACGTAGGGCGTTCGAGAAGGACAGGGTCTGCGGACCGACTTCGCGCTGGTTGATCAGGCACTTTTTCGACTCATGGACGAATTCGATCGGGTCCTCGATGGTCAGGATGTGTGCGTAGTCGTTTTCATTGACGTGGTTGACCATCGCCGCCAGCGTCGTCGACTTGCCGGAGCCAGTCGGGCCGGTGACCAGCACGATGCCGCGCGGATACTCGGAAATGTCCTTGAATATCTTCGGGCAGTTCAGCTCTTCCAGCGTCAGCACCTTGGTCGGAATCGTCCGGAAGACGGCGGCGGCACCGCGCTGCTGGTTGAAGGCGTTAACCCGGAAGCGGGCCAGGTTGGGAATCTCGAAGGAGAAGTCGCATTCCAGCGTTTCCTCGAAAATCTTGCGCTGGCTGTCGTTCATGATGTCGTACACCATGCCGTGCACGTCCTTGTGCTCCATCGGCGGCAGGTTGATGCGGCGCACGTCGCCATGGACGCGAATCATCGGCGGCAGGCCGGACGACAGGTGAAGGTCGGATGCCTTGTTCTTGACGCTGAAGGCCAGCAGTTCGGTGATGTCCATGCGATTGGTCCTTGGAGCCCGTGTATACTTGATCGATCGAAATTGCCAATGGATTATGAGCGCAATCGCCGACAACCTGCAAGCCGTACTAAACCGCATCGCACAAGCGGCGCGGGCGGCCGGGCGGCCGGCGGACAGCATCAGCCTGCTCGCCGTCAGCAAGACCAAGCCGCTGGCCGACGTGCTGGCCGCTGCCGCCGCCGGACAAACCGACTTTGGCGAAAACTACGTCCAGGAGGGCGTGGACAAGCTTTTGGCGAGCGCCGCCGGCAACTCACTCACCTGGCATTTCATCGGCCCCTTGCAGAGCAACAAGACGCGCCTGGTCGCCGAACATTTCGACTGGGTGCATTCGGTGGACCGGCTGAAGATTGCCGAACGCCTGTCGACGCAGCGGCCATCGACGATGCCGCCACTCAATGTGTGCGTCCAGGTCAACGTCTCGGGCGAAGCCAGCAAGAGCGGTTGCGCGCCCGCCGAAGCGGCTGCCCTGTGCCAGGCGGTGGCCCGGCTGCCCGGCTTGCGCCTGCGCGGCCTGATGGCGATTCCCGAACCGACCGACGACATTGCCGCGCAACGCCTGCCGTTCCGGCAATTGCGCGGGATTTTCGAACAACTGCAGCGCACCGGCCTGGCGCTGGATACGCTGTCCATGGGCATGTCCCACGATCTTGAAGCAGCCATTGCCGAAGGCGCCACCCTGGTGCGCATCGGCACGGCCATTTTTGGTGAAAGAAACTACGCATGAAGATTCTCTTCCTGGGCGGCGGCAACATGGCCAACGCGCTGATCGGCGGCATGGTGAAGCAGGGCTTTGCCGCAGCCGACATCCACGTCATTGATCCGGGTGCCGATGCCCGCGCACGCTTGAACGCCAGCTACGGCGTCCATTGCCACGCCACTGCCGGCGATGCCCCCGACGCACCCGACGTCCTCGTCCTTGCCGTCAAGCCGCAGCAGATGCGCGAGGCGGTAACCCCGTTGGTCGGCCGGCTCGGCCAGGCCATCGTCGTCAGCATCGCCGCCGGCCTCGACATGAGCGCGCTGTCGCGCTGGCTCGGCGGCCACCGGCAGATCGTGCGCAGCATGCCGAATACACCGGCCCTGATCGGTGCCGGCATCACCGGCCTGTGCGCGCTACCCGACGTCGACACCGCCGGCAAGGCGCTGGCCGAACGCGTCCTGCGCGCCGTCGGCAGCACCGTCTGGATCGACGATGAAGCGCAGATGGATGCCGTCACCGCCATTTCCGGCAGCGGCCCGGCCTATGTCTTCCTGTTCATCGAAGCCCTGCAGCAGGCCGCCGCCGAACTCGGCTTCACGCCGGCCCAAGGTCGCCAACTGGCCATCGAAACCGTTCAGGGCGCCGCCGCACTGGCCGCTGCCTCCGACGAACCGGCTTCGCTACTGCGCGAGCGCGTCACCTCCAAGGGCGGCACCACCGAGGCAGCACTCAAGGTGATGCTCGAACGCGGCGTCAAGGATGGCATCGTCGCCGGTTGCCTGGCCGCTGAAACACGTGGCCGCGAACTCGGCAAACTGCTCGGAGGAGATGCGTGATGCAGGCCTTCTTTTTCCTGATCAACGCGCTCGTCAGTTTTTTCTGCACCCTGTTGCTGCTGCGCTTCATCATGCAGATGGCGCGGGTGTCGTTCGCCGGACAACTGGGTGATTTCGTCGTCAAGCTCACCAACTGGGCAGTCAAGCCCCTGCGCCGCATCGTTCCCGGCGTCGCCGGCGTGGACTGGGCCAGCCTGATGGCCGCGCTGTGGCTGCAACTGATGTACGCCGGCCTGCTGCTGTCGGTGACGCCGGTCGAACTCAGCGCCGATGCCTTCGGCACCGTCCTGATGATCCTGATGCTGGCCATCCGCGGCCTGATCCGCCTGGCCATCTACATCACCATCGGCGTCGTCATCCTGCAGGCGGTGTTGTCCTGGATCAACCCCTATTCGCCGATCGCGCCGACCGTCAATCAACTGGCGCGACCGATCCTCGACCCGATCCGCCGTTTCGTACCGCTGATCGCCGGCGTCGACCTGTCGCCACTGGTCGTCATCCTGCTGCTGCAGGTCGTGCTGATGATCGTCTGATGTCCGTCTGGTACCGCTTCGGCAAGGATGGCAGCGCGACGCTGACGCTGCACATCCAGCCGGGTGCCAAAAAAACCGAAGTCGCCGGCCTGCACGGCGAGGCACTGAAAATCCGCCTGGCGGCGCCACCGGTCGACGGCAAGGCCAATGATGCGCTGCTCCGTTTCGTGGCCGAGCAGCTTGACCTGCCCCGATCTGCGGTCACGCTCAAGAGCGGTCAGACTTCACGCCACAAGGTCGTGGAAATCCTCGGCAGCACCGAGGCCCGCATCGCCGCTTTCGCCGGCTGAACGGACCCCGGTACCGCCGGCCGGCTATTTCTTGGCCGGACTGCTTGCCGCGCCGGTCGTCAATTCCGGACGCAGTTTGTCGATACTCTTCTTGCCGAAGCCTTTGACATTAGCCAATTCGTCAACCGACTTGAACGGGCCATTCTTGTCCCGGTGTTCGACAATCGCCCGGGCCTTGCCCGGGCCGATGCCCTTGACCGCGTCCAGTTCCGCCTCGGTCGCCGTATTGATATTGACGGCGGCCATCGCCATGCCGATGCCTGCCAGCATGCCGAACAACAGGGTGGTAATGCGTTTCATCGAAGCCTCCTCCTGAATATTCCTGGTTGGTGAGATTGCACAGCGGCCTTCCGCTGCGCCGGAATATTCTATATGAATATGACAATGTATTTGTCGACAAAATAAAGCGGCCGGACGGCCGCTTCTTCCGGAGGCCCGGAGTCAATACACGATGCGCCCGCCAACCAATGTCCGGCGGACCTTGCCGCTCATCCGGCACCCCAGCCAGGGCGAATTCTTGCCGCGACTCTTGAGCGCCTCGGGCGTCAGTTGCCACTCGGCTGCCGGGTCGAAGATGCAGATATCGGCCGCTGCGCCGATGGCCAGCGAGCCGCCGGCCAGGCCAAGGATGGCGGCCGGCGCACTGGTGATCCTGGCCAGCGCCGCGCTCAGCGAAATACCCGCCTGTTCCGCCCATTTCAGTGTCAACGGCAGCAGCACTTCCAGACCGGTGGCGCCGGGTTTGGCTTCACCGAAAGGTACCAGCTTGTCGTCGGCGCCGACCGGCGTGTGGTCCGAGCAGATCGCGGCAAATCCTTCGGCCGCAGCGGCCGACAAGGCAGCCCGGTCAGCCTGGGTTCGCAGCGGCGGCTGAAAGCGGGCATGGGTATTGAAAAAGCCGATGTCGTTTTCGGTCAGCAACAGGTGATGGACGCCGACATCGAAGCTGAGCGGCAGCCCCTCGGCCATTGCCGCCTTGGCCAGCGCCACGCCAGCCGCCGACGACAGGCGGGTCAGGTGCACGCGGCAACCGGTATCGCGCACCAGTTGCACGATGGTGGCGATGGCGATGGTCTCGGCGGCGACCGGGATGCCGGCCAGACCGAGACGGGCCGCGACCTCGCCGTCGTGCGCGATGCCGTTGCGCGACAGCCAGTGGTTCTGCGGATGCAGGAAGACCGGGAAAGCGAAGCTGGCCGCGTATTCGAGCGCGCGCAGCAACGCCTCGGTATCGACCACCGGCACCTTGGCTTGCGAGAAGGCGACACAGCCGGCCTTCTTCAGCCCGGCCAGTTCGGACAGGCGCTCGCCCTGCAGGCCGAGCGTCAGCGCGCCGAGCGGCAGGACGCGGGCCTTGCCGATTTCCCGGCCGCGATGCACGAGGCGGTCGGCCAGTTCCGGCTCGTCGAGCGGCGGATCGGCATCGGGCGGGACGACGACGCTGGTCACGCCGCCGGCGACCGCTGCCGCCAGTTCGGCCTCGATCGAATTCAGGCGGGCACCGAGGTCGATCAAGCCGGGACAGACCACGCAACCGGCAGCGTCGATGACCTCGTCGGCGACAAAACCGGCCGGCGCTTCGCCAATGGCGGCGATCCTGCCGGCAACGACGAACAGCGAGGTGGCCTCGCGGTCGACTGCCTGGCCCGGATCGATGACACGGCCGTTTTCAATCAGGATGTTCATCTCAATTCCCCGCAACAATACTCATGACCGCCATGCGCACGGCAATGCCGAAGGTGACCTGCGGCAGGATCACCGCCTGCGGCCCGTCGGCGACCGCCGAATGGATTTCGACGCCACGGTTCATCGGCCCTGGATGCATGACGATCGCGTCCGGCTTGGCCAGCGCCAGCTTCTGCGGGGTCAGGCCGTAGTGGCGGAAGTACTCGCCGGCCGACGGCAGCAGCGCGCCGTTCATGCGTTCGTTCTGCAGGCGCAGCATGATCACCACGTCGCAATCCTTCAGGCCGGCTTCCATGTCGTGGAAGACATGCACGCCGAGCTTGTCGAGGTGCTTGGGCAGCAGCGTTTCCGGGCCGATGGCGCGGACTTCCGGGACGCCTAGCGTGGTCAGCGCGTGGATGTCGGAGCGGGCGACGCGCGAGTGCAGGATGTCGCCGACGATGGCCACGCGCAGGTTGGAGAAATCCTTCTTGTAGTGGCGGATGGTGTACATGTCGAGCAGCCCCTGCGTCGGGTGCGCATGGCGGCCGTCGCCGGCATTGACGACGTGGATGTCGTCACGGCCGATGCGGCGCAGATGCTCGGCAATCAGGTAGGGCGCGCCGGAGGAGGCATGGCGGACGACGAACAGGTTGGCGTGCATCGCGCAGAGGTTGTCGATGGTGTCGAGCAGGGTCTCGCCCTTGGCCGTCGACGAACGCCCGATGTCGAGGTTGATGACGTCGGCCGACAACCGCTTGGCAGCTATCTCGAAAGTCGTGCGGGTGCGCGTCGAGTTCTCGAAAAAGAGGTTGAAAACGCTCTTGCCGCGCAGCAGCGGCACCTTTTTCACTTCGCGCGCCGAGACTTCCATGAACGACTCGGCGGTATCGAGGATCTGCGTCAGGATTGCGCGCGGCAGACCCTCCGTCGACAGCAGGTGCGTCAGTTCACCCCTGTCGTTCAACTGCGGGTTATGCATTTTCCAGTCTCCAGGCGAGTTGACCGTCATCCTGCTTTTCCAGCACCAGGCTCTGCTTCGTTTCGAGGGCGACGTCCCAGACCTTCCAGGTCGCCGCCACCGGCAGTTCCCGACCGCCCCGGTCGGCGAGCACTGCCAGCGACACCGAGGCCGGACGTCCATAATCGAACAGTTCGTTGATCGCCGCCCGCGTCGTCCGGCCGGTGTACAGCACGTCGTCGACCAGGATGATGTGGCGGCCCTCGACGTCGAACGGGATCAGCGTCGGCTTGACCTGCGGATGCAGGCCCTTCTCGGCGAAATCGTCGCGATAGAAGGAAACGTCGATCAAACCGGTTTCCCGATCGAGGCCGAGCAATTCACTGAGGCGCTCGGCGATCCAGGCGCCGCCACTGTAGATGCCGACCAGCGCCGGATCTTGCGCCAGCATCGGGCGTATCAGTTCGGCCAGTTGCCGGCACTGGGCTTCGGCGTCGGGCAGGGTGTCATTGGGGTGCATGCAGCGAACTTTCGAACCAGGTTTGAAGAATCAGTTGGGCGGCGACCGCATCGAGCAGCGGCTTGGCCGACTTGGCGTTGCGTCCGGTCTCGCGCAGCCGCGCCTCGGCGTCGAGCGAGCTGAGCCGCTCATCAGCCATGGAAACCGGAAGATTGAAACGTTTTTGCAGACGTTCGGCGAATTTTGTCGCCAGACGGGTCATTTCATGCGGCGTTCCGTCGACATGCGTGGGCAGGCCGACGACCAGCTGCTCCGGCTGCCATTCGGCGATCAGCTTGCCGATTTCGGCAAAGCGCGCATCGTTCGACTCGGCGCGGATCACTGTCAGCGGATGCGCCGACGCCAGCAGCGTCTCGCCGGTCGCCACACCAATGCGCTTTTCGCCAAAGTCGAAGGCCAGCACCGTGCCCACTATGCGTGCCCGGCAACGTCCGAAAGTTGGGAAAAGCTGATGCCGAGTTTCTGCATCGCCGCCGGCAAACGTTCCTCGGGCGGCAGATCGAACAGGATGTCGGATCTGGCCGGTACCGTCAGCCAGGAATTCTGCGCCAGTTCTTCTTCGAGCTGGCCAGCATCCCAACCCGAATAGCCCAGCGACACGATGATCTCCGACGGCAGTCCGTCCTTGGCAACGGCGGCGAGCACATCGCGCGAGCTGGTCAGGCCGACTTCGGCGTTGATCGCCATCGTCGATTGCCAGTGACCGAGCGGGCGATGCAGCACGAACCCCCGGTCGAGTTGCACCGGACCGCCGAAATAGACCGGCAGGCCGGACAGCGCCGTCTGTTCCAGCTTGATGTCGATCTTCTCGAACAGGCCGGCCAGATCCATGTCGATCGGCCGGTTGACGATGATCCCCAAGGCGCCGTTCTCGTTGTGCTCGCAGATATAGACCAGCGCATTCGAAAAATAGGGGTCTTCCAGCGCCGGCATGGCGATCAGAAAGTTGTCGGTCAGGTTGACGTTGTCCATGCCGGCGATTTTAATCGCCATGGAGGCACAAACCAAACATGATTCACGAAAAAGCACTCGTCTGGTTCCGGCGCGACCTGCGCGATCACGACCATGCCGCGCTGGCCGCTGCGCTGGCCAGCGGTCTGCCGGTTCATTGCGCCTTTGTTTTCGATACTGACATTCTCGACCGGCTGCCGTCGCGAACCGATCGCCGCGTCGAATTCATCCACGGCAGCCTGCGCCAACTCGACAGCGCCTTGCGTGCCCGCGGTGGCGGGCTGATCGTTCGTCACGGCCGCGCGGTCGAGGAGATTCCCCGCCTGGCCCGAGAGATCGGCGCGCGGGCGGTATTCGTCAATCGCGATTACGAGCCGGCGGCCAAACGCCGCGACGCCGAAGTCGGCCGCTTGCTCGGCGAACAAGGGATTGCCCTGCACGAGTTCAAGGACCAGGCCATCTTCGAACGCGACGAACTGCTGACTGGCGCCGGCCGCCCCTACACGGTGTTCACCCCGTACAAGAACGCCTGGCTGAAACGCCTGAGCAGCGCCGATCACGCCCCCTGCAACGGCAGCGGACAGTTTGCCCCGGCACCGGCGGCAACGCTGCCGACGCTGGACGATCTCGGTTTCCGCCCGAGCAATCTCGGCGAGCTCGGCATCGAACCCGGCATGGCCGGCGCCCGCAAGCTGTGGGACGAATTCCGTGCCGGCCGCATCCAGCGCTATGGCACCTTGCGCGACTTCCCGGCGATCAAGGGGGTCAGCTACCTGTCGGTGCACCTGCGGTTCGGCACGCTCTCGATCCGCGAGCTGGTCAGCGTCGCGCTGGCCGAGCAAGCCGACAGCTGGCTCAACGAGCTGATCTGGCGGGATTTCTATTTCATGATCCTCGACCGCTTTCCACATGCGGCCGAACGCGCGTTCAAACCCGAATACGACGCCATCCGCTGGGAAGATTGGCCGGCGGGGCTGGCCGCCTGGCAGCAGGGACGCACCGGCTACCCGCTGGTCGATGCGGCGATGCGCCAGTTGAATCACAGCGGCTGGATGCACAACCGCCTGCGCATGGTCGTCGCCTCGTTCCTGTGCAAGGACCTGGGCATCGACTGGCGCCTCGGCGAACGCTACTTTGCCGAACAACTCAACGACTTCGATCTCTCGGCCAACAACGGCGGCTGGCAGTGGGCGGCGTCGAGCGGCTGCGATGCGCAGCCCTATTTCCGCATCTTCAACCCGGTCACGCAATCGGAAAAATTCGACCCGGAAGGCAAGTTCATCCGGCGCTACCTGCCTGAACTGGCCAAAGTGCCGAACAAATACATCCACGCACCGTGGACCATGGGCCGCCTGGAGCAGGAGACGCTCGGCGTCGTCATCGGCCGCGACTATCCGGGACCGATTGTCGACCATGCGACGGCACGGGAAAAAACGCTGGCGCGCTATGCGGTGGTGAAGAAAGCGTAAACGCCGGGGTCAGGCGAGCAGTTCGCGCAGTCTGGCGTCTTCGTGCAGGATATGGCGGACCAGCCAGGTGCGCAGGTAGACCAGCACATCGAACTGGGCGGTCAGCGGATTGTCGTGCAATTCGGCGTAGAACTCGCTCAGCCGCTGCTCGAATTCGCCATGCTGGTGCTTCTGGCGGTCAAACGCAGCATAGCGGTGATGATCCATCATGCGCTCCTCGGCGCGGAAATGGACCTGCGCATAGAGGTCGAGCGCCTTGATCACCCGCGCCACTTCACGCGCACCGCGCCGACCCGACACCACCTCGTAGAGGTCGTTGGTCAGGTCGAACAGATAACGGTGATGCTCATCGATGACATCGATGCCGATGCGCAAGCTGTCGTCCCAGCGGACCCATTCGAATTCACGCGGTGGCAGCTCCGGCAGGTCCAGCACCTGATTCGGATCGATGATGTCGTCGCGGTATAGCTCGCGGATCCGCCGGACTTCGGGAATCGCCTTCATGAACCCGGCAACGACCTGCGGATCGAATTGCTTGCCGGCGTTATCGGCGACCCAGGCAATCGCTTCATCTACCGGCCAGGGATCCTTGTACGGGCGGCGCGAGGTCAGTGCGTCGAAAACGTCGGACACGGCACAGATTCGCGCCAACAGGGGAATTTCCTCACCGGCCAGACCGTCGGGATAGCCATTGCCGTCCCAGTGTTCGTGGTGCGAAGCGGCAATGTCGCGGGCCGCCTGGATCAGGCTGTCGTCGCCCTCAAGCAGACGCTTGCCGATGCTGGTATGCCCCTTCATCACTTCGTATTCGTCTGGCAGCAGGCGCCCCGGCTTGAGCAGGATCGCATCCGGAATGCCGATCTTGCCGACATCGTGCATCGGCGCGCAGATGGCGAGCAGTTCGCGCTGGTCGGGCGGCAGGTTCATCGCCTTGGCAATCGCCGTCGCGATGTGGGTCATGCGCATGATGTGCATGCCGGTTTCGTTGTCGCGGTATTCGGAGGCCGTGCCCAGCCGGCGAATGGCGTCGGTGCGGGCATCCTCGAGCTCGACCTCGCGCACGCGCAGGGTTTCGTTGACGATCAGGCGCGACACCAGGACCGACAAGGCCTGCGCCAGATCCTCCATGAACTCGTACTCAACCGGGTCGGGCTGCCAGTCGGCATCGACGAACATCAGCGCTTTGCCGATCAGCGCGGCGTTGTCGCGCAAGGGCAGCATGAAACAGGCGGCACCGGCGGGCAGTTCCCGCTGCATCAGCGGCGGCAGGCTGGCGCTGGCATCGCGCACCAGACTCACCCGCTCCTCGTCCCCGCTGGACAGGTGGTAAGGCGAACTGTCCCCGTCAATGCACATCCAGGGTGGCGGCAGACCGAACTGCCCGACCTGGATCAGCAGGCCCCGTGAATTGCGGAGCAGGATCAGGCTGTGCGGCAGCACCCGGATGCCGGGCAGGCTGCTCAGCAGATCGTTCAATCTGGCCAGCATGCCGTCGAGATCGCCGCTATCGAGACGCGTCAGGTCGAAGACGAGGCGGCTGATGGCGAGTATTTCCTGTTCCTTGTCCATCGCTAGTTGCAATCAACCCCAAATGAGACGAACTCTCATTATATGGAGCTTCCTTCATGACGCGGTACTTTCCGCGTCATGAAGGAGATCAGTGATCCCGGCCGCAGTAAGTCGCCAGCAGACCGAGCAGTTCGTCTTCGTCGTAGGGTTTGCCGAGGTAGTGATTGGCCCCGATTTCCAGCGCGTAATTGCGGTGCTTGTCGGCCGTGCGCGAGGTGATCATGATCACCGGTATGTCGCGCAGTCGCTCGTCGGCACGCAGGTTGCGGACGAAGTCGAAGCCGTCCATGCGCGGCATCTCGATGTCCGAGAGAATCACGTCGGGCGGCGCGTCGAGCAGGTGCTCCAGCGCGTCGACACCGTCCTTGGCGAGGATGACCTGATAGCCTTCGCGCAACAGCAGGCGGCTGGTGATCTTGCGCACGGTCAGCGAATCATCGACCACCATGATGGTCGGCAGATGCTGCTGCACCGGCGCGGCTTGCGGCTCGACCGGCACAATCTCGCCGACCACCGGCTGCACGCCACGGCTGGCCAGCGCCACCGGATTCAGGATCAGCACCACCTGGCCGTCACCAAGCACGGTTGCGCCGGCAATCCCGACCACGCGGGCAAGCTGGGCGCCGATGTTCTTGACCACCACTTCCTGGTTGCCACGCAATTCGTCGACCAGTACCGCGACGCGTTGCGAACCGGAACGCAGCAGCAGCACCCAGTACTGGCGATGCGCTTCGGGCAGGGCGGCGATATCGCCGAGCAGGTGCGGCAGGAAATGGAAGGGATAGCGATTGCCTTGCCACTCGGCCTCGCCGGCATCGCGGATCGCGCCCAGGCCTTTTTCCTTCAATTCCAGCACCTGTTCGATCATCGTCGACGGCACGGCGTAGATCTGGCTGCCCGCGCGGACCAGCAGGGTCTGGGTGACGGCCAGGGTCAGCGGCAGGTAGAGGTTGAAAACCGTCCCCCGGCCCGGCTCGGAGATGATCTCGATCCGTCCGCCCAGCGCGGCGACCGCCGTCTTCACCACGTCCATGCCGACACCGCGGCCGGCGACCTGGGTCAGTTCGGTGGCGGTCGAGAAACCCGGCTGGAAGATGAAATCGAGCAGGGCGGCATCGCTGATTTCCTGCCCCGGCTGGAGCAGGCCGAGCGCTTCGGCGCGTTCGCGGATACGCGCCCGGTCCAGCCCCCGGCCATCGTCGGCCAGCGACAGGATGATTTCGTTGGCTTCCTGGGCCAGTTTGAGGGTGATTTCACCGGTTTCCGGCTTGTCCGCCGCCTGCCGCTGCTCGCGCGCTTCGATGCCGTGGGTCACGGCATTGCGCAGCATGTGCTCGATCGGCCCCATCATCTTTTCGAGGACCGAGCGGTCGACTTCGACATGGCCGCCGACAATGTCGAAGTTGGCCCGCTTGCCGACTTCCTTGGCGGTCTGCCGAACGATGCGGTACAGGCGCTCCGCCTGGCTGACGAAGGGCAGCATGCGCACGCCCATCAGTTCCTGCTGCAAGCCGCGGTTCAGACGTGCCTGCGCCAGGATCGCCGCATTGGCATCGTCGAGGTTCTTCAACAGGTTCTGCTGGACGGTCGCCACATCGTTGACCGACTCGGCCATGAAGCGCGTCAGTTCCTGGAAGCGGGTGAAGCGGTCGAGTTCGAGCGGGTCGAATTCGGCCTGGCCTTCATGTGCCTGGGCAACGCGCGCCTGAATCTGGGTTTCCGCCTGGATTTCGATTTCGCGCAACTGGCGGCGCAGACGAATGACGTTTTCCGTGAGATCGAGCAGCGAGCCCTTGAGGCTGCGCATTTCGCCTTCGATCCGCGCCCGGGCGATCGACAGTTCGCCAGCCTCGTTGACCAGGCGGTCGACCAGATCGGCGCGCACCCGCAGCATGGCCCGCTGGCCGCTGCCTTCGCCGTCGGTCTCGGGATCGCCTGCCAATACCGGCACGGTGTCGGCCGGTGGGGCTTCGCCGCCGGCCGGCGCTTCGTCGACGCCGTCCTCGACCGGGCCGCTGCGTAGCCGCTCGGTGGCCAGGGCCAGGGCATCGCAACCGGCCTCGATCTCGTCGATCAGGGCAGCACTGGCAGTGCCGGCCTTGATCGCATCCTGAACCCGGGCTTCGAGCAGATGCGTCGCTTCGCCCAGGTTCATCGCCCCGGCCATCCGCGCATTGCCCTTGAAGGTGTGCAGCAGGCGGGCAATCGCCCGCGGCGGCGCTTCCTCGCCGGGGCCGATGCGCCAGGCGCGCAATTGTTCGGTCAGCTCACGCAGTTGATCCGCGGCTTCTTCGAGGAAGATCGGCAGTAGCTGCTCGTCCAGTTCGTCGGTCAGTTGGCGAACCGGCTCGACCGGCGCCGGCAATTCGTCTGCCACCGGCACCGGAATCTCGGCGGCATCCTGGCGCATGCCCGGTAACGGAATGATCTGCGCCCCGCCACCTGCGTCGTCAGGCGTGGCGACAGGCTCGACGATTGCCCCGGGATGATAGATGTCTTCCAGGGCCGCCAGCAGTTGCGGCTGTTCTTCCGGCGCCTGCTGCGCGGCCAGTCCGGCGAACATTTCTTCCAGCGTCAGGATGGCCTGACGTACGGTTTCCAGACCTTCGATACTGTCCGGCTGCGCCGAGGTGTCACGCCGCAACAGGGCATGTTCCAGCGCATAGGCCAGGTGATGCAGCGGCATCAGGCCAACGGTGGCGGCAATGCCGCCGAGCGTATGGGCGGCCCGCGTCATTTCGAAGGTCGTCGGCGCGACCGGCTCGGCTTCCAGCGCGGCGAAGCTGTCGACCAGGGTTTGCAGATGGCCGCGCGCTTCCTCGCGGAAGATGTCGTACAAGGTCTGCGCAGTGCCCTGAGCCGCCGTTTCCGCTTCGGTTTCGGCAAACAGCGCTTCGGGCTCTTCCAGTTCCAGCTCGAACCCGCCTTCGAGTTCGGGGAATGCCACATCGGCGACAGGCTCGTCGATGTCGACGACGGGCGTCGCCTCGACTGCCGGCGGCACCTCCTCCGGCAAGGGCGCAGCGACCGTTTCCGCCTCCTCGACCGGCGGCACGGCTGCCGGTGTCGACTCCGCCGGCTGCTCGGTGGTGCCTCGCAGGGCGGCGGCGAGCGCGACCAGGTGGGCGGCGTCCGGCAACTGGCCGGTACCGTTCTCAAGCAGGGCGACCCATTCGCTGAAAACCCTGTGCTCTTCGTCGATCAGCGCCAGCAACTCGGGCGTCACGGCCATGTCCTGGCGCAGCCAGAGATTCAGGGTCTGTTCGACGGCCCAGGCGGTTTCTCCGAGTTCGACCAGGCCGACCATCCGGCCGGAGCCCTTCAGGGTATGGGTGCACCGGCGGATCGTCGTCAATGCCTCGCGGTCATGCACATCGGCCGCCAGCAGGGCCTTCTGGGTGGCCATTTCGGCCAGCACCTCGTGGCCTTCCTCGATGAAGATGGCCAGCAGTTCGGCGTCGATTTCCTCGTGGCTGGAACTGGCCAGCTGCAGGGTTTCCGCCGACGGTTGCGGCGCATCGACCTGGGAGACACGCAGGCCGGACAGGGCAACATCGACCTGCTCGCCCGACTCCAGGGCCGCCAGCACTGCCTTGGCGGATTCGCCCAGTTCGCGGTCGGCAACCAGATCGGCGTCTTTCTGGATGGCTTCGAGATTCTGTTTGAGTTCCTGCAGACGCTGCTCGTCCGGTGCTTCGCGCAGCGCGCTGGCAAGCGCCTTGGCCTCACGCGCCTGTTGCGCCAGCTCGGCTTCGACGGTCAGTGCCGCTTCGGCCGCCGCATCGGTATCGGCCGCCAGTTCATCGCCGTGCAGGCGACGGATGAAGGCATCGTAACTGGTCTCACCGTGTTGCAACGCGTCGATGAAGAAACCGAGCGCCGACAGTTCGTCGGCGACCTGCTGGAAATCGGCATCCTGCGGCTGGTAACCGGCCGCGGCAAAAGCCTCGATATGCGCGGTCGTGCGCTTCAGGCTGGCCACCGCGGAGAAATGCCCAAGCATGGCCAGCGCGCCGCCGACCTGCTTGAGCGGCGCATCCAGCGCCGCCATGTCAAAGCCCTTGGCAGGCGACCGGAAGAAGGCATCCAGGGTCTGTTCGATCTGCGCCAGGTTGCTCTGGATTTCCCGGCCAACCTGCGCAATCAGCAGCCTCTCCTGCGCCCGCCGGGTCATCTCGTCGAGCAGCGGAATGTCGCCGGCCGTGGCCGCACGCCCGGCAATGCAGGCATGAATGCGGTCAACCATCAGGTCGACCTGCTGGGCGAAGTCGGCACCGAGACGCAGGAAGTTTTCGTGGGCGTTCTGCAGCAGCAGGATGGCCGTCGCCACTTCCATCGCCACGCCGTCGTTGAACCGTTTGACGTCGTCCTGCAACCAACCGGCGATCGCCGCCAGCGCCTGACCGAGCCGCTTCAGGTCGGTATGGCCGATTTCTCCGGTGATCTGCGCTGCCGTCTGGGCCAGTTCGCCAAAGGAGGCCAGACTGCCGGGACTGCCCGAACAGTACTTGTTCCAGACCTCCTCGATGCTGACGAGTGCTTCGCGCAAGCGTCGTAGTGCCTGCTCCTGGGCATCGGGCAGGGTCTGCAGCGAAGCCACGGCCGGCAGATGCGCAGGCAGGTCGAAAATATGCTGCGCCTGGGCAACCAGCGAATCCGGTCCGGCCGGTGTCCGGGCAACGTAGTACAGCGCCTCGCGCATCACGCGTTCGGCCAGTTTGCCGGAGCCATCGAGCAGACGACGGATCTGCAGGTCGATGCGCGCACACAGTTGCCGGGCCAGCGGCTCGATCGAGATATCGGGATTATCCAGGGCCTCGAGGAAGGCCTGCGAGACCCACCAGAACGAACGCGCGCCGGGGGTCGGTTGAATCGCTTCGATCGCTGCCAGCGCTTCACTCATCGCCTGCCGGCCGCTGGCTTTCTGCTCGGGCTGGGTCAGCCACTTGAGCAAGCCCTTCTGGAAACGGGTGCGCTGCTTGCGCAGGACCTTGTGCATTTCCTCCGTCGTCAGCGCCGGCGGTGTCACGGTCGAACGCGGCGGGCGCAGGCTCAGGTCGGGATAGAACAGATCGCCCGGATGCACCGGCGGCAAGCCGCGGACTTCCGCCAGGCGGGAACAGAGCGGGAGCATGCGCAACGGCTGGTGCGGCTCGCCGGCCAGCAGGTCGTCGAGATACTGGCGCAGCCCGGCCAGCGCCTCATGGGCCACCGACTGTGCCGCTTCACCAGCCGGCAGGCGTTCTTCTTCCAACGCGAGCAACAGGGCTTCGAGCGACTCGGTCAACTCCGTAATGCCGTTCAGACCGACGATGTCGAGCGCCCCATGGACCTGGTGCACATGGGTGCGACAGAATTTCAACTGCGTCGCATCGGCATTCGCCACGAACAGGTCGAGCGCCTCCCCGGCGCGTTGCAGCGCCTGGTCGATCTCGCCCTTGACCCACGTCAGCGGGCCCAAATCGAATTCAGTTGCCGCGTTCATGCTCTCTCGCGTTGGTGGCTCAATCGACCTTGAAACCGGCGACCGAGCCCTTGAGTTCGGATGCCAGCGCGGACAGTTCGTCAACGGCCTCGGCGGTACGCTGCGTACCCGCCGTGGTCTGTTCGGTAACGCGCAGGATGTCCTGCATCAGCCGCGCCACCTGGGTGGCCGAATCGGCCTGGCTCTGGGTGGAGCTGGAAATGCGCTGAATCAGGCCGGCCAGATCGCGGGAAACCTGACCGATCTCGGACAGCGCCTGGCCGGCGGCGTCAGACAGCTTGGCGCCCTCGACCACACCCTGGGTCGATTGTTCCATGGCGGATACGGCGTCCTGGGTGTCGGTCTGAATGGTCTTGACGATGGCCGCGATCTGCTTGGTCGCCTCGCCGGAACGTTCGGCCAGCCGTTGCACTTCCTCGGCAACCACCGTGAAACCGCGCCCGGCATCGCCGGCCGATGCGGCCTGGATGGCGGCGTTCAGCGCGAGCACGTTGGTCTGTTCGGTAATGTCGGAAATCAGTTCGACGATTTCGCCGATCTCCTGCGAGCTTTCGCCGAGGCGCTTGATCCGCTTCGAGGTTTCCTGGATCTGGTTGCGGATTTCGTTCATGCCCTTGATCGAGTCCTGCACCGCCTGCGTCCCCTTTTCGGCGGCCTGCAGCGACTGGTTTGCCACCTGCGCCGACTGGGCGGCGTTGCTCGACACCTCGGTCATCGAGCGGGCCATGTCCAGCGCCGACTGACCGGCTTCCTGAATTTCGACCGACTGACGTTCGGCCGCGGTGAGCAGCTCGGCCGACGTCTGGCGGGCGATTTCAGTCGCCGCCGTCACGCGGTTCGCCGCATCGTTGATGCGGCCGACCAGCACGCGCAGTTCTTCAATCGTGTAGTTGATCGAGTCGGCGATGGCGCCGGTGATGTTCTCGCTGACGGTTGCGGTCACGGTCAGATCGCCGTCGGCGAGGTCGCCGAGTTCGTTCATCAGCCGCAGAATGGCGTCCTGATTTTCACGGTTGACCTGTTCCGAGCTCAGGCGCTGCTTTTCAACTTCCTGGGTACGCCGTTCGGCATCGTCGCGATAGACCTTCACCAGCTTGGCCAGCGCCGCCAACGCCACCAGTACCAGAACCAGCACCGAGACGATGAAGCCGCCGCGGCCGCTGAGTGTTTCCTGATAGCCGCGCGCCAGTTCGTCGGTCGCCTTGAGCAGATCCTCGCTGTCGCGGAAGATGCGCGAACCGGCCTGCTTGGACAGGACCAGCGGCTGCATGTTGCCGAGAATGCCGGAAATGGCGGCCTCGTAATCCTTGAAAGCGGTTTCCAACGCTTCGACCTTGGCCCGGATATCGGCATCGGCAGCCCCACGCCCCAGCCCCTGCATCAACTCACGGAAGTTGTTGGTGTCCTTGCCGAGCAGGAAAGCCACCTCGGGGTTGATTTCGGCGCCGACCAGCAGCGCCGAAGCGTTCTTGGCGATCCGTTGCGTCAGCATCACCAGCTGGTTGGCGGCGGCGATGTCGCGGGCACCGGCCCCGGACTGCAGCTTGAGCGCGGCAACCTGCTCGGTCAGCTCGAGCATGATGGCATTCTTGTCGTCGATGGTCGCCACGTTGCGACCGAGCTCGATCAGGTTCTTTTCCTGACCGATCACCGTCGCCGCATCCTTTTCGGACTGTGCCCAGCGTTCGCTCAGCGCATCCAGCTGCGCCTGCACGGCCAGCGGCGAAGCGCCGACGCTGACGTTGCCGAGTTCGCCACCGCGCGTGACCTTTTCCATCAGGTCGGCGAAGGTTGCGCGCGACTCCTTGAGTTGGGCAAAAGCCACCGGGTCACCCTGCAGGGCCAGCGACGAGGCTTTGGCCAGGCGCTGCGAGAGCATGCGCATTTCACCGGCGGCAGCGACGTAGGCGGTCGCCTGGGCCGAATCTCGGTTATCGCGGGCGACCAGCACGGCGATGACGAGCAGGACGGCAAAGAAAACGCCGGCCAGTATCTTCATCTGCTGGTTGGCCGACTTGCCGGCCAGGAAGCCTGGACCGGGAGCCTTCTTGACCGGCGGTGCCGGCACTTCGTCACCGGTGACGGTCAGCGGCGACACGTCCTTCTTCGATGCCCCGAATTTCGGGAGTTTGAAGCTCAAAGCCATTTCTACCCTCCACTTGGGCTCCTTCAATGGAGCCCGCGCTTAAATTCCAATATTCATGAACCCACGATCGGCGAGCAGTTCACGAACCGCCAGCTTGCGCCAGACCTTGCCGTCGTTGTCGGTAAAGCGCTGCCGGCCCCAGACCGGATACGCCTCGTCGACCGCCATCGGTTCGAAGTTTTCCGGTTTCTTCAGGCCGAGCATCCGCGACACCAGCAGGGCAGCATTCGATCCGTGGCGGACGCCGATCAGCAGCAAGCGGGTGTTGGCGTTGCGCGGCGTCGGTGCCGCGCCGAGAAAGGCCGCGAAATCGGTCACCGCATAGAGGTTGCCGCGCACGTTGGCGATCCCGGAGAACCAGGGATGCACCAGCGGCACGCTGGCCAACTGGGGAGCCTGCACGATCTCGCCGCCATCCGAGAGATCGATCAGCCAGCCTTCGCCGGCGACATCGAGCCCCAGCCAGGAAGCGCCCCGGTGGCCCTGCGCCGCCTCACTGAGCCGGCCGGCCAGGTAAGCCTGAAAATCGCGCAGACTGCTCTTGCGGGCCATGTCGGTCAGGGCAAGGCAGCGATACGTTGCAGCAATTCCTGGGGATTGAGCGGCTTGACCAGATAATCGACCGCCCCCTGACGCAGCCCCCAGATCTTGTCGGTTTCCTGCCCCTTGGAGGTACAGACGATGACCGGGATATGCTTGGTTTCCTCGTCGCGGGTCAGCGTCCGGGTCGCCTGATAGCCATTGAGCCCGGGCATGACGACGTCCATCAGGATCAGGTCGGGCTTGGTGGCCTTGGCCTTGGCAATGCCTTCCTCGCCGTTCTCGGCGGTGGACACGAGGTAGCCGGCCTTGCTGAGCAGATCGACGGCAAAAAAGCGTTCGGTTGGCGAATCGTCGATGACGAGAATATTCTTGACGGGCATGCGTGCTCCCTGAACTACGACTGTATGGTTTGTGTTTCCGCCGGCAGTGCAAAGGTCGCGACCGTCTGCAGCAGGCTGTCCTTGGTGAAGGGCTTGGTCAGGTACTGGTCGGACCCGACCATGCGACCGCGCGCGCGGTCGAACAGGCCGTCCTTGGACGACAGCATGATCACCGGCGTGGTCTTGAAGCGGGGGTTTTTCTTGATCAGTGCGCAGGTCTGATAACCGTCGAGGCGGGGCATCATGATGTCGCAGAACACTACGGCCGGCTGGTGGTCGGCGATCTTGGCCAGGGCATCGAAGCCATCCTCGGCGAGCACGACCTGGCAGCCGGCCTGGACGAGAAATATCTCGGCGCTCCGGCGTATCGTGTTGCTGTCGTCGATGACCATGACGCGAACGCCGCGCAGTCTCGATAAATCAGTCAATTCCCTGCCCCCTGAGTGTTTCTTGGCGCACTTGGCATATAGGTGTCATCTTACTACGGAAGTCGGGAAGTGCCGCAATGCCTGTACATTGTTTCGGGCTCTCGGACAAAACTCGGAGAGAACGGGATTCGGATAGAATCAGGGCATTCAACCAGAAAGTACCGCACCGTCCGACGGTGCCTTTCCCGATGCAGAAACCGCGCACCACCCCTGCCACGCCGCCGCAGGTTCTTGTCTTTGCCGCCAGCGACCCGACCTGTGGCGCCGGCATCCAGGCCGACATCCTGACCCTGGCCAGCCTGGGCTGCCACCCGCTGACCGCCCTGACCGCCGTCACCGTGCAGGACACCACCGGCGTCAGCAGCCTGCAGCCGCTCAGCGCCGAATTGCTCGAACAGCAGGCGCGCACGGTGCTGGAAGACATGCCGGTCGCCGCCTTCAAGATCGGCCTGCTCGGCAGCGTCGAAAACGTCCTGGCCGTTGCCGAGATCGTTTCCGATTACCCCGACATCCCGCTGATCTTCGATCCCGTGCTGGCCTCCGGCCGCGGCGACGAACTGTCCGGCGAGGAGATCATCGCCGCGATGCGCGAGATGCTGTTGCCGCAGACCACCATCATCACGCCCAATGCGCCGGAAGCCCGACGTCTGGCCGAAAGCGACGAGGACGAGAACGAGCCGACGCTCGACGTCTGCGCCGCCCGCCTGATCGAGATGGGCGCCCAGTACGTGCTGATCACCGGCACCCACGAAAACACGCCGCTGGTGGTCAACACCCTCTACAACGACCAGGGCGTGCTCCGCCACGACCGCTGGGAGCGCCTGCCGGGCAGCTACCACGGTTCGGGGTGCACGCTGGCCTCGGCGATTGCCGGCTGCATCGCCGGCGGTGCCAGCATCGAGGAAGCCGTGCGCGATGCCCAGGATTACACCTGGCAGGCCCTGGACAAGGGGTTCCGCGCCGGCATGGGCCAGTTCATTCCCGACCGCATGTTCTGGGCCCGCGAGGACGGCGAAGAGCAAGAGAAGGACAAAGGCGATGCGCCAGCCTGAGCTGCACGGCCTCTACGCGGTGACCCCGGACACCGATGACGGCGCCACACTGCTGCGCCAGGTCGAGGCTGCGCTGGCCGGCGGCTGCCGCATCGTCCAGTTGCGCGACAAGTGCAGCCGCATGCACGAACGCGTTGCCCGCGCCCACGCGCTGCGTGATGCCACCCGGCGCCACGGCGCCCTGCTGCTGATCAACGACGATCTGGCGCTCTGCCAGCTGGTCGATGCCGACGGGGTGCACCTCGGCCGCGACGACGGCGACCTGCGCATCGCCCGCGCCATCCTCGGCCCCGGGCGCATCCTCGGCGCCTCCTGTTATGCCGACCTCGACGCAGCCCGCGCCGCGATTGCGGCGGGTGCCGACTACGTCGCCTTCGGCGCGGCCTTTGCATCGCCGACCAAACCCGACGCCGCGCACGCCCCGCTGGCGCTTTACGCTCGTGCCAAAACCGAACTCGACTCGCCCGTCTGCGCCATCGGCGGCATCACCGTTGACAACGCGGCACCGCTGATCGATGCCGGTGTCGACCTGCTGGCCGTCATCACCGATCTTTTCTCGGCGCCGGACATCGAAGCCCGCGCCGACCAGTATCAACGACTTTTTGCGAAAGCCCGACCATGACCTCACGTAACGAAGAACTCTTTGCCCGCGCCCAGAAACACATCCCCGGCGGCGTCAATTCGCCGGTCCGCGCCTTCCGCTCGGTCGGCGGCACGCCGCTGTTCTTCAAGAAGGGCGTCGGCAGCCAGGTCCAGGATGCCGACGGCAAGTGGTACACCGACTACGTCGGCTCCTGGGGCCCGATGATTCTCGGCCACGCCCACCCGCAAGTCATTGCCGCGGTCCAGGAAGCCGTCGTTGACGGCCTTTCCTTCGGCGCACCGACCGAACGCGAGGTCGAAATCGCCGACCTGCTGTGCGAGATGGTGCCGTCGCTCGACATGGTCCGCCTGGTGTCTTCGGGCACCGAGGCAACAATGAGCGCGATCCGTCTGGCGCGCGGCTTCACCGGCCGCGACATCCTGGTCAAGTTCGAGGGCTGCTACCACGGTCACGCCGACCACCTGCTGGTCAAGGCCGGCTCGGGCCTGCTCACCTTCGGCAATCCGTCGTCGGGCGGCGTCCCGGCCGGCACCGCCGAAACGACCATGGTTCTGACCTACAACGATCCGCAGGGCCTGGCCGAAGCCTTCAAGGCGCACGGCGACAAGATCGCCGCCGTGATCGTCGAGCCGGTGGTCGGCAACATGAACCTGATCGCACCGACGCCGGAATTCCTCAAGGCCATGCGCGACCTGACCGCGCAATACGGCGCCGTGCTCATTTTCGACGAAGTGATGACTGGCTTCCGCGTCGGCCTGAAAAGCGCGCAGGGCCTGTTCGGCATCACCCCCGACCTGTCCACCTTCGGCAAGGTGGTCGGCGGCGGCATGCCGATGGGCGCCTTCGGCGGCCGCCGCGAGATCATGGAAAAGATCGCCCCACTCGGCCCGGTCTACCAAGCGGGCACCTTGTCCGGCAACCCGATCGCCACCGCCGCCGGCCTGGCCACGCTGAAGCTGATCCAGGCGCCGGGCTTCTACGAAACGCTGACGGCGAAAACCAAGGCGCTGTGCGACGGCCTGGTTGCCGCCGCCAACAAGCACAGTGTCGCCTTCGCCGCACAGAACGTCGGCGGCATGTTCGGCCTCTATTTCGCCGAGCGCTGCCCGGGCACCTACGACGAAGTGCTGGCCTGCGACAAGGAAGCCTTCAACCGCTTCTTCCACGCGATGATCGCCGCCGGCCACTATTTCGCCCCGTCGGCCTTCGAAGCCGGCTTCGTCTCGGCCGCGCACAGCGATGCCGACATCGCCGGCACCATCGCCGCCGCCGATGCCTGGTTCGGACAAGCGCAATGAGTACCGCGACTGCCTGGATCGTCCTCTTTTTCGCCGGCCTGTGCGAAATCGGCTGGGCGGTCGGACTGAAATACACCGAAGGATTTTCGCGCCTGTGGCCGAGCGTGGCGACAGTCATCGCCATGATCGTCAGCGTCGTCCTGCTCGGCTGGTCGCTGAAAACCCTGCCGCTGGGCACTGCCTACGCGGTGTGGACCGGCATCGGCGCGGTCGGCACGGCCATCTGCGGCATGGTCCTGTTCGGTGAATCGCGCGAAGCGCTGCGCCTGGCCAGCATCGCCCTGATCGTTGCCGGCATCGTCGGGCTCAAGCTGCTGACACCCGACAGCCACTGATCACATCAGGAACAGCGTCGCCAGGCCGAGGAAGATGAAGAAACCACCGGAATCGGTGAGCGCGGTGATCATCACCGAGCCGCCGATGGCCGGATCCGCGCCGAACTTCTGCCGCATCAGCGGAATGCCGACCCCGGCCAGCGCGGCAAGCAGCAGGTTGAGCGTCATCGCCGCGGTCATCACCAGCCCGAGCTGGTAGCTGCCGTACAGCCACCAGGCGGCGACGCCGAGCAAACCGCCCCAGATCAGGCCGTTGATGCTGGCCACGCCGAGTTCCTTGCGCAGCAGGCGGCGCATGGCGTCCGGCTGGACCTGCCCCATGGCAATCGCGCGCACGATCATGGTGATCGTCTGATTGCCGGAATTGCCGCCGATGCCGGCGACAATCGGCATCAGCGCAGCCAGGGCCACCAGTTTCTCGATCGACCCCTCGAAAGCGCCGATCACGCGCGAGGCAATGAAGGCGGTGACCAGATTGACCGCCAGCCAGGCCCAGCGGTTCTTCACCGAGTCCCAGACCGAGGCGAAGATGTCTTCTTCCTCGCGCAGACCGGCGTGCGCCAGTTGCTCCTGTTCGGCTTCCTCGCGGATGAAGTCGACCACGTCGTTAACGGTGACACGGCCAAGCAGCCTGCCTTCCGGATCAACCACCGGCGCCGACACCAGGTCATAGCGCTCGAAGGCCTTGGCCGCGTCCTCGGCATCGTCGTCCGGCTCGAACTCGACGAAATCCGATTTCATCAGTGCGCCGACTTCGCTTTCCGGGTCGCTGACCAGCAGCACATTGACCGGTAGCACGCCTTTCAGGTGTTCCTCGCGGTCGATCACGAACAACTGGTCGGTGTGATCAGGCAATTCCTCGAAACGGCGCAGGTAACGCAGCACGACTTCCAGCGTCACATCCTCGCGCACGGTGACCATGTCGAAGTCCATGATCGAACCGACCGAGTCTTCCGCGTAGGACATCGCCGCCCGCAGGTGCTCGCGCTCCTCGGCCGGCAGGCTGCGGAAGACGTCATCGATAACGCCTTGCGGCAGGTCCGGAGCCAGGTCCGCGAGTTCGTCGGCGTCGAGGGTTTCGGCGGCGGCAACGAGTTCGTTGCGGGCCATCGTCTCGATCAGGCTTTCGCGCACCGCATCCGAGACTTCGAGCAGGATATCGCCATCGTGCTCGGCCTTGACCAGATCCCAGACGATCAAGCGTTCGTCGGGCGGCAGGGCTTCGAGGATGTAGGCAATGTCGGCGGGGTGCATCGGCTCCAGCTTGTGCTGGAGTTCGTGCAGGTGCTGCTTGTGCACCAGGTCTTCGACCAGATCGTGGCGCGGACCTTCCTGACGATGAACCAGATCCTCGACCAGTTTGTGCCGGGCGAGCAGGGTCTGCACCTCGGCCAGGCGCTCCTGCAGGTCGTCACTATCGGTCAGTTGGTTGTCTTCGCTCATGGTGCAGTGCCGCAAAAGATGCACCATTTTAGCACCGCCAGGCAGGCTGCCACTTGGCGAATTACTGCGGATTTCCCCTAGGGAAGCACCGCCGACGGCATGCGCGCCAGGATGATCGCCGTTTTACGCCCGAGGCCCGGCGCATTGCGGTTGCGGTCGTAAAAGCGCGGATTGGGCACCATCCCGGCCAGCCGGGCGGCCTGGGCCGGCCCCAGCTGAGCGGCGCTGACGCCGTAATAGTGACGGGCCGCCGCCTCGGCACCGAAAACCCCGTTACCCCATTCGATCACGTTGAGATAAACCTCGAAAATCCGCTGCTTGCTCCACAGGTTTTCCAGCATCAGGGTGATCACGGCCTCGTTGGCCTTACGGAAATACGATTTGCTCGGCGACAGGAAGAGGTTTTTCGCCAGTTGCTGGCTGATGGTCGAGCCACCGGCGACGAAACGCCCCTTCTTCTGGTTCTTTTCAATGGCTTTCTGGATACCTTCCCAATCGAAGCCTTCATGATCGACGAACTTGGCGTCTTCGGCAGCGATGATCGCCCGCTTCAGATGCACGGAAATCTTCTCGTACGGCACCCACTGCTGACGCAACTGGGCCTGCGGGTTCTTCTGCCGCAACTCGGCCAGGCGAATTTCCATGAAGCGGGTCATGCCAGGATTGAAACTCGCCCAGAACATCACCCACAGGAACAGCCAGAGCAGCCAGGCGAAAGCCAGCGCCAGCAGGGCCAGCAGCCCCCACTTCAGCCAGCGGCCGACGGCTTTCATCCGCCCAGCGCCGCCCGCAGTTCGGCCAGCACGGGTGCCGTCGCCGGGCGCACGCCGCGCCAGACAAAAAAGGCTTCGGCCGCCTGCCCCACCAGCATGCCCAGGCCGTCGGCACAGCGCCCAGCCCCTTGCATCCTGGCCTGGGCGAGAAAAGGCGTTTCCCCCTTGCCGTACATCATGTCGTAAGCCAGCGAGGCTGGAGCGAACAAGCCGGCCGGCAGGGGCAGGGTGGCGCCGCTCAGGCTGGCCGAGGTGGCGTTAATGACCAGATCAAAGGAATTTCCCGCCAGATCAGCGAAATTCGACGCCCGGACCGGACCCAGATCGGCAAAAACATCGGCCAGCAATTGCGCCTTGTCGCTACTGCGATTGGCAATCACCAGCGTCGCCGGGCGGGTCGCCAGCAGCGGTTCGACGACGCCGCGTGCGGCACCGCCGGCGCCAAGCAACAGGATGCGCCGACCGGCCGGCGAGAAGCCGAGGTTGTCGACGATATCGGCAACTAGGCCGGCACCGTCGGTATTGTCGCCGCAGCATAGCCCATCGACGAAACTCAGCGTATTGACCGCGCCGGCCCGCTTGGCCCGCGGCGTCAACGCCGCGCACATGCGGAAGGCCTCTTCCTTGAACGGCACCGTCACATTGGCACCTCGACCACCGGCCGCGACGAAGGCTCGCACCGCCTCGGCAAAACCATCGACCGGCGCCAACCGTGCCTCGTAAATCACCGACTCACCGGTCTCCCGGGCGAAGGCAGCGTGAATGAACGGAGACTTGGAATGGGCAATCGGGTTGCCGAAAACGCAGTAAAGGTCGGTCATGGTTCAGCGGCTGCTTGAGTCGAGCGTATCGCCCGGGACGAAATTCCATTCCCGGGCAAAGGACAGGATGGTCGCCCCGCCCATCGCCTCGCGCGGAATCGGGCCGAACGGCGCGGCCATCCGGAGAATGCGCATGGCCGCCTGGTCGAGAACCTTGTGCCCCGACGAGCGGGAAATTTCGGCGTTGAACAGGCTGCCGTCCTCGACCCGCAATTCAACGAAGATGACGACGCGCCCGTAAAGCTTGCCGCGCGCCTCATCCGGATAATTCAGGGTGCCGATGCGCTCGACCTTCTGTTTCCAGGCGTCGAAATACGGCGCCAGCGTGTATTCCTGGGCACGCGCGCCGACAAACTTCTTCTGTGGCCGCTTGTTGTACTCGTCGGCCATCTTGGCAATCTCGCCCTCAAGCCGGGCCATCGCCCGCGCTGCATCGGCAAGATCGCGCCCGCTCAGCGGCGAAGGTACGGGCTGGTCGCTGCGCGTCTCGGCAGTCGCCACCTTGGCCAGGCTGGCGGCCTGGGTCAGCATCTTCTGTTGCGCGGCCTCAAGCTCCTGCACCCGCTTGCGCATCTGCTGCAGATCGCTGCCGTCGACTTGCTGGCGGGTCGGCGGTAGCGGCGTCCTGGCCCGGCGATCGGCGTCGGTGTTGCCGCCGCCGTCGAGGTTGGCTTGCGCCAGCGCCTGGGCGTCGCTCGGCGGCCGTTGCGACCGGGCATTGACCAGGATGATGTCGAGCGCCTTCTCGCGCGCCACTTGCGAGGCTTCAGGAAAAGCGAAATGCAGACTGAGCAGCAGCGCGTGAACCAGCAGCGAGACCCCGATGGCCAACCACAGGCGCCGGTCGTTGCCCGGCACACGATAGGGTCTCAGGTGCACTTTCCCGCTCACTGCGACACGTCCTCCTCAGCCTCCACCGGATCGGCCGCATCAAGCAGGTTCAGGAAACGCATGTCGACTTCCGGACCGAGCAGGTCGATGTGCTCGACCGACAGGCGCAGACGCTGCCCCGGCAGCAGATCGGGCGGCGCCGACGGCACCCGCACCAGCAACGGCAGATGATCAAGCTTGCACAGTTGCTCGCGGCGCACGGTCGCTTCGATCTCGGCGACCTGATGCTGCTGCAGCCAGCGCAGGCACCAGTAACGCTCCATCAGACGCTGGAATTCGGCGTAGGCGGCGTAGGTCAGTTCGAAATCGCGCATCGCCCCAAACAGCTCGGCCGACTTCTGCGGAAAAGGCGGCGGATTGCCGCGCAGGCAGGCGATCAACTGCCACTGGTTGACCAGGTCGCAGTAGCGGCGCAGCGGCGAGGTCATCCAGGCGTATTGCGGCACGCCCAGGCCTTCGTGCGGCAGCGGCGAGGTGGTCATGCGCACCTTGCCCTGGGTCTGGGCGCGGTACAGGCAGGCAATGTTCTTCTCGGCGAGCAGGCCACCCCAGGTCGAATTGGCGACGATCATCAGCTCGGCGACCAGCTTGTCGAGCGGACTGCCGCGCTTGCGCTCGGAAATCTCGACCGAACAGCTTTCCGGGTCGGCAAGATCGCCGACGATGGCGAAGTTGTAGTCGTTGATGCCCTGCGTTGCCGACGGCTTGCCGCGGCGGCCTTCGCAGGCGTTGGCGAAGTGCCACAGGTGCAGCAGTTCGCGGGCAAAGGGCTTGTCCGGCAGGGCGCCGCCGACCGTCTCGGCGTTGAACCAGGGTTCGACGTCATGGTGACGCAGGTTGTCGGCGATATGCACCAGTTCGACGCAGGATTCGTGGGAAAGCACCTCGAACACGTCGTTGACCGTCAGATACAGCGACACCGCCGGACAATCGACGCCACCGGCCAGCGTGTAGTTCTGGACCACGGCATCGGGCAGCATGGTGATCTTGTTGCCGGGCATGTACACCGTCGACAGCCGCGCGCGGGCAACGCCGTCGAGCGGCGAACCGTGTTCGATGGCCAGCCCCGGCGCGGCGATGTGGATGCCGATGCGGGTGCCGATGCCGGGCAGCCAGGTCACCGACAGCGCGTCGTCGATCTCGGTGGTGTTGGCGTCGTCGATCGAGAAGGCGCTCACGCCGGCTTTCGGCAGATCGGACGGCAGGCCGGGCGCCTCAAGCGCCGGGAAGCCGGTGCCCCTGGGAAACTGCTCGTGCAGGAAACGCTTGTAGTGCAGATGGTAGGCCGACTTGATCGCGCCGCACTTGAACAGCAGTTGCGCGGCGGACAAGCCGGTTTCGGCGCAGGCGCTCTCGAAGGCCTTGGTTTCCGGCTTGTTGCGGTCCGGCGCGTAGAGCAGGGCATCGGTCAAGGCGCCGATTTCCGGCGGCAGGCGGAATTCCTTCAGCTCGGCAAGCCAGCCTTCCATCGCCAGCGCTTGCTGACGCTTTTTTTCAAGATTGGCCAGAGCAGCTGCGAGAATGTCGGCAGGCGCCTTGCGGAAGCGGCCCTTGCCTTTGCGGTGGAAGTAGACGGGCGCTGCGTGCAGGGCAAGCAGCACCGCCGTCGCTTCGAGCGGCGCGGGGTCGTGTCCGTAGTAATCACGGGCAAAATCCAGAAACGAAAATTCGCCATCGCTGACGCACTCCCACAGGAAATCGGCCTCGATCTCCCCGGCCAGCGGCGTCGCCTGCTCGAGCAGGTGGGCGGCGGAGGGAGTCGCGAAACGCAACAACACGGTGGCGGCCTTGATCTTGCTGCGCTTGCCGGTCGGCAATTCGACCTGCAACGAGCTGTCGTTGTCGGCCATGATGGTGCCGGCCTTGAAGCCGCCGTCTTCTTCAAACAATACATTCATCGGCGGATTATAGCCCGGCAAATTCAATGAGTTGCGGCAACATCTCGGGAAAGCGCGTGAAGCTGTGGTCGCCGCCCTCGAAGACGCTCTGCCGGCAGCCGAACCAGAAAGCCTGGGCATCGTGGTAGTCGAGCACTTCGTCGCCGGTTTCCAGCCACAGCCAGTAGCGCGACGGCGTCGGCGGCAATACCTGGGCCGACAATTGGGCAGCGTGTTCGGCGGTGAAACCGAAACGCTCGCCGCTGTGGTAATTGACGTGTTCGCCGACGAACTTGCCGACATCGATGCGGGCAACGGCAGCCGGGTTGATCAGTAGCGCCTTCAGTCCATATGTTTCAGCCAGAAAACTGGCGTAATGACCGCCCAACGACGAGCCGACCAGGGTCACCGGCTCGTTGGCCGCTTCGATCCATTGCCCCATGTCGGCCATTGCCTGCGCCGGCACCGGCGACAGTTGCGGGCAATGGAACTTCTCGGCCAGGCCGCGCTCGGCCATCGCCGCCCCGAGCAGGCGCGCCTTCCACGAAGCCGGCGAGGAACAGAAGCCGTGCAGGTAGAGGATCAAGCCGTCCACTCCACCCAGCCCATCTGCGCCGTCAGCAGCACGATCACGCCGAAGACGATGCGGTACCAGGCGAATACGGTGAAGTCGTGGTTGGAAATGTAGCGGACCAGCGCCTTGACGCTGAGCATGGCGGCGACAAAGGAGGCAACGAAACCGACGGCGAACACCGGCAGGTCTTCCAGGCGCAGGATGTCCCAGTTTTTGTACACGTCGTAGATGGTCGCCGCGAACATGGTCGGAATGGCCAGGAAGAAAGAGAACTCGGTTGCCGTCTTGCGCGACAGGCCGAAAATCAGCCCGCCCATGATCGTCGCCCCCGACCGCGATGTCCCGGGGAACATCGCCACCGCCTGGGCGAAACCGACCTTGAGCGCATCCGGCCAGCGCATTTCGTCAACGCTGTTGATGCGCGGCTGGTAGACCTTGCGTTCGATGTAGAGGATCAGGAAACCGCCGACGATCAGGGCCCCGGCCACGGTCAGCGGATTGAACAGGTAGGTCTTGATGGTGCTGTGGAACATCAGCCCGAGCACCGCCGCCGGCAGAAAACCGACCACCAGCAGACCGACGAAACGCTGCTGCACCGGATCGGAACGCAAGCCGCCGGCAACCTTGACGATCCGCTCGCGATACAGCCAGCACACCGCCAGGATGGCGGCCAACTGGATGACGATCTTGAATACCTTGCTCTGCTCGTCGGTGTAGTCGAGCAGGCTGCCGACGATGATCAGGTGGCCGGTCGACGAGATCGGCAGGAATTCGGTCAGCCCCTCGACGATACCGAGGATCAGGGCTTTGAGAAGGAGAATCGGGTCCATGCGGGGCGTTCCATGACAAGAGCGCGCATTTTACCCTCATGGACGTGTCATGGCTTCGAGATCGGCCAGCCAGCGCAAGGCCTCGTCCCGACTTTCTCCACACATTTCCGCCGAGGGCCGCAGACCGGAACAGCAGCCCGGGCGCTCGGGCTGGCCAAACAAACGGCAACGCAGCTCGGCGTCGAGATGCCGGCAAGGCACACCGGCCGGCTTGGCCAGGGAACTGATCGACGGCGCGATGCAGCAGGCACCACAACCCGGCCGGCACGCCAGACTCACTTGCTGTCGGCCGGTGATTGCTGGCGGATCATGTGTTCGGCCAGCGTCGCATAGAGCGGTTTGGAAACCATGCGCGATACCGCCGACGCGATCAGCGCCGTCGCCATCAGGCCAATCACCAGCGAATAGCCGTCGACCATTTCCATGACGATGATGAAGGCGGTGATCGGCGCCTGCGTTGCCGCCGCCAGGAAACCGACCATGCACAGGACGACGATGGTGGTCGGGAAGGCCTGGCCGGCCAGCAAGGGCACCAGATCCTGGCCGATGCCGGCGCCGATCGACAGCGACGGGGCAAAAATGCCGCCGGGCAGACCGGTCAGGTAGGAAACCACAGTCGCGACGAACTTGGCCGGACCGTAGTACCAGGGCAGATCGGCCTGGCCGCTCAACAGCGACTTGGTCTCGGCAAAACCGCTGCCCCAGATCACGCCGCCGGTAACCCAGCCCAGAGACGCCAGCAGGAGGCCGCAGAAGACCACGAACCAATAGGGATGCGCGCCGCGAAAACGCGCCAGTCGGCCGTGCCAGCCAATCACCGAGATGAGCAGCATGCGCGCGAACAGGCCGCCGGCAAAACCGGTGACGACGGCGCAGACGAGGATGGTGTACATCAGTTCCGAACTCTCGCCGAAGACCACGACCCGGCCAAAATAGTTGTCGTTGCCGAGGAAATACTGGGCAATCACCCCGGCCAGCACGATGGCGGTAATGACCACGCCGCTCATCCGCGACTCGACGCTGCGCGACAATTCCTCGATGGCGAAGACGATCCCGGCCAGCGGCGCGTTGAACGCCGCTGCGATCCCCGCCGCACCGCCGGCGACCAGCAGGTGCTGGCGATGAATGCGCAGCGTCGCCGGCATGAAACGCCCGGCCGCCGCCATCAGGCTGGCACCGACCTGCACGGTCGGCCCCTCGCGACCGAAGGAAAAGCCGGCACCGACCGCCGCCACCCCCAGCATGATCTTGCCGAAAGCGATGCGCAGCGAAACCAGCGGTCGCCACGGACCGGAGGGCGGTCGCTTCATCTCGGCAATCACTTGCGGAATGCCACTACCCTGCGCCCCGGGGAAGTACGTCCGGGTCAGCCAAAGCAACCCGGCGCCGGCCAGCGGCGTGACGATGAAGGGCATCCACGGGTAAAGCGCTGCCGCATGGGCAAACCGCTCGGCCGCACCATCGCTCAACAGGGCGAAGAGCACCGCCGCCAGGCCAACGACGATCCCGCACCCCCAAAACACCAGGCGCCCGCCCCAGATGCGCAGACGCGCGAGCAGGTGATACTGGTTGGCGCGGACATAGACCTGCGCCTGCCGCAAACGACTTTCCAGTCGCTGGCGGACAGTCACCATCCAGCCCGGGTCAGGCAGCACGCGAGTCAGCCCGGTTTACAGCTTGCGATAGATCTCGGCGCCGGTCTTGACGAACTCGACGGCCTTGGTTTCCATCCCCTTCTGCAAGGCATCTTCCTCGTTCAGGCCTTGTTGTGCAGCGAAATCGCGCACATCCTGCGTGATCTTCATCGAACAGAAGTGCGGACCGCACATCGAGCAAAAGTGCGCGACCTTGGCCGATTCCTTGGGCAGGGTCTCGTCGTGGAAGGACTTGGCCTTGTCCGGGTCGAGGCCGAGGTTGAACTGATCGTCCCAGCGGAACTCGTAGCGCGCCTTGCTCAAGGCGTTGTCGCGGATCTGCGCGCCGGGATGGCCCTTGGCCAGGTCGGCGGCGTGGGCGGCCAGCTTGTAGGTGATGATGCCTTCCTTGACGTCATTCTTGTCCGGGAGACCGAGGTGTTCCTTCGGCGTCACGTAGCAGAGCATGGCCGTGCCGTACCAGCCGATCATCGCGGCGCCGATGCCGCTGGTGATGTGGTCGTAGCCCGGCGCGATGTCGGTGGTCAAGGGACCGAGCGTGTAGAACGGGGCTTCCTTGCAGTATTCGAGCTGCAGGTCCATGTTCTCCTTGATCAGGTGCATCGGCACGTGGCCCGGGCCTTCGATGATGGTCTGCACGTCGTGCTTCCAGGCGATCTCGGTGAGTTCGCCCAGCGTCTTCAACTCACCCAGTTGCGCTTCGTCGTTGGCGTCGTAGATCGAGCCGGGACGCAGGCCGTCGCCGAGGCTGAAGGCCACGTCGTAGGCCTTCATGATTTCGCAGATTTCCTCGAAATGCGTGTAGAGGAAGCTTTCCTTGTGATGCGCCAGGCACCACTTGGCCATGATCGAACCGCCACGGCTGACGATGCCGGTCATGCGGTTGGCGGTCATCGGGATGTAGCGCAGCAACACGCCGGCGTGGATGGTGAAGTAGTCGACGCCCTGCTCGGCCTGTTCGATCAGCGTGTCGCGGAAGATTTCCCAGGTCAGGTCCTCGGCCTTGCCGTTGACCTTCTCCAGCGCCTGGTAGATCGGCACGGTGCCAATGGGGACCGGGCTGTTGCGGATGATCCACTCGCGCGTTTCGTGGATGTTCTTGCCGGTGGACAGGTCCATCACCGTGTCGCCGCCCCAGCGGATCGACCAGGTCATCTTCTCGACTTCTTCCTGAATGGACGAGCCGAGCGCCGAGTTGCCGATATTGGCGTTGATCTTGGTCAGGAAGTTGCGGCCGATGATCATCGGCTCGCTTTCCGGGTGGTTGATGTTGTTCGGGATGATGGCGCGGCCGCGTGCGACTTCGCTGCGCACGAATTCCGGGGTGATCTCGGCCGGGATGCTGGCACCGAAATTCTGGCCCGGATGCTGGCGGGTCAGCAGCTTGGCCATCTTCTCGCCCATCGGGCCGGTCGCTTTCAGCGATTCGATGTAGGCGGCGCGATTGAGGTTCTCACGGATCGCCACATATTCCATTTCCGGTGTGATGATGCCTTTGCGGGCGTAATGCATCTGCGACACATTGGCACCGGCCTTGGCGCGGCGCGGCTTGCGGTGCAGGCCGGGGAAGCGCAGTTCGTCGAGTGCCTTGTCGGCAGCGCGCTGGCGACCGAATTCGGAAGACAGGTCGGGCAGTTCCTCGGTGTCGCCGCGCTCGGCGATCCACTGAGCACGCATGGCCGGCAGGCCGGAGCGGATGTCGATCTGCACCGCCGGGTCGGAGTAGGGACCGGAACAGTCATAAACGTAGATCGGTGGATTCTTCTCGCCGCCGAAGCCGGTCGGCGTGTCGGCTTGCGAGATTTCGCGCATCGGCACCCGGATATCCGGCCGCGAGCCTTCGACATAGATCTTGCGGGAATTGGGCAGCGGCTGGATGGCGGCCTCGTCGACGTGGGCGTTGGCGGCGAGGAAGGTGTCTTTGGCGTTCATGAGTGCTCCATGCGGGGATTCAGCAGGGTAAGACGAGCAAGGAGCGATCTGGTTCCAACGGCAGAGTTCGTTTCCCTACGACGGCATGACCCGGTCAGGTTCGAAGGGTATGTCTCAGCCGGACCGGCGTGATGCAGCGCGATCGGCACCCCTAACGACTGGGCTGCAAGTTACTGGAAACACAGGCAAAATGCAAGAAATGTGCGGCGCGCCTCAAGATTTCCAGAATTTGGTCGAAATAACTCCGACAAGTGCCCGTATTTCAAGAAAAACAGAAGGAAAAAGCATGCGCCTGATGACCATTGCCATCGCCCTGGCCACCCTGCCCTGGGTCGCTTCGGCTGCACCGAGCTGGCAGAACATTTCTGCCGAATCCGGTCGCCGCATCGAACTCGACCGCAGCACGCTGAAGCGTAACGGCAACGTCGTCGAGGCGCAGAGCCGGGTCACGCTCGATCGCGAACTGATCGACAACCGCACCGGTACGCCCTACAAGATCATCGAGGCGATCACTCGCTACGACTGCTCGACCCGCAGCGCCCGGACCATCAAGCGCATCTATCGCCAGACCGACAAGGACACCATCCGCGAGGAAGACATTGCCGGCGCCGAACTGCCGGTACGCAGCGGCACCCTGGACGACCGGGTGTTGCGCGAAGTCTGCCGCCCGCCAAAGGACAGTGCCGCCGAACTCGCCAACAAGGCCAACGACGCCGCCACCCAGTTGCAGCAAGCCAACGAGGCCCTGCTCAAGAAGGAACTGGCCAAGACCGAAAAACCGCCTGCGGTGAAAACGGCCGAAACCCCCGGTAGCGCCCCCGTGCCGTCGATCCGCCCCAACCTCAGGGCGGCCATGGAAGGCAAACCTGCTGCCGAGCAACAGCCGCCTGCGCCACTCGAAACTCCGGCCCCGTCGGCGAGCAAGCCCCCCCCAACGATCAACGTACCCAGCGGGACCACACAGGTGGTCCGCAACAATGCACCGTCGCCGCGACCGACCCCGAAGCCGGCCGCCAAACCGTCCGCCAAATCTCCGGCGCCCCCCCAGAGTGGCTACATGCTTGAACTGGTCCGTGCCGAGCAGGCGATCCGGCCACCGGTAAAGTGGAGCTACGAGGGGGCCGGCGGCCCGGACAACTGGGCCCGCATCGACCCGCGCAATGCGCTGTGCGCAAGCGGGCAACGGCAATCTCCGATCGACATCCGCGATGGCATCAAGGTCGATCTCGAGCCGATCCGCTTCGATTACCGCGCCTCGACCTTCCGCATCGTGGACGATGGCCATTCGGTCAGCGTGAACGTCGGCGACAGCAGTTTCTCGCTGACCGGCAAGACCTACGACCTCGAGCAGATCGTCTTCCGGCGCCCGGGGGAAACACGGGTCAACGGGCAACGCTACGAGATGTCGGCGCAGTTGATGCACCGCGCCACGGACGGCAGCCTGGCCGTCGTCGAGATACTCTTCGAGCGCGGTGCCGAGCACCCGCAGATCCAGACGCTGTGGAACCACCTGCCGCTGGAAAAGCAGGCACCGGTCCAGCCGCCCAAGGCCGTGCTCGAACCTGCCCGCCTGCTACCGGAATCGGGGCATTACTACACTTTCATGGGCTCCCTGAGCACGCCGCCCTGCACCGAAGGCGTCCTGTGGATCGTCATGAAGCAGCCGATACAGGTTTCCGACGACCAGGTCCGCATCTTCAGCCGCCTGTACCGGAACAACGCACGGCCGGTCCAGCCCACCGGCGACCGCCTGATCAAGGAAAGTCGCTGACACGGCAGGCGCAGCGCGCATCCGCGGCTCGGGTATAATCGGCTTTTGTCCGAACCAAAATATTAGCTCATGCTAATATGACGCCTGCGGAGATTTTCATGAACATCGAACAAGCGCGCTTCAACATGATCGAACAACAGATTCGGCCCTGGGAGGTACTCGACCCCCAGGTGCTCGATCTGCTTTTCGTCGTCAAGCGCGAGGATTTCGTACCTGCCGCCTATCGCAACCTGGCATTTGCCGACCTGGAAATTCCGCTGGCTGACGGCCAGGTCATGCTGGCCCCGCGCGTGGAAGCCCGCCTGCTGCAGGAACTGGGTGTGCGCAAGGGCGACAAGGTGCTGGAAATCGGCACCGGCAGCGGCTACATGGCCGCACTCCTGGCTGCGCGTGCCGAGCATGTGGTCAGCCTGGAAATCCGCCCGGAAATTGCCGCCACCGCCCGCGAAAACCTCCAGCGTGCCGGTATCGACAACGTCAACGTCGAATGCGCCGACGGCATCGCCGGCTGGCCGCAGCGCGCCCCCTTCGACGTGATCGTGTTTTCCGGTTCGGTGGCGCAGATTCCGCCGGCCGTGCTCAAGCAGTTGCGCGTCGGCGGCCGACTGGCCGCAGTCGTCGGCGAGGCGCCGGTCATGGAAGCGCAACTGATCACCTGCGTCGCCGAAGGCGTGTTCAACACGATCAACCTGTTCGAAACCGTGGTTCCGGCACTCGATGGTGGTCAGCCCAAACAGGAATTCAGCCTCTGATGCAGCAGATACGGGCAAAGCAACTGGCGGAATGGCTGGCCGACGACAAGCGGCCGCCGCCCCTGTTGCTCGATGTCCGTGAGCCGTGGGAAGTCGCGCTCTGCCGGATCGATGGCAGCGAGCACATGCCGATGCACCTGGTCCCGGTCCGCTGCGAGGAACTCGACCCTGATCGCGACATCGTCGTCATCTGCCATCATGGTGGGCGCAGCATGCAGGTCGCCATGTTTCTCGAACGCAAAGGCTGTACATCGCTCTTCAATCTGCTTGGCGGTGTTGAAGCCTGGGCCTGCGAAGTCGATACCAGCATGAGCCGCTATTGAGGACTCGCATGAAAAAGATCGCCTGGCTGCTAGCCTTCCCGTTGTTTGCCTCGCCGCTGTCCGCTGCCGACCTGATGCAGGTCTATCAGGAAGCCCGTGACAACGATCCCGTTTTCGCTGCCGCCCGCGCCACGCTGGAGGCTGGTCGCGAAAAGGCCCCGCAGGGACGGGCCGGACTTTTGCCCAGTCTGACACTGTCGGGCAACACGGTGTGGAACGACAGTGAAGTCGAACCCCGGGGCGGACGCACGATCAATAACCAGTACAACACCAACGGCTATCAACTGACCCTGTCGCAGCCCCTGTTCCGCTGGCAGAACTGGGTGGCCTACGATCAGGCCAAACTGCAGGTGGCCCAGGCCGAAGCCAATTTCGTCCAGGCCCGCCAGGATCTGATCCTGCGCGTCGCCCAGGCCTATTTCGACGTGCTCTACGCCAGCGAAAACCTGAGCGCCGTCCGCGCCAACAAGGAAGCCACGGCACAACAACTGGAACTGGCCAAGAAGACCTTCGAGGTCGGGACGGCAACGATCACCGATACGCATGAAGCGCAGGCGCGTTTCGACCTGGTCACAGCACAGGAGATCGCCGCCGAAAGCGAACTCGAAATCCGCCGCCAGAGCCTGCAGATCCTGCTTGGCCGCATGCCGGACAGCCTCGCCGTACCACGCAAGGACGCCGTACTGAACCCGCCCGAGCCGAACCGGCTGCAGGACTGGATCGACGCCGCGGAAAAGGATGCGCTGCCGGTGCAGATCCAGCTCGCCCAGGCCGAAATCGCCGCCCGCGAGGTGGACAAGCAGCGCGCCGGCCACTACCCGACCGTCGATATCGTCGCCAATCGCGGCAAGGCCAAGACCTTCAACAATACGGCCATCGACTCCGATTACAGCAACATCGGCCTGCAACTGAACATCCCGTTGTTCCAGGGCGGCCTGACCACCTCCCGCCAGCGCGAAGCCGGGGCCAACCGCGAAGCCGCCCGTGCCGGACTGGAATCCGCGCGCCGCAACGCGACGCTGGCCGCCCGCCAGCATTACCTCGGCGTCACCAACGGCCTGGCCCAGGTCAATGCACTCAAGGCCGCGCTGATCTCGTCGCAGTCGGCACTGGAGTCGAACAAGCTGGGCTACGAAGTCGGCGTGCGCATCAACATCGACGTGCTCAATGCCGAGAACCAGCTCTACGTCACCCGTCGCGACCTGGCCAAGGCCACCTTCGACACGCTGATGGCGCAACTGCGCCTGAAGGCCGCCGTCGGCGCGCTGGGCGAAGACGACCTGGCCCGGATCAACAGCCTGCTTGAGCCGCGCAGCGTTCAATAAGACGCAAGGTACGCGCCGTTGCCCCCCGGTGGGCGGCGGCGAACTCACCACAGGCTTGGCGCATGGCGGCGAGTTGCCCGGCATCCTGTAACAGCCCCTGAACCTGCCCGACGAGTGCCGGCGCATCGGCGACCCGCCGGGCCGCACCGGCGGCGATGGCATCCTCGGTCGCACTCAGGAAATTGAAGGTGTGCGGACCGACCAGCACCGGACAGCCACACGCCGCCGCCTCGATGAGGTTCTGCCCACCCAGCGGCAACAGGCTGCCGCCAATGAATGCGACATCGGCCAGCGTGTAATAGGCCGCCATCTCGCCCATGCTGTCGCCGAGCCAGACCCGGGTATCCGCCGTCGGCAAACCCTCGCTGCGCCGCCGGTAAGCGATGCCACGCGCAGCCAGCAGGCTGGCCACTTCATCGAAGCGCTGCGGGTGGCGCGGCACCAGGACGAGCAAGACATCGCCGGGGGCACTGCACCAGGCGTCGAGCAGCAGTGCCTCTTCGCCCTCACGGGTGCTGGCAGCCAGCCAGATTGCCCGTCCAGCCAGCGCCTGACGCCAGCTTTCGCCCAACTGGCGACGCTCGGCGGCCGGCTCGACATCGAATTTCAGGTTGCCGCACACCTCGACCGACGGCGCCCCCAGTGCCGCCAGCCGCCCGGCATCGGCAGCCGTCTGGGCGGCAACTGCGGACAAGCGGGCGCAAGCCGGCCGGGTCAGTGCCGCAAAGCGCCCATAACCCCTGGCCGAACGCGCCGACAGGCGGGCATTGACCAGCGCCACCGGCAGCTTGCGCCGGGCACAGGCTGCCAGCAGATTCGGCCAGATCTCGGTTTCCATGAGCACGCCGAAACTTGGCGAGAAATGATCGAGAAAACGCCCGACGGCATCTGGCAGATCGTAAGGCAGATAGGCCTGGATCACCCGCTCGCCATATACCTCGGCACCGGCGGCGCGACCAGTCGGGGTCATGCCGGTCAGCAGGATGCGGGCGTCCGGCCAACGCGCCTGCAGCGCCTCGATCAAGGGCTGGGCGGCACGCGTTTCGCCGACCGAGACCGCATGCACCCAGATCAGCGGGCCGTGCCGGGCAACTGGCGGCCGACCATAGATACCGAAGCGTTCGCCGACATGCGCCCGGTAAGCCGGCTGTTTCCGCCCGCGCAGGAACAATCGCAGCAGGATCGCCGGCAGCAGCAGGTAGAGCAGCAGCGCGTAGACGAAACGGGCCATCAGCCGGGAACCGCCATCAATTCTGCCAGCACCGCTGCGACCGCCGGACATTGCCCTTTACCGCCGAGATTGCGATGGAAACCGGCACCGTAAACGCCGGTCAGTCCCGGCTCGGTCGCCGTATAGAGGGCAATGGTCGGGGTTTTCAGGGCAACGGCAAGATGTGTCAGGCCGGTATCGACGCCGACCACCGCCCGCGCGCCGGCGAGCAGGGTGGCCAGGGCATCGATGCGCAGCGGCGGCGCCGCCAGCGCGCCTGGAATGGCGGCGGCAAGACGCGCCGCACGGGCACGCTCCTGCGGATTGCCGGCCGGCAGCACGACCCCCAGACCCTGCGCGCGCAACGCCTGCCCCAGCGCAATCCAGTGCGCCTCCGGCCACAGCTTGTCGTCGCGGCTGGTGGCGCTGAGCAGGACGGCATACGGCCCTGCCGACAGCCAGTCGAGGGCGATGGCCGGCGCCTGGATGCCGTAATCGACCGCATCGGCAACGGGATAATCGAGCGCCGCCGCTGCCAGCATGCGGTTGCGCACGACGGCGTGCAAGTCGCGCGCAACCCCGAAATGCCGGTCGTAAAAACGGGCGGCCAGCGGCTCCCTGGCCGACTCGCTGTCGTAACCGGCCAAAGGTCCGTTGGCCCGGGAAGCGAGCAGGGCACTCTTGAACAACCCTTGAGTATCGAGCACCAGGTCGTAGTCGACCTCGCGCATGCGCTGCCGGAATTCGCCGATTTCCCGCCAGGTCTCGGCCTTGAGCAAGGCCTTGCGCCAGCGCCGGACCGCCACCGGAATGATCCGGCCGACCGCCGGATGCAGGCGCGGCACGGCGGCAAAACTCTCCTCGACGCACCAGTCAAGCTTCGCCTGCGGAAATTGACGGTGGATATCGGTCGCCACCGGCAGGTTATGTATGACGTCGCCGAGCGAAGAAGTTTTGACCAGCAGGATGCGCATCAGCCATGCACCAGGAAGACGAAACCGCGATTATAGATCGCCGGCGCCGCCCTTTCCTTTCCCGGACGGCAGACGGGGTGCTTGCGCTAAAATACGGCCTTTCGCTCAACGGACCTCAACCATGTGTGGCATCGTCGCGGCAGCCGCCGACAAGAACATCGTTCCCATCCTCGTCGAAGGGCTGAAGAAGCTCGAATACCGCGGCTACGACTCGGCCGGCCTGGCCGTCATCGGCGCCGACCGGATCGAGCGGGTGCGTTCGGTCGGGCGCGTTGCCGAACTGGAAAGCGCCTCGGCCGATACCGCATCGCCGACCGGCATTGCCCATACCCGCTGGGCAACCCACGGCGTGCCCTCGGAACGCAACGCCCACCCGCATGTTTCCGGCAGCATCGCCGTCGTTCATAACGGCATCATCGAGAATTACGAGAGCCTGCGCAGCGAACTGACGGCGCAGGGCTACGTGTTCACTTCGGATACCGATACCGAGACCATCGCTCACCTGGTCGAATCGCTGCTCAAAGGCGAACCCGATCTGTTCCGCGCGGTACAGGCCGCCTGCCGGCGACTGGTCGGCGCCTACGCCATCGCCGTCATCGACCACAGCCAGCCCGGCCGCGTCATCGTCTCGCGCGAAGGCTCGCCGCTCCTGCTCGGCCTCGGCGACGAGGGCAACTACGCGGCGTCCGACGCCTCGGCGCTGCTCCAGGTCACCCGCAACATGGTCTATCTGGAAAATGGCGACATCGCCGAACTGAGCCGCGACGGCGTCCGCATCGAGCGCCTTGACGGCACCCCGGTCGAGCGCCCGGTGCATGTTTCCGAACTTTCCGCCGCCGCTGTCGAACTCGGCAACTTCCGCCACTACATGCAGAAGGAAATCTTCGAGCAACCGGAAGCGCTGGCCAACACCCTGGAAATCGTCGGCGGCAGCAAAACCATACAACCCGGTATTTTCGGCGCCGAAGCCGCCACTTTGCTGAACGATGTCGACCACATCCTGATTCTTGCCTGCGGCACCAGCGCCCATTCCGGGATGACCGCCCGCTACTGGCTGGAAGCAGTCGCTGGTGTCCCCTGTACCGTCGAAATCGCCAGCGAATACCGTTACCGGACATCGGTGCCCAATCCGCGACAACTGATCGTCGCCATCTCGCAATCCGGCGAGACCGCCGACACCCTGGCCGCACTGCGCCACGCCAAGTCGCTCGGCCAGGCCAAAACCCTGGCCATCTGCAACGTGCCGGAATCGGCCATCGTCCGCGAATCGGCGTTGCGTTTCATCACCCGCGCCGGCCCGGAAATCGGCGTCGCCTCGACCAAGGCCTTCACCACCCAGCTGGCGGCATTGTTCCTGCTCACCCTGGTGGTCGCCAAGGTGCGCGGCCG